>Ga0137368_10003413_pt1 | contig 16934 bp, 16 predicted proteins | sample SagtaG_13_FD_104917 | JGI IMG/M metagenome (GOLD analysis project Ga0137368, IMG submission 104917) | Vadose zone soil microbial communities from Sagehorn Ranch, Mendocino, California, USA - Sage1_L_100_16 metaG | ecosystem: Environmental > Terrestrial > Soil > Vadose zone | place: USA...
GAGGTTGCAGCCCTCACCCCTTGATAAAGCCTCTTCCAGAGGGAGAGGGAGGTTGCAGCCCTCACCCCTTGATAAAGCGTCTTCCAGAGGGAGAGGGAGGTTGCAGCCCTCACCCCTTGATAAAGCCTCTTCCAGAGGGAGAGGGAGGATGTAGTGCGCGGCCTTACCCGCGCCTATCTGCTCCGCCGGCTGGGCATGTACGTGCTCACCGTGTGGCTGGGCTCGACCATTATTTTCATCGTCCCGCGCCTGGTACCCGGTGATCCGGTCGCGGCGATGATTGGCCGCATGTCGCAGTCGGCCGGCCGCGTGGAAAATAGTGCCGAAATCATCAATGCCTGGCGCGCGCGGTTCGGATTGGACGCGCCAGTGCCGATCCAGTACGTCAACTATCTCCGCAACGCGATTACGCTCGACCTCGGGTACTCGCTGGCGCACTTCCCGGCCACGGTCCGAGACATGGTGGCGCAAGCCGTGCCGTGGACCATCGGGCTCCTGGCGGTGGCGACGGTCATCTCGTTCATCGCCGGCAACCTGATTGGGGCATTGATGGCCTGGGCGCCTACTCCGCGGTGGGCGAAGCGATTGCTGCCGCTCAGTCTCACGTTCACGTCGATTCCGTATTTCATGCTGGCCATCTTGTTGGTGTACGTGTTTGGATTCGGCCTGCGGCTGTTCCCGATCTCCGGAGGTTACGGACGCGGGCTGACGCTGGGCTGGAACCTGCCGTACATCCTGAGTGTGATGCAGCACGCCATCCTACCCGCATTGTCGATCGTGATTGCGTCCATGGGCTACTGGGCGCTCGGGATGCGCGGCATGATGATCACCAATGCTGGGGAGGACTACATCATTCTTGCGCGTGCCAAGGGGCTGTCACCGGCGCGATTGTTCCTGCGCTACGCGGTGCGCAATGCGGTGCTGCCACAGGTCACAGCGCTGGCGCTGACGCTCGGGAGCATCGTCGGTGGCGCGACGCTGGTGGAGTACTTGTTTGCGTACCCGGGCATGGGCTACTTGCTGTACCAGGCCATCGTCAGCAACGACTACTCACTGATTCAAGGCATCGTCTTTATCTTGATTCTGGCGACGGCAACAGCCGTGCTCATCATCGACCTCGTGTATCCGTTCATTGATCCACGGATCACCTACCAGCAGCGCTGATGGCAGTTGCAACCGTTCCCGAGACGCTCCTTGCACCCGCGGGGCTGAACCGCTGGGACTCTCCCTGGCTCAACACGAAGTTCGTCAGTGGCCTGGTAATGGTCGTTGCGGTGCTCCTGATGGGCCTGATCGGCACACGCTTCTGGCCCGAGCGGTTGGCCCTGGTGGCATCGTCACCGATCAACTTGCCGCCAGCGTGGGTGTCGCCCAATCCGCAGTTCGGCCCGCCCGAGGCTGCCCACCCACTGGGCACCGAGAGTAACGGCCGCGACATCCTGGCAGTCATCATCACCGGCGCACCCCGCTCGTTCCAGGTCGGTCTGATCGCCGCCGGAATCGGGATGCTGGTTGGCATCCTGCTAGGCTTCACGGCCGGTTTCCTGGGTGGGTGGGTGGACAACGTCATCCGCACCGTTGCCGACTCGGTCATCACCATTCCGTCGCTGGCGTTGCTGATCCTGGTGTCGTCGTATGTCCGCGTCGTCGACATCAGCAGCATGGCGTTGATCCTGGCGGCCTTCTCGTGGGCTGGTCCCACGCGGCTCATCCGCGCCCAGGTGCTGTCGCTACGCGAGCGCGGCTATGTCCGCATGGCGCGCCTGTCCGGCATCTCGAGCTTCGACATCATGTTCCGCGAGATGCTGCCCAACATGCTGCCGTATCTGGCCTCGAGCCTGGCTGGCAACGTGGCCGGTGCGATCCTGGCCGCGACCAGCCTCGAAGCGCTCGGACTGGGGCCTACCCGCATTCCCACCCTCGGGATGACGATCTTCTACGCGATCAGCTCGTCGGCAGTGCTGCGCGGCATGTGGTGGTGGTGGGGCTTTCCCATCCTGATTTTAATTGTCATTTTCACAGGCCTGTTCCTGATGGCGATCGGGTTGGACGAAATCGCCAATCCGCGGCTGCGCGGGGCCAGCGCTGACGCATGACGGCTGGCGAGTCCATCGACGTTCCTGGCGTGAACGGCGCGGCTGAGCGGGACCTGGTCCTCCAGGTGCGCGACCTGCGAGTGCACTACGCGACGCCGCAGGGTGACGTCATCGCCGTCAACGGCGTCTCGTTCGGCGTGCGGCGCGGGGAGATCCTGGGCCTGGTCGGCGAATCGGGCTGCGGCAAGACCACCGCGGCGATGGCGATCTTGCGGCTGGTCCAGCCGCCAGGGCGGGTCATCAGCGGCAAGGTGCTCCTAAACGGCACCGATCTGCTGGCGCTCGACGAACGGCAGCTGGCGCAGGTGCGCTGGCGAGACATCGCGCTGATTCCGCAGGGCGCCATGAACTCGCTGAACCCGGTGATGCGGGTGAGGGAGCAGATCGCCGACGCGATCGAGACGCACGAGGGCAAGCAGCCCAAGAATGTCCTGCATGAGCGCATCCTGGGCATCCTCGCGACCGTTGGTTTGCCCAGCCGCGTCTATGAGCTGTTCCCGCATGAGCTGAGCGGCGGCATGAAGCAGCGCGTGTGTATCGCGATGGCCATCGCGCTGAACCCGTCGCTGATCATCGCCGACGAGCCGACCAGCGCACTGGACGTGGTCGTGCAGCGCGTTGTGGCGCAAACCCTGCTCGACGTCAAGAAACGGCTGAACGTGTCGATGATCCTGATCGGCCACGATATGGGCCTGCAGGCGCAGCTGGTCGATCGCATCGCGGTGATGTATGCCGGCAATATCGCCGAGATCGCGCCGGTGCAGACTGCGTTTGTCGAGCCGCTGCATCCCTACACGCAGCTGTTGATCAGCTCGATTCCCTCGATCAAGGAGCGCAAGCCGCTGCGCGTCAGTGAAGGCCTCACGCATGACTTGCGGCGACCTCCGCCAGGGTGCGTTTTCCACTTGCGCTGCCCGCACGTCGTCGACCAGTGCCGAGTCGAGGTGCCGCTCCTGCGCGAGCTCAAACCCAGCCACCAGGTGGCGTGCCATCGGTGCGAGCTGTGGATGACGCCAGAGCCCGAGGCGGGCGCCACGCCCACGGCCGCTGCTTCCTCACCGCTGCCGTAGCCGCCACGCTGCGTAGCGGCGGCGCCTGGCTGCAACATCCGGTCACATTCGTTCGCCGCGGCGTGTCATCTCCAGTGACATCGAAGCGATGTGACAAAGGAGAGTTTTCTCAATGCAAGCGCACAACAAAATTTCCACCGGCGCGACCCGGCAAGCGCACAGCAAAATCGCCGTCGCGGGCGCGACGGGCCGGGTTGGCCATCACGTGGTCGAAGTGCTGCGAGAGCGCGGCCACGAGGTCGTGCCGATGGCACGCGCCACTGGCGTCGACGTGATCAGCGGGCACGGCCTGACCGAGGCGCTGCAGGGCGTCGAGTGCATCATCGATACAGCCACCGGCCCTTCGCCCGAGGAGCACGCCGCCACCGAGTTCTTCACCACCGCTGCCCACAACCTGCAGCAAGCTGGATCGCGGGCTGGGGTGAAGCGCATCGTGGTGGTGTCCATCATCGGCTGCGACCGCTTCACTGGCGGCTACGGCAAGGCCAAGGTGGCGCACGAGCAGGCGACGCTGGCTGGACCGATTCCCGCGCGGATCCTGCGCGCGGCGCAGTTCCACGAGTTCGTCGCGCAGATGGTGGACTGGGCCACGCAGGGCGAGGTGGCGTACGTGCAGCACATGCGCACGCAGCTCGTCGCTGCGCGCACCGTCGCCGAAGTGCTGGTAGATCTCGCGACGGGCCCGTATGCGGAGGACGTCGTGGAGGTCGCCGGCCCGCGTGAGGACAGCCTCCTCGAGGCGGCTAAGCTCCTGGCGGCCAGGCGCGGCCACCCGCGGCGCATCGAGGTCGGCAGCGACCCATCCGATGTAGACCGTGACCTCTACCAGTCAGACGCACTGCTGCCCGGTCCGGGCGCCATCCTGGCCGGGCCGACCTTCGCGGACTGGCTCGACACCGCGTTCAAGCCGGCCGCGGCGGTGACTCCGCCAGGCGCTTCTCGAACCAGTGGTGCGCGTATGGCTCGTCGTTGAAAGCGGGCACTTCGCGATAACCACTGCTGCGGTAGAGCTGGATGGCCTCGCCTAGCGCGCGGTTGGTCTCCAGGCGGACCACCGAGGCGCCCGCGTCCTGGGCGAGGCGCTCCAGCTCGCGCAGCATGCGTCGACCGAGCCCGAGCCCGCGCGCTTCGGGCGCCACCCACATGCGCTTCAGCTCGGTGGGCTCAGCAGCATGGAACTTGAGCGCGCCACAGCCGATTGGCTGCTCGCGCAGCCGCGCGACGAGCAAGACGCCGGCTGGTGGCACCAGCTCGTGCTCGGCCGCGGAGATGCTGCGCGCAGGGTCGAAGCCGGCGTCGAAGCGGGTTTGCAGCTCCGCGAAGTACTGCTCGATGCACCAGCGCGCATCGGGCGTGGTCGGATCCTCGAGTGCCATGCTGACCATCGAAGCGCGCAGCAGCCGCTCCACCTCGCTCATCGCGGCGACCAGGCGCGTCCGCTGGCGATCGTCGAGCGGGCTCAGAAAACTCGAGGCGACGGCGTCCGAGCGGCGGTCGAGCTCGGCGCGCTCGGCGCGGCCCGCGGTGGTGAGCCGCGCCTGCCGAACGCGGCCATCCTCGGGGCTGGCCTGGATGCTGATCAGCCCATCGGCCTCGAGCGAGCGCAGCACGCGACTCAGATAGCCGGAGTCGAGGCCCAGGCGAGCGCGCAGCTCACGGACCTCGGCGCCGTCCACGCCGATTTCCCACAGCGTGCGGGATTCGCCCATGGGTCGCCCGCGGCCCAGGAACTCCTCGTTGAGGGCGCCGATGCGCTCGGCGACGGTGCGATTGAATGCGCGCACCTGGCGTACCGCCCGCCGGTCCACTTCTCTGACCTTAGTCAGAGATGTATCGCGGCGTCAAGCCCTTGACCGCTCGGCACACGCGTGACTAACGTCCTGAGCGGCAGATCAGGGTGTGTCCGCAGCTGGGGAGGACCTGCGGCCACCCTGTCGAGAGGGGTGCATGCGCAGCACATTGCGGGTTGGCGTTCTCGGAGCGGGTACCTGGGCGCGGAATGCGCACATTCCCGGATGGCAGCGCGACCGGCGCTGCGAAGTCGTCAGCATCTGTGATGTCGAGGGCGAGCGCGCGGAGGCGTACGCCGAGCAATTCGGCATCCCCAACGCCACCGACGATTGGCAAGCGCTCATCGGCCGCGCCGACGTCGACGTCATCGACATCGTCACCCCGTCGCAGACCCACTACGAGCTGGCGTGCGCGGCACTCGAGGCGGGCAAGCACGTGCTGTGCGAGAAACCGGTCGCCTACGACTTCCGCCAGACCCGCGCTGCCGCTGAGATGGCAGGCGCGAAGGGGCTTAAGACCAAGCTCGGCTTCACCTTCCGTTACAGCCCGGGCGTTTTGTTCGCCCGCGAACTGCTTGACCAGGGCTTCGTAGGACGCCCTTCATCTTCAACGGCTACGAGCAGAACTCGCAGTGGCTCGATCCGCAGACGCCGCTGCGCCAGGTAGATCCGACCGCCGATCAGTCGCTGCTGCAGACGTCGTCGCTGGAAGGCTACGGCGCACCGATCATCGACATCGGCCACTGGTGGGTCGGCGCCGATTACGCCCGCGTGGTCGGCACGATGAGAAACTTCATCCCCGAACGCATGGTGCGCGCGACTGGCCAGTTTATGCGCATGAACATCGACGACGGCGACATCTTCATCGGCGAGTACACCAATGGCGCGATCGGCTCGATCCAGACGAGCTTCATCACCATCGGCAACTACCCGGGCGTCGAGGCGCGCATCTATGGTGACAAGGGCGCGATCATCTGCCGCCTGGTCGAAGAGCACGGTGTCGCCGAAACCATTCGGCTGGCTCGGCCGGACGCGGTCGAGTTCGACCAGGTCGAGATCCCGGCGCGCTTCTACCCCGAGGGCGGCCACGCGCGCGAGTCGTGGCGGTCGTTGTTCTATGCCAACCTGATCAAAGACTTCATCGACGAGATCGCGTCGGGCAGCGATCGCAACCAGGGCAACTTCGAGGATGGCGCCTGGGTGCAGGAGGCGATCAACGCGGTCGAGCTGTCGTTCCACGAGCGGCGCTGGGTCGACCTGCCGCTGCCACTGGTGTCCGACAGCGCATGAGCAGTTCGACGGCACCCGCCTTCACCAGCTGGCTCGACGACTTCTTTGCCTCGTATTACCGACTGCGACCCGTCAACGCCACGTTCATCGGCGTGCACGACTACGATGACCGGCTGCCCGACATTTCGGCGCTCGCGGGTGATGCGGAGCACCAGCTCCAGCGCTTGCGCGGTCTGCCGGAGGAACCGCTGAATGTCGTGGATCGGCTGGACCGCCAGTTGGCTGAGGGATTTTTGCTGATCCAACGCTGGGAATCGCGGTCAGCGCAATTTGGCTTCAGCAATCCCAGTCTGTTCACGGGCGAAGCCATCTTCGGCGTTATCGGCCTACTGCTTCAGCACCGATCGCCGACCGCGCGCCTGGCGGCGGTGCCCGGATTCCTCGGTGAAGCCGCGCGGCATCTGCGTCAAGCGCCGCGGGCGTGGATCGAACGCGCGCGCCGCGAGTGCACGGGCGCACGGCTGTTGCTGGCCGAGCTGGACCTGCCCGGCGTTGACGCCGCCGCGGCCGCCTTCACGCACTTCGACGACGCGCTCGCCAGCGCGGCTGGCGCCGAGGGCTACGCCTGCGGCCCTGAAGCGTTCGACCTGTTGCTGCGGCACGGCCATTTCCTCGAAATCGATGCCGAAGAGCTCGAACGGCTCGCGCTGGACTGGCTGGCGGACGCAGACGCGACGCTGGCTGCGACTGCCGCGCCGGAACCGGGAGCCGCCAGCCAACGGCCATACCTCGAGCGCTTCATGACCCTCTGGGAGGACGCGCGTGAGCTGGCGGAGCGACGCGATCTGCTGACGTTCCCGGACTGGCCGGTCCGCTACGTCGAACGGCCCGCATGGGCTCGCGAGGCCGCGCCGTACCTGTACTTCCTGCCGTACCGCTCCCCGCCGCCGCTCGATATACCGCGGGTGGTCGACTACTTCGTACCCGCGGGCGCCGACGACGCCACGATCAAGCTCAACCACGTCGTGCACCACGGCAGCCTCGGCCACCACGTGCAGAACTGGCACGCCGCGCGCGCGGCGTCCCGGATTGGCCGCATCGCGGCTGTCGACTGCGCCTCGCGCATCGCGATGTTGTGCGGCGGGACGATGGCCGAAGGCTGGGCGTGCTACTCGACGGAGCTGGCCGATGAGGCGGGCTTTCTCACGCCGGCCGAGAGCTACCAGCAGCACCATTCGCGACTGCGGATGGCGGCTCGCGCGGTGGTCGACATTCGTCTGCATGTCGGCCGGCTCTCGCTCGACGAAGCGTCCGCGTTCTACGTCGAGCGGGTCGGTATGTCCGCGGCGGCGGCGCACGGCGAGGCTGTCAAGAACAGTCTGTTCCCGGGGACGGCATGCATGTATCTCGCGGGTTGGGAAGGTATCCGCCGTCTCCGCCATGAAGCGCAGCTGACGTCGCTGCGCGAGTTCCACGATCGGTTCCTGTCGTTCGGCTCCGTGCCGGTTTCCCTGGTCGCACAAGCATTCGTGCGGGAGGAGATATGTCTGTGATCCGTCGTCGCGAGTTCCTGGTCTGGGCGGCAACCGCCGTCAGCGCGATCGGCCTGGCTGCCTGCCAACAGGCCGCGCCGGCCGCGCCAACGGCTGCCCCGGCTGCCCCGGCGGCGAAGCCCACCACCGCGCCCGCCGCGGCCCCTACGACCGCCCCCGCTGCCGCGGCACCGACGACGGCTCCAGCGGCGGCGCCCAAACCGACCACCGCGCCCGCAGCGGCGGCCGCTGTCGCGGGCGGCACCCTGGTCTACGGCTTGAGCGGGGACTTCGACGACACGCTCGATCCGCAAGTCACCAACTTCGACACGAGCATTCGCGTCACGCTCAACATCTGCGAGCCATTGGTGTGGGAGCCGGAGCCGGGCAAGTTCGTGCCCGGGCTGGCTGACAAGTGGGAGGTCTCGCCCGACGCCAAGACCTATACGTTCAACCTGAAGAAGGGCGTCAAGTTCACCGACGGCACGCCGTTCAATGGCGCGGCGGTCAAATTCACCCTCGACCGCATCGTCGATCCCGCGACCAAGGCTGGCCAATCGCACGACCAGCTCGGGCCGTATGACCACACCGAGATCGTCGACGACTTCACCGTCAAAGTCGTTATGAAACAGCCCTATGCGCCGCTGCTGACCAACATGAACGGCTACCTCGGAATCGTGTCGCCGACCGCGGTGCAGAAGATGGGTATGGCCGAGTTCGCGCGGCACCCGGTGGGCAGTGGGCCCTTCATGTTCAAGGAGTGGATCCCCAAGGACCACGTCACGCTGGTCAAGAACCCCGACTACAACTGGGGCTCCTCGTTCTTCAAGCACACCGGGCCCGCGTATCTCGACGAGGTCATCTACAAGATCATCCCCGAGCCGTCGGTGCGCACCGGCACATTGAAGACCGGCGAAACGCAGCTCATCGACGAGGTTGATCCGCTGGAATACGCGACGCTGAGCAAGGATCTCAAGTTCGGGATCATCAGCAAGGGCCAGCCCGGCTCGGGGTGGGTGCTGCTGCTGAACACCACATCCAAAGGCGCGATCAGCGATCCGGCCTTGCGGCAGGCGATCGAGTACGCCGTCGATCGCGAAGGGTTGAACAAAGCGGTGTTCCAGGGCCTCAACAAGGCGGCGTGGAGCCCGCTGATGCGGCCGACCTTTGGCTACGATCCTTCGACCGAGCAGCTCTACAAGTTTGATCCCGAGAAGGCCAAGTCCCTGCTGTCCGAGGCGGGCTGGGTGGCGGGTGCCGACGGGATCCGCGCCAAGGCTGGCCAGAAAGCCGAGATCGCGTTCCCGATCATTTCGCGGCCGCGGGACAACGCCATGGCCACGTCCGTTCAGGCGTCGTTGCGGGATGTCGGGATCGATCTGAAGGTCGACCCAATGGAGCGGGCCGCGGCGCGCGAGCGGATGAGCCAGAACCGCTACGACATTTCGTTCATGTGGTTCTCGTACGGCGACCCCGACGTGCTGCGCACCATCTTCCACTCCGACAACGTCGAGGCGTTCAACCGCGCGCGGTACGCCGTGCCTGAGGTGGACAAGATGCTGGAGGATGCGGCCGGGCTCACGGACCAGGCCAAGCGAGCCGACATCTACAAGCAGATCCAACAACGGGTGTTGAAGGACACCGCCGTCGTGCCGTTGGTGGATACGCTGGTCTACAACGCCAAGCGGGCCGAAGTCAGCGGCGAAGTGCTGGACGCACTGGCGTCGTATGTGTGGATCTACGACGTGCAAGTTAAGAAGTAGTCGCTCCCGCGTAGCAGGTGAGGGTGAATCTCTTGAGTGGCTTTGGTGCGGCGCTTCGCGCCGAAGGGGGCTCCGCCCCCTTTCATCCCCCGGTTGCCAAGGCTGGCAGCGCACCGCTAAAGGGCAGACACTCGCGGCCGCGGCAGCACTTGCCCAACTTCAGAACGCGGCAGTGGCTACACGACGGGGGTGAAGGGGGCGGAGCCCCCTCGCCGCGAAGCGGCGTGCCAAAGCGGCTAACTGGGCGAACGTGATCACTTACATCTTGCAGCGTCTGGTGCAAGCTGTTCCTGTGCTCATCGGCATCTCGGTGCTCAGCTTCTTGATGCTGCACCTGGTGCCTGGCGATCCGGTGCAGATCTTCGCTGGCGATAAGCCGCTCACCCCTGAGCGCGCGGCTGAGCTCAGGCACCAGTACGGGCTGGACCGGCCCCTCGTGGTCCAGTATGCAGACTACGCGAGCCACGCCATCCGCGGCGATCTGGGCGTGGGACTCAGAAGCCAGCGGCCGGTGCTGGACAGCATACTCCAGGCGCTGCCCAGCACCGCTCAGCTGACGCTGGCAGCGCTCGCAATGGCGGCCACGATAGGCGTCACCCTGGGTGTCGTGGCCGCGGTGAGCCACGGCTCCTGGCTCGACACGGCTGTCATGGCCACGGCCATGCTGGGCATCTCCACACCAGTCTTCTACTCGAGCTTGCTGCTCATCCTGCTCTTCTCCTTCACCCTCACGTGGTTTCCCGCCACCGGCCAGGGCGGCCTGGAGCGCCTGGTCATGCCCGCGACTGCCCTCGGCCTGGCATCCTCGGCGGTCCTGGCCAGGCTCGTACGGTCCAGCATGCTCGAAGTCCTGCGCCAGGAATACGTCGTGACCGCCAGGGCCAAGGGTCTGGCGCCGCCACTGGTGGTCCTCCGCCATGCCCTCAAGAATGCCCTGATCCCGGCAGTGACGATGCTCGGCCTGCAGCTCGGCGCACTTCTCGGCGGAGCAGTGGTCACGGAGACCATCTTTTCCAGACCAGGCATCGGCAGGCTGGCCGTCGAGGGCATCCTGGGACGAGATTTCCCACTCGTGCAGGGCACGGTGCTGTTCGCGGCCAGCGCCTACGTGCTGATCAACCTCGTCGTCGACGTGTCGTACGCGGTGATCGATCCGCGGATCCGCTATCGATGAGCAGTGGCGCGGTCGCTCAGCCACGGCGGGCTCCCGTCACCGCCTCTGGTGCCGCCGAGCGAAGAACCGCGGCGCACGCGACCAACAGGCTGTTGAAGAGCCGCAGCGCGCTCATCGGTGGTGGGGTTCTGCTCGCCATCGTGCTGCTGGCGATAGCTGCCCCGGTGATCAGTCCCTACGACCCGATCAAGACCAACCAGCGACTGTCCCTCGAACAGCCATCACTGGACCACCTGATGGGCACCGACCGATTCGGCCGCGACATCTTCTCGCGCGTGTTGTTCGCCGGCCAGACGTCACTGCCAATCGGCATCGTCTCGGTCGCGATCGGCGTCCTGTTCGGAGTCAGTGTCGGGTTGCTGGCGGGCTTCTACGGCGGCTGGGTAGACGCCATCAGCATGCGCATCGTCGACCTGTTGCTGGCGTTTCCGGGGATCCTCCTGGCGCTGGCCATCATCGCCATCCTCGGCGGCAACCTGACCAACTTGATGATCGCGGTCGGCATCGCCGCCATCCCCGACTACGTCCGTATCACCCGAGGCACGGTGCTCAGCGTCAAAGAGCGCGAGTTCATCCTGGCCGCGCGGGTCATCGGCTGCCGCGGGCCCGGGATCATGCTGCGCCACATCCTGCCCAACGTGGTGGCGCCCTTGATCGTGCTCGCGACGCTGGGCATGGCCGCGGCCATCATCACCGGCTCCGCGCTGAGCTTCCTCGGACTGGGCATCAAACCGCCGACACCCGAGTGGGGCAACATGCTCGCCGATGGGCGCGAGTTTCTGCAGCACGCGCCGTGGGTGGCGTTTTTTCCGGGTGCTGCGATCATGCTGACCGTGCTGTCGATCAATCTTCTGGGGGATGGCTTGCGCGACGCGCTCGATCCACGCATGCGCGTGTGACCTCGGGTCGGCTGCTGGAGGGCAAGCGCGCACTGATCACCGGCGGCACCTCAGGCATTGGCGAAGCCACCGCCGAGCGATTCGTGGCCGACGCCAGGGTCGACGAGTGGGACCAACTTATGGCGACCAACGTGCGCGGCGTGTTCCTCGTGTCGCGGTACGTGCTGCCGCACATGATCGCGGGCGGTGGCGGCAGCATCATCAACATGGGCTCGAACCTCGGCCTGGTCGGGACCCGCGGCGCGGCCGCCTACGCGGCGTCCAAGGGCGCCATCGTGCAGTTGACGCGGGCGATGTCGCTCGACCACATTGCCGACGGCGTCCGCGTCAACTGCGTGTGCCCAGGCACTATCGAGACACCGTTGGTCCAGCGGCAGCATGTTGGCCGCACGCCCGAGCAGGAGCGCCAGGCCGCAGAACGAACCAGGCTGCGCTTTCCCATCGGGCGTATCGGCGAGCCCGGCGAGGTCGCCGGTCTCGTAGCGTTTCTGGCCAGTGACCAGGCGTCATTCATCACCGGCGCCATCTTTTCCGTAGACGGCGGTTACACCGCGCAGTGACCGTGCGCGTGCTGATTGCTTCGCCGCTCGAACCGCGGCTCGTCGAGCGCATCGCCGCCGTGGATGGGCGGCTGGACGTGGTGTATCGACCCGACTTACTGGGCACGCCGCGCTACGCCGGCGACCACACCCCGCCGGTGCAGCGCAGCGACGCGCAGGAGGCGGAGTGGAACCAGCTGCTGGCTTCGGCAGAGGTGATGTTCGACGTCGACCGGCCCAACGCGCGAGCGGGGCTGCGGGAGCGCGCACCAGCGCTGCGCTGGGTGCAAGCCTCCAGCTCTGGCGTCGGCGAGTGGATCAAGCGCCTCGGGTTGCTCGACGCGCCGGTGCAGGTGACCAACGCAGCGGGCATCCACGCGGTGCCGCTGGCGGAGTTCGCGGTGTTCGCGATGCTGTACTTCGCCAAGCGGATGCCGCTGGTGCAGGCCGATCGCGCACAACGTCGCTGGGAGCGCTTCGCGGGCGACCGGCTGCGCGCTCGCACGCTCGGCATCATCGGGCTGGGCCAGGTTGGACGCGAGATCGCGCGCGTCAGCAAGGCGCTGGGGATGCGCGTGATCGGCATGCGGCGCACGGCCGGCGCCGTGGAGGGCGTCGACGAGGTCTTTGGGCGTGACGGTCTACACGCACTGCTGGAGCAGAGCGACTACGTGGTGCTCATGGCGCCGTACACCTCGGAAACGGACACGCTGCTGGACGCGCACGCGATCGGCCGCATGAAGCACGGCGCGGTGCTCATCAACGTCGCGCGGGGTAATCTCCTGGACGAGGCTGCGCTGCTGGATGCACTGCACTCAGGACGGCTCGCGGGCGCCGCGCTGGACGTGTTCCGCACCGAACCCTTGCCGGCTGATAGCCCGTTCTGGGAACTGCCGAACGTGCTGATCACACCGCACAGCATGTCGACGGCGATTGGCGAGAACGAGCTCCTGGTGGACCTGTTCTGCGACAACCTGCGGCGATACCTGGACGGTCAGCCGCTCCGCAACCTGGTCGACAAAGCGCGCGGCTACTAGGCCGGTGGCCGCGGCAGCGGAACATGCGGCCGACCCGTGTGCGAGCCGCCGGAAACCTCGACGATGCTGCCAGTCATCCACGCGTTGCGCTCGCTGGCGACGAACACCACCACCTCGGCAATGTCGGGGGGCGCACCGGTGCGACCGAGCGGCGTCATGTCCAGCATCAGCTGCATGTACGGCGTGAGGCTCGGATCGGCCGCGCGCAACGCCGTGTCGGTGACGAGACCCGGTGCTACGGCATTCACGCGGATGCCATGTGGCCCCAGCTCGATAGCTAGCGCCTCGGTCAGCATGTTGATCGCGGCCTTCGAGCCGCAGTACCCCGCCGCGCCCAGACGCGCCGACGTCGCAGCGCCCGACGAGATGTTCACGATCGCGCCGCCAGACCCGCGCTCCACCATCTGGTTGCCGACTGCACGGCAGGTGAGCATGGTGCCACGGGTGTTGACCGCGAAGGTCCGCTCCCACTCGTCCTCGTTGGCTTGCAGGAGCAGACGATTGGGCGAGATGCCGTGGGCGTTGACCAGCACGTCGACGGGACCAAGCTGTGCGGTGATGTCGTCGAGCGCTTTGGCAACATCGCCTGCCAACGAAACGTCAACGCCGATGCCGATCGCCCGGGCGCCCGCGTCGCGTAGCCGCGCGGCCGTGGCACTGGCGCGGTCGGCGGCCACGTCGAGGACTGCGACGGCGGCCCCCTCGCGGGCGAAGGTCGAGCAGATGACCGGGCCGATTCGTCCCGCCCCACCGGTGACCATGATTACTTTGCCCTGAAGTCCGAGATCCATCGCCCGAATGTACGCGACTGCATAGCATGAGGGGCGATGTCGACCACTGAGCACAAGCTTGCTTTCGCGGAGCCGAGCGAGGACGAGCCCGCGGGTTACCACGTCTACAAACGGCAGAAGAGCCCGTACGAGCGGTACATGGACGAGGAGGGCATCCCGATCTTTCGCGGCATCGGAATACGCGACTCGCGCGAGCTGCCGTTGGGCCAGTGGTCGCGGCGCGGTGGGCGCGGCTCGTTCCTGTACCTCAACGGCTGCGAGAACATCAAAGGCATGTACCTGGTCGAAGTGCCCGCCGGCGGTGCGCTCCACCCCGAAAAGCACTTCTTCGACGAGTTCTACCTGGTGATCGAGGGCCGCGGAAGCACCGAAGTGTGGGTCGAAGGTGACGCGAAGCGACAGATCTTCGAATGGCAGCCCGGCAGCTTGTTCATGATTCCGCTCAACGCGAGCTACCAGCTGGTCAATGCCACGGGTAGTCCAGCGTTGTTGTTAGCCGCCAACAACGCACCACCGATCATCAACATCTTTCAGCATCGCAGCATCATTTTCGACAATCCGTACACGCCGCGGGCGCGCTTCGCGGGCGGAGACGATTTCTTTAAGGCGCACGACGAGGTCGAAGCCGACCCGGTTCGCGGGCGCGCGGCGATCCGAAGCAACGTGTTTCCCGATGTCGCGCGCTGCTTCCTCCCGTTGGACAATCAGCGCGCGCGTGGTTTTCGGCGGATTCAGCCGTACTTCCACGGCTTCATCCCCGAGGCGGGCATGGGCGGCTTCGTCGGCGAGTACCCCAGTGGCCGCTACTCGAAGGCGCACTATCACGCATCGGGCGCCGTGCTGGTGTGTCTGACTGGCAAGGGGTACACGTTCAACTGGCCGGTCGCGATGGGCCAACGGCCGTGGGAAGCGGGTCACGGCGAGCACGTGAAGCTGCTGGAGTACGTGCCGGGCGGGCTGGTCGCGGCGGCGCCGGGCGGTGGCAACTGGTTCCACCAGCACTTCAGCATCGGCCGCTCTCCGTTGCGAGTATTGAACTTCTGGGGTGGCCCGAACGGCAGCTGGGGCCACGAGGAGGACCAGGACAAGGAAGAGATCCCGGCGTGGAACATCTACGGCATCGAGCACGGCGGGCGGAGCATCAATTACAAGAACGAGGACCCATACGTGCGGCGGTACTACTTCGATCGGCTCGCGCAGGAAGGCGTAGCGGCGGAGATGCCGGAGTCTTTGTTCGCGTAGCGCGACTGCGGGCGGCGTAGACTTGGCCGCGTCGGAGGACCCGCCATGGCTTCATCTGCGCCTCGCCGGGCGTTCTCGCGTCGGTTCTTTCTGCGCACTGCCGCGCTCACCTCGGCCAGCCTTGCGCTGCTCACGGCTTGCGGGCCGCAGGCGGGCGGGGTGCCCGCCAGTCCCGCCCAAACCGCGCCACCTGCGAGTGGCGGGGCGCCGGCCGCATCGCAGCCGAAGCCGACCGAAGCCGCGGGCGCACCCAAGCGCGGTGGCACCCTGCGGGTTGGCCTGATCGTCGACGCCGCCACACTCGACCCGCACCTGTCGGGCAGCAAGGTCGATCGGCAGATCTACCACAACCTGTTCGATCCGCTCTTCATCCTCGACGACAAGCTGCAGATACAGCCCAATCTGGCCGAGTCGTACCAGAACCCGGACCCCAAGACGCTCGTCTTGAAGCTGCGCCAGGGCGTCAAGTTCCACGACGGCACCGCGTTCGACGCCGAGGCGGTCCGCGTCAACTTCGACCGCATGGCCAACGATCCCAAGTCCGTGCGCAAGGGTGAGGTGGCCAACATCGGCACGGCCGAAGTGGTCGATCCGCTCACGGTCAAGCTCAATCTGAAACAGCCGGACTCGACACTCCTGGCGGGCCTGACCGATCGCGCCGGGATGATGATCTCACCCGCCGCGCTCAAGAAGCTCGGACCGGATCTCGAGCGTAACGCGGCCGGCGCGGGGACCGGCCCATTCGAGTTTGTCGAGTGGATCAAGGATGACCACATCCTCTTGAAGCGCAATGAGAGTTACTGGACCAAGGACGTCCCGTATCTGGATCAGATCCGCTATCGGCCACTGCCTGACGACACGGTCAAGCTGCAGAGCTTGCAAGCGGGCGAGATCGACGTCATGGACTACGTCGCGCCGCGCAATGTTGGGCTAGCCAAAGGCGACAACAGCCTCGTGGTAGTCGATGTGCCTTCCCTGGCCGCGTTCTGGTACATGCTCAATACCACCAAGCCACCTTTTGACAACAAGGCCTTGCGGCAAGCGGTGATGTACGCCATTGACAACGAAGCCATTGTCAAAGGCGTGTGGCTGAACGTCGGCGTGCCCTCGAATGGGCCGATTTCGCCATCGAGCTGGGCCTACGACGACACCATCAAACCGATCAAACGCGACCTCGACAAGGCAAAGGCCAAGCTCGCTGAGGCCGGGATGGCCTCTGGCTTCACGTTCAGTTTCAATCTCGACAACACACCGCTGGGTGTCCAGGAAGCCGAAGTGGTCAAGGCGCAACTGGCTGAAGCTGGCATCACGATGAACATCAATGTGGTGGATGGCGCGCGGTTACTCGCCGAGGGCAACGGCAAGACGTTCCAGGCGTCGTCGTACGCTTGGAGCGGTCGGCCGGATCCCGATGGCAATACCTACCAGTTTTTCCATACCACACCAGGGACGTCGCTGAACTGGTCTGGGTTCTCGAATGGCCAGGCGGATGAGCTGCTCGAGAAGACGCGGCAGGTGAGCGATCACGCCGAGCGGAAGAAGCTGTACAGCCAGCTGATCGGGATCCTGCGCGAGGAAGCGCCAGCGGTGTTCATCATCCATCCGATCGAGCCCAAAGCGTTCAGCCCGAAGGTCCAGGGCTACCCGGCCATTGCCGATGGGATGATGCGGTTCAAGACCGTGTGGTTCAAATAGCCCGGATCGATCCCCTCTCCCTCTGGGCGAGGGTTTTATCAAGGGTGAGGGTGCGTTTGTTGCAGAGAGCTAGCCC
>Ga0137368_10003415_pt1 | contig 16927 bp, 14 predicted proteins | sample SagtaG_13_FD_104917 | JGI IMG/M metagenome (GOLD analysis project Ga0137368, IMG submission 104917) | Vadose zone soil microbial communities from Sagehorn Ranch, Mendocino, California, USA - Sage1_L_100_16 metaG | ecosystem: Environmental > Terrestrial > Soil > Vadose zone | place: USA...
ATTGTGTCCGAGGCCAGCATGGCCTTGGTAAACAGACCAACGCCTCTCGTGTTCACGCGCACCATCCGGACCAAATACCGGGAATCCGAGCTGTCGTGGGTTGGGGCGAGCAGGCCCAAAATTGGCGGATGGCTGAGCGGTGCCGGCACGTGGCCGATGGCGTAAATGACCGGTGGATCCACGGGGTCAATGGCTGTCACGCAGAAGTTGGTCTTATCCAGCGATCGCGTCTTGCGGTAATATCCGTCGGGATCGAGGGTCCAGCCATCTGATCCGAGCCGTCTCACTGGATATTTCCGATTGATCTGCGTGAGCGCTTCCTCGATACCCGTCTCCAGCACAGGAATACAAGCGTTCCACGCCTGCGACCGAGTGATCGAGCGGTTTTGAGCGGATACCAAGGTCAGGTAGCTCGCGAGTAAAATGCCGATTATCGCGGTAGTGATTAGTGTGAGAAGCAAAGCGGAGCCGTTTGGCCTGTGATTGATCTTTACGTCCATTCGAGTAGTAATTCCTCCTCCCCCAAATTTGAACCATTGCGCGCTCAAAATAGCAACAAGCCTGCCATCCAGAATTGGGACACCCAATCAATCTGAACTGATGAGTCGCTCAACTCCTTGCACGCCATGTATTAACGTTTTACATGACCTCTCATAGTGGATGACGGCTGCAACGGATGTCTCGAAATGAGTCGAGCACTCAGTACTGGCCCGGCCACGAAAAAAGAGTTTCGCAATCGCGCTATTGCCGACAGGCTAGACTTCAAAAGTCAAACGGGCGCAATATCATATGAACGATTCATTGACGCCAGGCATCGGCGCAAATTGAGATCCGCGAGTTGGTGGCGCGTGAAGGGCGTAACCAGGCAACCTCCGCCCCGCAGCGCTCTAGAATTGCAAAAGCAGTGCAGAGCCTACAAACGAGACTGCATTTCTGGGGTGCCGGCAGGGAGAGCGGGAGAGCCTGCCTATTAACATTTGGATCGCCATTACGCTTGCGAGAATCGCGCCTTCGATGCGCGAACCATTTGTGAAGCATCGCGGATCGAACAGCCGCCGGAGAATCGGGCAGGCACTCGATGCGCCAGGTTCCGCTTTTCTCTTGCGTGCCACGTGTGCCAATTACGGCTGCAACGATCCGCCAACGTACGCCCAATTGCGGATGGCACCCAAAGCGATCGTGGATATTGGTGGGACCGACAAGGGCGGGGCGCGACCGACTTCAACCCTGTTGCCGGTGGCGAGGGCCGCCTCCGGTGCCTCTCGGCAGGCCTCCCGGTCGCGCGATTTCGGCTCGCACAGAATCTCCCTCTTTCCGAACTGGCGCATCGGCTCAGGCAGTGCGCCGCGTTCGCAGGCCACGATTCGGGTATCACTCATCTGGCCGCGGCGCTTGGGCTGCCCGGTTTCGTATTGTGGGGTGAAAGCGCCGAAGCGGTCTGGCGTCCGAAGAGCGAGCACCTGGTGCTGCTGCGCGATCCGCGAGGCCTGGCGGGCCTCAGTGTGGAGCGGGTTTGGGATCAGGTGCCTGCGATATTGGCCGGTGTCGCCTGATGAACGCGCTCTTACAGCTCATTCCAATCAACGGCGACGTACCTTGAAGGCCGTCTTCTAAGCCCTTCATCGTAGTGGAACTTAAAGTGGCCATTCATCTTGACTTTCTGGACGACACAGGCACCGACAAAGTCGATATCATTATTCCCGCCGCCACCCAGATTGAATGATGCTTCGGGGGCGTAAATCAGCCCGGTGAAGGAGGAATTGCCGCCAAAATTCAACGTTTTGTTACTGGGCAGGCCCCAATAGGTGAAGTCGTTCACGGTCCCGGTATTGTTGACATTGCTCAAGCTTGCCGTGGCCGCGCCAACGTACAATTCCAAGGTGGCGCCCGGGGCGAGGTAAATATAGTCCTGGCCAGAAAAGTTCATGGTGTCGGTGACCCACAGCCTCACAACGCCGCCGGGGGCGACGTAAACTTTCCCGCTAAAGCTGCTCAGTTTGTAATCACCGGGCAACAATATATAGTTATAATTCGTCTTGCCGATAACTGCGCCGATCGGAATGGAATAGCCGGACGTAAAAGGAATATCCACGTCGAATATATCTATGTTCATATCGTTGCTGGTGTGGCCCGGTTGGATGCCCGTAGTTCCGGAGTCCACCCAAGCGGCGTCCCCAAGCGATCCATTCGACCCAACTTTGATGGTGCCGTTTGGGCCGGTGGCTGCATCCCCCTTGATCTTGGCGTTTCCAGTGTTCATTCCCTGAGTGAACCCGCTGATCGTAGCGATGTCGCCGTGGTCTCTGGCCTTGGCCGCATCGTAGTGCCCAAATGTGCTATAGAGCGGGTCACCGGAATCAAAACTATCGGTTGAAATCCGATTGCCGTTCAAAGTGATTGTGTCCGAGGCCAGCATGGCCTTGGTAAACAGACCAACGCCTCTCGTGTTCACGCGCACCATCCGGACCAAATACCGGGAATCCGAGCTGTCGTGGGTTGGAGCGAGCAGGCCCAAAACCGGCGGATGGCTGAGCGGTGCCGGCACGTGGCCGATGGCGTAAATGACCGGCGGATCCACGGGGTCAATGGCTGTCACGCAGAAGTTGGTCTTATCCAGCGATCGCGTCTTGCGGTAATATCCGTCGGGATCGAGGGTCCAGCCGTCTGATCCGAGCCGTCCAACTGGATATTTCCGGTTGATCTGCGTGAGCGCTTCCTCGATACCGGTCTCCAGCACCGGAATACAAGCGTTCCAGGCCTGCGACCGAGTGATCGAGCGGTTTTGAGCGGCGATCAAGGATAGGTAACTCGCGAGCAGTATGCCGATAACTGTGGTAGTGATCAGCGTGAGTACCAAGGCTGAGCCCCTAAGTTTGTCGTGTGTCTTAACGTTCATTAGCCTGTGAATTCCCCCTTATTTGCGTCATCGCAGCTTTGCTGAAGCAAGATGGTTGCCGTCTCAAAAGTGAACACGTGATGGCCTGAAATGGGGCAGTCGCGCAGTTTCTTGCCCGTCACCCAGACGACGGAAGGAGTAACCGTCTCGATCTGAGTCGGGCCGTCGAGATTGTCCTGGCGACGAAAAGCAGCTCTCGGCGAGAATCGCGCCTCCGGCGCGCAACGGGTTTATTCAGCAACGAGAATTGCGCCAAAGAACTGGAGACAACACCCGAGGCGTGAGGCTCCATTATTCTCTTGCACACCTCGTGCACGAATTAGTAGTCAATTGAGAGTGTGATCATTCCAAAAAAGCTGGGGTAATTAATCCAATGATCAACTATAGGAACAGGAGTACCTCATGCTTAGAACGAACACTTCTCAGGTGCGGACCGCGCTCGTGGTGGCGCTCGCCTTGACGGCAGCGACAGCGGTTCGAAGCGATAACGACGACCACAAAGACAAAGAGCGGCAGAAACCGCAGGGGAGCGATTGCAAAGATTTGCCATCGCACGCTCAATTGCGGGCAGCGCTTAAAGCGGTCGTGGATATCGGTGGGACCAACAACGGCGGGTTGGCGTTAAACATGTGGGCGACGGTGGTCAACCGCGATGGAGTCGTGTGCACCGTGGCCTTCTCCGGCGATGATCGCGGTGACCAGTGGCCGGGCAGTCGGGTGATTTCCGCTCAGAAGGCGAATGCTGCGAACGCCTTTAGCCTGCCGGAGTTGGCCCTCTCCACAGCCAACCTCTATTCCGCCGTCCAGCCGGCTGGAACACTGTTCGGCCTGCAGGAAAGCAATCCGGTGGACCCATCGGTTGCTTACAAAGGCCCCTCGAAAAACTACGGGCAACACAACGATCCGATGGTGGGCCAGAAGATTGGCGGCATAAATGTGTTCGGAGGCGGCTTGGCGCTCTACACCAAAGATGGGGATCTCGTTGGCGCCCTCGGAGTCAGCGGTGACACCTCCTGCACCGACCACATCATTGCGTGGAAAATCCGCCACCGGCTGAATCTGGACAACGTGCCTGCGGGCGTCAGCGCGACTCATGATGATAATATCATTCACGATGTCACCGTTGACCCGAACGGTCATCTCGTCAGCGGGAGTGGCTTCGGCCATCCGCGATGTGATTCGAACGCGACTGCGATCGCAGCGGGTCTCCCCACTGCTTATCCAATCGGTCCGAATCCATAGGAGCCCGCACACATCCCTGGCTGCAGTCCGTTGCGGCGGTCGGCAGACCGCCGCTCACTTCTGCTCGGCTGCCGTGCGGGTGGCGAAGGGACCGGAAGGCTGACCATCCTCGAACTTATCCATTTGCGATGAGGATGGGCCAGAGAATGCGGGTTTCTGCCGAAAACCGCGCCCGGCTTCAAGCTTGGATTTTCACGGATGGACGTGCTTGCTCGATTCACCGCGTTGATAGGTCCGCAGGCCGGCAAGGCGATTGCCTTCGGCCACCTCCAGCACACAAAAGTCCGCAGACGCGCCAGCGGTGAGTTGGGCGCCCAACCCCATAAAGTTCGCGGGACGGGTTGAGAATCCGTCCCACACTTCCCGCCAGCAGACATTCAGCATTCCCGCGGCGCGAAAGACCCCCTCGATTGGGCGCAAGGCGGAACCGGCGTAGTTGACTTTGCCGGGCTGGCGGACGACCTGGTCGGCGCCGGCTTCGACTTCGAGTTTGCCGATGGTGTAGCGGCCTGGCGGAGCGCCTGCCGCGGCCATCGCATCCGTCACGTAACAAATCGAGTTCTTCGAGAGCGCCCGGTGAATCAGCCGGAAAAGGGCGGGGGAGACGTGAATTTGATCGGAAATCAAACTCACCGTGAATCCAGGTGTATCGAGCACGCGCCAGAGGATGTTGTCGTGACGGTCGAGCTGTTGCGGGCACGCATTGCCGAGATGGGTGAAGCCGGTCGCTCCGGCGCTCAATGCCCGACGCAGAATTTCTGCAGAGGCGTTGGTGTGGCCGAGGCTGACTGTAATGCCGAGTGAAGCCGCAAGCGTGATGGCGTCAAGCGCCCCGCCGCGTTCCGGAGCCAGCGTCAACAGCAGCGGATCCGATTCCGTGATCGCGCGCAGTTCGCGGATATGCTCCGCTGTCGGATCCCGCATCCACGCCGGATCATGCGCGCCGTGGAAGCCGGGCTCAGAGGACAGAAAGGGACCTTCGATGTGCCAGCCGGCGATGGCGCGCTCCAGTTCGGACCACCTGGAACGAACTCCACGCAGATGTTTCAGCCGGGCCGTCAAGCGAGACCAGTCGTCGGTGACAAGCGTCAGCAGAAAGCGGCCACATCCGGCCGCGCCCAGCGCGCGCGTTGCGGCGAGCAAGTGATCGGCGGTGAGATTGTCCTGTTGGAAATCGACGCCGGCGAAACCGTTGACCTGCAAATCAACCAGGACGGGAGCGAGCCAGACGCCGGCGTCCGGAGGAGTGGCAGCGGACTCGAACTCGGTAATGATCCCTTGTTGCCAAGCCACGCGGACCGGTTGCCCGCTGGCGTAGTGGCGGGCGCAGACTTCTCCGTCGAGCATGCGGCCATCTCGGTGGCTTCCAGTTGGGATTGCAAGCGTTTTGGGGAGCGAATCCTCCGGCCGCGCAGGCGGGTGGGGAGGTTCATGGGCAGAAGACCCGGTTACCGTCTTGACTTGGTGGCGGAAGTGATCGAGGTGGTGGCGGAGGCACTGCCGAAAATTCTTGTCTTCGGCGCGAGGCGTCCGCATAGCTTTTGCCTATGAAAGTCGAGTTCTACGGCCACGTTCGGCAGTACCGCAACATTCAGAACGAGATTGACGCCCACCTCCAGCAGGTGCTCTTGAGCGGCCAATACGTCATGGGACCCATGCTCAAACGCTTCGAGGAGGAATTGGCCCGCTACCACGGCTTGAAATACGCCGTCGGCGTCGGCAACGGCACCGATGCAATCTGGCTCGCGCTCCTGGCGCTCGGCATTGGACCCGGCGACGAAGTCATCACCCACCCCAACACGTTCTTTGCCACGGCGGAAGCCATCTGGATCGCTGGCGCCACGGCGGTCTTCGTCGATTGCGACCCGAAGACCAAGTGCATTGATCCCGCCCGAATTGAAGCCGCCATCACCCCCAGGACCAAGGCGATCATCCCCGTGCACCTGTATGGCCAATGCGCCGACATGCCCGCGATCAGAAAAATCGCCGAGCGGCACAAACTGCGGCTCGTGGAAGACAACGCGCAAGGGATCGGCGCGCAGGGCGCCGGCTTCAAGATCGGGGAACTCAGCGACGCGGCCACCGTCAGTTTCATCATCCAAAAAAACCTCGGCACCTTCGGCGACGGCGGGGCGCTCGTCACGGACAACCCCGACATCGACACCCAAGTTCGCCGGCTGCGCAATCACGGCTCCAACGCGCGCAACGTCCACAGCTACGGGTTCAACAGCCGGCTCGACGACCTGCATGCCGGCGTGCTCAGCGCCAAGCTCAAGCATATCGATGAGTGGAACAACCTGCGCCGGAAGTGGGCCGCGCGTTACACGGCCGGGCTGAAGGAGTGCCGCAACATCGTCCTGCCGGTCGAACTGCCCGGCTACCGGCATGTGTTCCACCTGTACGTCATTGAGACGGAAAAGCCCGAGCGGCGCGACCCGCTGCTGAAATTCCTCAACGACGCCGGCATCGATGCGAAGACGCATTACTCGATCGCGATCCACCAGCAGGCCGGTTATCCGTGGGGCAGAGGCGCGCGGGTCGTCGGTCCGCTGACAAACGCCGAACGGAATGCCGCCTGTTGCATCAGTCTGCCGATGTTCCCGGAGCTCACCGCAGAGGAAGTGGACTACGTCATCGCGAAGGTAAGGGAGTGGGACAAGGCGCAGGGCTGAAGCGGAACGGAGTACTGGCGTGTTGAAGCATCGGCTGCCGGGTTTTTTTACCACCACTCCACTACTCAAGGTATATAACCGTGCAAAAATTTGGGGACACGCCAGGTACCCCTCACCCGCCCTACGGGCACCCTCTCCCCTCGGAGGGGAGAGGGATAGGGTGAGGGGTGCGTGTGGATGTGCCTACAGCATTTCCCGAAATTATTGCGCAATCATATACAAAGCCACTTCTGAGCGAGCCAACGGGCTTCACTTTCGCGAACTGCATCTGTCCATCTCTCCATTACTCCATGAAAAAATACACCGTCCTCGTAGTCGGCATGGGCAAGCGCGGCTTGCACCACGCCACATTCTTCAAGGCCAATCCGCGCTTCGAGTTGGTCGGCGTTGCGAGTCGCGATCCCACGCGCTTGCAGGGTGCACTGGACAAGCTCGGCCGCGTGCCTTCCAGCGGCGATGCCCGCGCACTCGCGCTTGCGGCGAAGCCCGATGTCTTCTGCTTCTGCACGCCACCGGACGTGCGCCTCAACATGCTCAAGCTCGGCATCGAGTGTGGCGCGAAGTTGATCGCGTTCGAAAAACCCGTGGCGCTTACCAGCGTCGAACTTTTTGCGATGCGGGACCTCGTCCACGGGGCCGGCGTGAAGGCCGTGGTGAGCCACCAGCACCGTTACGGCGTCCACTACCGCAAGGTGAAGGAGATCGTCGCCAGCGGCGCGCTCGGCCGCGTGCACACCGTCTATGGCACCGCCACCGGCTGGATGACGCACCTGCACTCGCACCTGATCGAGTACACCTGCTGGTTCAACAACTACGCCCCGCCCGTGTGGGTCACGGCCCAGGCCGCCGGCAGGTCGAAGTTCAGCGACAGTCACCCCTCGCCCGATTACATCGGCGGTTTCGTGCAATTCGCCAACGACGTGCGCGGCATCTACGAGTGCGGCGCCGGCGCACCCGACCAGCCGGAAGTCGCGAAATGGTGGGGCAAGAACCGCATGGGCGCGCAAGGCGCTGAAGGCTTCGCCGAAGTACTCACCAACGGTGGCTGGCGCGCGGTCACAAAAACCGGCGGCCATCAAAACGGCGAGGGGGCGATGAACTACGACCTCGACATGCCGCCGTACATCCGGGAAATAGCCGACTGGCTGGACGACAACCAGAAGGTGCATCCGTGCAATTTCGAGCACGCCTGCCAGGGCGCAGAGATCATGCTGGCCCTCCAGCGCTCGGCCGCCGACGGCGGACAGGTTGCACTTCCGCTCGCCACTGGCGCGGACGAACAAGCGATGCTCAGAGCGAAAGTGCCGGATCGCCCGGTGCTCGTGTCCTGTGAGCAGAATCGGAAGGAGTTTGGACTGGGGTGAGCAAGCCTTCCAAGCTCAAGAAAAGTTCCAACATAGGCCAGTGTTTTGCCTCCGTACAACCATGTTGACAGCCTCCGTACAACAACGTTGACAATCCGGCTCGTTTGTGTTACGAATTTATATCTACTCGTACGAATCGTTAGGGTGGCGTTCTGTGTAGCGCCGGGGCGAACATTGGGTGTTTCCTCGAGGGTCGGGTCAGGTATTTAACCCACTTCCCAAACGTCATCCGAGGTCGATAGGCGCGCCAAGATTAAGACCCAACAACGCAGGGGAAGGACACGAAAAAGGTTGTTCCGACGGCTGCTGGAGTTCCCCCTGGATATTTCCTCGGGAAGGCGCGAGAGATGCAATCATCGCATCGCGCCGTAGTCGCCGGCCCCGCCGACGGATCGCTGACGCCCAAGTCAAATACTCGCAGCGCCACGGGCCGCAAACTCGGCCCGGAAAAATTGCATCAGGGTTCTTGTTACCCTGCAGCGTCGGACGCTCGTTCGCCGCTCACGGTGCGCGAGAATGAAGTCATCAGATATCTGGCGAAAGGCTTCCTTTACAAAGAAATTGCCGACAAGATGGGCATCAGCTTCGCGATTGTTCACAAGCTGCAGCACAAGATTTTCGTCAAGCTCCATGTCAGCAACCGCACCGAGGCGATCAACAAGTGGAGGATTGGGACATGAAACAAACGGCGGCTGGTTACGAGGAGACAGCGTTTCAGTGGTAGCAAGTTGCATGCCAAAATCGTAAATTTTGCGGCTGCAGGGGGTACATTTTCGTCCCCTTGCCAGGAATCCGCGATCCTCCTATTTACCTGGCTGCGACACAAAAGTTAAGTCGCAGGGGTCGGTCATGGGAAGCAACAAAGGAAGCGGGTACGTCACGTCGGGTCGTGTCAACAGGGGAACGAAGACCCAGGATCCATGTTTGCACTCAGCGGGGCCAGCCCGCGTGTTGACTTCAGAGCGAACTCCTCATCAGTAACACAAAACACCAAAACCAAAAACCAAAAAGGAACTATATGAAACGCATAAGGACTCATGTATTGATTTCAGCGATCGTGCTGGGTATCACCGTCGGAATGGTCGGAGTGGTCTTTGCCGCCAGTGTCCATTTCAAAAACTCGACGCCCGTGACAGACACTCGAAGCAATGACAAGCTGCAGCTGACGGTGTGTGGCGCGTTGGCGGGACTCGGCAATGACACCGTGAAGGTCACAGTGACGGCGAGTGCAAACCCGACAGCCACCTGCAGCAACCCGGGGAACGGTAACCAAGCTCCCGGACAAAACCCCGCACAGGTCTCGGTGACCGGTTCGCAGCAGTTCTCGCCAGACCTGATCAAGAACGGCAACCTGTCATTCTGCGTGACGACGCAACCGCCTACGCAACCCACGCCGGCGGCGGCGGGCTGCCCAAACGGCAGCTGGACCGCACATATCGACTGTATGGCGTTCACCGGCTACACGATCACCGTCGAGCAACCACCCGGCAACTTCGTGTTGGGGCCGACGGCGTTCACGGCCTCATCGTCCTCATCGTCCTGCCCGTGAGCGATTAGGTCTGCTCAACCTCCGTTACCTTGCTCCTGAGCGACGGGATCGAAAGTGACTCCCGACTCAGGCGCGAGGAAACGGGCTGTCTGGCGGTTCTCCACACTGCCGCCGTAACTGCACTGTTCGTCCTTCTGAGTCATCTAAGGGCCATTCAGGAACCCCTTTTCAGCCTCTCCGACATCGCGTCCAGTGAGGATTCCTCGCGGCGTAGTCTTCGCCGCAGTTCGTCGTAACACAGGTTCAGCGCAATCCGCCACAGCCAGGTCGAGAACTTCCACTCGCTGATAATCTTTCCGCTTCGCGAACACCCGCGCGAAGGTCTCCTGCGCCAGGTCGTCGCCGGGATGGGCGTAACCAGTCATGCGGATGCACAATAGTTGAATTGGGCCGTGCCAACTGGCGACCAGTTGGGCAAAGGCGGAGTCGTCCTCCTCCGTTTGGGTGCGCCATAGCGCCTGCTTGTCGGTGATGGCAAAGATCGAACGGAGCGTGGCAAAGGCAGCGGTCCGCAGACAACTATCCCGGTTCGGGCCCGTAACACGTGAGCGCATCTTTGGGTTGCTCCGGCCACGGCTCCTGCTCTGGCTTCGCATCCGGTTGACACGCTCCGTGAAACCGCCTTGTTCCACAAACGCTCTTTCTTTGAGACGACTCAGAGATCGCGATGCCATCGGAGCCGGATACTCCCTGAAGAAATACAACGTCGGCATCATGAATTTGTTCATGGAAGTGAGCCGGCTATGCCGCGAGGACGACGGAATCCTGACCGCAAAAGCTCGAGCGACTTCGCCGCTGTTAAAGGTGCAGTGGGCCGAAAAAGGAATCGCGTTGAGGGAGAGTTTGAGCGCCCTGCTGCAGGACCTGAACGCCAGCCGCAACGCCCTGACCGACCAGATGAAATATCTGAACGTGGCGTGGGAATCAGCGCCGCCGGCCGCGTCCCCGGTGCGTGTCCACGTGCTTCCCTGCGGCCGGCTCGAAAGCACATTTTACAGAGACTTAATTAAGTTACCTCCGGCGTTGGTCGCAACAAGTCGATGAACGAATCGTTCAACTCTCTCTTTGACTGTCCCACGCTATCCCAAAACGAGTCAGCGCCGCCAATTTTTGAGACAGCAGACTCGAGGCAACACCGGAGTTGATTTTTGGGATCAGATGCTCGAACAGATCGACTGCACTTAAAAATCAATAAATTGATCACATAAAACCAGGCTCCGGCCCCGGCAACCCCACCAAAGCCGGCCCGATGTGTCTTTGGTATGCCAACTGCTGATTTGGTTGGCAGGGCAACCATACTGAATTTCGCCAGTCGAAATGCAGTAGTTGCCAACCGCCTCCATCGTCGTGGTGGAAGCAAAAAGTCTCATTTTCCTCCGCCTACTTGCGTTGGGGCTAGTGCGTCGACCAACCGATGACGTTTGCCTCGAATCCTTCTCGCAAACGTGGCGCGGGTGCTGGTTTCGCCAATTGTCTTGCTGCACGTCGTGAGTTTTTTGTTTTCGTCGCACGACCGGAACATGAAACCGCTTGCCTCGAGGATCGTGACCGATTCATCCGGTCACACCCTGCGTTGCTACGAGCTGAAAACAGCGCGACGCCGAGTGGGACATCCTTTTCATTCACCGCACGCCTGCGACCGCGGCGGCCTTCGGAGAACAATTCTGCCGTCGTTTTCCGCGCCCCAATCTTGCAGCACTGGACCGGCCCGGCTTCGGTGCTTCCCGTCCGGATCGCCGCAGGCCGAGCCTCGAAGACCGGGCGAATGCCGTCGGCAATGTGCTGAGAAACAAACCGAAGACAATGAGTCGGCGATTTCCGTCGCTCGAAACAGGGTGAACACCCGATTCACCAAACCTACGAAACGCATCAGTTTGCCTTGGCCGTGGAAAAGTAAATCCCTACTGATTCCTCAATGAGGTGAAAAAATGAAAACTAAATATCGAAGAAGCGTTGTGTTCGTAATGGCGGTGTCTTTGCTCCTTTTATCGGCGGAATATGCTTTCGCCATAACAGATTTCGGACAGACACCGCGCTTCGTATCGAACACCCTCCTGGTGAAGCTTACTCCGCAAGCGCGCGCAAACCTCAAGATCACGGGCGAAGATGTGAATCCCGCGGCGACGGGGTACCCGCCCCTTGACGCCATCTGCCGCGACCATGGCGTCAATCGTTTCCGGTCCATCATGACCGGAGGCGCTCATGGAGCCCACGCCGCGGCGATCAACGCCTGGTTCAAGCTCAATTTGCCGGGCTTGGAGCAGCCGGTCGATCTTGTAGAGGCGACTAATGACGATGCGTTGAACCTCACCTACTCGGGCGCTGAGCCCCTGGGCCGCCTGATGGCGCGCCTCAAGCAGGAGCCCAGCTTCGAGGCCGTGGCCCTCGACTATGTCGTGCAAGCGATGATCGTCCCGAATGATCCCTATTACTCCACACCCTATCCAACCTCCAAGTACGGCAACCTCGCCCAATCAGCGCCGCAATTCATTGGGGCGGCGCAGGCCTGGGATGCAACCTTAGGCGATCCTTCCATCATCATCGCCATCGTGGATACGGGCATTGATGCCAACCATCCAGATCTGGCGGGCAAAGTCGTATTGACCAAAAACTACGTGAAGGGCGAGCGCGCGTCGGATTCGTTCGGTCATGGCACGCACGTCGCCGGCATCGCTGCGGCCCGAATCAACAACGGCGCGGGCACTGCCGGAATCTGTGGTCTCTGCAGCCTCATGTCGGTCAAGGTGCTGGGCGCTGATGGCTCCGGGTTAACGTCGGACGTGGCTTCCGGTATTGCTTATGCCACAGATTACGGGGCGCGCGTCATCAATCTGTCGCTGGGATCGTCCTCGCGCACCACCATCATCCGCGACGCCCTTGACTATGCTTTGAACAACAACGTTCTCCCGGTGGTGGCCCTGGGCAATGCCAGCTCGGACTACGTGGGAGACCTTGGCTACTGGTACAGCGCGTTGAGCGTGGGTGCTGTGGATCAACAAGGGGCGAAGGCTTACTTCTCGAACTTCGGCCTTCAGACCGACGTGACCGCCCCGGGAGTGGCAGTGCTTTCCACGATGCCCACCTACCCGGTGACACTCACTACGCAGTACGGCTACAAAACGTACTATGACGCGCTCTCCGGCACCTCAATGGCGAGCCCGGTTGTCGCCGGACTGGCCGGTCTCCTCTTGTCGCGAAACCCGGCCCTCACTGCAGCTCAGGTCAAAGGCATGATCGAATCATCGGCCGGTGATGGAGCCAGCTTCGGCCTGACCTCCGGGTTTGGGCCTGTGCATGCCGCTGCTGCGGTCACTCTCGCCGCCCAGTCAGAGAGCACTCCCCCTGCGCTGAGCTCGCTCTCACCCGCCTTCGGTTCCGTTCTGGTAAGAGATGTCACCTTTTCGACTGCCGCCAGCGATAATGTGGCGGTCCATCACGTTGACTTCGTCAGCTCTGGAGCGAGACACTTCCTGCCCGCGACATCGGTGGGTTATGGCGGTGGAAAGGGCAAGAATTCCGTGCCCGCGATTCCTCCCTGGGTGTCGCTTTTCTCCTCGACCACTCATTGGAACGGCCTGTTTGATCTCACGGCGATTGCATTCGACCGGTCAGGCAACGGCTCCATCCCGCACGCTGGTAACTACGACATCGAGAATGCCTATGCGACGAGGGTGTTCATTACGCATGTGTGCGATCCGAGTCGCACCGGCTGCACGAGGGACGCTTGGGATGCAACCTTTACGCTTACCTATCCCGCTATCGCCAAGCAGAGGCTCGAATGGTTCAATTCGAGTTTCTCCAGCAATTACGCTGGAGCTGTGTCTGGGCGGGTCGGCGATGGCCGGAATATTTTCTCGAGTGGTGTGTTCCCGCGATACTGGACGGGCAATGTCTTCGAATATGATTTCGGAAGACCGGTCTTCTGCGGCGGCTGCTCCGCAAATCAGATCGGCGGCGCGCTGGGGGACGGCTATCTTTGCATCAACAAGGATTGCCCGATCACCAACGGAACGGCTGAAACCGATATCACGGTGATCGTTACGTACCCGCAATAACCGGGCTGAGCTTGATCCGATGCGTGAGGAGTTGGATTACGCTGCCGTGCGGGTCAGTCGCCGCAGTCGCTGAACTCTTTCGCCGCCACACATTTCTGCTTTGGGTGCGCCGCCACTGAAGCCCTGGCCGGAAGTCGGGTGGCTGGTGTGCACTCGGCGGCTTCAGTCACTCCACACGAGCGCGCCGCACGTCAGGTTGGCAATGCTCCCGGTCATTGCGCTGACGCGATCCGAGGCCACGCCATTGAAGACTTTGCGGGGGAGTGAGGTGCTCAAGGCTTCGGGCAGCACCAGCTTCTCGATTTGTTTGATCCCCCGAGTGAGTTGTCCAATTAGTTGCACGTCCAGGACGCTGATTAAGCGATCAGCCGGATGCGGGAAACTTTTCTGCGCTCGCTCCACGCTCATCAGCTTGGCTTCCCCCAGGCTCAAGGGCCGACCAAGGGTGCGAGCGTGCAGAGTCTCCAAACTTAAGATCAGACTCGGGCGATTGAGGAGTTGGTAGGGCTTGGGCCGGCGTTTGACGGCGGTTCCAACATTCAAGGCCCAACGGGAACGCAGCGGTTGCTGTCAATCCTGGAGCTTGGGCCTTGAAAATCCGTTTGAGCGTTGAGCTGTGAACTTTGAACTTCGGTGCCTTCGTGTTTAACTCCGCGCCGTGGAAGTCATTATTCGACCGGACGCGGACGCCGCCGCGGCGTTGGTAGCGCGGATCATCGCCAAGGAACTGCGCGCCAATCCGCACTTGGTCCTGGGCCTGGCAACCGGGCGCACGATGGAGTCGGTTTATCGGGTCCTCGTGCGGATGCATCGGAAAGAAGGCCTGGATTTCTCCCTCTGCCGCACGTTCAATCTCGACGAATATGTCGGCCTCGCGCCCGACGACCCGCATTCCTACCGGCATTACATGAACGAGCACTTGTTCCGGCACGTGAATGTGGATCTGCGAAACACGCATTTGCCGAACGGCCAGGCGCCCGACCTGGAGGCGGAGTGTCGAAATTACGAAGCGGCGATTGCCCGTTTTGGCGGTATCGATCTCCAACTGCTCGGCCTCGGACAGGCGGGTCATATCGGGTTCAACGAACCGCTCTCGGCCCTCGGTTCGCGCACGCGGGTGAAGGCGCTGGCGCCTCCCACCCTGCACCAAAATGCCGAGTTCTTTGGCAGCGAAGACAAGGTTCCGCGCCGCGCCATTACGATGGGAGTGGGAACCATCCTGGAATGCCGGCGCTGCCTCCTGCTCAGCACCGGCCCGGAAAAGGCGGGGATCATTGCCAAAGCGGTGGAAGGCCCGATTACCTCGATGATCTCGGCAACGGCGCTCCAACTGCACGCGCGGTGCACTGTGGTGGTGGACGAAACGGCGGCGGGCAAATTACAGGGATCGGAGTATTATCGGCGCATCTTTGCGAGCGAGCCGGAGTGGGAAGAATTTCGCCACGAAAATGGAACACCGAGAATTACCGAAGTCGTTTAGAGTGGATGCGCTGGAGGTTCGCATCTACCCCCGGCAGGAAGAGATGGCCGCGGCCGGGGCCGCCGTTGCCCGCGAGCACCTGGCGATGTGTGTCGCCCGTCAGGGTGGGGCGCGAGTCATACTGGCGACGGGCAATTCCCAGCTCCAATTTCTGGAACGCCTGATCGAACTGGGTGGGGTGAATTGGTCGAAAGTGACCTTGTTCCACATGGACGAGTATCTGGGAATCGACGCGAATCATCCCGCCAGTTTCCGCCGTTATATGCGCGACCGCGTCGAGAGCCGGTTGAAGCCGTACCAATTCCACTACATCGAAGGAGACGCGTTGGAGCCGCTGAAGGAATGCGAGCGATATGCGCGGCTGGTGCGCGCGTTGCCGATCGACCTCTGCTGCCTTGGCATCGGCGAGAATGGCCACCTCGCCTTCAATGACCCGCCCGTGGCCGACTTCGACGATCCCTTGACCGTGAAGCTCGTGAAACTGGATGAGCCGTGCCGGCGACAGCAGGTCGGCGAAGGATACTTCACGGAGGTCGCCGCGGTTCCCCAATATGCGTTCACGCTGACGATTCCCGAGCTCTGTTCGGCAAAAAAGATGATCGGCATCGTCCCGGAGAAGCGGAAGGCAGTGGCGGTGAAGAACGCGTTGCACGGGCCGGTCAGCACGGCGTGTCCGGGTTCGTTTCTGCGGAAACAGGGGCACGGCACATTGTTTCTGGACGCCGATTCGGCGAGTCTCCTATGAACTCGCTGAGGCTGGTTCGAATGCGGCCGGCCCTTGGGAAACCCGCCGTCAGGGGCGCGCGCCCCGCCGGCGGGCGCTTCGCGGCGGCTCGCCGCAAAGCAGGATTCGCTTCCGTTGTTCTTGCGCTCCTTCTGCCCTGCATGATTGGGTTCGGCGCAGAGATGACCTACGCCCAGCGCCTCGGCTGGAAGCCGAATGACGTGGTGGTGATCCTGCACGTGGACGACGTTGGCATGTCGCATTCGTCCAACCTCGGCGCCATCCAGGCCTCGGAGGAAGGTGTGGCTACGTCCTGGAGTGTGATGATGCCCTGCCCGTGGGTGCCGGAGATCGCGCGCTATCTCGAGGCCCATCCCAAACTGGACAGCGGCCTGCACCTCACGCTGACATCGGAATGGAAGCTTTACCGCTGGGGGCCACTGGCGGGCAAAACGCAGGTGCCGGGACTGGTCGATAAGGAAGGCTGCTTCTGGCACCGTGTCGGTCAGGTCGCGAACCAGGCGTCTCCGGACGAGATCGAACGCGAAATCCGGGCTCAGATCGAACGCGCGGAGCGCCTCGGTGTCCCGATCACCCACCTCGATTCCCACATGGGCACCCTGTTCGCGCGCAAGGAGTACTTCGAAAGCTTCGCCAAGGTCGGCATCGAGAAACAGATTCCCATTCTCGTCGTCGGCGGACACGGGAGCCACCTGTCCGTGATGGAACGCCACGCAGCGAGAAAACTGCGGCCCTGGCTGAAGACGATTTGGAACGCCGGGCTCCCGGCACTCGACGATCTCTACACGGGCTTCACCCGCCTCGGAACGGAGAAAAAACCCGAGAAACTAATGGCCCTCCTGAAAGACCTGAAGCCGGGCGTGACGGAGATCTTGTTCCACGCGTCGGACCCGACCGAGGAATTTCCTGTCATCACCAGTTCCA
>Ga0137368_10003417_pt1 | contig 16921 bp, 17 predicted proteins | sample SagtaG_13_FD_104917 | JGI IMG/M metagenome (GOLD analysis project Ga0137368, IMG submission 104917) | Vadose zone soil microbial communities from Sagehorn Ranch, Mendocino, California, USA - Sage1_L_100_16 metaG | ecosystem: Environmental > Terrestrial > Soil > Vadose zone | place: USA...
GCGTCACTGCGCTCGTCATCGTGGTCGAGCTCGTCACGCTGCGTTCGCGCCGTCATACCGCGATCGAGGAAGCGCAATTGTCCGGCCCCGACACGAAAGAGATGCCGACGTTGCAGCCGGCAGGAGAATCGAAATGAAACCGCGTCACCGCAGGTTCGCATGGATCGCCGCCGGCGTTGCAGTGCTCGCCGCCGCGGTCGGGCTCGTGCTGAACGCCTTCCAATCGAACCTGGTGTTCTTCTTCACGCCGTCGCAGGTCGCGGCGAACGAGGCGCCACACGGCCGCGCGTTCCGCATCGGCGGTCTCGTCGAGGACAGGAGCCTCAAGCGCGAGGGCGACGGCCTCACCGTGCACTTCAACGTCACCGACACCGCGCAGACGATCCCGGTCGTCTTCAAGGGCATCCTTCCGGATCTGTTCAAGGAAGGCAAAGGTGTGGTTGCGCAAGGCTCGATCGGTCCCGACGGCGTGTTCAAGGCGACCGAGGTGCTCGCGAAGCACGACGAGAACTACATGCCGCCCGAAGCTGCGGCGGCGGTCGCCGATGCGCACGGCAGGGCAGCGGCTGCGGAAAAAGCCGCGAAGACGCTGAAGTATTAGGAACTACGATATGGCGCGGGCAGGAATCACTGAAATGCGCTACCTGGTTGTGGTCGAAATGGATCCAACGTCCTTCGGAGCTTATGCTCCGGATCTTCCGGGTTGTATCGCCGTGGGCGAATCGCGCGAAGAAGTGCTTGCCTCAATTCAAGAGGCGATTGAATTCCATCTCGACGGCCTGAAGCGCGATGGACAGCCTATTCCACCTCCGACGTCGTCAAGCGAGATCGTCGAGGTCACTGCTTAATGCCGCACCTGCGCGTCATCGACGAATCCGGCGAGGATTACCTGTATCCCCGCAAATTCTTCATTCCCGTGGAGTTACCAAGCTCCATTCGCCGTGCTGTACTGTCGGCAACTTAACTGATTGGTAACTTAGCCATGATTCCCGAGCTCGGTCATTTCGCACTGATCCTCGCGCTGCTGCTCGCGACGGTTCAAGGGACGCTGCCGCTCGTCGGTGCAGCGAAGCGCATTCCGGCGTGGACCGCGCTCGCACGGCCCGCTGCGCAGGGACAGGCGGTGTTCGTCATCTTCGCCTGGCTTGCGCTCGCCTACTCGTTCATCAGCAACGACTTCTCGGTGCTGAACGTCGCGACCAACTCGAATTCGCAGCTGCCGATCCAGTACCGGTTCGCGGCGACCTGGGGCTCGCACGAAGGCTCGATGCTGCTGTGGGTGTTCATGCTCAACCTGTGGACGCTCGCGGTGTCGATCCGCAGCAAGCATCTGCCGCAGGAGATGGTCGCACGCGTGCTCGGCGTGATGGGTCTCGTGTCGGTCGGCTTCCTGCTCTTCATGCTGCTGACGTCGAACCCGTTCGAGCGGCTCTTCCCCGCCGCGGCGGACGGCCGCGATCTGAATCCGCTGCTGCAGGATCCGGGCATGGTCATCCATCCGCCGATGCTCTACATGGGCTACGTCGGATTCTCCGTCGCCTTTGCGTTCGCGATCGGCGCGCTGATGGGCGGCCGGCTCGACGCGACGTGGGCGCGGTGGTCGCGGCCGTGGACCACGCTCGCGTGGTGCTTCCTCACGATCGGCATCATGCTCGGAAGCTGGTGGGCGTATTACGAATTGGGCTGGGGCGGCTGGTGGTTCTGGGATCCGGTGGAGAACGCGTCGTTCATGCCGTGGCTCGTCGGCACCGCGCTGATCCACTCGCTCGCCGTGACCGAGAAGCGTGGCACGTTCAAGGCGTGGACGGTGTTGCTCGCGATTTGCGCGTTCTCGCTGTCGCTGCTCGGCACGTTTCTCGTGCGCTCCGGCGTGCTCACGTCGGTGCACGCGTTTGCGACCGACCCGCGGCGCGGCATCTTCATACTCGCCTTCCTCATCATCGTCATCGGCGGATCGCTCGCGCTCTTCGCGATACGGGCGCCCAAGGTGGGCGTGGGCGGCCGCTTCGACATCGTGTCGCGCGAGTCCGCTTTGCTCTCGAACAACGTGATGCTGCTGGTCGCGTGCGGCTCGGTACTGCTCGGCACGCTGTACCCGCTGTTCCTCGACGCGCTGAAGCTCGGCAAGATCTCCGTCGGCCCGCCCTACTTCAACAGCGTGTTCGTGCCGGTTATGACGCCGCTCGTGTTCATGATGGGCATAGGCCCGCTCGCGCGCTGGAAGCAGGCGTCGTTGCCCGAGCTCGCACAACGCCTGAAGTGGGCCGCCGTCGTCGCGATCGCGACCGCGCTGCTGCTGCCGCTCACCGCCGGCGAATTCAGCCTCGGCGTGTCGTTCGGCTTGCTGCTCGCGTTGTGGATCGTCGCGTCGACGTTCGTCATCGTGCGCGATCGCATCCGCGGCGTCCGCGGTGGCGTTCTGGCACAACTCGCGCGCCAGCCGCGCGGCTGGTGGGGCATGGTCGTGGCGCATCTGGGCGTTGCGGTATTCATCACCGGCGTCACGCTGGTGAGCGGCTATCAGGCCGAGCGCGACGTCAAGATGAACGTCGGCGACACGCTCACGGTCAGCGGGTACACGTTCCGCTTCGACGGCGTGACCGACCGCACCGGACCGAACTATCGCGCGGCACGCGGCACCGTCGACGTCAGTCGCGACGGCAAGAATGTCGTGACGCTCAATCCCGAGAAGCGCATGTATTTCTCGAATCAGATGCCGATGACCGAGGCGGCGATCTCGAGCGGCGTCTTCGGCGACATCTACGTCTCGCTCGGAGAGCCGATCGACGGGGGCGCATGGAGCGTGCGCGTCTATCGCAAGCCGTTCATCACATGGATATGGGGCGGCTGCATCCTGATGGCGATCGGCGGCTTCCTCGCGCTCTCCGATCGGCGTTATCGCTATGCCACGCAGCGTTCGAGCGTGCCGGTTGCCGTTGCGGCGCAAGCGGCGGACTAAGCAGCCATGCACATGGAAACGGGCACACGTCATTCCCGCGAAGGCGGGAATCCAGTGACTTTGTCTTCGACCGCCAAAAGACGCTGGGTCCCCGCTTTCGCGGGGACGACAGGCGGCGGATCGGGAGCGCGACGATGAACAAGAAGCTCCTCATTCCGCTCGCGATCTTTCTCGTGCTGTCGGTGTTCCTGTTCGTCGGGCTCTGGCGCGACCCGCGCGAGATTCCGTCGCCACTGATCGACAAGCCGGCGCCCACGTTCAAGCTCACGGAGCTGCACCAGCCGGGCAAGGCGCTCGGCACGGACGACATGAAGGGCCAGGTGTGGCTGCTGAATGTCTGGGCGTCGTGGTGCGTGTCGTGCCGCGAGGAGCATCCGCTGCTGGTCGAGCTCGGCAAGCGGAAGATCGTCCCGATCATCGGCCTCGATTACAAGGACGAGCCGGTCGCCGGCAAGGGCTGGCTCACGCAGAACGGCGACCCGTACACGACGTCGGTCGTCGATCGCGATGGCCGTGTCGGGATCGACTGGGGCGTCTACGGTGTGCCCGAGACGTTCGTCGTCGACAAGCAGGGCGTGATTCGCTACAAGCAGATCGGACCGATCACGCCGCAAGCGCTCGAGCAGACGATCGTGCCGCTCGTGCGCAAGCTGCAGGCGCAATCGTGAGCGGTGCGGTGATTCGCGCGTTGATGTTCGGGCTCGCCGCGTTCGCGCCGCTCGCACACGCGGCCGACGCCGTGCCGACCGAGAAGGATGCGGTCGCCGCATCGCGCGCCGTCAAGCTCGCCGAGCAGCTGCGTTGCCTCGTCTGCCAGAACCAGACGATCGCGGAATCGAACGCCGAACTCGCGGGAGATCTGCGCCGGCAGGTGCACGATCAGATTGCCGCCGGGAAAACCGACGCCGAGATCATCGACTTCATGACGACCCGCTACGGCGACTTCGTGTTGTACAAGCCGCCGCTCAAGGCGACAACCGTGCTGCTGTGGTCGGGTCCCGCACTGCTGCTCGTCGCCGGCTTCGGTGTGCTCGCCGGCGTGCTGCGCAAGCGCCGCACGGTGGGCGAGCCGCCACCGCTCACCGACGAAGAACGCGCGCGTGCGAAGCGCCTGCTCGACGGCGACAAACCGGAAGACAAACCGTGACTGTTTTCGTGATCGTTGCCGCGGCGATGGCCGTGATCGCCTGCGCGTGGGTCGTCGTGCCGTTGATGCGCGCGCGTTCCACGCCGGACATCGTCCGCGAAGCGTCCAACGTCGCGATCCTGCGCGATCAGTTGGCGGAGCTCGAGCGCGACGTCACGCAAGGCGTGATCGCGCGCGAGCAATACGATGTCGCGCGCCGCGAGCTCGAGCAGCGCGTGATCGAGGAATCGCAGGCGGCGCCTGCGACGGCGAGCGTACCGGCTGCATCTCGTAGCGGCGCAAAGATCGCCATCGCGGTCGCGGTCGCATTCCCGATCGTCGCGGCGGCGCTCTATTTCGGCCTCGGCAATCGCGCCGCATTCGATCCCGCGGCGCAGGTCGCGGCGGAAGCGCCCAACCACGAGCTCACCGGCGAGCAGGTGAACGAGATGGTCACGAAGCTCGCGGCTCGCATGGAGAAGGAGCCGGACAACGCCGAAGGCTGGGTGATCCTCGCGCGAAGCTACTACGCGCTCCGCCGAATGCCGGAGGCCGTGCGCGCGTTCGAGCACGCGACGAAGCTCGTTCCCGACAATGCGGAGTTGCTCGCCGATTACGCGGATGCGGTCGGCGTCATCGAAGGTCGTCTGGACGGCAAGTCGGCGCCGTTGATCGAACGCGCGCTCAAAGCCGATCCGAAGCACTGGAAGTCGCTCGCGCTCGCGGGAACGGCCGCGTTCAACCGCAAGGACTACACGCAGGCCGTTTCGTATTGGGACCGCATGAAGCAAGTCGTGCCGCCCGAATCCCCGATGGCGCAATCGATCGATGCGAGCATCGCCGAAGCACGCGAATTGGGCGGCTTGAAAGGATCGGTTTCGGCGCCGGCGATGGTCGCCGCCGCGCCGAAGAGCGTGATGCCGAAGGCCGCCGAGACGAAGGCCGCTGCGCCGGCCACGTTGCCCGGCGCGACTGTCGCCGGCGAAGTGAAGCTCGTGCCCACGCTCGCCGGCAAGGCCGCGCCGACCGACACGGTGTTCGTGTTCGCGCGTGCTGCGCAGGGTCCGAAGATGCCGCTCGCGATCGTGAAGATGCAGGTGAAGGATCTGCCCGCGAAGTTCGCGTTCGACGATTCGATGGCGATGACGCCGGAGATGAAGCTGTCGAACCAGGCCGAGGTCGTGATCGGCGCGCGCGTGTCGAAGTCCGGACAGGCGATGCCGCAGAGCGGCGACCTCGAAGGCCTGTCCTCGCCGGTCAAGGTCGGCGCGAGCGGCGTCGCCGTCGTAATCGACAAGACCCTCCCCTAAAAAAGTAGGGTCAGACTCGACTTTTCGAGAAGTAGGGTCAGACTCGACTTTCCACCTCCTCAGATCTCGACACCACTGGCGTAGTCGTTGTCATCGCCAGGCCGCGCCCCTGAAAAGTAGGGTCAGACTCGACTTTTTGAAAAGTCGAGTCTGACCCTACTTATTTGGCTGCGGCGGCGCGTCGCACCTCGCGGCGACTGTTGACGTGCGTCAATCAGGTGCACGTCGCCGCGGGTCAGACTTTTCCCGATATCGCGATCGCGATTCGGGGAGAGAACATGAAGCACGGCTTCGTCGAAAGGCTGCTGCAGGCGGCGTCCGCGCCAGCGCTCGTCGCGCTCGTCGCGTTCGGCGGCGATGCGCTCGCACAAACAAAGAAGGCGGCGGCGTTCGATGCCTCGCCGTGCCTCGGCTGTCACGCGCCGATCAAGGCGTTCCACGACGCGGGCAAGCACAAGGGCCTCGCGTGCACGACGTGCCACGACGGCACCGCCAAGCACCTTGCCGACTCGAAGGCGCGGCCGGTGACGAAGACCGACCCCGCCGTATGCGGATCGTGTCACCAGAACCAGTTCCGCTCGATGTACACGATGAACTGGGACAAGCAGGCGCGCCGCGAGAAGGTGCTGGCCGGCGGCCCGTCGCCCGATCCCGCTTTCGACAAGCTGATGATGCCGCACGGGTTCACGAAGGAGCACAACGAGCCGCGCTCGCACGCATTTGCGCTCTACGACCAGCTCGTCGTCGACCGCGCGTTTGGCGGGCGCTTCGAGAACAAGGAAGGCTGGCGCGGGCTCGCGCGCGCCGGGGGGAGCTTCAAGATCTGGGACACGCTCGAGGACAAGTATCCGGGCCAGGACCACAAGGCGTTCAAGCCGGGAACCGCCGCCGCTGCGAATCCCGTCTGTCTGTCTTGCAAGACGGCCGACCACATCCTCGACTGGGCGTACATGGGCGACCCGGTCCCCGGCGCGAAGTGGAGCCGCACGTCGAAAGTCCAGGAGCTCGCAAAGGACGTCAACCACTCGCTCAACTGCTTCTTCTGCCACGACCCGCACTCGGCGAAGCCGCGCATCATCCGCGACGGGCTGATCCAGGCGCTGACACGTCCCGAGAAGGACACGCTGTGGCACCGCGACGCCCGCGGCGCGAAGATCGACGTCAAGGAGCTCGGCATGCGCGGCTACACGCGCAAGATCGCGGTGCTCGACCGCTACGACACGAACCTGCAGTGCGGCCAGTGCCACGTCGAGTACAACTGCAACCCGGGTACCGACCCGACGACGGGCCAACCGATCGGCATGGCCGATCAGCGCACGAACCACTTCCCCTTCAAGCCGGTCGACGAGATCGGCAAGCACTACACCGACCTCAAGTTCCGCGACTTCCGCCATGCCATCACCGGCGCGCTGCTGTGGAAGGGACAGCACCCGGACGTCGAGACGTACTACGGCTCGAAGCACCAGCAGGCGGGCGTCGAGTGCAGCGCCTGCCATATGCCGAAGGTGAAGGACGCTAAGACCGGCAAGCTCTACACGTCGCACTGGCAGACGAGCCCGAAGCATTACCTCAAGGAAACATGCCTCACGTGCCACAGCGAGTGGAGCGAGAAGCAGGCGACCTATGTGATCGACTCGCTCAAGGCACGCTACGAGGGCAAGAAGCGCAAGGCCGAGTTCTGGCTCACTCGGATGATCGACAAGTTCGAGGAGGCGAAGGGCGTCGGCGTCGACGATGGTGTGCTGAACCAGGTGCGCGCGAAGCACGACGACGCGCACATCAATTGGGAATGGTGGACCGCGGCGAACGGCGCCCACTTCCACAATCCGCAGCAAGCCGAAGCGTCGCTCAACAAGTCGATGGCGATCTCGCAGGAGGGCATCAAGCTGCTCGACGACGCGATGGCCGCGCGACGCGCGAAGCTCAACGCGGCGCTGCCGACGCCAGTCCCGACCGCGGCTGCCGCGAAGTAGCCGAAAGTAGGGTCAGACTCGACTTTTTGAAAAGTCGAGTCTGACCCTACTTTTTCTGTGACCCTACTTTTTCTCTTGGGTATCGGCTCTGACCCTATACTTTGCTAATGCTCGCCGCCGGCCCTATCGTCTTCTACGTCATCGCGGCCGCGATGGCCGCGGTCGCGCTCACGTTCGTGCTACCGCGCCTTCTTTTGCGCCGGGGCGCTGACGCCGACGGCTCGCGCGACGCGAGCAATGTCACGATCCATCGCAGCGCGCTTGCCGATCTCGAGCGCGAGCATGCCAGCGGAGGGCTCGACGACTCGCAGTTCGACGACGCGCGCGACGAGCTCGCGCGTCGACTCCTCGCCGAGCAGGCCGACGACCTGCCGCCGCGGCGTTCGTCGCGCACGGTCGCTTCCGCCGTCGCGATCGCGCTCGCGCTTCCGCTCGCTGCGTTCGGCTTGTACGCGATCGTCGGCGATCCGCGCGCCGTATCCGAGGTTCGTGCGTCCGATGATTCGCCCGCGTCGATCGAAGTCGAGCTCGAACGCCACCTCGCGCGGCACCCGCGCGACGCGCGCGGCCACGTGATGCTCGCGCGCGTCCGAATGCAGGCGGACCGCTTCGCCGAAGCGGCCGCGTCGTACGAAGCCGCGCTCGGCCTTTCACCCAAGGTCGCCGCGGATGCGGGCGTCTGGTGCGAGTACGCCGACGCGCTCGGCATGGCGCAGGGCGGCACGCTCAGCGGCAAGCCGAGCGAGCTGATCGCGAAAGCGCTCGCACTCGATGCCTCGCACCCGAAGGCGCTCGAAATGGCCGGCAGCGCAGCATACGAGCGGCGCGAGTTCGCGGCCGCGGCGCGACACTGGCGTACTTTGCTGCAATCGATGCGCATCGACGCCGCGGGTCGCGATGAGCTCGCAGCGGCCGTTGCACGCGCCGAGCGGCTCGCCTCGACGTCGCTGACGCCTGAAGAGCCGTCGTCGCGCGGCAGGTGAGCGTGGCGGAAGTCGATCGTGACGTCATCGTCGTCGGGGCCGGCGTATCGGGCCTGGCGGCCGCGTTCCTGTTGCGCAAGCGCGGCTACGACGTCGAGGTGCTCGAAGCGTCTGCGCGCACCGGCGGCGTCATCGAAACGCGGCGGCGCGACGGCTTCCTGTTCGAAACGGGCCCCAACAGCACGCTCGACACGACCCCGCTGATTGGCGAGCTGTTGCGCGACGTCGGTGCGGACACCGAACGCGCGAACGCGAGCGCGGTGGCCGACACGCGCTTCATCGTCCGCGGCGGCAAGCTCACGCCGCTGCCGACATCGGCGAGCGCATTTTTCACGACCCCGGCGTTCTCGCTCGGCGCGAAGCTGCGGCTGCTGCGCGAGCCGTTCATCGCGGCAGCGCCTCCGCACGTCGAGGAATCGATCGCCGACTTCGTGCGCCGCCGGCTGGGCGACGAGTTCCTCGACTACGCGATCGATCCGTTCGTCGCCGGCATCTACGCGGGTGACCCGGAGCGCATCTCGGTGCCCGCCGCGTTCCCGCGGCTGCACGCGCTCGAGCAGCAGTACGGCAGTCTGATCAAGGGCCAGATCAAGGGTGCGAAAGCGCGGCGCAAGAACGCCGAGCAGGCGAAGAATGTCGCGAAGAGCTTTTCGTTCAAGCCGGGCATGCAGGCACTGCCCGACGCGCTCGCCCGCGCGGTCGCGAATGTCACGACCGGCGTTCGTGTCGAGCGCATCGCGCGCAACGGTGACGGCCGTTACACCGTCGAAGGAACACGCGCGGGCGAGACGCTCGTTCGGCGATCGCGCGCGGTCGTGCTCGCGACACCGGCATATGTCGCGTCGACGCTCACGAGCTCGCTTTCGACGGGCGCGGCGCGCGAGCTCGCGGCGATCGACTACGCGCCGGTCGCCGTCGTCGCGAGCGCGTATCGACGCGCCGACGTCGCGCACCCGCTCGCCGGCTTCGGATTCCTCGTGCCGAAGAAGGAGCGGCGCGCGATGCTCGGCACGCTGTTCTCGAGCAGCATGTTCCAGGGGCGCGCGCCCGCCGATTCAGTGTTGCTGACCACGTTCGTCGGCGGCCGCCGCAATCCCGACCGCGTCGCGCTGTCCGACGAACGGCTCGCCGAGCTCGTCGGCGGCGAGCTCGCCTCGCTCGTCGGCGCGCCCGCGAAGCCGCTGTGGACCGAAGTCGTCCGCTGGACGCAGGCGATTCCGCAGTACGATCTCGGGCATCTGCACCGGCTTGCCGCCGTCGAGGCGGCCGAGGTCGCGTTGCCCGGCTTCCGCTTCTGCGCGAACTATCGCGGCGGCGTGTCCGTCGGCGACTGCATCAAGTCCGCGCATGCAACCGCGGATGCGCTGCACACGTTCCTCACCGGCGGCCGGTAGCGAAAGGAGACCGCTTTGCTCGACGCGACGATGAAGCCGAGCTCGATCGTGAGCTATCTGGACCAGTACGTGATCGGCCAGGACGATGCGAAGAAGACGGTCGCGGTCGCCGTCTACTCGCATTACCGCAAGATCGAGAAGTCGCGCCGCGACAACATCGCGATCGTGAAGAGCAACGTGCTGCTGATCGGTCCGTCGGGCACCGGCAAGACGCTGATGTGCGAGACGCTGTCGCACGGGCTCGCCGTTCCGTTCGTCACCGCCGAGGCGACCTCGCTCGCGCAGACGCGTTACGTCAACGAGGAGATCGAGGCGATCCTGCAGCGTCTCGTCGACAAGGCGAACGGCGACATCGACCGCGCGCAGAGCGGCATCGTCTTCATCGACGAGATCGACAAGCTCAAGTCGAGTGCCGGCAAGCTTCCCAGCGTGTCCGGCGAAAGCGTGCAGCACGCGCTGCTGAAGATCATGGAAGGCGCGCCCGTCAAGATCGGCACCGGCCGCTATGTCGACACGACGCACATCCTGTTCATCTGCGGCGGCGCCTTCGTCGGCATCGACGACATCATGTCGCAGACGCACAACTTCGGGTTCATCGCGACGACCAAGGACGAGAGCCAGAAGATCCTCGATCGGCTGAACACGCGGATCAAGCCCACCGATCTGTTCACGTTCGGCCTCATTCCCGAGTTCACCGGCCGACTTCCCGTGATTGCGCGGTTCCACGATCTGGAACGCGATTCGCTGGTGCGCATCATGATCGAGCCGCGCAACTCGATCTACGAGCAATTCCGCGACATCTTCGCGAACGAAGGCGTCGATCTTGTCGTCGAGCCGCGCGTGTTCGAGCAGATCGCCGAGCTCGCCATCGAATACAAGACGGGCGCCCGCAGCCTGCGCGGCATCTTCGAGGAGCTGATCACACCGGTGCTGTATGCGATTCCCGACGATCCGGGCATCGGCAAAGTGGTGATCGCGTCGCTGTTCAGCGACCCGACGTATCTGCGCAAAGCGAGCTGACGGGCGGAACGCGAAATGAAATGCGCGCTGGTGGGATCGCGCTACTTCGGCGCGATGGTGTTCGAGGCGCTGCGTAACGACGCCGCGCAGATCGCGTGCGTCGTCGCACCGGCGGCCGACGATCGACTCGCGCTCGCCGCAAAGGCGGCCGGCATTCCCGTGCACGTGCTCGACGACCCGAAGATCGTCCCGGGCAGTGCGATTCCCGACGCAACGGATCTGATCATCGCCGCGCACACGCACGCGCGCGTGAGCAACGAAGCGCTCGCGCGCTCGCGGTTGGGCGGCATCGGCTACCACCCGTCGCTGCTGCCGCGACACCGCGGCATCGCTGCCGTCGAGTGGACAATTCTTTCGGGCGACCCGATCGCGGGCGGAACCGTGTATCACCTCGCCGACGGCTGGGATGCGGGCGCGATCGCCGCGCAGGACTGGTGCTTCGTTGCGAAAAGCGAAACGGCGCGCGAGTTGTGGGAGCGCGCGCTCGCGCCGATGGGACTCGAGCTGCTGACTCGCGTCGTCCGCTACGCGGCCGAGCACGGCGCGCTGCCCGCGCGCACGCAGGACGACCGCTTCGCAACCAAGGCGCCGAAGATCCGCAGCACCGTTTCGCTGACCGACGAATCGAAAGCGGCGGTCACATCGCTCGTCGTGACCGCGATCGCCAAGGACCGATCGGGGCTCGTCAGCCTGTTGTCGGATCGCGCGCGCGGTTTCGGCGCGAACTGGGCGGGAAGCCGCATGGCGAGCCTCGCCGGCCAGTTCGCGGGCATGGTGCATTTCGAAGTGCCCACCGAAAACGCCGAAGCGCTCGCCGCCGCGCTGCGCGGACTCGAATCGTCGGGCATTCGCGTCGTCATCGAAAAGAGCGAAGCGCCGCTGGCGCCGGCCGGACGGCGCGTCGTCACGCTCGAGCTCACCGGTCCCGATCGGCCCGGCATCGTCCGCGATCTGTCGCACAGTCTCGCCGACCGCGGCGTCAGCATCGCGGAGCTGCACACCGAAATCGTCAACGGCGCTACGTCGTCGAGCCAGCAGTTCAAGATCAAGGCGCTTCTGGTCGTCCCCGAAGCCCTCGCGAACGACGAGCTGCAGCGCGCGCTGCAAGCGCTCGCGCTCGAGATGAGCGCCGACATCGCGCTCGGCTAGCCGAGTAGAGGGTCAGACTCGATACTCGAAAGTTCGAGTCTGACCCTCTATTCAACACGCTGTGGTCAGTGGCCGGCGTCGGATCCGACCGGCGCGGGCAGCATCAGCGGATCGCGCAACCGCACGATGTGACGAGTGTCGTCGCCGTCGACGACGATGACGCTCGTCACGCCCGATGGCTCGTCGACAACGTGCACGTCCTGTGGCGATCGGATGATGTGGTCGACACCTTCGAGCGCGATCTCGACCACGTCGTCCTTGCGGTCATAGACGATGCCGAGGAGCGGCAACCACTCGGCTTCGATCTGGTCGCCGATCGGCAACGCGGCAACTTCGATTTCGGCGCGCTTGGCGAGCGCTTCCTTCGAGATGAGATCGAACGCCGACCTCCACTGACTTCTGTCGAGCTTGCGAGCGAGCATAGTCCGCCTTTCGCAGATACATTCCCTTTGGAAGGTAACGTCGCAGGGACGCAGGAATCTTTCGCACTCCTGCTCCGCCGCGGCCTTCGAACGGCGGCGATACCTTCTGACAATGGCACTTTCCGGCGCGGCGGATACTCCAATCGAATGATCGTCGGCCGTTCGACGCTGGCGTCGAAACGTGACGAACAGCATGTACAAGCACTTGCTCTTCCCCACCGACGGCTCCGAGATGTCGATGAGGGCATTCACGCATGCGATCGGTCTCGCCCGCCCGCTGGGCGCGCGCGTCACCGGGTTCTGGGCGGCGCCGGACGTTCCCGTGGGGGTTTTCGGCGACGGCATACTGCCCGATGTGACGCTGATGCAGCAGCACGCGGCGGCGATGCAGGTCCAAGCCGAGCGGATGTTCGAGCCGATGAAGGGCGAGGCGAAGGCGGCCGGCGTCGATTTCAGCGGCGTGCACACGCTGTCGGACTCGCCGTGGAGGACGATTCTCGACGCGGCGAACGCGCAGGGATGCGACGCGATCGTCATGGCGTCGCACGGCCGGCGCGGCGTCGCGGCGCTGCTGATCGGCAGCGAGACGCAGAAGGTGCTGACGCACGCGTCGATCCCCGTTCTGGTCGTGCGCTAGCCGCTCAGGACGACGCCTGCAGCCGGCGGATCAGGATGTCGATGACGTCGTGGCCGTCGGGCGAGCGCAGCCGGTGGTCGCGAAAGACGCTGACCAGTTCGGCCGACGCGATCGCACGATAGTCGGCGCGGATCAGGATGCCGGCGATCGCGCGCTGGACGCCGATCGACGCGGCGCGCGGGAACAGGTTCGTGAGCTCGGCGAGCACGTCGCGATCGGTCAGATGAAGGCGCGCGAGCGTGTCGAGCGCGCGCACCTGTACGTCGGCCCGCGTCATCGTCGCGATCCCCGCGGTCACCGCGCGCAGCTCCTTCGTATCCGTGATCGGCCGGTGATAGAAGTAGATCTCGGCCATGCGGACGTCGATTTCGCTCGCGCTCGTGATCGCCGCCAGCATTCGCGTGTGATCATCGGCGCTGCCGAGGCACGCGAGCGCGGCCGCACGGTCGATGCGCTCCGATGAAGACGCGTTACGTTGCAGTCGCCCGCGCTCGTTGTCGTAGGCGCGGCTCCTGTTGAGCGAGCAGATCAGATCGACGTCGGCGCCGCTCATCTGCGTTCGCGCGAGCAGATCGCTCATCAGTCGCACCAGCTCGTTGCGATGCTCCTCCGCCGACAGCCAATGCAGCGTGCGGGCGACGTCGATCATGCGTGCGCGGATCGGCGGCTGCTCGGCATCGCGTGCGAGCGCGAGATAACGATCGCGCGCCGCATGATCGTTGGCGATCTCGTCGAGCGCCGCGACGAACGTCGGATCCTGCTTTTCGCTATCGTCGAGCGAAGCGAGGAACGTCTCGATGCGCTCGAAGAACATCCGCGCCTCGGCGGTACTGCGGGTCACGATCTGGTGGATGAAGCGCAACCGCTGCGCCGCCGACAGCCGCTCGTCGACGAAGCGGCAGACTTCGCCGCGATACCGGGCGCGAGGATCGGATGCGGTCATCCCCTGCACGAGCGTCATCGAGTTGGCGGCGAACGCACCGAGCAGCGTCCTGTTCGCGCGGCCGCTTCCGATCTGGGCGCTCGAGCCGGACTGGAAGGCGCGATTCAGCAACGATGCCGACAGCGGGCCCAGCGGCGCCACCGACGAGAATCCGTAGATCGCCGGAACGTTGACGAAGATGCGGCGCATGACCTCACGATTGCTCTCGGCGTGCAGCGTGCCGAGCTCGCGCGACATGCGTCCCGCGTCGGCCACCGAGCGCCCCGCACGAACGAGACTGCGCTCGACCTCGGCTGTCGGACTCAGTCCGGGATCGGGATTCAGGCTGTTGCATCCGAAAAGATAGACTTCCTTCAACTGAGAAAACAATCCGGGACACGACGCGCTGCACGACGCGCGCTCCATTTCGGCGACCGGCAGATGATCGTTGACGTCGAGCCGCGTCGTATAGAAGTCAGTGCCGTTGAAATGGCCGGAGACCACGAGAACGTCGCAGCTAACGTGCTGCTGGCACGCCGTCGCGAGCCAGTCGGTGCGCCCGTGCTCGACCAGCTCGACGAACTTGTAGTCGCGCTCGGACAGGTGGCGGCGCATCGCCGCCTGCTCGTCCGGCGAATTGACGGTGATCGTGCAGACGGTGCGCTTGTCGGCGTGCGCGGGAGCGATGAGGCCCAGCGCGCAAAGCGCGACGAACGCGGCGAGCTTTGTAAATCTTGGCACGGTTTTAGGTGATCCTGACCATCGACGGATCCAATACAGCCGCGGCGCGACGCGCTCAGCCCCGAACGAGCGAAATCCACGCCAGCGAAATGCGATGATCGCAATAGGGTCATCGGAAGCGTCCCGGGAGTCGATGCATTCGGCGGCAGGGTGCCAGATCCATGGTTCGAATATTGCTCAGCGCTGTCCGTCTTTGTGTACGGCGGCGTGCAACCGACGGATCCTGCGTTGTACGCCCGAATTCTTCATGCGAGCTGCCGGACGTGCGTGGAACGATGTGCAAGCGGTCGGTAACACTTGCGCACGAGGAATGCATGCGTTCGTTGCGAAAGGCGCGGCTCGCTATCGCATGAGTGTGTTGCCGTACATACATCCGCAGTCGTCGCGACTGGATAAGGAGAGCAGCCATGGAATCGAAACAGTTCAAGGAATTGCTGTTGCAATCGCTCGAGCACGAAATGGGTGGCGTCAAAGTGTACGAGACCGCTCTCGACTGCGTGGTGAATCCGGATCTGCGCGAAGAATGGCAGGAATACCTCGAGCAGACACGTCGTCACGTCGAGATCCTCACCGCTTTGTGCGTGTCGCTTGAAGTGGACCCCCAAGAGGATTCGCCCGGACGGCCGATCGTGCGCTCGCTCGGTGCCGCGCTGGTGCAGGCGATGGAAATGGCGCTGCAAGGCGGCAATCCGAACGCGGCGCAGATCGTCGCGGCCGAATGCGTTGTGCTCGCGGAGACGAAGGACCACCTCGATTGGGAGCTGATCGGCAAGTGCATCGAAAAGCTTCCTGAAGAACAGGCGCGAGCGGTGCGCGAAGCCGCCGAGCACGTCGAGGACGAGGAGGACGAGCACCTCTATCACACCAAGGGTTGGTGTCGCGAGCTCTGGATCGAAAGCCTCGGCATGAAGGCGATCCTGCCGCCGCCGGAAGAGGAAAAGGACGTGAAGACCGCGATCGGCGCCGCGAGGGCCGAGCAGTCGGCGCCGAAGAGGCGCTAGCGCGGCCGCGTTTGTGGGGCCGCGGCTATCGAAGGTGATGCTGAAGGAGGGCTCACTCAATCGACTTTGGCGCCCGATTCCTTCACCGCCGCACCCCACCGGACGCGCTCGCTTTGCAGAAACGCGGCGAACTGCGCGGCCGTGCCGCCGAGCACTTCGCCGCCTTCCTTCGCGACGCTCGCACGCACGGCGGCGCTGCGCAGCACGTTGTTGATTTCGGTGTTGAGGCGCGTAACGATCGGTTGCGGCGTGCGCGCCGGAACGAGCACGCCGTACCACGATATGGCCTGGAAATCCTTGTAGCCCGACTCGTCGACCGTCGGCACGCTCGGCAATACCGACAAGCGCTGGCGCGATGTCACGGCCAGCGCACGCAGCGTGCCGGACTTGATGTGCTCCGTGACCGATTGCGCCGTCGCAAAATAGAGATCCACCTGTCCGCCAAGAAGATCGGTGAGCGCGGGCGCGGCGCCCTTGTAGGGAACGTGCAGCAGCTTGATGCCGGCCGCTCGCATGAACATCTCGCCCGCGAGATGTCCCACCGTCCCGTTGCCGGGCGACGCGAACGAGAGCGCTTCCGGCTTCGCGCGCGCCGCGGCGACCATCTCCGCCACCGTCTTGTGCGTCGATCGGGGTGATGCAACCAGCACGAGCGGCGTCGAGGCGACGAGCGCGACGGGCACGAGATCCTTCTGCGGATCGTACGGGAGATTGGGATAGAGCGACGGATTGATCGCGATGTTGCTCGTCTGGCCCAGCACGAGCGTATAGCCGTCCGGCGCGGACTTCGTCGCCGCTTCCACGCCGATGCTGCCGGCGGCTCCCGGCTTGTTCTCGACGACGATCGTCCAGCCCAGCGCCTGGTTGAGCTGCGTGGCCACGAGCCGGGCGAAAATGTCCGTGCCGCCGCCCGGCGGGAACGGTGCGATCAGCTTGATCGGCTTGGCGGGATAAGTGTCCTGCGCCGCCGCAGGAAGCGCAACGACCGCAAGCGCAATGCTCATCGCGGTGCAGATCGCCTGACGCGCATTCATCGCAGCCTCATGCAGATGTCGAGACGTCGAGACGGAAGCTCGCGCCATTTACAGCGCAGTGCCGCAATTCCAGCAAAGCTCGAATGTCGCGGGGTTTTCCTCGCGGCAGCGCGGGCAGATCAGCGTGCCGGTACGGTTGCGCTCGATCTGATACGCGCGCAGCACCGCTTGCGCGCGCTCGCGATCGCCGTCGTCGTCGAGCCACACCTGCGGCAGCGCGACATCGGGCGGGACATCGCCGACGATGCTA
>Ga0137368_10003447_pt1 | contig 16875 bp, 14 predicted proteins | sample SagtaG_13_FD_104917 | JGI IMG/M metagenome (GOLD analysis project Ga0137368, IMG submission 104917) | Vadose zone soil microbial communities from Sagehorn Ranch, Mendocino, California, USA - Sage1_L_100_16 metaG | ecosystem: Environmental > Terrestrial > Soil > Vadose zone | place: USA...
ACGATTGTGGTAGACCATTTCCGTCCGCCTTGCGTTGATCGCTCCGGTCCGCAATGGCGCTACCTCGTAGGCATGGGGGAGAGACCGTCCGGATTTCCCTACTTCTATGGCGCCATTGAAGGTTTTAAGTACCAATACTGGAAACCGCCGCGCCGATGGATTCGATTAGTGGCGACTTTAAACATGACCAGAAGAGCGAAAACGTGATAACTCTCATAAGCCTACGGCATGAAAAGAACTAAGCAGAAGAACATGCGCAGAATTCTCCCTGTCTTTTTTGTACAGCTTCTCCTAGTCGTCGCCGCTTACGCGCAAGCGAAGCGCCCGATGACTCCCGAGGACGTTGTCTCGCTCAACCGCGCCAGCGACGCCCAGATGTCGCCCGACGCGCGCCGCGTCGCGTTTGTCGTCAGCTCGTGGGACCGCGAGAACGACCGCTTCAATTCCGACATCTGGATGGTCGACGAGCTGCGGCAGGCCATTCGTTTGACCTCGCATCCGAAGCGCGACGATTCGCCGCGCTGGTCGCCCGACGCGCGCCGCCTGGCTTTTTTGTCGGAGCGGGGCTCCGACGCCGAAGCCGGCGCGCAAATCTTCCTGCTCAACCCCATGGGCGGCGAGCCTGTTCAACTGACTTCGCACAAGGCGCCGATTCAAAGTTTCGAGTGGTCGCCCGACGGCCGGCTCATCGCGTTCATCGCCGAGGAGGCGCGAGAGAGGTCGAGGACCAAACCTCCGGTCGTCGTCGACGAAGATCACCGCTTCGCCCAGTTGTGGGTCGTCGATGTGGCTTCAGGAGAAATAAAGCCGTTGACCAAAGGCTCGCGCCACGTCACAGCCTTCAACTGGTCGTTTGACGGATCTCGGATCGTCCTCACCGCGCGCTCGACGCCGAAGTTGACGGACAACGGCACGACCGAGGTCTTCGTCACGCCCGCGAGTTTGCAAAACGCGCCTTACAGCTTCGCCCAATGGAAGCAGATCACGAAAGGCGGAGGCGCCGAGAACCAGCCGCGATTTTCGCCGGACGGCCGCTTGATTTCTTATCTGGCGCGCTCGGACGGCGACGCGAACGTGGGGCCGGAGCGCATTCACGTCGTCGCCGCGACGGGCGGCGAGTCGCGAGCGCTAGCGCAGACCTTCGACGGATACATCAGTTCTTACCGCTGGGTCTTCGATTCGCAGCGCGTCATCTTCCTGGCCGCGATGGGGGTGAGCGCCAACCTTTACACGATGCGTGTCGACGACCCAAATCCTGCGCCGACGTTGATGACGCGCAACGAGGGCGTTACGACCGGATTCTCGATGACCGTCGACGGAATGAACATCGCCTACGTGCACGAAAGCCCGCGAATGCCGACGGAAGTGGCGCTGCTCAACGCCCGCAACATGATCCCGATTCTGCTGACGCGGTTGAACCCGCAGGTCGAATCGTTGACGCTTGGACTGGTCGAGCCCGTCAAATGGAAGTCATACGACGGGACTGAGGTCGAAGGGCTGCTGGTCTATCCGGTCGGTTATCAAACCGGCGCGCGCTACCCGCTGCTGACCTACATTCACGGCGGCCCGGAAGGCGCCTACACGAAAGGCTTTAACGCGAGCTGGAGCGCGTTCCCGCAGGTTTACGCCTGCGCGGGTTACGCCGTCTTCATGCCCAATTTCCGAGGCTCGTCCAATTACGGCGCGAAGTTCGCCCAGTCGAACGCCAAGCTCGTGGGCAAGGTCGATTACGAGGACATCCTGAGCGGCGTCGATCACCTGATTAAACTCGGCCTCGCGGACGAGAATCGGCTAGCCATCGCCGGGTGGAGCTACGGCGGTTACATGTCGGCCTGGATCATCGGTCACACCGATCGATTCAAATGCGCGGCTTACGGCGCGGGCCTGTCGAACGCCGTGTCGTACTGGGGGACCGCCGACATCGTCGAGCAACGCGAACGGTTGCACGGCGGGACCCCGTGGGAGGCGCGCAAGATCTTCGACGAACAATCGCCCTTGAATTATCTGAATAACGTCAAAACGCCCGCGCTGATATTCCACGGCGAAAAGGACGAACGCGTGCCGCTGAGCCAATCGCTCGAAACGTATCGCACGTTGAAGCGAATGGGCGCGACGGCGCAACTGGTCATTTATCCCGACCAGGGACACGGCCTCCTTACGCCGAGTTACCAGTTGGACAAAATGCGGCGCGAGTTCGCCTGGATAGAAAAATACCTGGCGGGGAACAATGTGCGGCGGGCAGTCAGTTCGCGGTAGGCCAGGCATGGATCAACACAACACAAAGGGTCAAAGGGTCAAAGGGTCAAAGGAACAGCCAGGCGATAACCATCTCCTTTCCCGGTTCTTCCTTTGACCCTTTGACCCTTTGACCCTTTGTGTTGATCTCTTTTCGTTAGCCGGTCTTCTTTCTGAAGCGAGCCGCCGCGATCGTGATCATCAAGACGCTCATCGCCGTCAGGATCAGCCCTTGTTTCCACAGGTCGCCCAGTTCGGCGCCGCGCAGGATGACGCCGCGGAAGATTTGAATCAGGTAGGTCGTCGGAATGATCTTGCTTATCCACTGGAAGAAATGCGGCATCGTATCGATCGGGAAAATATAGCCCGAGAGGAAGATCGAAGGCATCATCGTGCCGAACGCCGCTTGAGTGGCCTCTTGATAGGATTGCGCCCGCGTCGAGATCAGCAGCCCGAAGCCGAGCATCGTCAGAATGAACGGCGTGACCAACAACAGCAGCAGAAAGAAACTGCCTGAGATGGGCACGCCGAACGCCCAGCGCATGAAAAACAGCAGCAGACAGAGTTCGGTGTAGGCCACGACCGCGTACGGCGCGATCTTGCCGACCATCAGCCCCAACGGCTTGATCGGCGTCATGTAAAGTTGTTCGAGCGTCCCTTTTTCGCGCTCGCGGACGATGGCGATGGCCGTCAAGAGCACGGTCATCATCTGCATCAGCACGGCGATCATTCCCGGGATCAGGAAATTGGCCGAGCGCATGTCGGGATTGAAGAGCACTTTGGGTCGCGCCTCGACGGGGAGCGCCTGCCTGGTAACCGAGACGCTCAGCGCCCGCTCCAGCGACTCGCTGAGCGCGATGGCGTTGGCGACGTTCATCGCTTCGCCAGCCACCGAAGATTCCGAGCCGTCGATCAGGATCAGCGCGCTGGCCGTCTCGCCCGCCAGCAGTTTGCGCGAATAATCGGGCGGAATCTTGACGCCGACGCGCGCCCGCCCGGAGACGATCTCCCGGTTGAGTTCGTCTTCCGACGTGACGCTGCTCGTGATCTTGAAGTCGTCGGAATTGACGAAGCGGTCGACAAGGCGGCGGCTCTCCTGCGTGTGCGCCGCGTCGTATACGACCGTCGGGATGTCGCGCACGTTGGTGTTGATCGCAAAGCCGATCATGAAAAGCTGCATCGTCGGTATGAAGATGGTGAAGAAGAGCGCCATCGGGTCGCGGCGAATGTGAATCGCCTCTTTGCGCAAAACAGGAATCAGGCCGGTGAACGGGTTCTTGCGGACACCGCGGATTCGCCCGGTCGCTTGCGCTTTCGCTTCTTCCGGAGTCAAGGCTCTCATAATTATTCTCCCAACCTTTTGGTTAATGTCACGAACACATCTTCGAGCGACGGTATGATCGTCCTCAGCTCGACGTCCGTAAATCCGTCGCGCGCCAGATCGGATTTGACCTGGTCGAGCGTCACGGCCTCGTCCATTAACAGGTGAATCGACTGGCCGAAGATCGTCGCGCTGCGGACATATGGCTTGCGCTTGATCGCGGCCAGGGCGCTTGATGTTTGCCTGGCGTCAATCTCAATACGGCGCGCGCCGGGCGGATTGACTTCGGGAATCTCTTTCAATTCGTCCGGCGCGCCGCAGGCGATCAGCTTCGAAAGGTAGATGTAGCCGACGCGCCCGCATCGCTCGGCCTCATCCATGTAATGCGTCGTTACGAAAAACGTAACGCCCTGGCCCGAAAGTTGAAATAGCAGGTCCCACAGATCGCGGCGCGCCACCGGGTCTATGCCCGCCGTAGGCTCGTCCAGGAACATCATCCGCGGCTCGTGTATGAACGCGCAGGCCAGCGCCAGTCGCTGCTTCCACCCGCCCGACAGTTTTCCGGCCCGGCGGTCAAGGTAAGGTTCGACATGCGTCAACGCGATGGCCTCGTCTTTACGCCGCCGTAAATAATCGCCGCGAAGCCCGTACACGCCGGCGTAAAATTCGATGTTCTCGATCACTGTCAGGTCTTCGTAGAGGCTGAACTTCTGCGACATATAACCGACTCGCTGGCGAATCTGATCTGACTCAGCCACGCAATCGAAGCCGAGCACAGATCCTCTGCCTTCCGCCGGGGTGAGCAGGCCGCAGAGCGCTTTGATGAGCGTCGTCTTGCCCGAACCGTTAGGGCCGAGGAAGCCGAAAATTTCGCCCTCTTCGACAGATATGCTCACGCGGTCGACAGCGGTGAAATTGCCGAAGCGAACGGTGAGGTCTTGGGTAGTTATTGCCGCGTTCATAGATCCCTCATTTCTCTATGGTCACATCCGCAGACATTCCCGGCTTCAACAATCCTTCGCGGTTGTCAATGCGGACTTTGACGCCGAAGACCAGATGGTTGCGTTCGTTGCGGCTCTGCACGTTGCGAGGGGTGAATTCGCCTTGAGTATTGATCTGCTCGATCACTCCGTCGAACGCGCGGTCGGCGAAGGTGTCGACTTTGATTTTGGCCTTCTGGCCGACCTTGATCAGGCCGAGCTGCGGTTCGGGGACGTAGACGCGGATGTAAATTTGATCTTTTTCGAGCAGCCGCGCGATAGTTTGGTTCGGCGTGACGAGATCGCCGGGGCGGACCGGCAGGACTTCGACGACGGCGCTGGCGGGCGATTTGACTTCGCCTTCGGCGATCTGGACTTTGATCTCTTCGAGTCTGGCTTTGGCCTCGGCCAGTTGGGCGCGGGCGTCGGCTATCTCTTCGGCGCGCGGGCCTGCGATGACCAGCCGTTCGGCCTCCTGCGCCTGGCGGAAGCGCTCCTCCGCCGCGCGGATGTCTTCCTTGCGGCTGCCGTTGAGCAATAGGTCCAGACGCTTCTTTTCGGCGTCGCGCCTCGCCCGCGCGTTGTCCGACCGGAATTTCGCCGCGTCGAATTCCTGCCGCGACGCGTCGTCCGTCGAATAGAGTTTGCTGGCTCGTTGGAATGAGACTTCAGCGCTGTTGAGGTCGGCTTCGGCGGCGGCGAGCGAAGCTCGCGCCTGTTCGATTTCCTCAGGTCGCGGCCAATTGCGAACCGCTTCCATGTTGGCGCGGGCGGTCTCGGTCGCGGCCCTGGCCTGCGCCCTCTCTTCGGGACGCGCTCCGCGTTCCAGCCGATCTAGCCTGGCCCGTTGCTGCGCGATCCTCGCCTCGGCCTGCAATCGCTGCGCTTCAACCGCGGCGACGTCGAAGCGGACGATCGGTTGCCCGGCCTGAGTCTCCTGCCCCTCGAGGACGAGCACGTCGGTGATTCTTCCTCCCACCTTCGATCCGACGCGAATCTCGCGCGTCTCGATTGTGCCGGAGAAGAGCAGCGGATCCCCTCTCCTGAATCCGAAGCCGCCGTTCGCGCAGCTCGCGTAAAAGATCGCGGCGGAGGCCAGAACCCCCAACGAAACCCACTTGATCAAATTTCTTCCGACAAGCCTGTGCATCAATGAAACCTCCGGATCGGCGCGTGAACGATGTAAGTAAGCACTTACATATACACGATCACTGTAATAAGGCGCAAGGCCGTGGCGTCTCGAATTTTGCGCTCTGCTTTGTGATTTTGTGGCGCCATTCGTCCGCCCGGCCCTTTCGATTTTGGGATTAGGCTATCCCAGAATCGGACGCTCGGCTGATAGTTCCAATCGTCGCCCTCAATAGATTCAGGCATTTAACCGACGCCTCGTCTGGCACGCGGATTGGTAATTGCCGAGCAGGGGATTGCGGCGCATAACAGAGCCACGCATAACGGCGCCGCGCGCGCGGCGCCGTACCAATCCTCAGACGGGAGGAACCGATGGGAAACTTGCTTCAGGATTTACGCTACGGTAGCCGGATGCTCATCAGGCATCGCGCGGCGACGGTGATCGCCGTCGTCACTCTCGCGTTGGGCATCGGCGCGAACACGGCCATCTTCAGCGTCGTCAATTCGGTGTTGCTGCGTCCGCTGTCTTATCCGAACGCCGAGCGGTTGATGACCATTTGGGAAGACCATCGGGCGCTGAACGGGCCGGTGAATGAATGGACTTCGCCTCCAGGCTTCGAAGACTGGCGCGATCAGGCGAAATCGTTCGATCACGTCGTGGCGCTTCGGGACTGGCAGCCGACCTTGACCGGGCAAGGCGACCCGGAGCAATTGGTCGGCGCTCTGGTTTCGCATGACACATTCGCGATGCTTGGCGTCACGCCGGCGCTGGGCCGATCGTTTCGCCCGGAAGAAGATCAGCGAGGCGTTGAGAGCGTCGTCATCATAAGCCACGGTCTGTGGCGGCGGCGGTTCGGCGCGGATCCTTCGCTGGTCGGTAAAAAGATTTCGCTCAACGGCGAAAGCCGCGTGGTAATCGGCGTCATGCCCGCGGGTTTCAAATTTCCGATCATCGCCGGCGCGGATATCTGGCGGCCGATCCAGCCCTCCTTCGGCCCCGGATGCCAGCGCGGGTGCATCACGGTTCGTGTGATGGCGCGGCTGAAACCTGGTGTGACCGAGGCGCAGGCGCGCGCCGAATTGAACTCCATCGCCGCGCGCATCGAACGGCAGTTTCCCGACACGAACACGAAGGTCGGCGCAACGCTCGTTCCGCTGCACGAATTTCTGGTCGGCCCGGTGAAGACGCAGATGGTGGCGCTGCTTGTCGCTGTCGGCTTCGTATTGTTGATCGCGTGCGCGAACGTCGCAAATCTGCTGCTGGCGCGGTCGGCGACCCGCGAGAAAGAGATCGCCATTCGGGCTTCATTGGGCGCTGGACGATGGCGCGTCGCGCGGCAGTTGTTATCGGAGAGTCTGCTGCTGGCGGTGATCGGCGGAGCCGTTGGGTTGCTGCTGGCGTACTGGCTGGTTGATCTGCTGATCAGTTTCAGTCCGCAGGGAACGCCGCGTCTGGATGAGATTGGCGTTGATGGACGCGCGCTGGGTTACGCGCTGGCGATCACGGTTCTGACCGGGTTGTTGTTCGGCATGGCGCCGGTCTGGCAGCTTTTCAAGGCCGACCTCAACCAATCGCTCCGCGACGGCGGGAAGGGTTTGCAGGTCGCGCGGAGCGGACGCCGCGCGCTCAACGCGCTGGTGGTTGCCGAGACCGCGTTGGCGCTGACGCTGCTCGTCGGCGCGGGGCTGCTGATCAAAAGCTTCATCCGGCTTCAGCGCGTTGACCCCGGCTTCAACCCGCGCAACGTATTGGCCGCCGTCGTAACGCTGCCGCAGGCGGTGTATCCCGAACGTAATCAGATCGCCCCTTTTTACAGCCAGCTTTTGGAGCGCGTCAGGGCGCTGCCGGGCGTGCAATCGGCCGCCGCGGTTTCGTCGCTCCCGCTCGCCGGCGCCGACTCCGACGCCGATTTCGTAATCGAAGGCCGTCCCGCGCCTCAGCCCGATCAACGGCCCGTGGCGTGGTACAGCTCCGTCAGCCAGGACTATTTCCGCACGATGGGCATGCGGCTCATCGCGGGACGCGAGTTCACCGAACGCGATAACGAGAACTCGCCCAAAGTCGTCATCATCAGCCAGGCGACGGCGCGCCGCCACTTCCCGAATGAAGACCCGATCGGCAAGCGCATCGGCAATGGACGCCCTGACGGCTGGCGCGAGATTGTCGGCATAACGGCCGACGTAAAGCATTTCGGCCTGACCCAGGACGCGCGCGTGTCAATGTTTTTTCCAGACCGTCAGCGGCCTTCGCGGCAAATGTTCATAGTCGCGCGCACAGGGGCTGACCCGTTGAGCCTGAGTTCGGCGCTGCGGGGCGTGGTCGCCGCGATGGATAAAAACCTTGCCGTCTCGAACATCAGCGCGATGGAAGAGGTTACGTCGCAATCAATCGGGCAGGAGCGATTCACGCTGTTATTGCTGGGACTCTTTTCAGCGCTCGCGCTGTCGCTGGCGGTGGCGGGCATTTACGGCGTGATGTCTTACGCAGTCGCGCAGCGGACGCATGAGATCGGCGTTCGCGTGGCTCTGGGGGCGCAGACCCGCGACGTGTTGAAGCTGGTTGTCACTCAGGGAATGGCTCTCGTGTTGGCCGGCGTGGGAATCGGACTGGCGTCGTCACTCGCGTTGACCGGATTCATCAGGGGACTGCTCTTCGGCGTGAGCGCGACCGACCCGATGACGTTCGTCGCCGTGGCTGCGCTGCTGGCGCTGGTCGCGCTTGTAGCATGCTACGTCCCGGCGCGCCGCGCGTCGAAGGTGGATCCGATGGTCGCGCTTCGCTGCGACTAGGGAGGGGTAGGGAGGTTGAAAGGTTACGCCGGAGATTCAGCTTGATCACCCAACGCTTTACGTCATGAACTCTTTAAGCCTGTTCAACCCATCCGGCGCCTAACGGCGGGGTAGCGAAATATCAAGGCGCCGTCTGGTTGAACGCCTTGTTAGTCGTCGCCATCGCTGCCAGCGCAACCAGATAACACAAAGCTCCGGCTAAAAGCACTGCTTTGAATCCGAAAGACATGGCCAGGATCAGCGCCGTAACGGAGCCGATGACGGTAAAGAATCCGTTGACTCCCCAAGACCAGGGCACGAGAGCCGAAGCCTCTTTGGAAACGATTCGTAACCCCGTTGGGAAAGGCGTTCCGAGCAAAATGCCAAGCGGCGCGAGCAAAATGACCGCGAGAGCGACGCGCCACGAAAGCGCTAACCCAAGCGTGGCGGCAAACAGCGCCGGCATGACGAAAGCCGTCGCGATCAGTGTCAGCAAAATGAACGGTACGATTCGCAGCAGCGCCCGACGGGGCTGTAAGCGAAAGCGCCCGGCGAGGTACGCGCCCACGCCTGTGAAAATCAACAGACTAGCGAGGACGACGGCGAAAGTATAGACGGGTTGACCCAGGAAGAGCATGAAGCGACCGAGCAATGCGATCTCGATCATAATGAAGCCGAGACCCAAGCCCGCGAAGTAGAGCAGAAAGCGCCAGCGATTTGGCGCGCGCAATCCTTTGCGCGAGAATCGTGCAAGCGGCAACAGGATAAATGCCGCAGCAATCAGAATCGTTTGCACGAGCAGAACGAGCAGCGTGACTTCCGCGATGGGGCGGTCTTCGAGCGCCATGCGTCCCTGTCGCTCCTGCGTGAGTAAATCACGTAAGGTGTTGAGATTGATGCTCGACCATCGCGTGTGTTGATTGAAGAACGGGCGGTCGTCTGTCGCAGGTTCGATCTGCGCCGCCTGCGCCCGATAGACAGCGCGCAAGTCAGGCGCGGTGACGAGCGTGTGATAGATGCTACCCGCGTGCGGATCGAGCGGCGAGAAAAGAACTTCCGGCGATGGTTCGTTGGGATCGCGCGCCGGGAGCGTTGGTTTGAGGGTTCGGCGGAACTTCATATAGATCAATCCGCGAGAAAGTATTCCAGGCTGTGTAAAGCGGCTGGCGCGGCTGGCGTCTCTTGTTAGGAGTCACCGAGATTGGCAGCGCGCGGTCGGCGAACGAAGCGAGCGCGAAAGCGAAGATGCATATCACAAGGCCAACGCCCGCCAACTTTCGCGCTTTATTGACGGCGAAAAACGCCGCCGCGAGCCATCCGAGCGCCGCCGCCGCAACGACCGAGCCTGATCCGCCGAACGCGGGCATCACGACAGCGAGGGCGGCGCAGCCCGCTCCCGCGCCGAAAAGATCAAAGGCATACAGGCGATTGATCTGCCCTGCGCCGCGAGTGAAAAGTAATGCGAGAGCCAAGCCCGAACAGAAGAACGGAACCGAGATGATGATGTAATAAAGCGGCATAAAGAAAATCTGCCGCCGATCTGCAAGCAGGCTAAAAGGGTCGAATGGGATGCGCTGCATCAGCCAGAAGCAGCCGATGGTCAACGCTCCAAAAGCCAGCGACAACCATGCGAGCGCCCGATCGAGCGGAACTTCTTCGCGCAACCTCCGCCAAAGCGCAAGTACGACGCCGGAAGCTCCGAAGCCGAGTAGCGCAGTGGAGATGATGAGGAACCCGAAGTGATACCAGAGCGCGACTGACAGCACGCGCGTCAGAGCAAGTTCCAGCAGCAGCGTCGCCAGCGAGAAAAGAAAAATACCGACGTAGTGGCGCCAGCTTATTTTCTCAAGGCCATTTTCTCTCTCCATAATATCTATCCCCATTAGAGGTCGAGCATCTAACTAGTGTTATTCAGCGGTCTGCACAGGTAGAAACCTTACTGGTATCTACTAGAAACTTTTGGTTCTTCAATTCGATCTTCCAGCGCCAGTGCGACTGCTTGGTCATAGAGCATCTCCCAACCGCATACCATCTTCCCTTGCCTTACTGAACCTGCAGGAGCGCCGTCGTGTTCCTCTTTGGCACCTGCCCGACAGGGATGCGGGCCACCTCTTTCAGCGACTTGAGGTCGATCACAGACACGGAGTTCGACCCGGCGTTGGCCACGTAAGCCGTCTTGCTGTCGGGGGTGAGCGTCACCCAGTCTGGCGCCAGTCCCACGTCAGCGCCGCCCAACAGCTTTAAGTCCGGGAGCGAGTACGCATAAAGCGCGCTATTCTGCCTGCTGGTGACGACCAGGGTCTTGCCGTCCGCGGTGACGGCCATGCCGTGGGAGATGTTTCCTCCTTCCTTGTTATCCACCTTCCCAGGCGGCAACGGAGGAAGGGTGATCCGAGTAACCTCCTTGCGGGTTTGAAAATCCACCGCCGCGAACCCATGAAATTCGGTCAACTGGACGAAGATTCGTTTGGTCGAGCCGTCGGCGTTTTGCTCGAACGCCATTGGACGAACGCCCAGGTCGAACTCCAGCGACCACACGGGCTGCTCGGTCTGCGCATCAATCACGGTCATAATCTTCCCGACGATGGAGCCGGCGATCACGTACTTGCCGTCCGGCGTGACATAGGTGTTGTGCACGCCGCCTTTTGCCGGGATGCTCTTGACTCGCTCTTGAGACGCCGTATCAATGACGTCCACCGCGCCCGGCGCCTGGACGATTGCGACGTAGACACGCCGCCCATCGCGACTGATCGAGATATTGTTGGGACGGCCACTGAGGGCGACCCGTTTGGTCACCTGCAGCGTCCTCGCGTCAACGATATCCAACGTCTCAAGCGCCTCATCACTGAAGTAGATTCGGCTACCGTCCGGGGCCGCAGCGACTCCATGGTTGGCTTCGATGTCCTTGATTTCTCCCACTATTTTGTTCGTGACGGGATCAATGAGGTGAATGTTGTCCCCGGCGCTGTTAGTCTGAATGATCCGGAGTTTGACAGACGTGTCGGCCTTTGCCCCACGCACCCAGGCGGCAAGCGTTTGCCACTCCGGGGCATTTTGGGAGTCCCAGTGTTTGCCGCCGGCGTGGAACGCGTCTCCGCCCGCTTCGGTCGCCAGAAGGTGTGTGAGCAGCTTGCTCTGCAGGCTGCCGGGAATCACCCTCTGCCGGACGACGTCGAAATTCTGGCGTGATTGCTCCTCATCCCAGGCGCCGCTTCCGGGCGAGAGGGGCTGCAGGCGCATGGGAGTGCTCGTTATATGGCAAGAGACGCAGCGGGCGTGACCCGGGCGCTTCGCCAGAAAGATGGGTTGTACCTGCGTTTTGAAAAACTCGAAATCCAACTGCGCCGGCGCGGTCATAGGCGCATGCGGCTGCTGGACTGCGAACCCGATCGTCATCAAGACACAGGCGCTTATTGCCAGAAACAGTACCCCTCGCCAGGTGAGAATCTTTGTCAGATACATAACTCCTCCACAGTTAAGAACCACTGCTGTTGAGCGTATTGGCCGGGCGCTACTTTGCGAGTGATCAGCATGGCCGTGATCCCCGCTTGCAAGGCAAAACGTTTGCAGAGCCGGTACTATTGAATCGTGTGAATGCGAGATGACGTGGAGTATATGAGAGGCTCAGCAGGCATGCAAAGGTTTTGCGATGGACATCAACATGGATTACACCAATGGATAATTTCATCGGCGGCCTGCCGTGACGCTCGCCTTCCGCGCTGGCCTGGGCAATGCCGGCTTTCATGCGTTCGCGGATGACGTCGCGCTCGAACTCGGCAAAGACTGAAGGCATCCCGGCCATTGCACGGCCTGACGGTGTGATGAGATCGAGCGCTTCGTTGATCGAGATGAAACCGATTCCCAGTTCGGTGAGTTCCTTGAGTGGCGCCACCAGGTCAGTCAGCGATCTGCCCCAGCGGTCAAGCCGCCAGACAATAATCACATCTATTTCGCGCCGGCGTGCCGCCTTCAAAAGTTCTTCGCGCTGCGGCCTGGTCTTTGCGCCAGACCCGACTTCTTTTATTTCACGCGTGATGGTGAGCTTGCGACGACCATCGACGCCGGCTCCGCCGCGCGCTCGGGAGATCAAGTTGTATGGACGACGGGACGGCGAGAACTCGTCACACGGCGCCGCTCACGCCGTCTCATCGCAGAATCAAATACTTGTCGAACCGCAGAGAGGTCTCGCTATTCCCGGGCGCCTGACGCGAGCAGAAAGTCGACAACGTCTTTATGCCCGCCCCTCTTAGCCATACTGAGTGGTGTCCTCCACTCGCCTTGCTTGGGCGGGTCATCAACTACCTGTCTCGTCCCGTCTTTTTTCACTATTTCAATTTTCCCCTGCACCTTGCCCTTCACGATTTTCCCCTCTTGATTTACGAATTGAATCGTTTGGGCAGCATGCCGCATGTTAGAGGCCCCGGGATGCCCTCGTGCAGCAAGACCTCGACCTTGCGACGAACGCCACATTCGCTAGCCAACGAACGCATTAGCTCGCGCCCCTTCCACCAGAGCCGACCGTCCCGGCGTATTCGGTAGAGTCGGAGCAGATCAACAGCGAGCTGCGCGAGCAACAAGAGTGCTCCGGCGAGCCACACTGCGCGGACTATTGTCATCCACGAAGGGAGTGACCAGTGGGCGCTCTCGGTCGCTCGACTCGGAAGGCTTGCGCCTGTGGGGGCGGTCAGAGCGACTGACGGCGCGGCTGGTCTTAAGTCAGTGGATTCGGTGGTTGGAGAAGCCGGAACGGCGATGATCACTTCCGGGGCGGACAATACGATCAGCGGCAGGGCAAACACCGCAGCCAGCGTCGCGGCGAGCAGCAGATGTCGCACAGATGCCCGCGCGCGTCTGGACAGCATTACGATGGTCAAACCGATCACCAATATGACGGTCGCTTTGCCAAGGATTGACAGTTCGACCAGGCGGCCCAAGGCCACAGCCGCCTCGTTAATCGTTGATATCGATATCATGATTGCCTCCTGTCTTTGCGGACCTGTTCGATCTCGGCTCGCAACGCGTCGAGATCCTCTTCGGTCCAGGTTTCATGTTTTAGCAATGCCGTTACGGTGTGGCGCGGTGAACCACCGAAAAAGGTACGCACCAGCTTGTTGATGGCGTTGCGTTGGGCGACGGCCCGCGACTTTGTCGGATAGTAGACATAGCGCAACCCTTCCTCGCGATGCTTGATAAAACCCTTTGCCTCGAGCTTGGCGAGCATCGCCCGGACGGCCGAGTAGCTGGGCGGGTCGGAGAGCCTGGCGCGCACGTCCTCGACTGACGCGCTGTCTCCCAGCGCGAAGATTGCGTCCATAATCTCGCGCTCGCGACGGGTTAACTTCTCATGTGGTGGTGATGCCATCATTGTCCTCCATCTCTGTTTCCTAAATTAGCTGCTACGGACGTAGCATATTGCTATACGCGTAGCATGCTGCTACGGACGTAGCACTGTCAATCGAATTATTTTTGAGCCTTCCGCTGATGACTCGACGCCTGCTTCTTGCCCCGGCATTCTCTCTCGCGCAGACGAAGTCGAATGCTATCGACTGGCCGTGGATGGCTTAGTCTGCGCTCCGTGAATTGTCTGGTCAGCAGGCTCAATCGGCTCACGCAGACAAAGCGGATCAAATAAGGTCATCTGTTTCGTTTGAGCGAGTGCTCGAAACTGGGATTACGCAGTCCCGGAAGCGCACACCACGCCCCGCGCCGCTGTTCTCCTCGCGCAGCCAAACCATAAGAGATTAACGGGTTAGTGTTTCCCTGAGTCTGGCACGCGGTTTGGTTATCCAAATTGCTGCTCGGGCGCCAGCTTGACTGCAAGTGTGTACATCGGCAAACCGTCCCGGATCGGCATCTGAGACGCGTCTGGTTTCCAAGCTGGGAAAGGCAATGAAGGGGTATCAATCATGCAGACCTTATGGCAAGACCTGCGCTACGGCGCGCGAATGTTAATGAAGCAGCCCGGCTTCACCTTGATTGCGGTGATTACGCTGGCGCTGGGGATCGGCGCGAACACGGCGATCTTTAGCGTGGTGAATGCCGTGCTATTGCGCCCTCTGCCTTACCGCGACGCCGGGCGCATTGTGGCGATTCAGGAATTGGGTCCACAGGGGAATCGAATTCAAGTCACTTCCGCCAACTTCCTCGACTGGCGCGCGCAAAACACGGTCTTTGCACATCTGGCTGCCATTCTGTCACGACAATCCAATCTGGCGAATGACGGGCAGGCGGAGCGAATAGAAACAGCGATCACGTCAGCGAATTTCTTCGAGGTCTTCGGCGTGCGGCCGCAGGCGGGGCGGCTCTTTGCGCCCGCCGATGAGCAAGCGGGTCACGCGCCGGTCGTCGTCCTCAGCCACAGACTGTGGCTGCGGCGATTTGGCGGGGAGGCGAACCCCGTCGGCCAACAACTGATCCTTGACGGCAAAAGCTATACGGTCATCGGCGTCGCGCCCGCGGGATTTCAGTATCCGGACAAAACCGAATTGTGGTTTCCGCCGCTGCGACTCGCCCCGGAATTCAACGAGACGTTCGACGTGACGCAGACGCGCGGCTTTGGCACTCTGAGCGCTGTGGCGCGGCTCAAGCCGGCGGTTTCGCTGGAACAGGCGAAGTCCGAGATGGAGACAATCACCGCCCGATTGCGAAAGCAATACCCGGAAACCAACAACAATCGCTTCAACCGCGTAGTTCCGCTGCAAACGAGCCTGGTCGGCGAGACGAGCCGATTGCTCTGGCTGTTGTTCGGCGCGGTCGGCTGCGTATTGTTGATCGCGTGCGCCAACGTCGCCAACCTGTTACTGGCGCGGGCGACGACGAGGCGGCGCGAATTAGCGGTGCGCGCCGCTCTGGGCGCGACGCGCGGTCGGATGCTGCGGCAGTTACTGACAGAAAGTTTGTCGCTCGCCCTGGCCGGCGGACTGCTCGGTCTGCTGCTGGCGTGGTGGGGCGTGGACGCCTTGACGCGATTGCTGCCGACGAACTTCCCTCGCCTGGGCGAGATCACGCTCGATCTGCCGGCGCTCGGCTTCGCGCTACTGGCGTCTCTGGCGACGGCGATCATCTTTGGACTTGCCCCGGCGTGGCAAGGGGCGCAGATCGGATTGCAGGAAGCGTTGAAAGATAGCTCGCGGGGCAGCGTCGGGGCGCGGCGCAATCGTCTGCGCGGCGCGCTGGTGACCGCAGAGGTCGCGCTGTCGCTGTCGCTGCTGGTCGGCGCGGGGTTGCTCTTTCGCAGCTTCCTGCGCTTACAGGCGGTGGACACGGGCTTCGACGCGGGAGGCGTGTTGACGATGAGGCTCGCGCCGTCGGGGACAAATTTCCGCGAAGACCCGCAGTACATCGGCTTTTATCAAAAGGTGGCCGAGAAGATCGCGACGATTCCGGGCGTCGAGGCTGTCGGCGCAATCAACACGCTGCCCCTTTCAAAAGGCCGGACCTTCCACTTCCGCGTCGAGGGGCAGCCGGAGAAGCCTGAAGATCAATGGCCCGGCGCGAATTATCGCAACGTCACCCCGGACTATTTCCGCGCTATGAAGATTCCCATCATGCAAGGCCGCTCCTTCACCGAACGCGATAATGAGTCGGCGCCGCCGGTCGTGATTATCAACCAAGCCGCCGCCGCGCGCGAATTCGCTGGCCAGAACCCCGTAGGCAAACGCGTAACCTTCGGCGGGCGGGATCGCAGCGGACAACCCATCTGGCATGAAATCGTCGGCGTCGCCGCCAACGTCCGCAGCCTGGAGTTACAGGACGAAGCCGAGCCGGAGATTTACACCGCCGCGAGGCAAGACGCTTTCGCCGGAATGACGTTCGTCATTCGCGCGTCAGTCGAACCCGCGAGCCTGGCGACGGCCGTTCGGCAGGCTGCGCGGGAGGTTGATCCCGCGCAGCCCGTGTCCGATTTGCGCACGATGGAAAGCGTCGTCGTGGAGGCGGTGACACAGCCGCGGTTCAATTTGACTTTGCTCGGTCTTTTCGGCGGCCTGGCGCTGTTGTTGTCGGCGGCGGGCATCTACGGCGTGACCTCTTACTCCGTGGCGCAACGCGCGCCGGAGATCGGCATCCGCAAAGCCCTGGGCGCGCAGAGCGGCGATGTGCTGCGATTAGTGATTCGGCAAGCAATGGCGGCTGTCCTGCCCGGCGTCGTGATCGGGCTGACCCTTGCGTTTGCCGCGACGCGCGTGATGAAGAGCATGCTCTTCGGCGTGAGCGCGACTGACCCGCTGACATTTGTCGCGATTGCGTTGTCGCTGACGCTGGTCGCTTTACTGGCCTGCTGGATTCCGGCGCGGCGGGCGACGAAGGTGGATCCGATGGTCGCTCTCAGAACCGAATAGATGTCAGATGTCAGATGTCAGATGTCAGTAGCAAGTGAGGCGAGAGTTTCTTCGCTGACATCTGACATCTGACATCTGACATCTCCTCTTGGAGGAATTATGC
>Ga0137368_10003457_pt1 | contig 16867 bp, 10 predicted proteins | sample SagtaG_13_FD_104917 | JGI IMG/M metagenome (GOLD analysis project Ga0137368, IMG submission 104917) | Vadose zone soil microbial communities from Sagehorn Ranch, Mendocino, California, USA - Sage1_L_100_16 metaG | ecosystem: Environmental > Terrestrial > Soil > Vadose zone | place: USA...
CGCGACCGTTCCCGAACCAACTCCTATTGCAGCATTGCCGCCGTGGGATTTGGTCTGACGGCCATCGGTATCGGCATCGACCACGGCTGGATCACGCGCGAGCAAGGCGGCCGGCGCGTGCTCAATACGCTGAAGACGTTCGGGGAGAAACCGCAGAGCGCCGACGCCGCGGACGTCATCGGCTATAAGGGCTGGTTCTATCATTTTCTCGATATGAACACCGGCCTGCGCGCCTGGAAATGCGAACTGTCATCCATCGACACGGCGCTGCTGCTCGCCGGAGTCCTTTACGCCCGCGAATATTTTGACGGCCAGTCCGCTGATGAATCGACGATCCGGGAGCTGGCGAACCGCATCTGCGGACGGGTTGACTGGCAGTGGATGAGGGGCGGCAAGGATCGCGTCACCAGCGCCCCGGGCACGCGGTTGCGTCCGAATGGAGAAGGCCAGGCGCCCGACCCATTCCTCCTGCCATCCGGTGGGGCAAGCGTAGCCGAAGGCCGGGCAAGGGGCAATCAGAGCGCCACACTTTCAATGGGTTGGCATCCGGAGTCGGGGTTCATCACGAGCCGCTGGATCGGGTACAGCGAGGCGATGATTCTGCTGGTGCTTGGCCTTGGTGCAAACGACAACCCGCTGCCGCCGCAATGCTGGAAAGAGTGGACTGGCGGCTACCGCTGGGCGACCAGCTACGGTCAGAGCTTCGTCCATTTCCCCCCGCTGTTCGGCCACCAATACTCGCATGGCTGGATTGATTTCCGCGGCATCACCGACGACTACATGCGGGACAAAGGCATCGACTACTTCGAAAACTCCCGTCGCGCCACGTTCGCCCAACGCGCGTACTGCATCGCCAATCCTGGCGGATTCCCAGGCTACGGCGAACTCCTCTGGGGCCTGACAGCCTCGGATGGGCCCGGCATTGGCAAATTCCGCTCCTACGCCGCGCGCGGCGCCCCGCCGGCAGAGAACGACGACGGGACCATCGCGCCCACCGCGGTCGGAGGATCGCTCCCATTTGCTCCGGAAATCTGCCTGCCGACCCTGCGCGAGTTCCACGACCAGTTCCGCACCAACATCTGGACGTCCTACGGCTACTGCGACGCGTTTAACCTGATGGCCAACTGGTGGGATCCCGAGGTGCTCGGCATCGATCAGGGGCCCATCCTCATCATGATCGAAAACCACCGCACCGGCCGCGTCTGGAAAACCTTCATGCGCGCGCCCGAAATCCAACGCGGCCTGAAGGCGGCGGGTTTCAAGCCCGTCCCGCCTCAGTTGTAATCTGAATCGGTCATTTTGTGGTGGCGGAGGGCGTGCCAGTTCACGTACTATTCGCCGTCACCCGAAAGAACTTAAGCGAATACTTTATGAACACGAAACAGCGTGCTCCAGGCGTAGCCATCTCCGTAAACCTCGCGCTTTCCACTTCAATGCTTTGGTCGGCGAGCTTCGTCCAGAACCCCAGCTTTGAAAGCAACTATAACGACGTTTTCCCGCATTACGGTGCGGTTGACAATTGGCCGGGCGCTTCCGGCGTCAATGAAGACGTCGGTCCGTTCCACAACGGTGGAACGCCCATCCCGGACAGGAGCCGGGTTGGATTCAAGCAGGGAAGCGGCGACGTATCACAGGAAATCACGGGGCTGACTCCAAACAAACAGTATTGGATTCAATTCTCCTACGACGCGCGAAATTGCTGCGGTGGCACCATCGACATCGTGACCAAGTTTGCCGAAACCGAACTGGACCGCATTGCCAATGTCCGTCCGGCTACCTTAAGTTCGAAGCCTTACTCCACAAGGAGCGTCCCTTTCGTCGCCGCCTCCGACACCGGCACATTGACTTTCACAACCATCGCCAGCGGCGACGCCACGGCGCTGTTCGACGGCGTCACGATTGTTGAGCGTGACACAAACAATCTGGTTGTCATCAACCCCAGTTTTGAGGCCAGCGGCACCCTGCCGGCACTGGAGCCGATTACCGCGATCGCTGGTTGGACGGCGGTCGGGACATTCGGCGTGGATGCGGTCGGCGGTGCTGGACTGGCTGATAATGGTGCCATCCCGGACCAGGATCTCGTCGCCTTTATCCAGGGACCCGGCTCCCTCAGTCAGGCCGTCGCCAATCTCGCCATCGGAAAACCCTACCAGTTAACCGTCGCTTACAATGCCAAGTCGGGAACCGCGCCGCATCTCCGGATCACGGTTGACGATGCCGTGCTATTTGAAGAGGACGTCGCACCCGTCGGGGCGACCAACCCGTACAAGACCAAAACAGTTAGTTTCGTGGCTTCGAATATCGTCGCCCAGGTCGCCTTCGAGCAGTCAAAAGATGGAACCGACGTGTTGTTGCTCGACAACGTGAGCGTGGTGGGAGAAGTGCAAAAGCCATTGCCGCCGCTGGACATCACACCCAATGTCGTGGAACTGGCCCCGGGTCAAAGGGCCACCATCAGCGTCACGGTCCCAACCGAACTGCTGGCGAGCAAGTCCGCCACCATCACCTTCCAAAGTCCTAATCCGGCGGTCGCGAGCCTGGTGAATGCGGACGCAAACGGAATTCTGGCGCTCCAATATGCGCAAGGCGGCACAAACGTTCAGAAATTCGAGATGGAGGCAGTAGCTCGTGGTAGCATTCGGATCGCAGTCGTGGATGCAGCGGGACTTACGGTCATCAATGATGTCGCGGTCAACGTGGTGACAGCTTTCGTCCGCAACTCAAGCTTCGAAAGCAGCCCGGCGGCCGCGGGTGTGGGCTATGGAAGCATCCTGGCCTGGACCACTCCCCCGAGCGGCGTTGGACTCAACAAGGCAGCCGGGCCTTTCCACGACAACGGGGCAATCCCGGACCGCGAACAAGTCGCTTTCATTCAGGGCACCGGCACGATTTCGCAGCAGATCCTCGGCTTGACTCCTGGGAAGAGGTATTGGCTCCAGTTCTTCTACAACGCGCGCAATTGTTGCGCCGGCGGCACCATCGACCTGACCGTCCGCTTTGACGGAACCAATCTGCTCACGATCGCGCAAATCGCTCCTGTCCTCGAACAGAACAGTTATTATTTCCAACACTTGGAGATCACACCGACCAACGCCGCCGGCCTGCTTGAATTCGAGGCCACGGCAACGGGTGACGCCACCCTCTTGCTGGACGCGATCACGATGGTGCAACGCGATGCCGGCGAAATTGTGATCAAGAACCCGAGCTTCGAAGCCAGCGGCACACCGTCAGGCGTTGGCTATATCCAACCACCGAGCACTGTGGCCGGATGGGATGCCGGCGGAAGTGGGCGCGGAGTTAATATCAATGGGGCAGGACCATTTACCGACAACGGCTTGGCCTCCGATCAGGACCGGGTGTTGTTCCTTCAAGGCAACACCACCTTTGTAAGTCAGAATATTAGCGGGCTGACTGCCGGGCAGAAGTACACTCTGATCTTTGACGTGAATGCGCGAATGTGTTGCGGACCCGAGCCGTCGAGCTACCGTGCCAGCTTCGCCGATACCTCGTTGGTCGAGGAGGAAATCACCCCGGTCGGTGCAGGCATGCCATTTATAACCAAATATCTCGTCTTTACACCGACCGCTGCAGAAGGCGTGCTCAGATTTGAACACACTACGGCAGCCGGCGACCACACACTCCTGCTCGACAACGTTCACATTGTGCCTGGTACGGTAATTCCCCCTGTCAGGCTCGCCGCTCCAGTGCCGACCGCAAACGCCTTGCGGATTGCCTGGCCAACAAACGCCACACAATTCAAATTACAGGCCGCCACAACGCTGCCGGGCACTTGGACGGATGTGCCCACGCCGATCGTCCTGGAAGGCGCCGACAATGTGGTCACCGAAGCTATCGGCACTGGTGACAAGTTCTTTCGGCTCATTCAAACCACACCCCCTTGAACCGGTCCGCCCAGCCGCATTGGGTGTTGGGAGTTGCTCTTGCTCTTGCAGTTGGAGATGGGCAGCGCAGGCGCCCCGCCTGTCGTCTGCCGCGCCCTCCCGGAAGACGCGCATTCCGGGGCCAACCGCGCGGGAGCGGTTGGCTGCGACCGACCCTGGCTGCGCCGGCCGCCGCCGCGCCGAAGCCGCGCTCGGGCGCGCCGCGGACGGGGGAGGCTTCGCCGAGCCGAGGGGCGGGCGCGCTTCCCAGAGCACGGCCTTACAGGCCGGATCACGTTGGCATGCCGCTTGAAATGCGACGCTTCATGGCGGAATAGTTCAGAGCAGTGAAGTTTCGTTCATCAGCCGCGCTCGTCGTCCTTTCCTTCCTTTGTTTCGATCTCAGTTCATTCGCTGAGGGCATCGTCATTAACGAGATCATGGCTTCAAATGGCACCACGCTGGTGGATGAGGAGGGTGATACCCCAGACTGGATTGAGCTGTTTAACCCCGGACCGAGCGAATTCGATCTGTCGGGCTACGGCTTGTCCGATGACGCCTCGCGCCCGTTCAGATGGGTATTTACGAACGCGGTGATTGCGGCACGGAGCTTCCTGGTCGTCTATGCCTCGGGCAAAAATCGCCAACCAGAACCGCTGCCGCCGGTGGAACCAGTCGGTGTGCCGGGTTTGCGAGTGCGGCTGGATGCGGGGCTCGTCAATACGAACGACGCGCTTCAAGTCCGTCGCTTCGGTGAGTTGACCTTCGTTCGCCGCTGGAACGACACGAGCGGCGGCGGCAACCACGCAGCTCAGGCGAACGATTCGAATCAGCCATTGTGGATCCCTTCCGCCGTCAATGGCCGGCCGGCCGTGCGCTTCGACGGCGCCAACGATCTGCTGTTGCTCCCGCGCCCGGTCGGGACGAACCATTTTTGCCTCTTCGCGGTGTTGCGCACTTCCCAGATGCATGAAACCGATCCCGAGAGCAACAGTGGCGTCGGCGGGGTCAGCGGCCAGCATTATTTGTTTGGCGCGCGACACGGCGGCGACGTCAACGCGGGAGCGGGAGTGTCGGTCGGGACCAACGGCGTGTCGGTTTACGAGCACGGTTCGGGTTACATGCCGGCGCTTGCGGTTTACAAAGGGGAGTTATCGTCAGGACCAACGATCCTGACCGTCAACTATGACGCTAAACAGCCCGCCATCGACCTGCGCGCCCTGGTCGTCCGGACCGGTGTCCGCTCGCCTCGCGGCCAGGTCACCGCCCCGATGGAGATCGGTTCCGGCGCGTACGGGGCGTTCGGCGGGGACGTTGCGGAAGTCCTCCTTTACAACCGTGCGCTCACGGAAATCGAACGGCGCGGGGTCGCCCACTACCTGGCCGCCAAGTATGGCATTGCTCTGCCGTTGCCGCGGCACACCAGTTTTGAATTGAGCGCGGACGGGGAAGAGCTTGTGCTGACCCGGCCGAACGGCACCATTGCGGATTACGTCGAATTCGGCGGGATGCCGCGAGACGTCTCCTATGGGCGGCAGGCCGACGCAGTGGGAAAGTTTTTGTTTTTCGCGCAGCCAACACCCGGTGGCTCCAACACAACGCCAGGCTCCGTCGAGTTTCTGATGACGCCCACGTTCTCTCATGAAGGGGGATTTTACTCGAACGCTTTCGCGCTCACGATTGCGAGCGGCAATGCGGGAGCGGAAATTCGCTACACTCTTGACGGCTCCGAGCCGGGCGAGGCATCAACTCCGTACACCGGCCCGCTCTCTCTTCGCAGTCGATCCGGCACGCCGAACGACATTTCCAATATTCCGACCGTTCCCGGCGGTCCAACGCCGCTGGGCGAGGTGTTCAAAGCGTGGGTTGTGCGCGCCCGCGCGTTCAAGCCCGGCGCGCTTCCGAGCGCGACCCGGACTCGAACCTTCTGGATCGACGCGCGCGGCCGCGGCCGCTACACGCTGCCGGTCCTCGCACTGGCGACGGACCGAGCGAACCTTTTTGACAACACCCTGGGCATTTACGTGCCCGGCAACGCACCCGGCGCCAATTATTCCCAACGCGGTCCGGAATGGGAACGGCCTGTGCACGTGGAATTTGTCGAGACGGACAACCGACTCGCGTTGGCCCAGGACGCCGACGTCAAGATTCATGGCAACACGTCCCAGAACTTTCCGATCAAAGGGCTGGATCTCGATGGCACTGGCGGCACGGGCCAGCAGCCGTTCCGCCACCGCATTTTTCCAGACCGCGCCCGGACGGAGTTCGATCACTTTCTTTTGAGGCCGACCGGGCACGACCAGCAAATGGCTTTCATGCGCGACGAATTAATGCAAAGCCTCTCGGCGGAAACGGGCGCTGAATTCCAAGCCGCCCGCGCCTGCGTTGTATTTATCAACGGCGAGTATTGGGGCCTGCACTACCTCAAGGAAAAGGAGGACGCGGATTTTGTCGCCTGGTATGGCGGCGTGGCTGCCGACAATCTGGATTTTCTCGAGGGGTACGCGGCGGCGCGAGCTGGAGATGTACAGCACTACCAGGCGATGATTAACTACTTCTCCACGCACGACCTGCGGGAGCCCGAGACGTATGCCCACGTGGCGACCCAAATGGAGGTAACCAACTACATCGACTACAAAGCCTGCGAAATCTTTTACTACCGCTGGGACATTGGCAATCACCGGCTCTGGCGGCCGCGAACGCCGGAAGGCCGCTGGCGCTGGCTGCAATTTGACAATGACGTCGGCTGGGGGGGCTTTTGGGCCGAGCAACCGGCGTGGCAATTCAACATGCTCGCGGCGGACCTGACTCCGAACGGCTCGCTGCACGATCACAACAACGAAACGACGACGTTCCTTCTGCGGCGCCTGATGCTGAACGCGAGTTTCAAACGCGATTTCATCAATCGCTGCGCCGACCTGTTGAATACGCTTTTCCTGCCGAGCCATTCCTTGGCGCGCATCGGGCAGATGGCCGCGGTGTTGGAACCGGAAATGGCCGAACATACCCGGCGCTGGCGGGCACCGGCGTCGCTCACCGACTGGCGGAATCGCGTTCAGTACCTCCGCGACTACGCGAATAACCGGCCGCAGTTTATGCGGCAACACCTGATCCAACAATTCGGGCTAGGAGGAACCGCGACCTTAGCCATCGCCGTGTCCGACACGAACCAGGGCTCAGTTCGGCTCAACACCCTCACGATCGTTGCGCCGACGAACGCTCCGTGGTCCGGAACTTACTTCACCGGCAACCCGATAAACGTGACGGCTGTTGCCAATCCCGGTTACCACTTCGGCGGCTGGCAGGGAATACTCGGCGTCACAACCAACACCGTCGCGCTTTTGCTCAACGGTGACCTTGGACTGACCGCACTGTTCGCGCCGGATCCCACTACGGCGCCGCAGTTTACCTCGGTCGGGCGGTTGCCCGAGGGCGCCATTCGATTGAGTATCGAAGGCCGCGCCGGTCAAAGCTACCAACTCCAGAGCTCAGCAGATCTTGGATACTGGTCCAATTTGCAGTTGTTGGAAACAGGTACTGACGGAAAGGCCGCTGCGGACTTGAATGGCCCGGCAGACTCAACACGGGGTTTCTACCGCCTTCGCTCGCCTTGAATCACGTGGTTCGGGGAGCAGAAGCCTCGGGGGAACGCCTGCCTACCTCTTAAACTCCATGACGATCCCGTTCGTCTGCTTGATTGAGCGTCCATCCACGTGACCGTCCATGAAGATGATGTTCGCCTTGCCGTTGGGTTGGTGCAGCTTTCCCCCATGTTTGTATCCGATGTCCGTCTCGGTAAGATAGATTACGGCCGGATGATTCAACCGATACGAGAGGTCGGCGATCAGGAGCGTGTCGGTTGGTTTGGGGACGGAACTCATCTTCGCGGTCGGGCCTTTGGGTGGCTGGCCGGTCGCGCTGCTGGCCGGAAAGTCGGCGGACGTGTATTGGTTCATTCCATAGCTGATTTTCCAGGGATTACCGACGCCCGCGTAGGTTTTGTACTGCTGCCAGTGGTTCTCCTGCATCCGGACCGGGCAGCGATAAACACTGACGGCGAAATCACTGTTGGTGGTGGCTGTGCCGGCGGCAAACGCGGTGCTCTTTATGTACTTCACGAGCAAATGCTGGAAGTTGTTGATGTTGGGATCGTGACCTGTCGCCCAGGCATAGGGCAGTTTGTCGGTGTTGTCGTCCGCATAAAGGTGAGTGGCGACTCCCATCTGCTTCAAATTGCTTTTGCACTGGGTGGATTGGGCTTGCGACTTGGCCTTGGCCAGGGCCGGCAACAGCAGAGCGGCCAGAATTGCAATAATCGCAATGACCACCAGCAATTCAATCAACGTGAAGCCTGAGATTCGCACCCGCCGACTGACGGACAGATCAAAGCATGGCATGGAATTCTTTAGGTTGACCGCACACTATAGCCGGAATCGGTAGCCTGCTCCATAGGTAAATCCATCCCGCCCCTTCTGCGCGGCTCATTCTATTGTCCAGAGAGTCACGGCGTCCTGGTCCTTCACGAACACGCGGTTGCCCGCGACAACAGGATGGGCGTAGGTTGGCGTGTTCGCGACCTTGATTCTTGCCAGTTCGGTGTAAGCCTTGTCGGTGGGTTGAAAGGCAATCAACTCGGAAGCAGGCGTCAACGCTAGAAGGACCGAGCCGGCGTCAACGATTGAACCGTATCCGCCACCGCCTCGCATGCCACCACGCCTTCCTCCCGCTGGTCCGCCGCCGGCGCCTTCTCCTTCCGTGCCTGCTGCTGGCGGTGTCGAGGGTGCGGTCCAGGCCGTCCCACCGTCTTGGATTTTGAGGCAGAAGAATTCGTTGCCGGCGGTGAGGCCAAAAAGAGATCCGTTTTTCAACACGGGCGTATTGAACATGACCGAGTTGTCCGGGTTCTTCCAGAGTTCTTTGGCGGCGAATCCGTCGCCCTGCTTCTCGAATTTCACCGCCGTGGCGCCGCGGCCTGAGCCGCAGTAGATCAAGGTTTGTCCGTCCACGATCGGTGTGGAAGCATTGTAGCCCCGTCCCTGAACTGCGAAGGGTGTTTCCCACGCGAGTTTTCCCTCGGCGAGTGTCAGGGCCACCATTTTGGTCTCCGTTTGGGCGACAATCAGCTTAACGCCGCCGACCGTCATCAACCCGGGCGAAGCGTAGGCTGGGGCATCTCCGGTCCATTTCCACTTCTCGGTGCCGGAGGCGAGGGCGTAGGCAACGATTCCGCCATTGTTCCCGCCACCCAGTTGCGCGACGCACAGGCCGTCCGCGACCAGGGGAGAGGCTGAGGTGAAGAAACGGGGCCACGCCCCCTGAAAATCGTCTTTGCGCCAAAGCAATTTACCCGTGGCGGCCTCCAGGCAGGAGAGGACTCCGCGCACACCAAGCAGGACGACCTTCCCGTCGGCTACCGTCGGCGAACATCTCGGACCCGAGAATCCGGAGGCAGGTCCGGTGGCGCCCAGCGCATCGTATTTCTCCTGCCAGAGTTCCTTGCCGGTTGAAGGGTCGAGACAGCGGGTGATCTCACCGCCTTCCTGTCGCGCGAACACATAAAGCCTGTCGCCTGCGAGCGAGGGCGTAGCCACGCCCTCGCCGACGGTGACTTTCCATTTTTGCGTCAGGTCTTTGGGCCAGGTCTTGGGCGTGGTGAATCCGGTCACTCTGGCGTCCCGATTGGGTCCGCGCCACTGGGGCCAATCCTGTGCCAGGGCGCCGAACGCGCCGACCACGAGGGCGCAAGCCGAAATGACGGCCATTGGTCGATTCGCAGTTTTCATTGGAGCTCCAGTTTGTTGAATGGTTGGTTGAAACGACATTTTCGCGGCTGGAAGCACGACTTCCACCGCCCTTCAGCCAACCTTAGAGACAGCGCGGGTTGAACGGCGGTTTCACTTGCGTTTTTCCTTTGACATCTACCGGCTGACTGGCTGCCATCGGGTCCAGCAACTCAGAAACTTCCCATGAAGAAATACAACGTCGGCATCCTCGGCTACGGCTGGGTGGCCACGGCGCATATCCCGGCCATCAACGCGACCAAACAGGCGCAGGTCGCCGCGGTCTATTCGGCGCGGCCGCTGGATTCCGCGGAACTGAGCGCGAAATGGGGCGGCCGGGTCAGCGCGTACAACAGCATCCAGGAACTGCTGGCCGATCCCAACATCCACGTGGTCTCGATTTGCAGTTATCCGTATCAGCACGCGAAGCAGGCTCTGGCCGCGGCGCAGGCCGGCAAGCACATCATCATCGAGAAACCGCTGGCGTTGTCGTGGAAGGATTGCCAGGCCATCGACACTGCGGTGAAGAAGGCAAAAGTGAAGACGTGTGTCTGCTTCGAATGCCGTTACTCCAGCCAGTTCCTGACGACCAAGGCGATCATTGACCGCGGATTGCTGGGCGACCTGCACTATGGCGAGGTCGATTACTATCACGGCATCGGCCCGTGGTATGGGCAGTTCCGGTGGAACACCCGCAAACAGGCCGGCGGCAGCGCGCTGCTCACGGCCGGTTGCCATGCACTGGACGCCTTGTTGCTCTGCCTGGGGACCGACGTGGTGGAAGTGACCAGCTACGACACCAAGTCCCGCAGCGGGATTTTCAAACCGTACGAATACACGACCACCAGCGTCACGATCCTGAAGTTCAAGAACGGTCGGGTGGGGAAGTGCGCCGCGGTGGTGGATTGCCTGCAGCCGTATTATTTCCACACGCACCTCGTCGGCAGCGAAGGAAGTCTGCTCGACAACAAGTTCCACTCGCTGAAGCTGGAGGGACTCAACAAACAGAAGTGGAGCGAGCTTTCGATGAAGCTGCTCGATTCGGGCGATGTCTCGGATCATCCTTATCTGACGCAGTTCGAGGCGTTCTTCGACGCGCTGGACGCCCGAACGGAAATGCCGCTGACGAGCCTCAGCGACGCCCTGCGCAGTCACGAAGTCATTTTCGCCGCCGACAAATCAGCGGCGACCGGAAAGCCCGTGCGGCTCTAGCCCGTTCCCATTCGGAACGGGTGCGCTGACGACCCGACTCTCTCCGCCCGGGCGAGGCCAGACCGCCTTCTTGTGGCTCAGCTTTTCGGTACGGTATAAATGACCCGTTGCGGAAACGGAATGGTGATGCCTTCGCGGTCGAACGTGGTTTTGATCCTCTCCACGAGGTCGGACTTCACCGTCGCATAATCGGGCGTCTTGACCCAGACTCGGACCTCCACGTTGACACTGTTATCGCCCAGACTGCTCACCCCGACGCCCGGGGCCGGTTCCTTAAGGATGCGAGCATCGCTTTCGATAATGCGGTTGAGGACCTCTTTGACGCGCTTGAGGTCGTCGGAATAGCTGACCCCAACGATCAGATCGACCCGCCGCGTCTCTTTGGCCGAGAAGTTGGTGATGTTGTCACCCATCAGTTTGCCGTTGGGGACGATGATCAACTTGTTGTCGGGCGTCAGCAGGGTCGTCGTGAACACCTGAATCTCTTGGACGATACCCGCCGTGCCGCCGCCCTCGATGTAATCCCCTTTCTTGAACGGCTTGAAGATGACCATGAGAAAACCGGCGGCAAAATTGGACAGGGACGATTGAAAGGCAAGAGCAATGGCCAATCCCGCCGCGCCAATGACTGCCACAAACGATGCCGTTTCAATGCCCAGTTGCCGCAGAGCAGCGACGGCAACAAACACCAGCAGGCCGACATAGGTGATGTTGCTGACAAACGAAATAATGATGGGGTCCACATGGCGTCGTGTCATCACGCTGTGGGCAGCGTTACGCACGACATTGGCAAGCCAGCGTCCGATGAGCAGAATCAGCAGCGCGAGGATGACCTTGAGGGCGTACTCGTAGCCCCAATGTTGCAGAGCGGAGGCGGTGTTCGGGAGGTTTGTGGCATTGGTTACGGTGTTGTCCATAGCTGTGAATACTTGTCTGTCTTTGGCCGCCGAGTGTAGCGGCATGCTCGCGGACAGCAAGCGGCGCTTGCGACCCGGAAACTTCACTCACTGTAGCGCAGATTTATGAGCCGCCAGCATTCAGTCGAAGCCGCTTCTCATCTTGCTCTTCTCCCCTTCGGAAGGGAGAAGAGCACCAATCTCACCCACCGGCCTGAATCACTGAACGGTGACTGGATTTCGCGGCGCGAAAGCGTTTTCCACCCCCCATCGGATGGGGGATGGACCAAGGCGAGGGCCAGTTCACGCTCTGCGCCTTTGCGTCTAAGCGCTCAACGGCCGAGAGATCAGTGTTGATTTCCTTGCATCCTTTTGCGTTCTTTGCCAGCGAGCATCATGAAGACCGCCCTGGCCGTCGCCGCCCATCCGGACGACATCGAATTCTACATGGCCGGTACCTTGTTGCTGCTCAAACAGGCCGGTTGGGAGACTCATTATCTCACTATTGCCAGCGGCAATTGTGGAAGCGTGAAGTGGAACGCTGCCAGGACGCGCGCGACCCGCCGACGCGAAGCCAACCAGGCTGCGGCCGTTTTGGGAGCGCGCTGGCATCCCTGCCTGGCGGACGACCTGGAGATTTTCTATGAGATCAAACTGCTGCGTCGCCTGGCGGCCATCATTCGCGAAGTGAAGCCAACCGTTGTCCTGACTCATTCGCCAGAGGATTACATGGAAGATCATACGAACGCATGCCGGTTGGCGGTGACAGCCGCCTTTGCCCGCGGCATGCCGAATTTCAAGACCGCGCCGCCGCACCGGCCCGTCGAAGGCGATGTCACGGTCTATCACGCCATGCCCCATGGACTGCGGGACGGCCTGCGGCGCCAAGTCGAACCGGAACTCTTCGCGAACACTACCTCGGTGCATGCCACCAAGCGCCAGGCACTGGCCTGTCATCGGAGCCAGAAGGAATGGCTGGACCTCAGCCAGGGAATGGACTCCTACCTGACCGCCATGGACGAGATGTCGCGTGCGCTCGGCCGGATGTCGGGTCATTTCGAGCACGCCGAGGGCTGGCGCCGCCACTCGCACTTGGGCTTTTGTGGAGAACAGACTGACCCGCTGCGCCAAGCGCTTGGCCTGGGCGGCCTGCGCAATCGAATTTACCAGCGGAGCCTTACGGGAAATCGAGAACCGAAAGCATGAAAACCATTCCTCGCGGTTCCCAGTTCGTCAGACTTACTCGCCGGACCGGTCTGGTCGTTGTAGCCTGCATCCTTGGGTCCCTGGGCGGGGCCCCTGCCCAATCAACTGGCGCAGTGCCAAACTTCGAGCGGAGCCGGGATGAAATCGTCCGGATTCTCGCGGGGTTCATCCAAGTCGATACCACCGACGAAGGCGGGAAAGTGAAATGCCTTGAGGTCGCGACTGCGGAAAAAGTGCCTTGGCCCGGATTCGTTTACGCCAAGGGCACCAGCGGTCACGGATCGCGGCCGTTGGTCGATAACGCCATCGTTCATCTGGCAAACGCCGTGTCGGAGCTCGCTGCGTGGCAGCCACCCCTGCGGCTGAACGAAACTACGCGCGAATACCTTTCCCGCCGGGTGCTCCTCAGTCCACCGGAGTCAGGATACCTTTACGAACACGTCGAGCATCCCGCGCTGAGCCGGGCGGTGCAGGAAAAACTGCGGATCCCCACGCGCCCTCGAACGTCCGCAAGGTTTTGGAGTAGTGCGCCGCCCCAGCGGCGCACTTTCAGTGGCGCGCTTGATTTCTGAGAGGCTCCCCTCCTCACCTCACCCCATCGCCTTTCGAAAGCGGGACAGGGCTCCCGCACTGCAAGACGCTATCGCGCCCAACAAGCGCTTCCGAACGTCCGCCAGGTTTTGGAGTGCGCCGCCCCGGCGGCGCTTTTCAGTCACTCCGAGACGCTCCGTGCCCTGGACGATCGAGACGCTCCCGGTCTCGACTGAGGGCTTCACGCCTTCACCGAGATCATGCGAGGGACGGTTCCCAGAGCGTCATTCCTTGAGGTTCCTGATCGCAATTCGGGAAGCGAATCTCTGGAACCTGCTCAAACGCAGCCGCTGGGACGGTTTCTTTAGTCGAATTTGAGGGCGGCACGCCGGTAGCTATCACGAGTAATGAGAAGGGCGTTCAAAAAGGGAGCGCTCACTAAACAATTAACGAACGAAAGAGAACCGTGATGTATGTGCATCGCCGGACGTAATGAGTCCGCGAAGGCTGGAATCGGCAACCCGTGACAACAACCACCTCCCTGTGAGGCAGACCCAAGCAAACGTATGAAAATAAAAATCAGGCAAAATCAACTTCAAGGCAGCGCCTTGATCGTAACGCTCCTCACCGCGCTCATCATCGGCGTTGCGCTGGCGAGTTTCTTGACGTTGGTTTCCAACCAAAACCGCAGCAATATGCATGGAATGGCTTGGAATGCCTGTATCCCTATGTCGGAGGCGGGGATTGAAGAGGCGCTGACGCAAATCCGCTACAACGGCATTACGAACCTTGCCGCCAACGGCTGGGCTTGGGCAGCAGATGGCCTTTACCACAAGTCCCGCGTGCTGGGTGACGGCACCTCCTATGAGGTCACGATCAAGCCCGTCGAGCCGCCCATAATCGTATCGCGCGGCACCGTCCCGGCGCCGCTCGGGCCGGCCTCGCAAGTAGGAATGATTCTCGCCCAAGTGGTTTCTCCCAATTCGACCGCTACCCCGCCTTCCGTCAAGCGGCGCATCAAAGTGAACACCTCTCGATCCACGGCGTTCGTCGGAGCCATGGTCGCCAAAGGAGAGATTGATTTGGCGGGTAATAACGTGTCCACGGACAGCTTTGATTCCAGCAACCCGCTCTACAGCACGAATGGGAAATACGACAGCGCCAAATCCAGAGACAAGGGCGACGTGGTAACCAACTCTAAACTGGTCAACTCCCTCAACGTGGGCAACGCCAACATCAAGGGGCATATAGCCACCGGTCCGCAAGGCTCTGTGGATATCGGGCCGATCGGTGCGGTGGGAAGCAAGGCCTGGATTGAAGGCAAGAACAAGGGTATTCAGTCCGGCTGGTCCTCAGACGACATGAACCTCGATATTCCCGACGTGCAGGTTCCGTTCACCTCCGGGTACAGCACGCCCGGTGGCGACACGGTGGGAGGCACCAATTACAACTACGTCCTCGGCACGGGCAACTACAAGCTGTCCACCTTGGGCGGCAAGGTCCTCGTGTCAGGCATCGCTTCGCTCTGGGTTACGGACTCGGTCGCTTTTACGGGACAAGATTATATCTACATCGGGCCGAGCGCGAGTTTGATGCTCTATGTCTCAGCAGCAGTCGCAAAGATTGGCGGCAATGGAGTCATCAACAGCGACGCCAATGCCCTGAGCTTCCAATACTTTGGCCTGCCGAGCAATACCGACGTGCAATTCAACGGCAACGCCTCCTACACCGGGGTCGTCTATGCACCTCAGGCACAGTTCAGCCTGGGCGGCGGTGGCAATAACACCTACGACTTTCTCGGCGCCAGCGTGAGCAAGACGGTTAAGATGAACGGCCACTTCAATTTCCATTACGACGAAGCGATCCCGAAAAAAGCATTTAGCACCGGTTATGTGGTGATCGCCTGGAACGAAGTGGACGCGTATGGCGAGGTCAGGTATTAATCGGGAAAAGAGACTCCAATCTTCAAACCGGGACCAACAGGTTGGTCCCGGTTTTTTGCTTTTTTGACAGTCGAGCGAGGTTGTCTGCAACCGGCCGGCGCGATCGCGCGGAGGCGGCCCCGGCTAGCGTTGTGTCACGAAATTGGGTTAAGACGAAAGGCGGTCCGATCATCCTCTCAACCGTCCTTCGGACACCCTCTCCCCATCGGATGGGGAGAGGAACAGGGTGCGGGGCCGTGCGGCAATGAGTGAGCCGATTCATTGTAAGGAAGCGACAGCATCCTAGCGCGCGAAGATCTGCCGGATGATATCTTCGATGGGGACCTCCTGGATGTCGATGTCGGTCACGGGCAATTCGTCCAACAGCGCCTTGCAAACCGGGATCACGCGGTCGCGTTTGACCTTCAACTGGATGGTGGCTTCGGCATTTTCGACCACTTCGCCGTACTTTTTGAGCGTTTCAGTCGGGTACTGCCGTGCGCCCGCACAGCGGATCGTGATCAGCTTGAAGTCGGCAAAGCGGTCGATGACTTCGTCGAGTCGCCCGTCAAAGAAAATGGTGCCGTGATCGATGATAATCACGCGCTGGCAGAGTTCCTGAATATCGGCCATGTAGTGGCTGGTCAGGAGGATCGTGGTCTTCCGTGTGGCATTGTGCTGACGCAGGAATTCGCGGACCGTCTTTTGAGAGACGACGTCGAGGCCGATGGTGGGTTCGTCGAGGAAGAGCACTTTGGGCTGGTGGAGCAAGGAGGCAATCAACTCCATCTTCATCCGTTCGCCGAGGGACAACTCCCGCACCATAACGTTGAGCTTGTCTTTGACCGCGAGCAGTTCGGTCATTTCGGCGACGGTGCGCTCGAAGGCATCGCGCGGGAGGCCGTAGATTCGGGCGTTGAGTTCAAGTGATTCGCGCGCCGGGAGGTCCCACCAGAGCTGATTCTTCTGGCCGAGGAGCAAGGCGAACTGGCGCCGGTAGCCATCGTTGCGTTCCCAGGGCACGTAACCCAGCACCCGCGCCGTGCCGCTGGTCGGGTAAAGCAAGCCCGCCAGCATCTTGAGCGTGGTGGTTTTTCCCGCGCCGTTCGGGCCGAGGAAACCGACCAGTTCTCCTTCCTGGATGGTGAAGCCGACCTCCTTCACGGCCATCGTCATTTCGTACTCCCGATGAAAGAGCCCTTTGAAGGCTCCGGCGAGGCCTGGTTTTTTCTTGTAGGTGCGGAAGGATTTCGTCAGACCCTGGACCTCGATGACAGGCATGCGCGGAATCGAATGCTACAGGCCCCTGACCTCCGGCCCATCAGCGCTGCAACTGCTTCTCCAGGTAATGGACGACGTGGCGGACGTTGGGATCGACTTCCATCCGGTCTTTGACCAGGCGGCAGGCGTGCAGGACCGTGCCGTGATCGCGGCCCCCA
>Ga0137368_10003460_pt1 | contig 16853 bp, 19 predicted proteins | sample SagtaG_13_FD_104917 | JGI IMG/M metagenome (GOLD analysis project Ga0137368, IMG submission 104917) | Vadose zone soil microbial communities from Sagehorn Ranch, Mendocino, California, USA - Sage1_L_100_16 metaG | ecosystem: Environmental > Terrestrial > Soil > Vadose zone | place: USA...
AGAGGCTCTACCGGGGACTTGGCTACGACGAGCTGAAGGACGCGGGGGTGGACCTCACGTTCATCGGCATGACGAAGCTGTCGAGGATCTCGAGGGAGGTCACGCGTCAGCTGGGCGCGAACGCCCCGCGACGCGAGCTCGCGGCCTCGTACTGAGAGCGGCCGCACCGGCAGGGACGGCGAGCGGAAGGAAGCACGCTCGCCGTCCCTTTATTTCGTGCTTCTGGCAGAATTGCAGGCACGCGACGGGCGTCGCGTGATCCGGTCCCGTGGTGCAGCGGCCTAGCATACGTCCCTGTCAAGGACGAGATCGCCGGTTCGAATCCGGTCGGGACCGCAGTCTTCGGTCTGGGTCCATGATCCTCCTCCGCCTCTCCTGTGCTGTCGCGCTCGCGATCGTCGCGTGCGCTCCGCCGGGCCCGCCGGCGCCGCCCTATCTGGCGATCGACTCGGCCGAGGCGACGCGTTTCGTCCGCGTCGAGATCGCGGAGACGGACGCGACGCGCGAACGCGGGCTCATGGGCCGCACCACCCTCGACGAGGACGCGGGCATGCTCTTCATCTGGTCTGAGGACAGCTCGAGCGCGTTCTGGATGAAGGACACGCCGCTGCGCCTCACGGTCGCGTTCATCTCCGCCGACGGCCGGATCCTGCGCATGCTCGACATGGAGCCGTGCACCGCGGATCCATGCCCCGTGTACGACCCGCGCGAGACGTATCGCATGGCGCTCGAGGTGCGCCAGGGCGCGCTCGATCGGACCGGCGTCCGCGTCGGCGACCGCGTGCGCCTCGTACGCTGACGGCGTGACCGCGCCGGCGGCGACCGACCTCGCGTGGCTCTCGCTCGAAGAGGTCGTCGGGCAGATCAGGGATCGTCGCACGAGCGCCGAGGAGGTCGTGCGCGCGTCCCTCGCGCGCATCGAGCGGCTCGAGCCGCGGCTCCACGCCTTCATCACCATCACGGCCGACCGCGCGCTCGCCAGCGCGCGAGCGACGTCGCCGTCGGCCGCGCTCGCGGGCGCGCCGATCGCGCTGAAGGACCTCTTCGACACCGCCGGCGTGCGCACGACGGCCGGATCGCGGATCCTCGCGGACCGCGTTCCCGACGCGGACGCGCCCGTCGTCGCGCGGCTGCGCCCGGCGGGTGCCGTCACGGTCGGCAAGACGAACATGCACGAGTGGGCGTTCGGCGTCACGAACCAGAACCCCCACTTCGGCGGCACGCGGAACCCGTGGGATCTCGCGCGCATCCCCGGCGGCTCGAGCGGCGGCAGCGCGGCCGCGCTCGCGGCGGGCTGCTGCTACGGCGCGCTCGGCAGCGACACCGGCGGGTCGATCCGCATCCCGTCGTCGCTGTGCGGCGTCGTGGGGCTGAAGCCGACGTTCGGACGCGTGAGCCTGCGCGGCGTCATCCCGCTCAGCTGGACGCTCGATCACGCGGGCCCGATGGCACGGACCGTCCGCGACGTCGCGCTCCTCTACGCGACGATCGCCGGCCACGACGCGCTCGACCCCGGATCCGTCGACATCGCGGCCGAGGACCCGCTCGCCGCGATCGAGGCCGGCGCGCGCGGCATGCGCATCGGCCTGCCGCGCGCGCACTTCTTCGAGCGCAGCGACGACGAGGTCGCGACGCTCGTGCGCGCCGCCATCGCGACTCTCGAGCGCGAAGGCGCGACGGTGGAGGAATGCACCTTCCCGCCGTCGGACCTGCTGCTCGAGACGCAGCGCACGATCCTCGCGACGGACGCGGCCGCATACCACGCCGAGCATCTGCGCGACCGCGCGGACGACATCGGCGCCGATGTGCTCGCGCGGCTGCGCGTCGGACAAGACGTGAGCGGCGCGCAATACGCGCTCGCGCGCCGCCGGCGGGACGAGATCCGCCGCGAGGTCCTGACGCTCTTCGCGCGATACGACGTGCTCGCGACGCCCGCGACGGCGATCGTCGCGCCGCTCGCAGAGGGAGCGGACGCGCTCGCCGCGGCCGCGCGGCTCACTGCGACGACGTCCCCTTTCAACCTCACGGGCCTGCCGGCGATCTCGGTCCCGTGCGGCTACACGACCGGCGGTCTCCCCGTCGGCCTGCAGATCGCCGGGGGTCCGTGGCGCGAGGCCACCGTGCTACGCGTCGCCCGCGCTTACGAGCGCGCGACGAGCTGGGGCACGCGCCGTCCGGCGATGGCGATCAGCGCATAGCCGACCGCGATCGCGACCGCCTGCTCCACCGGGGCGCCCGTGTCCGTCGCGCCGTAGGTGAACAGGTAGAGGAGGAAGCCGAGGAGCGCGACGAGGAGCAGGCAGCCGCAGCCGGTGATGAGCTAGTGGCCGCCGCAGGCGCAACCGGCGCCGCCACCGCCGCAGCCGCCCGTACCGTGGCCGGTGCCACCGCACGCGCACTCGCCCCCGAAGCGCTCGTTCGTGACGACGAAGCCCGCGCCCTCGGACGACTCGACGTAGTCGATCCGCGCGCCGTCGACGTACTGCATGCTCATCGGGTCGATGGCGACGCGGATGCCGCCCTGCTCGAAGACGGCGTCGTCCTCGGCCGCGGCCTCGTCGAGCGCGAGCCCGTACACGTAGCCCGAGCAGCTCTTCCCGCGCACATAGACGCGCAGGATCTGGCGCGCGGGCTCGATACCGCGGACCTCGAGGAGCTTCGTCTGGGCGACCGGCGTGACTTCGATCATCACCGGAAGCGTAGCGCAGGTAGGATCGGCCCCGTGACGCGCGACGAGGCGTGGGCGCTGCTCTGCGAGCACACCAAGAGCGAGAGCCTGCGCAAGCACGCGCTCGCCGTCGAGGCTTCGATGCGCCACTTCGCGCGGAAGAACGCCGAGGACGAGACGACGTGGGCCGTCACGGGCCTGCTGCATGACTTCGACTACGAGCGCAACCCGCAGGGCCACCCGCAGAACGGCCGGCCCATCCTCGAGCAGGCGGGTGTCCCCGGCCCGATCGTCCACGCCATCCAGACGCACGGCGACCACCTCGGGCTCCCCCGCGTCACGGCGATGGAGAAGACCCTCTACGCGGTCGACGAGCTCACGGGGTTCATCGCGGCGGTCGCGCTCGTGCGGCCGTCGAAACGCGTCGCGGACGTCGACGCCGCGGCCGTGCGCAAGAAGATGAAGGACAAGGCCTTCGCGCGGGCGGTCGGCCGCGACGCAATGCTGCGCGGCGCGAGCGATCTCGGGATCGAGTTCGACGCGCTCGTCGGCGAGGTCGTCAGCGCGATGAGCGCGAAGGCCGAGGAGCTGGGGCTCGCCGGAGCGAGCTAGGTCCTAGCTCGCGCGCTTCAGCGGACGCTCGCCCCTGCGCACGACCTCGTGCTCGAACCGCTCGAGGAAGAGCTGGCCGCCGCAGCGCGGGCAGCGCGGCTGGCCCGCGTCCCAGACCGGCGCGCCGTCCTCGGGCGTGGTCGCGTAGGCGGCCTCGAGCTGCTCGGAGCTCGGACGACGAGCCACACCGGGGATGAGCACTTCCCCGCAGCCGTGGCCGCAGAAGTAGCAGTAGAGCTCAGCGCGGAATGCCATTGCCGGGACCTCCTGGACCCACCCTTACGAACGACGCTAGGCGCACGGATGTTCCATCCATCCATACGTGGCAAGCGCCGTTCCGGTTCGCTTTGGTGGTGATCGATACAGAGAGCGCCCCCGAACGGGAGCGCTGTTGTGCGACGCCTAAGAAAGCCCTGTGCCGCTAGCCGGCGGCCTCCAGGGCATGCGGCGCGCTAACGCCCGGACGCAGCACCTTGATGTCGCGGATGACGCCCTTCGGGATGATGTGGAAATCGTTGTGGCGGTAGTCCTTGCCGGCGTTGGTGATGTCGTAGTCGCCGACCACGACCACGTATTCGTCGGTCTCCTTCCACATGATCCCGCAGGTGAGCTTGCGGAGCCGGTAGGGCTCGAAGTCCTCCGGGATCGCGGTCCGCGAATACGCGGTGATGTCCTCCCACTCGACAGCCACGAGCTGGGCCGAGTCGAAGTCCACGCTTACCCCTCCCGCCTCCGCGGGGATCGTCCCCGCTGAGTACACCGAGGGCGACGGATCGTCACCCTCGCGTACAGGAACGGAAGATATGAGGCAGCGTGGCGCTGTCAACGGGTCGGGCGTGAGATCGATACGCCGTGGAGAGCGAGCGAACGACGGTCGCTCTCCCGCCCGACCACCGTGGAGGACGGTGAGCGTCGTCAGCTCGCCTGCCGTCCGCGCGCGATCAGCTCGGCGACCTTCTGGCCGCCCTTCTTGCCGATCTCCTCGAAGTGCTCGTGCCCGTACTTCTCGGAGACCGCGTCGCCGCCGATCTTCCCGATGCGGCCGTAGAAGCGAGGGCCGTACAGCTCCTTGACCTTCTGACCGCCCTGCTTCCCGATCTGCTCGTAGAAGTCGGCGCCATGGCGCTGCGCGGTGGTCTTGCCGCCTTTGCGGCCGATCTGCTCGTAGAACTCGGGACCGTGGCGCTGGGCGGTCGTCGCGCCTCCACGGCGCCCGGCCTCCGCAACGGTCATCGCGCCTTTGTTCCGCGTCATGCTCTCCTCCTGCTCAGACGGGCCCTAACTGGGGGCCTGCCTGGTGACCCTGCAAGTTGCATACCTACGCTCGGACGGCCGGTGGGTACCCGTCCGGACGACCGCACGGTCTACGCACGCTGGACCGTTCGATCGCACGCCAAACGGCCGGTCGTGCTGTTACCCGCGCCGCGACTAGCGGAGCACGGTCATCCGGACGGTGCAGAGGTCCGAGCAGCGCAGCGCGATCTTCGTGGCGTTGGACAGGTCGAGCGTGCGGCCCCCGATGTACGGGCCGCGGTCGATCACGGGCACGGTCACCGTCACGCCCGCGGGCGACGTGATGCGGATCTGCGTGCCGCAGGGGAGCGTCCGGTGGGCGACGCCGAGGATCTCGGGTGTGTACGTGTGACCGCACGCCGTGCGATTGCCATAGAACCCAGGCCCGTACCAGGAGGCGGCCACGACGCCGTCGAGGATGAGCGGGTCCGGCGGTGGGACCGGCGCTGGCGCCGCCGCGAGCACGACCGGCTGCGGGGTCGGCGTCGGCGTCGCGGTCTCCTCGACGGTCGACGTCGCGGCGAGCGCGATCCCCGGCGCGACGCGCGGGAGACGGAGCTCGGGGAGGTCGCCCAGGACCAAGGCAGCGTCGATCGGCGCGAGCGCGTCCTCCGCGACGCCCGCGACCATGACCGACGCCTGCGCGCTCGCAGGGGAGAGCGTGACCGGCAGTCCGAGGACCACCGCGAACACGAGCGTCCCCACTTTCGCGACGAGCGCGCGCTCCACCCTGCGCTGCATTCGCGCCCGCCCGCTCTGCAGGCACGGGTCCACCGCCTGTCAGGCCGCTCGACACGCTGGCGTTCGCTCGACGATCCCGTGCTTACGGAGCGCTCGCTCGGCTGCAGCATCTTTCCGCGATACGCGACGCCCGGACTATGGGCGTGGCAGCGCGATGACCACGAAGCGCGGGTCGGACGGGCTCGGGCCGGTCGAGGTCTGCAGCGTGAGCCGCTCGTCCGGCGTGGGCTGCACGACCGAGACGTCGTCCGGCGCGACGCGCGGTCGTACCTCGCTGACGACGTACGTCAGCGTGCGCGCGTCGGGCGTCGTGATCTGGATCTCGTCGCCGACGCGGACGTCCCACAGCGAGAGGAACATGCCGACGCGCGCGTGCGAGTAGAGGTACGCGTTGCCGCGCTCGCCTGGGACGACCGTGCCCGGCAGATGGAACGCAAAGCCCTCGGGCGTCCGCTGCTCCTGGATGTCGCGCTCGACGATCCCCTCCGCGATCGGGAGGTCGATGAGCAGGCGCGGCACGCGCACGCGGAAGCCGTCCGGGATCGGGAGGGCGCGGGGCGATGCCGTGTTCCCGACGACGGCGAGGCCGGACGGATCGGCGGCGCTCGCGTGTGGTGGGGCCGAGGCGGGTCCTGATGCCGGCGCTGGCCGCATGAGCAGCACGGCGGCGGCGACCAACGCGACGACGCCGGTCAAACGGAGCAGCACGGATATCCTCGGTGCACTCCCGATGCCCATCGACAGCGCCGTGATGCGCGCCCGACGCGAGCGAGCCGCGAAGATCGGGGTCGGCGCGGGCATCGGCGCGCTGCTCACCTCGCCCGGATCGGACCTCGCCTATCTCAGCGGGCACCGCATCCATGGCAGTGAGCGCCTCACGTGCCTCGTGCTCGACGCGGACGGTGGCGCGACGCTCGTCGTGCCGGAGCTCGAGGCGCCGCGTGCGCGGACCGCTGCGCCCGGCCTGGACGTGCGCACGTGGGGTGAGACCGACGACCCCGTCGCGCTCGTCGCCGCTCTCGTTCCGAAGGGCGGCTGGATCGCGCTCGACGACCGTATGTGGGCGACGTTCGTCCTGAAGCTCGAGGCTGCGCTGGGCGGCCGGCGCTTCGTCCCGGCATCGACCGTCACCGCGCCGCTGCGGATGCAGAAGGACGCCGGAGAGATCGAGGCGCTGCGGACGGTCGCGCACGGGGCCGACCGCGCGTACGCGACGCTGCGCGAACGCGCGTTCGCCGGTCGGCGCGAGCGGGAGGTCTCGGCGGAGATCGGCGCGCTGCTACGCGGGGAGGGCCACGACGAGGTCGGCTTCGCGATCGTCGCGTCCGGGCCGAACGGCGCGTCGCCGCACCACGACAGCGGTGACCGCGTCATCGCGCCCGGCGACGCCATCGTCCTCGACTTCGGCGGCGTCGAGGACTGGTATTGCTCGGACATCACGCGGACGGTGCACGTCGGGCCGACGGTCGATGCCGAGGTGCGGCGCGTGCACGACGTCGTGCTGCGCGCGCAGGAGGCGGGCTATCACGCGGCGCGCGAAGGCGCGACCGCGGCGTCCGTCGACGCGGCGGCGCGTGCCGTCATCGACGACGCCGGCTACGGCGCGTACTTCATCCACCGGCTCGGCCACGGCATCGGCCTCGACGGGCACGAGCCGCCGTACCTCGTCCGCGGCAACGACGTGCGCCTGCTGCCCGGCATGGCGTTCTCGATCGAGCCCGGCATCTACCTTCCGGGCCGCTTCGGCGTGCGCATCGAGGACACCGCGTTCCTGGACGCGCGCGGCATCGCGGAGCCCCTCAACCTGGCGGACCGCTTGCTCGCGATCGTGGCCTAGGTTGGCGGTCCCGCGCCTCGTCGCGTCCGTGTTCGCGTGCACCGTCGGCCTCGCGTTCTGGTGGGCGCTCACGGAGCCGCTTCCCGTCCCGGCGCTCGTCCTGTACGGCGTCGCGGCGCTGCTCCTCTTCGCGTGCGGCGTGATCGCGGGCCGCTTCGGCGCCGTCTCCGCGCCGATCGCATACCTGTTCTCGCTTCTGCTCGGGAGCCTCATCGCGACGCGGCTGCATCAGGCATTCGTGCCGGCGAGCCTCCCCGTCTCGCGCTTCGGCGGCGTCGCGATCGAGGGCGCCGAGCTGCTCGCGCCGCTCATCTTCGCGTCACTGGCCGGGTTGATGGGTGGTGTCCTCGGCGAGCGTCTCCTGCCGACGCGCCGGGAGTGGCCCGGCCGGTAGGCGATCAGCGCGAGGCCGGGTGATGTCGTGCGGCCGCCGCGCCGCGATCTCGCGAGCGGGAGTGGAGGGGTACCGAGCGCCCCGAGGAGCGCAGCGACGAGGGGAGGGATCGGGGAGGCCAAACCGCGAGCGAGGTGCGGCGGCGGCCAGCCGGGTGCGTCACCCGGCCGAGCGCTGATCCATCGACCCGAGCGCTGATCAGTCCTACCGGATGACGACAGGCTCGGCGCCGCGGAGCGCGAACGCGTAGACGGGGTCCGGCAGGACCCCGAGCAGGATCGTGATGACCGCGACGACGACGAGGCTGACCGAGAGGATGCGCGCCCCCTCGATCCGCGGAGCGCCTGCCTCGGGGTCGTACATGAACATGTGAACGACCACGCGGAGGTAGTAGAAGGCCGCGAGCGCGGCGTTCAGCGCGATCGCGACGGCGACCCACCCGAAGCCCGCATCGAGCACGGGCTGGATCATGAGGAACTTCCCGAGGAAGCCGATCGTCGGCGGGATCCCCGTGAGGTTGACGAGGAAGATCGTGAATGCGAGCGCGCCACTGGAGTGCCGGCTCCAGAGCCCGTTCAGCTCGTCGAGCGTGGCGCCGCGCGTGCCTTCGAGATCGAGAAGCGTCAGCGACGCGAAGGCGCCGAGGTTCATGATCCCGTAGGCGAAGAGATAGAAGAGGACGGCCGCGCCCGCGGACGTGCCCGCGGCGAGCGCCGCGACGCCCGCGAGGATGTACCCGGTGTGGGCGATGCTCGAGTACGCGAGCATCCGCTTCACGTTCGTCTGGACGAGGGCGACGACGTTCCCGCCCGTCATCGTCACCACCGCGAGGACCGCGAAGACGAGCGCCCAGTCGAGCTGCACCGGCCCGAGCGCCGTCGCCATCACGCGCAGGATCGCGGCGAACGCGGCAGCCTTCGGCGCGACCGACATGAACGCGGTCGATGGGGTCGGCGCGCCGTCGTACGCGTCGGGGGTCCACTGGTGGAACGGGACGACGGCGGCCTTGAAGCCGAGCCCGGCCGTCACGAGCGCGAGCGCGACCACGACCTCGGGGCTGCCGAGCCCCGCCTTCGCGACCGCGGCCGAGACGTGGACGAGGTCCGTCGAGCCCGCGATCCCGAACAGCCAGGCGAACCCGTACACGAGGATCGCGGAGCTGAAGGCGCCGAGGAGGAAGTACTTCAGCGCGGCCTCGTTGGCGTAGCGGTCGCGCCGCTGGAGGCCCGCGAGCACGTAGACCGGGATGCTCATGAGCTCGATGCCGACGAAGAGCGTGATGAGGTCGGTCGCGAGCGCGATCGTCATCGCGCCGACGGTCGAGAAGAGCACCGTGGCGTAGAACTCCGCCTCCGGCACGCCCTCCCGCCTGAGGTACGGCGGCGCGATGACCGCGGTGAACGCCGCGAGGACGATGAACGTCAGGCGGAAGAACGCCGTGAACTGGTCCACGACGGCGAACCCGCCGAAGAAGAGCCCGCTCGCGGGATACGCGACAGGGCTCGCGAGCGCGGCGATGAGCCCGAGGAGCGTCAGCCACGGCAGCCACGCCCGCACGCGCGCGTCGCCCCAGATCGCGGCGACGGCGAGGACGACGACCGCGGCGGCGGTGACGATGGTCTCCGGCAGGATCGCGACGAGGTCGGTCACTTCACGGCCACCGCCGCCGCCGACGCGAACGCGAGCATCCGCTCGAGGGACGGCTCGATGATCCGGATGAACGGCTGCGGGAAGACGCCGAGCGCGATCGTGAGGACGAGGAGCGGCAGCGCCGACGCGACCTCGACCGGCGACAGGTCCGGCAGGTCCTTGTAGGCCTCACGCACGGGCCCGTACATGACGCGCTGGAACATCCAGAGCAGGTACACGGCCGCCAGGATCACGCCGATCGCGGCCAGCGGACCCCACACGAGGCCGGACACCGGCTGCCCGTCGAACTTGAACGCCCCGACGAGCACCAGGAACTCGCCGACGAAGCCGTTCAGCCCCGGGAGACCGAGCGATGCGAGCACGAAGATCCCGAAGAACGTCGTGTAGAGGGGCCACTTGTTCGCGAGGCCGCCGAGGTCCGCGATGAGCCGGCGATGCGTGCGCTCGTACTGGATGCCGACGAACAGGAAAAGCGCACCCGTGACCACGCCGTGGTTGAGCATCTGGAGGATCGCGCCGACGCCGCCCTGCACGTTCAGGACGAAGATCCCGAGCGTGACGAACCCCATGTGCGCGACCGACGAGTACGCGACGAGCTTCTTCAGGTCCTTCTGCACCGTCGAGACCGCGGCGCCGTAGATGATCGCGACGACGGAGAGCAGGAGGATGAGCGGGAGCCACGCCTGCGCGCCGAGCGGGAAGAGCGGGAGCGCGAAGCGGATGAGCCCGTACCCACCCGCCTTCAGGAGGATGCCGGCGAGGATGATCGACCCCGCCGTCGGGGCCTCGACGTGGGCGTCGGGCAGCCACGTGTGGAAGGGGACCATCGGGAGCTTGATCGCGAACGCGAGCGCGAACGCGAAGAAGGCCCAGAACTGGAAGTCCGGCGGGAAGCGGCTCGTGTCGTTGACGAGGTCGGCGAACGACAGCGTGCGTGACCCGGCGTCGCCGCTCGCGAGGTACACGGCGACGATGGCCACGAGCATGATCAGCGAGCCGGCGAGCGTGAAGAGCACGAACTTCAGCGTCGCGTAGATGCGCCGCGTGCCGCCCCAGATCCCGATGATCAGGTACATCGGGACGAGCATCAGCTCGAAGAAGACATAGAAGAGGAACAGGTCGAGCGCCACGAAGACGCCGACCATCCCGACCTCGAGCAGAAGGAACGCGGCCATGAACTCGCCGACGCGCGTCTTGATCGCGCCGCCGCTCGAGTAGAGGACCGAGATGAACGTGAGCAGCGTCGTGAGCACGACGAGCAGGACGGAGATCCCGTCGACACCGACCTCGTAGCGGATCCCGAGGCTCGGCAGCCACATCACCGAGTCGGTCATCTGGAAGCCGGCCTCGCCGATGCGGAACTGGCCGAGCACGACGAGCGAGACGACGAGCTCGACGAACGTCGTGACGATCGCGACCTGCTTCGCGGCGCGCTCGTCGCGCATGAAGAAGAGCAGCGGGACGAGCCCGACGAGCGGGATGACGATGAGGAGGGTCAGCGCGTGGTCGAGGATCTGCCGCTCGAGGATCATCGGCGCAGCACCCCCATCGCGTAGCCGCCGTAGACGGCGATGAGCAGGACGAGACCCGCCGCGATCGAGAGCGCGTAGTTCCCGACGACGCCGGTCTGCGCGCGGCGGATGCCGCCGCCGACGAGGCCCGCGACCCAGCCGAGCCGGTTCACGATCCCATCGATGATGTGGATGTCGAACGCCCACGCCGCGCCGAACGCGGCGCGCATGAGCTCGACGAAGCGGTGGTCGTAGAGCTCGTCGACGTAGTACTTGTTCCGCAGCAGCGTGTAGACGGGGCCCGCGGCGCGCGAGACCGCGGCCGGGTCCGGACGGCGGCGCCCGTACATCGCGAGCCCGAGGACGATCCCGATGAGGCCGGCGGCGACGCTCGTCGCGGCGAGCCCGAGGATCGCGACGAGCTCCGGCTCGGCGTGCTGCGCTGCGCCCTCGACCGCGACGGCCGGCTCGAGGAACCGGTGCACGAAGCCGCCCTCCGGCGGGAAGCCGAGGACGACGCCGGCGAGGACGCTCCCCGCCGCGAGGAGCAGGAGCGGGATCGTCATCACCGCGGGCGATTCGTGCGCGTGCTCGTAGAGGTGGTGGTCGCGCGGCTCGCCGTGGAACGTCATGTAGAGCGCGCGTGTGACGTAGAACGCCGTGAGGAGGCCGGTGAGCACGCCGATCCCCGAGAGGATGGGGTAGCCGTTCGTGAACGCCGCCCCGACGATCTCGTCCTTCGACCAGAAGCCGGCGAGCGGCGGGATCGCGGCGAGCGCGCCGCCGGCGAGGAGCATCGTCCAATACGTGATGGGCAGCTTCCGCCGCAGGCCGCCCATCCGCCGCATGTCCTGCTCCTCGGTCGCGTGGATGACGGAGCCCGACCCGAGGAAGAGGAGGGCCTTGAAGAACGCGTGCGTGGCGAGGTGGAAGATCGCGGCGATGGGCGCACCGACGCCGAGGGCGAGGAACATGTAGCCGAGCTGGCTGACGGTCGAGTACGCCATCACGCGCTTGATGTCGAACTGCACGATGGCGATGGTCGCCGCGAAGACCGCGGTGGCCGCGCCGACGATCGCGACGACGAGGAGCGCGGGACCCGCGGCCGCGAAGAGCGCGGTCGAGCGCGCGACGAGGTAGACGCCCGCGGTGACCATGGTGGCGGCGTGGATGAGCGCCGACACGGGCGTCGGGCCCTCCATCGCGTCGGGCAGCCACGAGTAGAGCGGCAGCTGCGCGGACTTCCCCGTCGCCCCGAGGAAGAACGCGAGCGCGATGACCGTGAGCATCGTCGGATCGACGCCGTGGACCTCCGCGACCTTCGGGAAGACCTCGCCGAACCGCACCGAGCCGAAGGTGAAGAACGTGAGGATCATCCCGATCGTGAAGCCCCAGTCGCCGATGCGGTTCATGACGAACGCCTTCTTCGCGGCGACGTACGGCTCGGGCCGCTCGAACCAGAACCCGATGAGGAGGTACGAGCACAGCCCGACGCCCTCCCACCCGACGAACATGAGGACGTAGTTGTCGGCGAGGACGAGGACGAGCATGAAGAAGACGAATAGCGGGAGCCACGTGAAGAACCGGTGGACGCCGCGGTCGTGCGCCATGTAGCCGTTCGAATAGACATGGATGAGGAACGAGACGACCGTGACGACCGTGACCATCGTCGCCGAGAGCGGGTCGACGAGGGCGGCGACCGGGACGTGGAAGTCACCGACGCCGATCCATTCGTACAGCGTCACGATCCGCTTCGCCTCGTGCCCGAGGCCGATGGTCTCGAACAGGACCGCGACGCCGAGCGCCGCGGAGATGCCGAGGGCGACCGTCGCGACCCCGCCCGTCCACTTGCCGAGCCACCGCCGGCCGAGGACGCCGTTCACGACGGCCGCGGCGAGCGGGAGGATCGCGATCAGCCAGACGAGGTCGATCGCGTCCGCGACGCGGGAGGCTTCGGCCGGCAGCATCAGCCTTTCATCTCCCTGACCTCATCGACGTCCACGGTCGGCCGGTTGCGATACAGCGCGAGGACGATCGCGAGGCCGACGGCCACCTCGGCCGCGGCAATGACGAAGACGAAGACCACGAAGACGCTGCCGCGCTCGTCGATCAGGCCGAGGCGGCGGGAGAACGCGACGAGCGCGAGGTTCGCCGCGTTCAGCATGAGCTCGACGCACATGAGGATCACGACGGCGTTGCGCCGCACCAGCACGCCGGCCATGCCGATGAAGAAGAGCGCCGCCGAGAGCGCGATGAACGCCCCGAGCGGGACGAGCGTCGTCACTCCCTCGCTCTTCCTATCACGGGCTTCGCCCGTGAATGCTCAGGGCTGGTGGTGTCGTTCGGACCGGCGGAGCCGGATCCTCTCTCCTCCCTTTTCACCAGCACGATCGCGCCGACCATCGCGGCAAGGAGCAGGACGGACGCGACCTCGAACGGGAACGCGAAGTCGGTGAAGATGCTCGAGGCGAGCGGCACGAGGTCGCCGCCGCGCGGCGGGATGTTCGCCGTGTCCCGGAACGCGAACGCGATCACCATCACGGGTAGCCCGGCGAGCGCCGCGATGAGCGCGCCTGCCGGCGTCTGCTTCTGGAAGAAGAGGCCGTACGCGCGCGGCGCCTGTGGAGTGAACATCACGCCGTACAGGATCAGGACGGTGATCGCGCCGACGTAGATGAGCACCTGGAACGCGGCGATCGTCTCGGCGCCGAGGAGCACGAACATCCCGGCCATGTTCAGGAACGTGAACGCCATGAGGAGCGCCGAGGTCGTGACGCGGTCCGCGAGCACCACGCCGGCAGCCGCGCCCACGATCGCGAGGGCGAGCACGCCGAAGAGGATCGGCTCGATGACGTCGAGCACGGGCGGCTAGCCCGCCGCCACGGCGTGACGCGTCGCCGCGCGCAGGCGCTCGCGGATGCGGCGCAGGCGGCGCTCCTGCAGCATCGGGATCCCGACCAGGAACGCGCCGAGCAGGAGCCAGTTCGCGATCGCGACCGGCACGCGCGTGTCCGGGAACGCGATGAGCAGCGTCGCCGTCACGGCGAGGTTGAGCAGCGTGAGCGGGATGAGGACCTTCCAGCAGAACGTCATGAGCTGGTCGATCCGCAGCCGCGGCAGCGTGGCACGGACCCACATGAACACGAGGATGAACGCGTACGTCTTCAGCGTGAACCAGAGGAGGCCGAGGAGCGGGCCCGTGATCGGGCCGGAGTCGATCCCGGAGCCGTTCCAGCCGCCGAACCACAGCGTGGCCATGATCCCGCAGACGACCGTGACGTTCCCGTACTCGGTCAGCGCGAGCATCGTGCCCCAGCGCATGCCCGAGTACTCCGTGAGGTAGCCCGCGACGAGCTCGGACTCGGCCTCGGGCAGGTCGAACGGCGTGCGGTTCGTCTCCGCGAGGGCGGCGATGAAATACGTCGCGAACGCGAGCGGGATGATGAAGATGTTCGTGAATGGCCCGGGCTGCGTCTCGGTGATCTTCACCATCGAGAGCGACCCGGTGACGAGGACGGCCGTGACGAGCGAGAGGATCCCCGGCACCTCGTACGAGATGAGCTGAGCCGCGGAGCGCAGCCCGCCGACGAGCGAGTACTTGTTGTTCGACGCCCAGCCGGCGATGACGATCCCGAGCACGCCCATCGAGCCGAGCGTCGCGAGGTAGAGCAGGCCGATGTTGAGATCGGCGCCGACGATCGAGGGGCCGAACGGGAGCACGACGAGGGACGCGAGCATCGGGGTGAACACGAGCGCCGGCGCCGCGATGAAGAAGGCCGCGTCGGTCTGGCCGGCGCGGAAGTCCTCCTTCGCGATGAGCTTCAGCGCGTCGGCGAACGTCTGGAGCAGGCCCCACGGCCCGACGTGATACGGGCCGACGCGGTCCTGCATCGCCGCCTGGACCTTGCGCTCGAGGTAGATGAGGAGCAGCGCGCCGTTGAGGATGAGGAACAAGGCCAGGACGACCGCGATCAGCAGGCGCAGTGCGGCCCAGATCGTCGGGTCGATGCCGAACGGGCCCGGAGCCACCTACCCTCCCCGCGCGTCGCTGCGCGGCGGCAGGAACGATTTGCGCAGCGGATGGCCGGGAAAGCTCTCCTCGAGGAACACGCGGCGGAGATCCGGGTGGTCGTCGAACACGATGCCGAACATGTCGTACGTCTCGCGCTCCGCCCAGTTCGCGCCTTCCCACACGCTCGCGAGCGACGGGATGTGCGGGTCCATCTCGGTGCAGCGCGTCCGCAGCATGACGTGCACGTGCGTCGTCACGCCGCGCACGAAGGTGACCGACCGCAGCTCGCCGTCCCCCATGTCGACGCCCGCGTTGATCGAGTACAGGTCGCAGCGCGTCATCGGATCGTCGCGGACCGTGCGCGCGGCGTCCACGAGATGCTCGCGCTCGACGTCGATGACGATCATGTCGTGCAGCGTCGAGACGCGCGCGCGTCCCGCGAGCACGCGCTCGACGTGCGCGACGACCGGCGCGAGATCGATCGTCGGGCGCGGCGTGCTCAGAACCACTTCAAAGCGTCCTTGCGCCACGCGTAGAAAAGGCCGGCGACGAGGATGAACACGAAGATCCCCATCTCGACGAGGCCGTACCACCCGAGCTGCCGGAACAGCACCGCCCACGGGAAGAGGAAGATCACTTCGACGTCGAACACGACGAAGAGCAGCGCGAACACGTAGAAGTGCGTCGGGTAGCGGCCCCACGCGGGGCCGACCGGCTCCTCGCCCGATTCGTAGATCCGCAGCTTCTCGGCCGTCCGCTTCTTCGGCTGGATGAGGCCCGAGACCGTCAGCAGCGCTGTGACGAAGACCGCTCCGGCGCCGAAGAACACGAACACATAGAAGTAGGAGAGGTTGTAGTCCGGCACCGCCGACAGCGTATTCAGTCTTTTTCGACCTCGCATCGCACGCGTCGACGGTCCCCCGGGCGCGCAGACCGAGGCGCCGCAGCGACGAGGTCGAGCACCCGGGCCCGAGGGAGGGCTTTGCCCGACCGAGGGTCAGACAACTTAGTGACGACCGGACCATTGACGAAGTCATTCGGACCTGCGATGGGCGCTCGAGCAAGGGGTCCGTGAAACAGGATCGCACCGGCCGCTCGGGTTGACGCCCGGCGCGCCTGCGGGGTACGGTGCCCCGGCCGCACGGCACCAGTACGGTTTCCGTACGACGGTCGTGGGCCGGACGGATAGGTCCGCGGCCGAGCGAGGGTGATGCCGCGTTCGCGCCGAGCACTTCAGGGGAGGCGGAAGGGTTGGTCCCGACTCGACGTTCGCATGCCACGCCGTCATCGCGGCGGATGTTCCTTCGGTCGCTGCGGACGGTCGGGTCGCTGATCCTTCGCTACCGCGCCCACATCCTCGTCGACATCGCGGTCGCGGCGCTCGTGCTCGCGCTCCCGCTCAGCCTGCGCAGCGAGCAGCGCGCGGCGAACGCCCAGGAGCCGGCGCGCGTGGCGACCGTCAGCGGCGACGTCGAGCAACCCGCGCGCGCATCGACCGTGAGCCGCGGCGGGACGATCACACCGACGACGGATCCCGCGACGCGCGTCGCCGACGACGTGAGGCAGATCGTCCACTACAAGCTCGGCGGCGCCGACACCCTGCAGTCGCTCGCGAACTTCTTCCACATCTCGGCGGAAGCGATCGCGTTCTCGAACGGCATCACGGACCCGACGCTAAAGAACCAAGAGGGCCGCGAGGTCATGATCCCGCCGGGCGAGGGCGCGCTGTACACGGTCGGGGATGGCGACACCGTCGAGGCCGTCGCGACGAAGTTCAAGGTCGAGCCCAAGGCGATCATGGATTACAACCGCCTCTACTTCGAGCCCGAGCACTTCGCTCCGAAGCAGCTCGTCTTCGTCCCGGGCGCGCAGCTGCCGACGCTCGTCTACGCGACCGTCGAAGAGGACGAGCCGACCGTCATCGCGCGTCCGCCGGCCGCGAACAACCCGCGTCCGAACGGGCGTCTCGCCTGGCCGGTCGGCGGCACCATCACCCAGTACTTCTGGGCCTTCCACACGGGCGTCGACATGGCCGCGCCGTATGGCACGGGGATCGGCGCGGCCGAGGCCGGTACCGTCGTGTACGCCGGCTGGGTCGCCGTCGGCGGCCTGTCGGTCCGCATCAAGCACGAGGG
>Ga0137368_10003462_pt1 | contig 16845 bp, 15 predicted proteins | sample SagtaG_13_FD_104917 | JGI IMG/M metagenome (GOLD analysis project Ga0137368, IMG submission 104917) | Vadose zone soil microbial communities from Sagehorn Ranch, Mendocino, California, USA - Sage1_L_100_16 metaG | ecosystem: Environmental > Terrestrial > Soil > Vadose zone | place: USA...
ACTGGGCGGAAGAGCGCCAATCGGTCGCGGTCAAAGCGGTGACCGTCCGCGCCGGGTTGCGCCGGGAATTGGGGCGGGTTTCCCTCGCGGACGTAGTGGGCGAACCGGCGTCCGTCCTTGGCATAGAGACAGGCGGCCACGATGTGAGCTTCGGCCCGCAGCGCTGCGAGCGTGTCCTGCGCGTCGGTTTCGTTTTGGAAAGCAAGTGCGGCGGTGGTGTTTTTGGCCAGGACGTCGGCCAGGACCGTCACATCGCGGACGAGGTCTTGGCGGAAGGTGAGCACCTCGTCCACCATCAGCGCCGCGCAGGCGAGCAACAACACGGCGGCACTCGTCAGGAAGATGACGAGCATCAGCTTGCGTTTGAGCGGCAGGTCACGAAACCAACGCATATCACCTGTCTCCGGCGGCGTCCGTGCCGATCACCTTGCCGAGCTTGAGCAGTTGCGAACTGATCCGGAGTCCCTGGCGCTGGGCGGCGCCGGGGTTGATCTCGAACCGGACCTTGTTGCCCTCGAGGTAGAGATTGATGACGCCGCCGTGGCGCGCAAAGCTCTCGGTTTCACTGACCGTCAACGCAGTGGCTGTCTGGAGGCTGGCGAGGATTTCCGCGAGGCGCCCTTTCTCCGACGTGCTGATGAACACCAGGTGGCAGTCCTTCAAATCTTGCACTCGCCGGGACCGTTGGATTACCAGTTTGCGGTTGCGGATCGTTTCGCCGTGGACGGTTTGATCGAGCACGGTGCCGAATGGGTCATCGCCGAGGATGCCGATGGCGATGGGCGCGTTAGCGTCCGGGAACGCAGCCGCCGGCCACTCGACGAATTGCACGAAGTTGAATAGAAAGGCCGCTTTGATTTGGTACTCCTTGGAGGTGGAGGATTGAGCCCGCGCTTCCAGCGCAACGGCCGCGAGCCACGTCGTCACCCAGAAAATGACCGATGCCCGCCGCACGCTGAACAGATGCAAAAGTAGCGATCCGAAAAACTCGGGCCGCGGGCGGCGATTTGGACGGATCCTCATAGAGTGCAACTCTGCGCTACCATCCTTGACGCATTCCGCACGTACCTTCCGGCGTCTGGTGCATCTTGCATAGTTCGTTAACCAGGGATCGACCAATCCAGCTCCAACCAAACTGAAGCATGGTTGTCTCCCGCTGGTGAATGGGCGCTTCGCTTTGTGGCGAGCGCTCGCTCAACCTCCGTGCGATCTGCTCCGGCTGCTGGTCCTGCTCCGGCAAGGCGGCGGGCGGGGAATCAGTACTGTGCGAAGCCTGGATGAACAACGGGAGATAAGCATCCGGGGGCCGGCTCTGGAAATGGCCGCGCATAGGGTAGTGTAGAACCGGCGGCATTCAACTGGCAACTGACACGAAGCGTCAAGTTCCATCGCTCCAGGCGAACCCGTCGTCTTCAACGAGCCGTTGGGTTAGTAGTTCTGAACGAAATTGAAAAGGGCGACCCGGGACGACGGCGGCGACCGATTCATTCGCCCGCCGGACAAGTTAACCAGCACCTTGAACTTTGAACTTTGAACTTTATTCGGGGTACCACAAACGTGGTACAGCCGCACAGTGTGGTTGAGCGTAGAGTGTGCCTCGATGAGAAGGGCGCACAGCGGTTCGTTTGCCGGGAAACAGCTCAGCGCCCGGAGCGATTTCGTCGTCTTTAATGAGGCAAGTGGCAGCACGACCGCGGTGGCGGACGAGAAGCAGGCGCTCCGATTGTATCTCCAGCTCTCGCAACAACCGCGGGTTCGCCTGGACAAGCTCCATATTCTCCGCTGGTCGCACGATCAGTGGACCAAGCTTGATCCCGAGTCGCTGAAAGGCTAACGCCGATCAAGGCGGTCGTCACTTGGACCGGCGTGGGCGGGCGCTGCGCGCTGGCCTCTTGGCACTGTGCTTCGGCCGTCTTTTCGATCGAGCGGGCTCGCCGGACGTAGAGGGCTCCTGGGCCGGCGAAGCGGGTGGCGTGGGGGCTGTGGCTTCGTGAATGGACTGTCGCAATTGGTCTAGTTTCCGGTCCACTTCGACCTTCGCGCGCGACACGGTTTTCTGAGTTGCGTTGATGGCCTCCGTCAGCAAGTTGCAGCCCTGACGGATCGGATGCGTGTAAGGGCCGTCATCGAGCGTGATGCCCTTTGAGGTCAGGAAGTGGCACAGGTTTTGGTAGAGCTCGTTTTGGTCGATTGTTTTCATGTGAGGTCAGGTTCTCTGCTCTCGAATTTAGCGCAGCCCGCCGGACTGACAACTACAGGGAACGCATCCGTTTGTAACCAGAGGGCCACAAACGTGCGGAATCAGCGGAACGTCATCAGGGCTTCAACCGCGTCTGGTGCGCCCCCAAACCCGCGCCGGGCTTGCGTTCGGGCTGGCGATAGGGCAAATAGGTTCCGATGAATCTCGGTCCTACCAGGCGAATGGCAGTCGTCGGGTTGACGGTTTTGGTCTTCGACCAACTCACGAAGCAGGCGGTGTTGCAGTACCTCGGCTATGCGCAGGAAAAAGTGATCATTGAGGGGCTGTTCAAATTCGTGCATTGGGGCAACACCGGGGCAGCGTGGAGCCTGTTCAATCAGTTCGCCGGCGCGAACCAACTGCTGGCCATCTTCGCCCTGGTGGCGCTGTTGGTTCTGTTCCTGACGCGGCATCATTTTGATTCGCATACGTTGGTCGGCCAGTTCTCGCTCGGGCTGATTTTTGGCGGCATCGCGGGAAACCTCGTGGACCGGTTCGTTCACCAACATGTCGTGGATTTCCTCTATTTTTACCTCAATCGCCGGGGCGGCGGCGAGATCGGTTTTCCCGCTTTCAATGTTGCTGACAGCGCGATCTGCACCGGCGTGGGTCTGTTGTTCCTACTTTCCTGGCAAAAGGATCAAGCCGCAGTCCGGCCGCCGGGCGAACCGGCAAAGTCACGCTAAGGGCGTCCATGAACAGGCCCGAAGGCAGCGAGCCGGGAGCGACAAGCAAGCTCTTCAAAACCGGCATTCGCCCGCTGTTCATCACCGGGCCAACCGCGGTGGGCAAATCGGCCGTGGCACAGCAATTGGCTGAAACGATCGACGGCGAGATCATTTCCGTGGATTCAATGCAAGTCTATCGCGGACTCGACATCGGCACGGCCAAACCATCCTTAGCGGAACGCCGACGGGTGCCTCATCATATGATCGATGTGGTCGATTTAGCAGAGTCATTTGATGCCGCGCGCTTCGTGCAACTCGCCCGTCGGGCCGTGCTCGACGTTCAGGGACGCGGTCGGGTCCCCGTCGTGTGTGGAGGCACGGGTCTGTACTTCAAAGCGTTTCTGGAGGGCTTGGGCCGGGCGCCGGGTGCGGATTGGAATCTGCGGGCGGAACTTGAGGCGACGCCAGTACCGGAGCTGCTCGGAGAACTGGAAGGGCGCGACCCGGTGACGTTTGCAAAAATTGACAAAAAGAATCCCCGACGCCTTGTGCGGGCGCTGGAAGTCATCCGCCTTACCGGCCAGCCATTTTCCGCCCAACGCAGGGCGTGGATGACGATCCCTGGGTCACTCCCCGCGTGTCCCGGATTTTTCTGCCTGACTCGCGCGCGCGACGACTTGCGGCGGCGCATCGACGCTCGTGTGGACGACATGTTCGCTCGCGGACTGGTGGAAGAGACGAACCGGCTGTTGGCGCGTGGCCTGGAGCAAAACCGAACCGCCCTGCAGGCGATCGGCTACCGGCAGGCGGTCGAGCATTTGCGCGGGATACGGTCTCTGGCGGAAACCATTACCGTTGTCAAACAACGGACCTGGCAGTTCGCTCGGCGGCAGATGACCTGGTTCCGCCGGCAATTGAGCGTGGATTGGATGGCGCTCAGCCCGGAGGATTCAGCGTCCGCCGCCGCCGCGAGGGTGGCTGCCCAAATCCGCAGGACCGATTCCAAGAAGTTGTAGCAGCCGACGTAAGGAGGTCTGATCTTTTCGGCAGATGAAAAGTGAGCCTCCTTACGTCGGCTGCTACTTTTGCGGCCATAGTTTCCGTCCAATTCGCGCGGACGAGGCTGTCTGCGCTCTTATTTCCGCCGTTTCTTCCGCCCCGGGTGGCGACGCGCTGGGGCATTCTCGGACTTTCACCTGGAGCAAAACGTGCTATTGTTCCGGCGGTAGAAGTTAATCGTTGAAAGCGCTCATCTCGACATCAAACAAGCGAACCGAACGGGTCTTTCTTGTGGGTGCTGAACTGAAGTCGCGCGCGGCATGGGAGGTGCGCGATTCCCTGGATGAACTGGCCGAGTTAGCCGCCTCCGCGGGTGGCGAAGTCGTTGGCGACGGGACGCAACGGCTGGAGGCGCCGGTGGCCAGCACTTACATCGGTAGCGGCAAAGCCGACCAGTTTGCGCAGCACTGCCGGCAAAACGATGTCGATACCGTCATTTTTGACGACGATCTGTCGCCGGCGCAGAGCCGGAACCTCGAGCGGGTTTTTGATTGCAAGGTCCTGGATCGCACATCGTTGATCCTGGACATCTTTGCCCAACGCGCACGTACGCGGGAAGGCAAACTGCAGGTTGAATTGGCCCAACTCCAACACCTGTTGCCGCGACTCACCGGATTCTGGAGCCACCTGTCCCGGCAAAAGGGCGGTATTGGAATGCGGGGCGATGGCGAAACGCAGTTGGAAACGGACCGCCGCCGCGTGCAAGGCCGGATTACGCGCATCGAGCAGGATCTCGAACTGGTGCGTCGCCAGCGCACGACGCAACGGGCCGGTCGGCAGCGGCATTTCTGGCCGCTGGCGTCGATCGTCGGCTACACCAACGCGGGCAAGTCCACGTTGCTCAACACGCTTACAGGCGCGGAGATTCTCGCGGAAGACCAGTTGTTCGCCACGCTTGATCCCACCACGCGGCGGCTGCGCCTGCCGACCAATCAAAACGTTCTCTTGAGCGACACGGTCGGTTTCATTCGCAAGCTGCCGCATCGCCTCGTGGAGGCCTTCAAGGCCACCTTGGAAGAAGTCGTCGAAGCGGACCTGTTGCTGCACGTCGTCGATCTCAGCCATCCGAAGGCGGGGGAACAAATCCAGTCGGTCAACGCGGTGCTGGACGAGATTGGTGCGGCGGACAAGCCGACGCTGATGGTGGGCAACAAGATCGACCGTCTGACAAACGGCGAAGTGAGTTGCCGGTTCCTCGAACAATTCCCGAACGCGGTGGCGGTTTCGGCGTCGAGCGGCGAGGGCTTTCCGGCTTTGTTGTGCGAACTCGGGAACCGGATGCGGCCGACACGCTTATTCGTGCAACTGAAAGTGCCACACACCGAGGCGGCCGTAATCGCGCGACTCCACGCTGTGGGCCAGGTGCTCGAACGCGACTACAGCGGCAAGATGGCGCGCTTCAAGGCGCGCATACCGCCGCATCTGCAAGCAGAGTTTGCCCCGTTTATCGTGCGCGACCTCCAGGCCGGTTCGAAGCGCGAGGTCTAAATCAAAAGCAAAGCTCGCGCATCGCAGCCTCGAATTGGCGCCGGGCAGGAGGCCGTCCGAAGCTCCATCACTTCATCGGAGGGCGCCCTCCAACAGTCGGAAAAGCCAGAAGACCGTTCATCGCGCCTCTTGCTACTTTGTCCTTTCATTTTGTTGGGGGCAGTCTAAATAAGGGAACGACCAAACGATGAAAACCCGTCCGGCGCACGCTGGCTTTACGCTCATTGAACTGCTGGTCGTGATCGCCATCATTGCGATCCTGGCCGGACTGTTGTTGCCCGCCCTCGGACGCTCGAAAGCCAAAGCCCAGCGGATTAAATGCGCCAGCAACCAGCATCAGATCGGCCTCGGTTATCAGCTTTACGCGGACGAGCACCAGGACAATCTGCCCGTGCACGACGATTGGCATACCGTCGGCGGCAAATTGGTCGGCAAGCAGGTCCCTTGGCGTCCGGGCATTATTTCGACCAATGCCCGTCCGCTCAATGCTTACCTTCAAGCCGTGAACGTGTTCGCCTGTCCCGCAGACAAGGGCGATTCCTATTGGCCCCAGGCGCGAACGGCCTTTGAGGGCTGGGGCAACAGTTACATGGACATGTGGGCGGTCGATTGGTTCCGCACCAAACACGTCACCGGCGACTCAACTGCCCCGCGCGCCAGCAAGGAAGCCGCACCGATGAAGACCGGCGAAACCGCTCGCAGTCCGGTCAACAAGATTGTTCAGGGCGACTGGCCGTGGCACGGCACACGCGACATAAACGACAAGAGAAGCGTGTGGCACAATTACAAGGGCAAGCGCACCTTCAACATGCTCTTCGCCGACTGGCACGTGGAGAATTACCTTTTCCCCAGAGGCTACGAAGATTGGCAACTGTCGCCGCCTTATGATCCCAACTTCAGGTGGTGGTAACCATCACGCCGACCTCGAAGTAAAGCCAGCCCGAGCACGCTCGACGCCTCCGCAAGCGAGCTGGGCACTTGCGTGAACTGTCCCAAGATGGTTGGTGAATCTTGCCGGACGCAATGTCACGGTTTGAGATGACACTCGATTCGGGTTCTGGGAGAGTGTGATGTGCCCGATCAATTCTTCCAATCCCGAGAGGCTGCCAAATGAAATCAATCAAATCACAACTGATCGTGCTGACCGCGCTGGTCGGATTCCTGTCCCTCGTGGTTGGCGCTCAAGGTCAGGTGCCCGTCATCCTCAAAGCCCCCCAGGGAACGTCAATCCTCATCGGCTCGCCCTTGAATCTCAACGTGCAGGCCAGCAGCGCGACTCCCCTGACCTACCAATGGCTGCTGAACTCCAATACGATCGACAGCGCTTCCGCGTCCTCCTACACGATCTCGAACGTCCGCAAAACAAACGAGGGGAATTATCAGGTGGTTCTGAGCAACAGCTCCGGCAGCGTTACAAGCGTTGTGGCCAGAGTCAACGTGGTCGTCGCTGACGTCGCGAGTATCACGAATGAGTTGGTCGCGCACCTGACCTTCGAAGGCAACTATAATGACGTCAGCGCCAGAGACAATCGCGGAACGGCAATGGGTTCTCCGGGTTACACCGAGACCGGAAAATGCGGCGGCGGCGGTCTGCGTTTTTCCACCCGGCAGGATGGAAGCGAATTTGACTTTGTCACTCTCGACACTCCAGACGATTTCAACTTCGGCACTCTTACGGATTTTTCCGTCAGCTTTTGGGTCCGGTATGCAAACCCGACCGGCGAGTTTCCCCTCCTTGCCAACAAACTCTGGACCAACGAGAGCAGTCAAGGTTGGGGAATCGCCGCCGGTGGCGATGGCCGCTTGCGCTGGAATCTGGCCGGGCCGCCGGGTGCCGCGAAAACGTATGACGGGACTCCGGGCACACTGACTAATGGCATCTGGCACCATATTGCCATCACCTTCCAACGCACCGGAAATGCGACGACCTATCTCGACGGCGCAGTGGTCGATGTCCAGTCGTTGACAGTCAGCGCCAACGACGTGACCACCCCAGGCGGTCTTGCGCTCAATATCGGCCAGGACGGCACGGGCACGTACACCCGCGGGGGAACTGCCGGAATAAATGGTGGACTGGATGATCTCGGAATCTGGCGTCGCGCACTCACTGCAGATGAAGTGGATTGGATTTTCGCCAAAGGCGCGCGGGGCGCAAACCTCGAACAGAATGTTTTCAATATTGGCGGCGGGCAAGCCACTCGAGTTAGCGGACAATGGGATTTCGACGATGGCGACCTCCGGGCGACGGTTGGCCAGGATTTGGAATATGGGGACGGCGTGGGCGGTTTCATGGCTACGCAAACCAGTTTCAACACGACCACGGCGTTTGGAATTCCAGATATCGGCGGCCGGGTGGCCAAAGTCATGAAATACACCCGCAGCGAAACACCCCCGGATAACTACGTCCAGGGCTACGCCCTGCACCACGGCATCGCGCCGAACGGCGGCGGCACGTTGGTCAATCAATGGACTCTGATCACCGACATTCTCTACCCGGACCTGCACCAAGGCGATCAATACAGCCCGTTTATTGAGATCCAGAACAGCACCGAATCGGATGCGGATCTGGCGGTCCACGAGGAATCCCCGGGTGTGGGCGGCATTGGCATCAGCGGCCGCTATCCGGGCGACCTGACGCAGGGCCAGTGGCATCGGGTGGTCTTCGCGGTGGACATGGCCGCGGCACCGGGTGTGATCAGCAAATTCATCGACGGGGTGAAAGCGGCAGACCAAACCGACGCCGACGGCAGTGGACTGGATGGCCGCTTCGGCTTGAGCGATGTGGCGCATCTGTTCTCCGACGGCGGTCATGACAATGAAGTCAACACCTACTACGTCAACAGCGTTCAGATTCGTGACAGCAAGCTCTCCGACTCCGAAGTAGCCACTCTGGGCGGACCGCAGGCCGCCGGCATTCCCCACGGCCAACCCTCAAGTGCACAGCCCAAGTTGACCACGACCACGGGCGCGAACGGGAACAGTCTCACGATATCCTGGGACGACGCGGCCTCTGGTTACAGTCTGGAAGGCACGGGCAGCTTGACGAATCCCAATTGGTCGCCCGTGCAAGGAGTCAACAATAACTCCGTCTTGGTGGACACCAGCACCGGCACCAGGTTCTACCGGCTCAGGAAACCTTAAGCCTTCCGGCATGAGCGCCAATCCCCGCATCAAGGACATGGCGGCGAAGGATCGTCCGCGCGAACGGCTGGTGCTCGAAGGGGCGGACGCGCTCTCCAATGCGGAGTTGATCGCCATCCTGTTGCGAACCGGCCTGAAGGGGTACTCGGCCCTGCACGTAGCCCAACAGTTGCTGGCGAAGTTCGGGACGCTCGACGCACTGTCGCGCGCGCGGCTCGAGGACTTGCGGCAGATTAAGGGCGTGGGGCGGGACAAAGCGGTAACCTTGAAAGCGGCCTTTACCCTGGCGCGCAAAATGGCCGCCGAGATGCGCGCGGAGGCACCCTTGCTCGATACCCCTGAACGCATCGCCGAGCTGCTCCGCGAAGAGAGCCGCCCGCAGGAAGTCGAACAGTTCCGCGTCGTGTTGCTCAACACGCGCCGGCGTTTGATCGGCGTGGACACGATTTCCCAGGGCACGCTCGATACGATTCTTGTCCATCCGCGCGAAGTTTTCAAACGAGCCATTGCCGGCAACGCCTCGGCCGTCGTGCTGGTGCACAATCATCCGAGCGGGGACCCCACGCCGAGCGAGGCCGACATCAAAGTGACCCGCGACCTGATTCGAGCCGGACAGTTGCTCAAGATCGAAGTGCTCGACCATGTCATCATCGGCAAACGCACCGAAGAGCGGCAGAAGGACTTCGTGTCGTTGCGGGAGCTGGGCTACTTTTATTCCTAGCGGCGCCCCAATTCCTGTTTTCAATCGGCCCGGTTCTGTGTTAGCGGTGGCGCCGGAATGATTCACCCGACGGCGATAATCCACGCGACGGCGCAACTTCACCCGAGCGTGAAGGTGGGCCCGTACGCGGTCATTGACGGCCCGGTTGTCATCGGAGCGAATTGCCGGCTCGGGCCACACGTGCATCTGACCGGGTCCACGACCATCGGCGACAAGAACGACTTTGATACCGGCTGTGTCATCGGCGCCGCGCCGCAGGACTTGAAATACAAGGGCGAACCGACGCGGCTGCGCATCGGTGCCGAGAACGTCTTTCGGGAGCACGTCACCGTCCATCGTTCGAACAAGGAGTCCGAGGAAACAGTGATCGGCGACCACAACTTCCTGATGGCGCACAGTCACGTGGGCCACAACGCGCGATTGGGGGACCACGTCATCCTCGCCAACGGCGCTTTGTTAGGCGGGCACGTGCTGGTGCATGACCGGGCGTTCATTTCCGGCAATTGCCTGGTCCATCAGCTTGTGCGGGTCGGCACGCTGGCCCTGATGCAAGGAGGCGCCGCAATCAGCCAGGACCTGCCACCGTATTGCGTCGCGCGGGGCGTCAACAGCATTTGCGGACTGAACACGATCGGCCTGCGTCGGGCCGGCTTCACCAGCGAACAGCGGCTGGAACTCCGGCGGGTTTACCATGCGCTTTTTCGCAGCGGACGGAAGTTGGGCGATGCAGTCGTGACCGCCCAGGCGCAATTCAAAGGCGAACCGGCGCGGGTGTTGATCGAATTCGTGGCGGACGGTCGGCGAGGGATTTGCCGGGACACCGGCCGCGATGAAGTGGCTGAGGAGTCGGCTGAGGAATGAACAGCGTTCTTGACTGGCAAGCGGCGCCTCTCTTAATAGTCTCTCCGAGCCAGAACGAAAATGAGCACAGAGGCGTTTCGTGCTCCGGGTCAGAAACCCTGCCGCCGGGCTGACGGCAGACCAGTGACGCACCAATGCGCCGATACGAGAATCGCCAAACTCAAAAACATCATGAGAAAATCCATCCCTTCCCTCCCTCTCGTCAGCATGTCCAGCGTGCTGCTCGCCTCGGTCGCTGCTAATGGCGACGAGTTTGTCACCGCGGGCAAGTCGTACATGAGTCTCGACGCCGGCGTCGCCGTGCAGTCGGGCGTCGAGGTGAAGGAGATTGGCGGCACGTCGGTCAACGGAGCGGACCTGAAATTCAACCCCGGGCTGCGGATTGACGCTGGCGCCGGTTATCACTTCACGGAGCGCTTCTCCGGGGAACTGTCGGTGGGTTACGTGTTTAATTCCGTGGATGAGGGCACCGGTGCGGCGGCCGGCCTGGGCCGGAACGGCGACCTGTTCCAAGTGCCGGTGATGGTGAACCTGCTGTACAAAGTTCAGTCCGAGATCCCCATCGAGCCGTTCCTGGGTGCCGGCGTCGGGGGCGTCTTGAGCGTGTTTTCTAGCACCAGTACAACGGAAGAGTTTGCCTTTGGCTACCAGGGGTTCCTGGGCGCGAAGTACAAGCTCTCGGAGCAAACCGAATTGACGGTGGTTTACAAGATCCTTGGCACGACCGACCTTGCCTTCAAAGGCTTTGAAACCGGCGGCACTCTCACCCACACGTTTGCGATTGGCTTGAGATATTCATTCTAAGGCAGTCAGGCCAACAAATTGAGGAACTCATGAATGCTAAACACCGGAGATTGAACCTGGCTGCGGCGTTTGGTTCGCTGATGGCGCTTTCGATGGTCCCAGTCGGCGGGCAGGAGCCGTCCCAAAACTTTTACGTAATCGGGGGCCTCGGCCCGGCTTTAGCCGAAGACATGAAGGTTAGAGAATTCTTTGGTTCGTCCCCGGGGGCGAAGGTCGAATTTGACACCGGCGTCCGCTTCAGTATCGGCGGCGGTTATCAATTCAACGATTGGCTGGCCGCCGAGTTTGAAACCGGCCTCATCTACAATTCCGTGGACCGGGTCAGCGGCACGAGTGACGCCGACTTCTCGGTGTCCCACGTGCCGTTCCTGGCAAACGTGGTGTTCCAATGTTCGCACACGGCTCCCTTCGTTCCCTACGCCGGCGTTGGTGCGGGCTTTGCGGCCAGCGTTATTGACATCGACAGCTTTACCCTGAGTGGAACGCGGATCACCGGGAGCGAATCCGACATCGTATTCGCGTATCAGGCCTTTATCGGCGCGCGCTACGAGTTCAATGACCGGATGGGTGTCAGCCTCACTTACAAATACTTCGGGGCCGGCGAGCCGGAGTGGGAATCCAGCATCGGCCCGTCGGGCAGGATCAAGTTTGATCGGATTGGCTCCCACGCGCTCGTCGCCGCATTTACGTATAAATTTTAGCGAGGCGGCGTCTCAGACCACTCAGCGTGTCTGCGGGAATAGCGCGTTGTTCTAGTCCGTGGGGTTTGGAAGTAGATCCGCCTCGGTCCGCGACTGCCTCGCGGAGCAAGGCTGTGAAGGTAGCCGCGGGTTTCAACCCGCGGACGATAATCGCCCACCCGGTTCTGAGTCGCGTAGCGACGCATGGAGGGTTTGAGAGGAGACCGGGGTTCAACCGTCGCTCCGCGACGTATCTGTTTAAAGGGGTGGATCGCACGCGCCTCGCGTGCTGTGTTCGGCGCCCTCGCCGAACACACGTTCCGGTCGGCGAGGGCGCCGACCGGTGCAGCCGAGGCGGCTGCGCTCCCCGACGGTAAACACATACTCCGCGACGGCTGGCGTGGCTTCGTCTGCGAAGCGTGGGTTAAAACCCACGGCTACTTTCTTTTCGTCGCTCCGCAACGAGGTCTCAAGGCCCGGTCAGGTTCGATTGACGTAACGCAAAACCCCTTCCGATTCTCTCGGAAGGGGTTTCAAGATTCCAACTTAGCCGCGATTAGAACTTGTAGATGAGGTTCGCCGCGAAGGTAAGCGCGTTTTCGTTGACCCCTGGGCCTCTAGTCTGCGCTCCAACGTTCGATGCTCCATACGGCTCGTCCCCGCCTAAGCTGCGATCCCAGCGGAATTCCATACGGCTGATGACGTTCGCCCACAAAGCGTAATCAGCAGTCAACGTCAAACTTCCGATGGAGTTGTGGTCATTCTTCCCGGGTGCTCCGGAATCGAAGAACGTGCCGTCGGCACTTTGGCTGTAGTCACCACGGATATTGAGTTTGAGCTTTTCCGTCGCTTGGAAGGACAAGTAACCGGCGATGGCGTACGCCCAATTCACATTTGCCGAAGCGTCCGGAGTTCCCGGCACGGAAAACTGATACGGGCCATTGAAGCGGTAGTCGAACGCCCCGCCGATGGACAAGCCCTCTACCGGCGTCGCTACGCTTCCGCCCACATACGTGGTCGTGGTATTCCTGCCGTTGCCGCTGAAACCGTTGACTAGACCGGCGTACCAGGCTGAGCCTTTCAGGAAGCCCCAGCTCTCCGGGGCGGTGATGGTGATCGACCCCATATAGGCCTTCATGCTCTCAGCGCGCGGCGAGCGGCGGTTCACGCCTGCAACCCAAGTATTGGCAACACCAGCGGAGAAGCTGATGGCGTCGCCAGCCTGGTAAGTGCCAAGGATACCTGTGTGCTGGGTCGGCTCGAGCTGCCATCCAAAAGAACGGCTATAGTTGGGGTCGAGATAGCTCTCGAACGATTCGTAGCCGACGATGGTGGTGAAGGTACCGATTTTCCAATCGATGCCGGTTCCGATGGGAGTCCGCAGGGCAACATAGGCCTGCTTGACGCTGAAGTCACTGGTGTTCGCCGTACCGTCCACCGAGTCCACTCCCAACGGGGACGTAGTATAGTTGTTAGCGTCTGGTCCAAAGAGCAGCTGGACGTGGTAACCGGCCGCCCATTGGTCTTCGCTCAGGGGCTTTTCCAAGGTTACACCAACTACGTTCACGTTGAACCCGTCCAACTTGCCCACGCCGTCGAACGCCCGGCCCGGTAGATTTGCGTTTCCAGTGCCGAACTTCCAGATGGCCGAGGTATCAACGTAACCGCTTAACTGGGTCGAAGAAACGGCCGTGAGCACCTGGCTCATCTGCGCTTCTTCAGCCTGCGCGACAGACGCCAGACTGACCACACCCGCTCCAGCCAGCGCCAATGTCCATTTATTGAACTTCATCAGTTCCTCCTGCGATGTTTTGTTGTTGGTTTAGTTCATTTTCCTAGGGGCAAAGACAGTTTACCCCCACATCGGAAACGATGCATTTGCGGCGAACCTTAGGTAAATCCCCCTTGGTTGACAACAAGTTTTTCACTGTGTTTTCATCGGCTTTCTTCGCTTCGAACTACCACAATTAGTGGAACACCGTGGCCCGGATACCCCACCAATTGGGCTCAGCTGACCGAAGCCCACTCGTTCTCGAAAGGCTAGCAGCACCGTCAAAGCTCCGTTCCTGGTCACGGGAAGTTCAGTTAGCCGGGACCGACAGTGTCGAATCAGACTTCAACGCCCAGGTGCCAATCTGCCTCAGCGTTCCGTTTTAAGTCACTTTCCTCGAGCATGTCCATTGGACGCTGTGTTTGGACTTTAAACTACTTTCGGAACAGCCAGAAGATAACAGTCAGAACGAGGCTCACCAACAGGCACGTGACTATGGGGAAGTGGAAGCTGAAGTTGCCCTTGGTGTAGTGGATGTCACCCGGCAATCGTCCGAGCCAACCCTTGCCAAAACCGAATCCGACCAACAGGCCGATGCCGACGATGATCAAGCCAAGGATGACCAGTGTCTTGCCAATCTCGTTCATGTTTGCAACGTAGGTCGAACAGTGTAAAAGCTCGCAGCTCAAAGCTAAAAACCCGAAAAAGTTCCAAACACCAAGCCCAAAAAAGCGCGGGAGCGGGGCAAGGAGCGAATCGGAGTGTTGGGGAAAGGGGGTCTGCTTTGGAGCTTCATCCCTGGAAATTGCTTTGAACTTTGAGCTTTGTTCTTCGATGCTAGGCTCTCGCTTTGAATATGGCCACGATCGCGATTCTCGGCACGATGGACACCAAGGGCGAAGAGCACGCCTTTGTCGCCCAACAAATCAAACAGCGTGGACACAACGTGCTCGTGATCGATGTTGGCGCGCTGGGGGAACCAAAGTTGAAACCGGACATCACTCGACGCGAAGTGGCCGCAGCCGCCGGCGTGGATTTGGATGAGTTGCTGGAGCGACGGGACCGAGGCGAGACCGTGGCGGCGATGGCCAAGGGTGCTCCAGCCGTCGTTGCCCGGCTTGCCGAGGAGAGAAGGATCGATGGCGTCATCGCACTCGGCGGCGGCGGGGGCACGGCCATCGGCACGGCAGCGATGCGGGCGCTGCCCATTGGATTTCCCAAAGTCATGGTCTCCACGCTGGCCAGCGGCAACACCGCGCAATATGTCGGCGCCAAGGACATCGTAATGTTCCCGAGCATCGTGGACGTGGCGGGCCTCAACCGCATCTCGCGGGAGATTTTCACCCGCGCGTCCGGCGCAATTTGCGGGATGGTGGAAGCCAAATCGACCGTGCTGGAGGACCGGCCTGTCATCGTTGCCAGCATGTTCGGAAACACGACCGACTGCGTGCAAGCGGCGACGAAGATTTTCGAACGAGCCGGTTACGAAGTCCTGGTTTTCCACGCCACCGGCACCGGCGGACGGACCATGGAATCGCTCATCGAATCCGGCATGGTCGCGGGGGTGCTCGACGTGACTACGACCGAGTGGGCGGATCAACTGGTGGGCGGTTTTCTTGCCGCCGGCCCCACGCGACTCGAAGCCGCTGCCCGCGGTGGCGTGCCGGCCGTCGTCGCACCCGGCTGCCTTGACATGGTGAACTTTTACGGTCCCGACACCGTCCCTGAGAAATTCAAAGGCCGGACCTTCTATCAACACAACCCGCAGGTAACGCTCATGCGCACCACGGCTGACGAGTGCGCCCAACTGGGCAAAATCATCGCGGAAAAAGTGAATCTATCGACAGGCCCGGTCACGGTTCTGATTCCTTGGCAGGCCATCAGCATCATCAGCGCGCCGGGCAAACCGTTCCACAACCCCGCGGCGGACAAGGCGTTGTTCGACAACCTCAAGGCGCACCTTCGCCGCGACATTGAAGTGATCGAGATGGACTGCGAGATCAACGGCCCGCGTTTCGCTGAAGCGTGTGCCCATGCGTTGCTGAAGAATATTGGGAAGCGGAAGAAGTAGCGGCGGGCAGAGGCTTCTGACGAGCAAAGCTTGCCCGGCGCGCCCAAACTCTCGGAGTGCTACTTCCTTACTTCCCCTGGCGCTCGCGCTCAATGATTTCCTTCATGGATAGCCGTTGAGGATCACGGCCAACCCGCCGGCCACCGCGAAATCAACGCCGTCCTGTGCAAGGCCTGCCAACAGTTTTTCGAACCGGGAAATAGTCTCCCTGGACTCGGACGAAGGGCCGGTGGGCATATTTGAAAACGAACGCAGCCAGATCCTCAACCTGGGCCAACCGGCGGCTGGGCGTCGGCGCACGGCCCACGACTTTGCGACTCGGCGGCTGCAACGGCTCGGCTTCGAAGTTCATCCGCCGAAGGTAGGCGATTCGCCACGTTCGGTCAATTCCAGCTCCCTACCGCGTCGCTCCTCGGTCCGTGCCGCCGATGCTCCAGAGATGATTCTCGGTCCGGATGAACAGATGTCCGAGCGCAACCGCGGGCGTGCTGTGGCAAAGCTCGTTCAGCGCGTAGCGGTGGAGCACGCTGAACTTGTCGCTCGCTTCAACGACGACGATCTCGCCCGAGGTTGAAACGCAGAAAAGCCGGCGGTCCACCCAGACGGGCGAGCCGAAAAAGTTGCCGCCGACGCGTTCCTGGAAACGGATGTCACCCGTCGGCGCGTGGAGGCACGTCAGGATACCGCCGTCGCTCCAAAGCCAGACGAGGTCGCCCATAACGATGCCGGTCGGGACGTAGGGCGCGGATTTCTTCATCTGGTAGGCGAGTTCGACTTTGCGGTCTGCGGTCGGATCGCCCGCCTTCACCGCGGTGACGAAATTCCCCCCACCCCCACTACCGCATGAGCCGAGGATGAGGTCACCTGCGATGAGCGGCGAACTGACGCTCCGTTTGTCAAATGCCTGGTTACATTCCCAAAGCACTTTGCCGGTCTCCGGGTCCAACCCGGAGATGCCGTGACCCTGGCTGTTAAAGATCAGGGCGGTCGGGCCGGTCTTCGGCTCGAACACGCAGGGCGTCGAGTAGGCCACCACGGCGCTGCGGCGCGGCGTTTGCCAGAGCGTTTTCCCGCTCTTCGCGTCCACGGCCACGATGAAGCTCTCGCCCGTGCGCGTGCTGTCCGGGACGAGCTTCGCGTCGTCCTGTTCGTTGCCAAGGACCACCTCGCCCTTGTAAACAATCGGCGAAATGCCACAGCCGTGCTGGCTGACAAACGGGCCGAAATCGCGCTGCCAAATCGTTTTGCCATCGTGGTCGAGCGCGGCGGCGATGTAATGCTCCGGCTCGTTCCAAACGACGTAGATGCGCTCGGCGTCCACCGCCGGCGTGGAGGCGGCAAA
>Ga0137368_10003463_pt1 | contig 16844 bp, 14 predicted proteins | sample SagtaG_13_FD_104917 | JGI IMG/M metagenome (GOLD analysis project Ga0137368, IMG submission 104917) | Vadose zone soil microbial communities from Sagehorn Ranch, Mendocino, California, USA - Sage1_L_100_16 metaG | ecosystem: Environmental > Terrestrial > Soil > Vadose zone | place: USA...
CCTCAACAAGGAGGTGAGCGGCGCCGACTACAACCGGGCGTACGGGCTCGACGCCAACTTCCGGTTCTTCGGCGATCTGCGCGTCAACACCGCCGTTGCCAAAACCGATACGCCGGCGGCGCGTTTGAGCGCGGGCGGCAACGACTGGTACACGAAGAGCGGCATCAGCTACCGGACGAATTTCTGGGACACGCGCGCGTTGTTTCAATCGATCGGGAACCGCTTCAACGACGAGCTCGGATTTGTGCCTCGCACCGGCGTCAACAATACGGAGCTGTATCTCGGCATGCACATCCGCTCGAAGAAGCTGCCCCACTGGATTCGTGAGACGTTTCCGCACATCCAGTTCGAGGACTTCACGCGCCAGAACGGCGGCGGCCTCGAGTCGCGGTATATGGACTGGCACTGGCCGATCAACCTGCAGAACAGCACGTTCATCGAGGTCGGCGTCAACCCGAACGTCGAAGTGATCAGCAAGCCATTCTCCATCAACAGCCGCCGCGGCATCAGCGTCATGCCAGGCCGATACGACTTCAAGGAGTACTTCATCGTCAGCAACACGAACGCCGCCGCACCGCTGTCATTCAACCTGCGATACGGCGTCGGCGAGTTCTACGACGGCTACAAGCGGGGCTACAGCCTCGGCGCCACGGTCCGTCCAAGCGAGCACATGAACTTCACCGGCTCGATTGCGATCAACGACATCGACCTGCCGCAGGGCGCGTTTACGACCACGCTCTTCACCGGTCGCGTGAATTACTTCTTCAACACGAAAGTGTTCGTCAACGCATTGCTGCAGTACAACAACGACGCGCGGCAGTGGAGCTCGAACATGCGGTTGAACATCATCCACCGTCCGTTGAGCGACATCTTTCTGGTTTACAACGAGCGGCGCGATTCACGAACCGGCGACATGATCGATCGCGCCGTTGTCGCAAAGATGACCTATCTGGTCGCGTTTTAGGGCGCGGAAAGTCAGACGGCGGGGCTGAAGCCCCGCCACTACAGCGCAACTCGCATCTGCATACGTCGTGGCGGGCTTCAGCCCCGCCGTCCCACCTGCAACCCGCATCTGCATGCGTAGTGGCAGCGCTTCAGCCCCGCCGTCCCACCGGCAACCCGCATCTGCATACGTAGTGGCAGGGCTTCAGCCCCGCCGTCCCATCTGCATACGTAGGGCGGGGCTTCAGCCCCGCCGTCCCAACTAGCCTACCTAAGCACCGTCGCGAAGATCCGCGCCCGGCGCGGAAGCTCGACGCCGTCCATCAGCCGGTTCTTCCACAACACGATGCGGTAGAGCGCGGCGCAAAGCAGCACCCACGCGACTTGCGTCCCCCATAGCGGAATGTGTCGTTTGAAGGGCCCTGCGATGACGCCGTAGACCATTTCCACGTGAATCCAATACACGAACAACGATGAGCGGCCGAGCGTCACGAGCACCTGGAATCCGCCCAAGACACCCTTCCTTCCGCCCTCAGAAACGTCTTCCACGGTCCATGCAATTGGGACCAGCATGGCGACGGCTCCCAGGCGTATGAAGAAAATCGTCGGCGAGTCGTGCCAGAAGTCCGCCGTCCGGTACAGCGCGGGTCCGAACGAGGCAAGCCACCCGATCGTGAGCGCGCCGAGACCAAAGGCGAAAAACGCCAATTGAAGAACACCAGGCGTTTGTCCAGTGACTCGTCTTCGGTCGATCAGATCGCCGGTAATGACACCGGCAAACAGATAACCGGCCCAGGGGAACAGCGGAAACGCGGAGTAGCTTGCCGCCGGCCGCAGGTACGCTTCCAGTGGGTCGGGGAGGAGGGCAAGCTGCGGCGCCGCTCGAACGAGTGGCGTCGCGAAGGCAATCGCCATTGTCACAAGGCCAAAGATTGCCGTGCGCGCGCGACGTTCAGCTGTGAGCTGCCAGAGAAACGACGCGGCAACGATGGAGAGGCCCATCGTATTGAGCATGTCAACTTTGAGAATTGTTTTGAGAGGACCGAGACCGAGGATTTCCGCCTGCAGACGAAAGACGAAGGCGAGGAGGAAGATTTCCCACCCTCTCCGGCGTGCCGCTTGCGCGCCAACGGCGCTGCTGCCCGCCAGACGGGTCTTCGACGCGGCTGACATGGCCATGGCCGCACCGGCCAGAAACAGGAAGAGCGGCGACGCGATGCCGCCGATCCACTGGAGTGAGTAATAGGCTCGCCGCTGGCGATCGGCGTCGCGGGTCCACGCGTCGAGCATGTGCGCGTGAACCATCGCGAGGACCGCGACACCACGCAGCCAATCGAGATACAGAAGGCGCGACGGTACAACCGTGGCGGCCGCCGGCTTCTGCATCGCCAAAGACTACTACGCGCGTGTGGCTGTGCGGCTCCCGCCTCTGGCCATCGACACCAGAAGCCATGCGAGCGGGCCTGCGACGAGCAGATACGTCAAATACTGTCCGTAGGGACCGTCGGGACCGTACGGCTCTGTGGCCCAATGGAGTGTTTCGCTGTTTGGAAAGACGTTGGCTTCCGTAAGTTCGTGGAACCCGTATATCAGCAGCTGCACGACGAAGATCAACAGAAAGATCGCCGTGACCTGAAAGAACAGACCGAGGTTGACGCGGTGGCCGTACTTGGACCACAGCCACGCCACCGAACCCGCTCCGATGAGGCCTGCGAATGCGCCAGCGGCAATGTCGATGGCCCGTACTTGGAACAGCAACGTCCCCATGAGCAGCGCCGTTTCCATGCCTTCCCGCGAGATCATCAGCAGCGTGAACAGAAAGACGCCGAGCCAGGCGGCCGCGCCTGCACGCGCGGTCGATTGCCGGAGATGCCCTTCGATGTCGCTCTTGATCCGGCGCGCGGTACGCCACATATGCACGGTCAGAGTCGTGACTGAGACCGCCGCAATGAGCGCAAGGACGCCTTCCCACAGCGACTGATTCGACGCGCGCGAAAACAGGTACCCGGCGAGCACGCTCAGGCCGACCGACCCTGCAATGCCCCACTGGACAGCCGGCACGAGATGACGGCTGCCGCTCTTTCGCAGAAACGCCAGACTGATGGCCACGATGAGAAAGGCTTCGAGACCTTCCCGGAACGTAATGACAAACGCCTGCAACATAGAGGGCGACTCTCAGCGGTTCGACATTGTGAGATCCAGTCTCAGTTGGAAGTGTACGTCACAGTCCCGGTGCGCCGCAACTCGGCGGGTGTCCGGTCGCGGCTTTTGCTGGTTTTTTAGCACAGGCGCGGAACGTCGCCCGCCATCCGCCGTATCCTCTCAGAGAGGAACATGTCACATCCCGCGGATCCGTTGTCCCGTCGTGAGCGCCAGATCATGGACGTGATCTACGCGCGCGGGCAAGCGACGGCGGCAGAGGTTGTGGCGGCGCTTCCAGACCCGCCCAGTTACTCCGCAGTGCGTGCGCTCTTGCGCATCCTGGAGGAGAAGGGGCATCTGCGGCATCAGCAGGACGGACCACGATACGTGTTCCTTCCAGTCGTGCCGCGCGAGCGCGCCCGGCGCTCGGCGCTTCGCAATGTCGTCCGCACGTTCTTCAATGGGTCGGCGGCGCAGGCTGCCGCCGCGCTGATCGATCAGACCACGCTCAGCGACGCCGAGTTCGAGAAGCTTGCCGCTCTCATCGACAAGGCGCGTAAGGAAGGCCGTTGATCGAGCTCATCGCGCGCACGTCCGTGATTCTGCTGGCGGCCTGGGGTGTCTCGCTCCTCTTCGCGCGAGCGGCGGCGGCGACGCGACATTTGATCTGGCATGCCGCAGTGGTTGCGGCGCTCCTGGCGCCGCTCTTGTCACTGGCGCTTCCTTCGTATGAAGTGGCCTGGCTCCCGGCAGCAACGACGCCGAGTGTCGAAGGCTCTGGCGCGCAGATCCTCTCGACACCATCGACGGCCGCGCCGCAGACGAACAACGACGCGTCTTTGCGCGCCGCTCCGGGAACCAGCGGGACGCCGGACGCGGTGCAGTTCGACACACTCCCGTCACGTCTCTGGGGACTCGGCACCGTCGCATTTGCGTTGTGGTTTCTGACAGCGCACATCGCGGCGCTGCGCGTTCGGCGACGCGGCAACGCGGCCCAAGCCGTCGTGCGGCAGCTTGCGGAGGAGATCGCGGCGCAGCTCGCGATCAAAACACCGGAAGTTCGCACGATCGAGTCCTGCAGCGGTCCCTTCACCATCGGAGTCTGGTGGCCTCTTGACGTCCTGCCGTTGGGAGCGGATTCGTGGGAGCGGGACCAGCTCCGATCGGTGCTGCTCCACGAGCTTGCGCACATCCGGCGCCATGACTGCCGCACGAACGTGCTCGCACAAGTGGCGGTGGCGCTCTATTGGTTCAATCCGCTGATCTGGATTGCGTATCGAGCGCTGCGCTTCGAACGTGAGCGCGCCTGTGATGACGAGGTCCTTCGCGGAGGCGCCCGGCCTTCGCAGTACGCGTCGTATCTGTTGGGCATCGCGCGCGCGCCCGCGCTGGCACACGCACCGGCTGTGCTCGGGATGACGCGTGCGACACACCTCGAACGGCGTCTCACGGCCATTCTCTCGACACGCACGTGTCGAGTGGCGGCTCCACTGAACCGATGGGTCGTCGCGGCCGCAATCGCGACAATCACGCTCCCCGCAGTTGCCATGCGGGGCTCGCCCTCTTCAGTTCAGGCGGCGTCGCAACCCATAGCGAGGCCGCCGTTGCTCGCTTCCCGTGCAACCTTTGAATTCCCCGAGCGCGACTCGCCTGCTGCACCGGCCACGCCGATCGCCAAGCGCCAGCAATCGGCGCCCGTCCACTCGACACCTGCGGATAGTCGCGAGCGGCAAGTACTCGCGCTGGCGCTTGACTCGAGTGCAGACGCGGTCCCCGCACTCGTTGCCGCGCTCGACGATCCCGACGGCCAGGTGCGCGAAAAGGCAGCGCTCGGGCTTGCGTGGCGGAGCGATGAGCGCGCGTTCGCGCCTTTGTTGAAGGCGCTTCACGATCCTGACCCGCAAGTCCGCGAGAAAGCAGCGATCGCGCTTGGCAGCTCCGGCAATCCGAACGCTGCCGGTCCGCTGCTCGACGCGCGGGATGATCCGGATCCGCAAGTCCGCGAAAAAGCTGTGGCAGGCCTCACACTGCTGAGAGTCTCCTCCGATCCCGCCGGCACCGGCACCAAAGTGCGCGACGCCCTGCGCAGCGTCGTCAACGGCTTGCTCGCGCTTGCCGATCAACAGAACAGGTGACCAGTAAGAGGGCTTAACCGCGCTCTTCGCGAATAAACTTAGTCCGCGTGGACGACTGTCCGGATGCTGCGGTGTCTGGCAACGGTCTCGGGGCGCAGCAACTTGCTCAAGTACACCTTCGACTCGAGATTATCGAGCTCGTTTCGCTCGTACTTCACGACGTTGAATTGCAGCTGCGCGAGCACGCCACGCATGTCGTGATAGCGGTTCTTCGTCTTGACCACGACTTCATCGAATCCACGCATGACGGCCCACGACTCGGATTCCTCGGTCAGCGCTCGAAAAAACCCCTGCCCGCGCCAGTCGCGACGCGTGGCGCCAATCCACGAATACAGGATTCGTCGACCCGCGAACTTCACGTATCCGTCGAGCCGCTGCTCGAGGTCCCGGAGCTTCGGGACCGTCTCTCGAGCCTGTAGCGCATGAACAACCTTGTACGAAACCGGCACGAGCGTCCCCGGATCATCCGGCAACGGCGCTTCTGCCATGAGAATGAGCGATTCGCGGTCTTGAAGCCGTTCGATGATTTCAGCTGCCGTCTTTCTGCGCGGAAACTCGCCGAAGAACTCCTCGATGTACTGGATTTCAAGCGCGCCGGTCTCGAGTGGGTACTGCTTGATCAGGTATTCCATCAGGAGTCCATGCCGATCACATTGCCCTCTTCGTTGACGTCGAGTTTGTGCGCCTGCGGCGTCTTGCCGAGGCCTGGCATCAGCATCATGTTGCCCGCGACGGCGACGACGAATCCTGCGCCGGCGGACAAGGTGGCGTCGGTCACGTTGAGCGTCCAGCCGCTTGGCGCGCCGAGCAACCGGGCATTGTCCGAAAATGAGTATTGCGTCTTCGCAACACACACCGGAAGTGCGCCGTAACCGAGACTCGCGAACTGCTGCAGCCGCGACCAAGCCGCGGGTGCGAACGACACGTTCGCCGCGCCGTACACGGTGGTCGCAATGGTTCCGATCTTCGAGTCGAGCGATTGATCTGCGCGATAAAGCGGCGTCACCTTCGACACGTCCACTCGACTACCCGCCTCCGCAACTTTATCCGCAAGCATCGTCATCCCGTCGCCGCCCCGCGCATAGCCATCTGCGACGGCCGCCTCAACGCCTTTGCTCGCACAGAATTCACGGACGGTCTCGAGGTCAGCTTCAGTGTCACCCGGAAACCTGTTCAGCGCGACGACGGCGGCAACGCCCCAGCGTTTCAAATTCTGAAGGTGGCGCTCGAGATTTGGGAATCCGCCTGCGAGGTCCGCGTTTCCGTCGGATGACCCGGTCTGCGCCCTCAGCGCCTTGAGCGTAACGATGACGAGAGCCACCGAGGGCACGTGGCCTGAAATGGGCATGACGATGTCGAAGAACTTCTCGGCGCCGAGGTCAGCCGCAAATCCCGTTTCGTTCACGACAAAATCCGCGAGTCGAAGACCCATCCGCTGCGCAAGAACGCTGCTGGTGCCATGCGCGATATTGGCGAAGGGACCGCAGTGCACCAGCGCTGGCGCACCTTCGGTGGTCTGGACCAAGTTCGGCAACAGCGCTTCGTTCAAGAGCACCATCATCGCCCCGACAGCTTGTAAATCCGCCGCCCGAACCGGTTGACCCTGATATGTAAGGCCCACCACAATATCGCCGAGGCGCCGGCGAAGATCCGCGCGGCTTTCCGATAAGGCGAGAATCGCCATCACCTCCGAAGCCGCCGTGATCACGAACCCGGTCTCGCGCGCAGGCCCGTTGGCGCGTCCGCCCAATCCCGTGGCGATTTGCCGCATCGCGCGATCGTTCATGTCCATCGCCCGCGGCCACCACACTTCTTTGGCATCGATACCGAGAGGGTTGCCGAAATGAAGATGGGTGTCGACGAGCGCCGCGAGAAGATTGTGCGCCGACGTGATGGCGTGGAAGTCGCCATTGAAATGCAGGTTGATCTTGTCGGGCGGCGCCAGTGACGCTTTGCCGCCCCCGGTGCCACCGCCCTTCTGACCGAACATCGGACCCAGCGACGGCTCGCGAAGCGCGGCAACCGCACGATGTCCGCGTCTGATCAACCCCTGCGTCAGCCCGATCGCCGTAACTGTTTTTCCTTCGCCGCTCGTCGTCGGCGTCATCGCCGTCACCAGCACCAGCTTGCCGCGCGTTCGAGGGAAACGATCGAGCAGCTCGAGCCGCAATTTCGCAGTGTATCTCCCGTAAGGCTCGACGAGGTCGGCGGGCACACCGAGCCGTTCAGCGATCTCCGAGATCGGAAGCATAGGCGCGCAAATTGTACAGGGTGCCGGTTTAGGCGGTGGGAGAAAGGACGACGGTCCGCGCCACACGGTCCCATTCGGTTTGCCACCGCTCGGGAGGATTCGCTGCGAGCCAACTGCGCGATGCGGCAAACTGCGGGACGGCGGTGAGATCGGCAGATGCAAGCGCATGGAAAATGACACTGAGCTCTCCGGGTTCCCGGAAGGACACACCCTCGCGTCCCGGCGTCAACACCTCCGAAAGAACCGGCGCGTAATCGTACGCGCAGACCGGTACTCCAGCCCCCCTGAAGTCCGCGACCTTCATCGGCAAGTCCAGGCCCGACGAAGACTGGTGCAAGCAGAGACCAGCATCAGCCATTCCCACGAGTACCGGATAGTCATGCGGTTCGAGCCACGTGGTCCGGACAGCGACCCGGCGCAGGTCGCGACGCGCGAGGCGGTGCTCGAACTCTGTTTTGAGCGCACCGCGGCCCGTCATCATCAGCGCCAGGTGCGGAGCGTCGGCCGAAACGCCGGCTCCCGCAAGCCGTCGTTCCGTACGCTCGAGCGCTTCCAGCAGAAGATCGAAATCTTCGTCGGGCGTCCAGCTTGTTGGACACACGACGACGGGAAGACGCCGCGCGCCGAGATGGAGCTCGCTCGCAGGCCTCTTCCAGAGCTCGGCCGCAGTACTGAGATCGGGCTTGGTGAAAAATGACGGCGGACGATCGTACAGAACCGTTGCCGCGACGCCGAATTCGCGGCGGAGCCAATCTGCAAGCGCGTGCGATACCGCCAGGTGCGCGTCGGCGCGGCGCGCCCAGCGTCTCTCGCTGCGCAAGAGCGATCGAACGGCGCGGTGCTCCGGGCCAAGTCGCACCGCGAGGACCGTGTGAGACAGGTTGTGCCAGTCGATGACCATTCGCGATCCGCGCAGTCGCGCCACCAGCCAGGCAACCGTCAACGTCGGCACGGCGGGCGGGTTCTGCACGATGATCACCTGCTGCGGCGGGAGTCGTAAGAGCGACGTCATCAGCCGGACGGCGTGCAGAACGGCGCGACCGCCGGACTGGACGATGAAACGTCCAGGACCGCGACTGGCGCGTGCCGCAAATACTCGATCCTGGAGGCGGTGGGTGCGTACGCGCGGTTCAGCAGTAAGCGCTTCGTGCACCGGCGCCCCTTCCAACCCGACAAGATCGACCTCGGCGCCGTTGACGGCTGCGGCAAGCGCGTGGTACTGCATGCGCGGGCTGCGGCCCAGGTCGCCAAGCACCACGACCGCGGTTCGCATCGGCTGCGAGCCTTTCATCTGATGACGCTGTATTTGACGCTGGCCTTCGCCGGAATGGCTCTTGGACTCGTGCTGACACCCCTCGTCAGCAAAGGGTCGGCGATGCTCGGGCTTGTAGACGCTCCAGGCGGCAGGAAGGTTCATTCCGTCTCGGTCCCACGGTTGGGGGGTCTGGCCATTGCCTCAGCCGCAGCGCTGGCCCTCCTGGCGGCGGCGCTCGGCCACCGATCGGCGCAGGTGCCGCAGGCGATGGCCTCCGTCAGTCCCATCCTCATCGGCGGCGGGCTGGTATTCGTCGTCGGCCTTCTGGACGATGTGCGACCGCTATCGCCATGGCCCAAGCTGATCGTGCAAGTGGCGGGAGCGTTCATCGTCATGCAAGCGGGGCTGCGCATCGAGCGCATCACAATCGCCGGTGGGAGCTGGCAGCTGGGGCTTTCGTCCTGGCCCGTCACGCTGGTTTGGATCGTGGGCCTCACCAATGCCTTCAATTTGATAGACGGCGTGGATGGACTCGCCGCCGGAATCGCGACAATTGCCGGAACGACATGTGCCGTCATTCTGATTGCGCGAGGACACGTCGCCGAGGCGATGCTGCTCGCGGCGCTTGTCGGCGCGGCCATTGGGTTTCTGGTGTTCAACTTCCCGCCAGCCTCGATCTTCCTTGGTGATAGCGGAAGTTTGCTGTTTGGATTTGTGCTGGCGACCACCGCGATCACCGGGTGGCAGAAGGGTGCGACGGCGCTTGCGGCAGGCATCCCGATTCTGACGTTTGCGTTGCCCATTGCCGATGCCGCAACTACGCTCGTCAGGCGCGTGTTGCGTGGAGGGGCCACACGCTCTGTGTCCTTGTCGACACTCGCGGCCCGAATCGTCGAACCGGACCGCCATCACATCCACCACCGGCTGTTAGCGTTGGGGTTCTCGACGCGCGGCACGGTGCTGTTGCTGTACGGGATCACGATCGTGCTATCGGCCGTGGCGCTGGCCACTGCGCAACTTGACTAACGGCCGTCGCGTGCTGCTCGTGCAGCCATCACTGCAGCCGCCCGGTGGTGGAAACGGCGTCGCCGCGTGGATATTGCAAGCCCTCGTGACTGACTATCAGGTAACGGTGCTTTCGTGGGAGCCGGTGGACACGTTTGCAATCAATCGATTCTTCGGCACCAATGTCCACGGCGGCCAGTTCGACACGATCGTGGTGCCGGCGTTGTGGCGGTGGCTTGCAGACCGATTGCCTGTCCCCGCGGCGCTGCTGAAATCCGCGCTGCTGATGCGCTATGCGCGTCGCGTCAGCGAGTCCTTCGATATCGTGGTCGGCGCGCACAACGAGATTGATTTCGGACGACGTGGCATCCAATTCGTCAACTACCCGACCTATCTCCGGCCACGCCCCCCTGTCGACTTCAGGTGGTATCACCGCTCCAACCTGCTGCTGAACTTCTATTACCGATTCGCCGATTGGGTAGCGGGGTTTTCGCTGGAGCGGATGAAGCGGAATGTCACGCTGGCAAACTCGGACTGGACCGCCGCTCACGTCAAGCGCGTTCTGGGCATCGATGCGCGCACGGTTTATCCACCGGCTGCTGATCCGGCACCACGCCCGGCATGGGCCGAGAGGAGGACGGCGTTCGTTGCTCTGGGCCGGATTTCACCCGAGAAAGAATATGAGCGCGCGATGCGGATTCTCGCGCGCGTGCGCCAGCGGGTGCCCGAGCTCACGTTCACCATCATCGGCACGTCGGATAAGTACGCACGCCGTTACGCGAGACAACTCCAGAGGCTTGGCGGCGAGCTCGGGACGTGGATTTCCTTTCGCGAGAATCTGTCGCGCGAGGAGGTGCGTGCCGCGCTTGCCGAACATCGCTACGGCATTCACGCGATGCGCGAGGAACATTTCGGCATGAGCCCGGCGGAGATGGTTCGTGCCGGAATGATCGTCTGGGTGCCGAGCGGCGGTGGGCAGATGGAGATCGTCGGACAGGAACCGGCGCTGCTCTACAGCACCGAAGAGGAAGCCGCGAGCAAAATCCTTCACGTCATCCAGAGCGGCATCGAACAGGAACGACTGACGGCCTACCTCGAGTCACGTGCACCGCTGTTCGGCAGCGAACGATTCATGAACGACATTCGATCGATCGTGGCTGCATTCGATCGTTAGGCACTTCGTGTGAGCGACGCTTCGCGTCGTAGGCGCTTCGCGCAGGCTCGCGGCTTTGCCGCTCGTGGGCGTTCAGTAGTCGCAGTCCGTCGGATTCCTCCTACGTCAGGCCCTACCGAGCGTAGCGAGGCCTACCGCAGGCCTAGTGTGGAATTGCCATCGCGCGGAACGAATGGTGCCGCAGCAGATCCTTGTACGGACCAATGGCCGCAACGTGGCCGTCCTGCAGAAATACCAATCGGTCGCAATTCTCGACCGTCGAGAGGCGATGAGCGATGACAATTACGGTCCTTCCGCCTTGCAAAGCGGCTATCGCTCGCGTCACCTCACGTTCCGTTTGGTTGTCCAGCGCGGCGGTGGCTTCGTCGAACACGAGCACGGCGGGATCGTGATAGAGGGCGCGTGCGATGGCCACGCGCTGACGCTGTCCTCCGGAAAGACGCACACCATCTTCGCCCACGACCGTTTCAAGCGCCTGCGGCAGCTGACGAACGACATCATCCAGCTGCGCGAGCGTGCAGGCCCGGACGAGCCTCTGCTCGTCGATGACGCTGTCCGACACGCCGAACGCGATATTGCGTCTCAGCGTATCGTCGAGCAGGTAAGGATCCTGCGGCACGTATCCGACCATTCGCTGCCACGCCCGTTCGAAGCCGCGGAGATCCTGCCCATCGATCGCGACGCGTCCACTCGAGGGCTTGAGGAGACCGAGGAGGATGTCGACGAGCGTGCTCTTTCCCGAACCTGTGGGCCCAACGATACCGACCGACTCGCCTCGCGCAATGGTGATCGTGACATGCTCGAGCGCGGCACGCGCAGCATCTTCGTACACGAAACTGACGTCTTCACACCCGATCGACCGCGCAAACTCAATCGCCGGCTCCGGCCCATGTGCTCGAGCGGACGCGGAACCGAGCGCATCGAAGTCTGCGGCCACGGCGCGTGCGAACGGATGCCCCTCCCGGATGCATCCGGCGTTCAGCATGATCCGATTGGCTGACGGAACGGCGCGAAATCCAGCGTACGCAAAGAGCGCGAGAACCGGAATCGTGTCGACGGCGGAATCGCCGCCGAGCGTGACCAGCACTACCACCACGAGCATCGAGACAATCAAGACCGTTTCAAGTCCCAGCCGCATGGCGCTCGCGATCGAAGCGCGCCGGCTTCTCACATGCGACAGCGCGCGGCGGGCCGTTCGCAACCGCGCCTCGAAGAACGGCTCGCGTCCGGCCATTTTCACTTCCTTGATTGCGCCGAGGCTTTGCTGCAGCACATGGAGTTGTTGCTCCTCGAACCGTTTGTGGCGCTCGCCCCATCGAATCCACACACGACGGCTCGCAACGATCGGGATGCCGACGATCGCCAACACGACAGCGATGGCAATCAGCGTGCGCGCGGGTGCGGTCATGAACAGCACCGCGACGATGGCGCCCAGCGTGGCGACCTCGCCGAAGATGTGAACGATTGAGGCGGCGATGAGTTGGTACGCCGCGTCGGTCGATCGGGCGACCTCTTCGATGAGAGACGACGACCGGCGGCGAAGGTGGAACGCGTAGTCGGCAGTGAGATAGCGGGAAAACAAGCGCTCCGCCGCACGAGCGCCCGACCGATGGATGACCGACTCCTTCAGCCAGTCGACCCACGCGAGAAAGAGACCACGAACGACGTAGAACAGCATCACCATCACGACCAGCGCGACCAGAAAAGTCCTGACATCGCCGTCGGGCCAGCGCCGCCAGAGATCCCTCACGACGGGCGCAGTTCGGATTCGATCGGGCTCGATGAGAACGCGCAGCAACCCGAAAATCGACAGCGCACCCGCAGCTTCGACCAGTGCAGCCGCCGAAACGAGCGGCAGCAACAGGAGCCAGCGAAGTCGTTCCGTGCGGTTCAGCCAACTCGCAAGCGCGCGTACGTCTCGGAGCATTAGTGTGCCTACAGTGCCTAAGGTGCCTAACGTGCCTAAGGTGCCTAACGTGCCTAACGTGCGCGGCGTGCCTATTGTGCGTGTTGGCCAAGCACTCCAGGCACTCGAGGCACTCCAGGCACTCTACCCAGCCGTATAATCAGACGTTTGTCTCCGATTTGCACGCACACATGCACTGGAGGATTCGCATGCGAAATCGTGCCGTTTACGCATTCATTGCCGCAACGTGCGTCGTCTCCCTTGTTGCTGCCGCCGATGCCGCCTGGAAGTGGAGCGGGCCGTCCGGTGACAAAGCCGTTTCGCTGCTCATCATCGGCGACATTCAGGTCCACTCGCGGCGCGCCGATCCGGCGACAGCCTTTGTTCATCTGCGGGAGACGCTGAAACAGGCCGACGTCGTTTACGCCAACCTCGAAGGCGTGCTCGTCAAATCGCAGGGCGACGGCGACATTCCCGACAAGAAGGGTTGGACCCATCCGGGGCCAGGCGGAGTTGTCGCGCTCAAAGCCGCCGGCATCCCCGTCGTCGGCGTCGCCAACAACGTGGCTTACGGACGCGACAACATCCTGGAGACCGTCAGGGTGCTCGACGCCAATGGTATTGCGCACACCGGGGCCGGCAAAAACATCGAAGAGGCGCATAAGCCGGCGATCGTCGAACGCAAGGGCGTGAAGATCGGGTTTCTGCAGTACACGGCACGCTGGTATCGCGAGGATCAGCAGATTGCCTCCGAAAACGCGGCCGGTGTCGCGCGTCTGAAATCGATCGACGGCAACACGATCGATCCCGGGGATCTCGAGCGCGTCAAGAATGACATCCGTAAGCTCCGTCCGCAGGTGGACATCGTCGTCGTGTCACATCACAACAGAGATGGCGCCACTCCTGTGCAGTTTGGAAATCAGACCGCGCGCCCAGCCGGCACGGCGCGGGCGGACCAAACGAAGGCAGAGGAATATCAGAAGCAGTTCGCGCATGTCGCGCTCGATACGGGCGCCGATCTCGTGTTTGGACACGGCACACACACGGTGCAGGGTGTTGAGGTTTACAACGGGAAGCCGATTCTCTATGCGATCGGCCACTCCAACTTCGATCAACCCGGGTACGAGAATGCGAAAGACGGCCTGGTTGTTCGTGCCTTGATCGAAGGGAAACGGATTCGCCGTGTTTCGTTCGTGCCGGTGACTCGCGACGAGAACAACGACGTGCTGATGCTCGACCCATCGTCACCGGAGGGCGCGCGGTTACTGCAGGTGATCAAGGGTGTGTCGGCGAGCGTCCCGCTCCGAATCGACGGACAGGAAGTCGTGCTGGTAGACCGGCAGGTGCAGACGTCGACGAAATAGGCCACGGAAGCGCGGAAGCACGGAAGCACGGAATGGGGAAAGCCACGGAAACACCAAGCACAGAAGCTCACTCGTGCTCGGGTTGTCAGCCAGATTGACTTTGTGATATAAAGTTCTTTATAGATTGGGTGAAGCGGCGCAGTGCTTTGGCTGCGCCGGTTGGCGGATCGTAAACTGAGCAGTGGTCGCGCCTGCGCCGTGAATGATTAAACAACTGAGACTGACCCTCGCGCCACAGCGGCGCTTCGACGCGATCGACGTCAACACCAGAATCGCAGAGGAGGCCGGCGACGTCCTGCAGCGGTACCGCCGCGCGCTGTACTGTTCGTTTCACACCACCGCTGGTTACCTCGATCAAAGCCTCTCAGTCAGGCTGCACAACAGCCAGGATCTTCTCTCGAAGTTCTTTCGGGCGTTTCATGCGCTCTTCCCGCAGGGCGGCGAATATCGCCACGACCGGATGGAGCTCAGGACCGAACTCACGGACGAGGAGAAGCAAGTCGAATCGCGCAATGCCGATTCGCACCTGACTTACATCGGCGCCGGACTCCGCAACTGCGTCACGTACCGCAATCGGCCGAACGCGCCGGTGTACTTCGTCGAGCTCGACGGCATGACCCACGCCATGCGGCGTCAGCGCTCGACGGCGGTTCTCGCGTATGACCACGAGCGCGTGGTCGAAAAGCTCTCGGTGAGCGTTCCGGTCTCGCGGCACCCGGTGGATTCCATCAACCTGGCCGATCCGCGCCTGGGCGTCCTCGACGCCGTGAACGATCTCCTGCGCCGCAGCGGCCTCGGCCACGGCAGGGTCGATCTCGTCATCGATCCGGCGGAGAGGAACGTCGGACTCACGGTCAACGAGTACGAGACGCTGCTCATGCAGAACGATCTGGCGGAGGTTCTGCGGAATCCGCTGCGCTTCGCGAAGATCAAAGGCAGAAACGCGCTCAACGACCCATTCGCGATTCCGAGCAAGACGCTGAACTACGCAAAATACGACGTCGTTCACCTGATGAACTCGCTGATGGAAGCCTTGCGGCTGGATCAGTCATCCGTGGAGAGACTGATCGCGAAGGTCATGTCGGTACCTGCGCGACGCTTCCTCCGCTCTCGGCGCGTCAGCTTTCTTGCGTCGGCTGAAACCGCACAAGGCGCTCATCTCGTGCGCGGCAAATATCAGAGTCCCATCCTTGTCCAGTGGCAGCCAGCGGAGCGCCAGGAGCGCCACATCGACGTCGTGCTCGTGGAACTGTCTTAGCAGCCACGCACACGCGCGCACACGTTCCGTATCAAGCCACGTTCTCATTAAAAACTCTTCTCGGTGTCTCGGTGTCTCGGTGGCCCGGACGTGGACAGCGCGTTATCGGGGGCTTCGCAGCGCTTCCCAGATGGAGTCCGACGCCGCGAGGTATCGCTCCGGCGGGCCGGCCACATCCTCGCCAAAGCGTCTCGCAAACTCATCCCGGATGATGACCTGCACTTGATCGCGCGATCGCGCATGTAGAAGGCGCGGCACGAGCGCCTCGACTTCCTTCTCGTATTCATCGCCCGGCGCGCCCAGTGCGAGGAATCGCGCCGGATCGGCAGCCGCAACGGCCGAAGCCACCACACTCCTGAGCGGATGCAGCTCGCGCCGGAACAAGTGGCGCCGCGTGATCTGCTCGGACATCTGCTCGACTGCCATCCTACATCGACTTCCGCGCCGAAACGCGCGTGACCACGGAGTAGCGAACAGCGGTCGCGTCGTACTCGACCATCATCGCGCGAGCGACATCCGGCACCACCGCTGTCTCCACATTCGAGCCGGCGAATCCTCGGATGGAGTCGAGCGAGTCCCACTCGGTTACCACCTGAAACTCGCTGCCAGATTCGACTTCGCGCCGCAGCACAGTTGCGCGGATGAACCCGGGGAGCGCGGAAAGCTTGGGAAACGTGTCGCTCTTCAAATGCTCCACATAACGATCGGCAAGCTCAGGTTTCGTGATGCCCTTCCAATGTCGTGAGATCACGACCGCCTCCACTTGGGATTGACGTTCGTCGACCCGCGCCATTCTAGCCCCTCAATTCACTGGTGTTGAGAATCGCAGCATCGAGGTGATTCGATTGTCTGGGTCGAAACTGCCGTTGTTCGAGCTTCTTGACGCCGCTTCCACCCCCACCGCGCTGGAAATCGCGCGGCGGCGACCCCGGGCGTTGGCGCTCCGAACACAAGTGAGCTTCGCGTTTAAGTAGAATCCACGCACCAGGAGGAGTTATGAAGATTGCTCGCGCGATACTCGCGATCGCGGTTCTCTGTCTTGCCGCCACGGGCGGGCGCGGGGCACACGCGGCGCAGTCGATCGCCCCGGCCTCCGGACAACAGGAGCCAGGCGATCAGCCGGCGCGTCCGGAGGGGCTGGTCCTCAAGACCGCAGAGACGATCGAGTTCGACACGAACGAAGTGACGTGGCCGTCGCTCGACGTGTCGCCGGATGGCAAGACCATCGTCTTCGACATTCTCGGAGATCTCTACACGTTGCCGATTGACGGCGGGACCGCGAAGAAAATCATGGGCGGCCTTGCGTTCGATAGTCAGCCGGTTTATTCGCCCGACGGAAAGTCGATTGCGTTTTTGAGCGACCGCAGCGGCGTCGAGAACGTCTGGATCGCGGACGCAGACGGATCGAATCC
>Ga0137368_10003467_pt1 | contig 16833 bp, 17 predicted proteins | sample SagtaG_13_FD_104917 | JGI IMG/M metagenome (GOLD analysis project Ga0137368, IMG submission 104917) | Vadose zone soil microbial communities from Sagehorn Ranch, Mendocino, California, USA - Sage1_L_100_16 metaG | ecosystem: Environmental > Terrestrial > Soil > Vadose zone | place: USA...
ATGCGGCCGTGACCCTCCGAGAAGAGGGATGGCGGGGCCGCATCGTGCTCCTGGGCGCGGAGCCAGGCATTCCTTTCGGCCGTCCGCCGCTGTCCAAAACGTATCTGCGGGGTGAGGAAGACCTCAGCGCCTGGTACGTCAAGCCCGCCGACTGGTATGGCGATCACGACGTTGAGCTGCGCACCGGCTCCATCGTGCGGCAGGTGGATACCGCCCTCAAGCAGCTACGACTCGCCAGTGGAGCCACGCTGGACTACGACAAGCTGGTGCTCTGCACTGGTGGCACAAACCGGAAGTTGGCGGTGCCCGGAGCGAACCTGCCGGGCGTCTATCAGCTGCGCACGGTCGCGGAGTGTGATGCGATCCGTCAGGTCGCCCAGCCTGGTGCGCGCGCCGTGGTGGTCGGCATGGGCTTCATCGGCTCTGAGGTGGCCGCCTCGCTGCGCCAGATGGGCCTGGAGGTCAGCGCGGTGCTCCCTGGAGCCGCGCCGCTTGCCACGGTCCTCGGCAACGAGGTCGCCGCCGTGCTCGCAGCGATTCACCGCGAGCATGGGGTCCACCTCGTGACGAACGACCAGGTGCTCGCCTTCGAGGGCGGCACCCGGGTGGAGCGCGTGTTGACGGCGAAGGGAGCACAACTGGCGTGCGACCTGGTCGTCGCCGGTATCGGGATCGCGCCGGCCGTGGACGCGCTCGCTGGCAGTGCGATTGCCCTGGACAACGGGATCCTCGTGAATGCGCGCTGCCAAACGAACGTGCCCGATGTCTTCGCCGCAGGGGATGTGGCCAACCTGCTGCACCCGGTCTTCGGCAGGGTGCGGGTGGAGCATTTCAACAATGCCGAAAAGCAAGGCCGTGCGGTGGCCCGCGCCGTGCTCGGCAACCTGGAGGCGTATGAGTATATCTACAGCTTCTGGTCTGACCAGTACGAGCACAAGCTGGAATACGTGGGGTTTGCCAGGAGCTGGGAGCGGATGGTTCTGCGCGGCAGCTCTGACAGTAGAGAGTTCCTGGCCTTCTACCTGACGCAGGGCATCCTGCAGGCGGCGTTCGGGCTGAACCGTGGGGGTGACCCGGAGCTCGAGGCTGATGCCGAGCTGCGCGCGTGTCAGGACCTGATTCGCGGCCGCATCCGACTCTCGGAAACCGCCCTGGCGGATGATCGTGTGGACCTGCGGTCATTGAACATCGCTCCGCAGTGAACGCGATGCTGCCGTGTGATCTGGTAGCCACCCTAAGCAAGCGACCTCCACTAAACCGGTCCGAGAACTGATGGGAACCGATCGTATGGCACGGGTCGTCCTAATGAAATTTGACAATCAAAACCGGTAATCATGAGGCGTACAAGGCTTGGGCAAGTTTGCCCTTACCTCGGAGACCAACGTAATGGAACAGTTCGGCTGACGATCAACCATGAAGTCGGGGCCAGCGATGAGTTTGCGGATCTCGCGCGCCTGGGTCTGGCGATCCATCTTCAAGTAACGCGGCCGCAGGGCGTCATAGCGACTCGTATCGTGAATCGCGTCGAAGATCCCGGCGTCCTGAAGGGTCTTCGACTTCGCGGAGTGGACCTCCGCCCGATCGGGGAGTTGCTCCAGCACCAGCTTGCTGGCCGCAGCGCCGTCGTCGACGACCAGCACCGCGATGTTGCGCTGCCGCATCCGCTCGGCGACTCGCTAGATACGCGCTTCGGAGGCGGGGTCAGCAAAGTTTTCTCGCATGTCGCTCATGTCTGGGTTTGCTCCTTTTGTATCCCCTCTGTATCAATCCGGCCCGGGTCCCAGGCCAAGCAGCGCATGTGTTGCGCCCATGCAGCGGTTCATCACCACCGTCAACCCGGCTGATTCCGCGATCTGCCTGGCCTCCTCTGAAACGATCCCAAGTTGGAGCCAGAGCACCTTCGCGCCCATGGCGACCGCCTGCCAGGCGATCTTCGGCGCTTCGGCGGCGGGCCGGAACACGTTCACCACATCCAGAGGGACGTCGATCTCCGCGAGCGAGCCGAAGACGCGCTCGCCCAAGATCTGGCCACCGCGCGGGTTCACTGGCACACTCCGGTAACCCTGACGTTGCAGGTAGCATGGTATCTGGTGGGCGGCTTTGGCCGCATCTGCCGAGGCGCCGACCACCGCGATCGTCCTGGTTTGGGCGTAGATCCGCAGCAGGAGCTCGCGTTCCGCGATGTCGATCATGGCATTACCTCGAGTATTCTGCTATGCCACGCGCTGGCGTGACGGCGCAACTGCCATCGTCACAGCTTGCATCGTCCTGCGACGGCGCGCTACAGCGGCACGATCAGAAATCGCCCATAGGCCACAAACGCGGCCAGTATGAGCAGCACGGCGTTGATCCCGATCGCCGGCCCTTCGCGGCGCGAGGCGTGAAAGCCGATCGCCAGGAGCATAATCAGAGCGAGGCCCGCCCCGGCGAGCGGCGTGAGCCAGGGCAGGATGCTGGTAATCGACGGCAGCAGCAGCCCCAGCCCGCCAAGCAGCTCGCTTATTCCAATAAATGTCACCAACCCGCGCGGCACATCCTTGACCCAGAACAAACTGGACTTGGCGCGCTCATACTGAAAGGCCTTCATCACCCCGGCCAGAACAAACATCCCGCCGAGTAGCACCTGCACGATCCAAAGTGCGATGTTCATGGGCAACCTCCTCTGGCAAGCATTCACTATATCTGTCGGCTAGACAACGAATGTTGTCTAAAGTATGTGGGATGGATACACCGCTTGTCAATCAGAGGGTGACATGGTAGCGACGAGCACCAGAATCGACCCGTGGGTCATCCGCACCCGCAAGCTGTTATTGGATGCCTTTTTGAGCCCGATGGCCGAGAAGAGCTTTGACGAGATCACGGTGCAGGATATTGCTGCGCGCGCCACGGTCAATCGCGCCACATTCTACGCGCACTTTGTCGACAAGTATGCGCTGGTCGACGAGCTGATTCGCGAGGGCTTCACGCAGATGCTGCAGCAGCGCATGGCCACGCGTGCCCTCAGCATCGAGGAGCATCTGCTCAGAGGCCTGATTCTGAGATACCGATTCTCGGACGAAGCACAGGAAGCGTGGCAGAACGATGGCGAGAATCTGGGCAGGTTTGCGGTGATGCAGCGCAGCCCAATGCCGAGAATCGCAAACGAATCCGTAGCGGGGATTTTCCCTAAAAAAAGTCATCACCCCATCCTGATAATCAGAGTCAATTATTTCTGAAATTGACAGCCTACCCCCTGAACGGATACCGCCACGACGATGGCCAGATGGTCCAACCCTTTGAACGGGATCGGCGGCGCCATGTTACCCTCCCTCGTGCTCGTCGCACTATGCTTCAGCGACGACCGGGTTTTCCAACCGCCCGATGCCATCGATTTCGAGCGCCACCTGGTCTCCCGGCGTGAGAAAACGCTGCGGCTGGCGAAACACGCCTACGCCTGCGGGCGTACCCGTGGTCACCACGTCGCCAGGATCCAGGGTCATGACCTGTGAGAGAAACGCGATCAGGCGCGGCAGCAGACCCTACGGGCGACGATCGATTGGAGTTATCACCTGCTGGACGCAAGCGAGCAGGTTCTGTTTGCGCGGCTGGGGGTGTTTGTCGGTGGCTGCACGCTGGAAGCAGTCGAAGCGATCTGCACGCTGGACGAGAGCCTGGCGCTGTATCAGCAGTTGGGCGACCGGCTCAGCCTCTGGGCCAAGTGAGGCACGAGCACAGTACCTAACGTCCTACCCCGGCATCATCGGGGTCAGGCACTTCCCTCAGCTCACAACCGTTTGTGAGTTGCGGGAAGTGAAAATAGGAAAGCGCCGGCGTTGGCCCGCTCCGCGAGCTATACCCGGCGCCTGAGGGGGAACAGGAGTTACGATTACTCAGCCACTGGTTCCAGCGGCTCCCGCACCTGCGCAGGGCAGGGCGCCATGACAGGCTGTGGACAGTGCTGGCGACTTTTCCAGAACAAGCACACCATCAGCAGGCTGACACTTGCCGCCAGTACGACATAGGCCGCCGGCAATCCCCAGTGATCGGCGATAGCGCCCAGGCTCGGTTGACTAATCGCCGCAACAATTGTGAACGTGAGCGATTGCATGGAGAGCATCGTCGCCCGGATGTCGTCTGATAGCTCATCCTGAATGCGGCTCAACAGGATCGGGCGTACGACAGCCGTGAGGAAACCCATCACCGCAATCAGCAGCAGCGCCGGTAATACTTGAAGCGCTGCCAGCAGGATCAAGCTGGAACCGATCACCATCGGGGCGGTGTACAGGACTCGTCCCTCGCCAAAGCGCGCCGTAATCCGCTCTGACCAAGTTGATCCCGCCATATTCGTGAGCTGTACCGCCATTACAAGCACGCCGATACCGGCAATCGGCACGCCCAATGCCAGCGCTTGGGGCTGCACGAACACGCTCTCAATCATGAAAGAGGCCAGCGGTACAATTGCCAGATACAGTATCGGATAGCGCAGCGTGGGACGAGCGCGCATCAAGGCGAACGACTGCCGCAGCACCTCCCCAAAGGATGGTCGCGCCTGACCGCCTGATGGTTCTTGGGTCTGTGGTTCTTTGAAGGTCAGGACAATCCCCAGCGCGAGCAGAAGCACCAGACCAGCAATGAGGAAGGGCACGAGCAAATCAATCGCGGCGAGCAGACCGCCGGCCACGCTGCCGAGCGCGAGCGCGCCCGGGAAGATCGCACTGACACGCCCGAGCAGGCGGGTGTAGTCCTCGCCGCGTCCGGTGACTTGCAGTGTTTCATAGAAGAACGCATCCTCTGCTCCGGAGAGGAAGGTGATGCCCACTCCCATCGCTATATACGCGACGATGATCAACGGCAGTGTCGGAGCAAACGTCCAGCCCAGAACGCCGACGCTCATGAGGGCTGCCCCGGCGGTCATTGACGTCTTTCGACCGAACCGGTCGGCGACGATGCCGGTTGGAATTTCAGCGAGGGCGGCGGCAACAAAGAAGGTCACATCGATGAGGGCTGCTTGGGACAGGCTCAAGCCGCGCTGCTGCTGCAGATAAATCACCCAGACCGCCAGGAATAACCCGAAGCCAAAGCCCTTCAGCGCCGTGTAGACAAAGTAGCGGGGGATGTTCGAGGCAACTGTGCTCTTCATTGTTTCTCTCTCCTTCGTCATTTCTCTACCTCACGTTGCATGCTCTGTTACCACAACCTACGCTTGAATCTCACATGGATTAGTCTCAAAAACTCGAAAAACGTTTCAAATGTTCTAATTCTCGCATGGTGGGAATGGCCGATCCCGAGCGGCCGTGTACAGCTCCACCGGGTCGGACATCTGCCGTCATAAGGTAGTCGTTCAGCAACCTCCTAGAGCCTGTTATGCACTTTCGATCATGAAGGTGATGAATCGACGGTGCGCGGGCCGGAAACAAAAGCGACGCCTTTACAATACCAATGGACAGATGCTGAGTGGCTTGGCATCCGGTTCAAGCTGGGCGCCTTTATGCCTCATCTGCCTCCTGGGGATCTCCGAGATGAAGAGATGTAAACCTGCCGGAAGCGACCAGTAAATCCTTCTGGCTGCAAGGCTCTGTGTGGCAATTCCCGGACTATGAAAACGCAAACATCTTTGTAGATAGACTCGTGCGTGAAGGTCGGCTGGTTCGCGATCCAGCCGTGGACGCCGTCTTACAAGGACACCCGCAGGCGTTGTCGATACGCTCTACCCAGTACCGTTTCTTGCGAGCGACCGGGTTAACACACAAGGCCGTTCAGCAAATCGAACGTGCCCGATATGCGATGACCCTCTTACACCAAGGTACATCGATCCTCGATACGGTTTACAAGGCTGGCTATTACGATCAGTCGCATATGACCAACTCGCTGAAGCGTTTCCTCGGACAAACACCCGCTCAAATCGCTCACACGATTGCAACTGAATAGTTTGCGTTTTTTCCAAGACAGTGCTCCTATGCTGCATTATGATGCGCTTGCTGACGATTCGCAACAAAAGGAGGACGAACGTGAGATGGAGGCGGCCATTGAGCTTGGTGGCAAGGTAAAAAAACTTGCCATGGACGAGGCGCCCTCCAATGATGATGAAGCTGCCCGCCAAGCCTCCTTTTGTCATCGTGTCACCTTGTCACCGCCCCTGCTCCCACGCGGCCACGCCCAGCCCCGCGCCGACGCTGGTGAATGTGTCCATCGCGTGCAGCCGCGCCTCGCCGAAGCGCTCGGCCAGCAGGCGCACGAAGCGCGGGATGCGCGATGAGCCGCCCGTCCGCACTGCCACGTCGATATCCTGTGGGCGCCCCCCGGCCTCGCGCAGCGTCTGGTCCACGCACGCGGCGATCGCGCGGGTCTCGGGGCCGATCAGACGCTGGAACTCGGAACGCTCCAGCACGTGCCGGAAGCGGATGTCGCCCGCGTCAAGCGCGATGTCGGTCTGGGTATCGGCGGAGAGCCGGCGCTTGGCCTGCTCGACCTCCGTGTAGAGCATCAGGCCAGAGTTCTCACGCACGAGCGCCCGCAGCGCCCGCAGCTCGCGCGGCCGGTCGCTCGTATCGACTGCATGCTCGACCCGCGCCCAGCGGTCGGGCTTGTTCAGCTCGGCGATGCTCTGCCAGTCCGCCAGGTGGTCGAAGATAAATGCCGGGATCGGCAGCCGGCGCGGCCCGAGCGTCGCCCCCTCCCCAAAGTACGGCAGCAGCGCGCCCGTCACAATCCGGCTGTCCAGCAGGTCGCCTCCGATCGAGACGCCGCCAGTCGCCAGCACCTCCGGGTGCGCCTGCGGGTCGAGCATCATCACCGTGGTGTCGAGCGTGCCGCCGCCAAAGTCGAACACAAACACGTTGCGTGGCGCATCGATCTGCTGCTGGTAGGCGTAGGCCGCCGCCACCGGCTCCTCCAGGAAGCGCACCTCCGGGAAGCCCGCCAGCTCGCAGGCTCGCCGCATCCGCTCCACCACCAGCGCGTCGCCCTCGCGCGTGTCGGTGTAGTGAACGGGGCGCCCGATCGTCACGCCGCTGATCGGCTCGCCGAGATACACCTCGATCCGCCGGCGCACCTCGGCTAAAAACGTCGCCACGATCTCCTCGACGCTCCAGCGCGCGCCAAACACATTGGTCGAGGTGTAGCTGGGGTCACGCAGTGCCGTCTTGAGCGACTGGAACAGCCGCGCCGGGGCGTTGGCGTCCACCGTCGCGTAGACATCCTTGATCAGCGTCCCAACCCCGTCGAACGTCATCGAGATCGTGCCGACGTATACATCCTCGTAAACAAAGCTGCGCCCGATGTTGGTGGCGGTATAGTGGTCGATCGCCCGCCGCCCGACCATGATCTCGCCGGCCCGGTTCACCAGCAGCGCCGAGCGCATCACCGTTGGCGTGGGCTCGTCCGGATCGAGGGGAATCAGGCGGATGGTCCGGCCGTCGAACACCGAAGCGACGGTGGTGGTGGTGCCGAAGTCGAGGCCGATCTGCATCATGTCCTCCCTAAGAAGTATTGACAGCGGGCGGACAACGGTATATGATACGCACGGCAAACGCACGCAGGCGCGCTTGCTCTGCGTGTTGTTTATCGCCTGGGAGAGGGCCGGGGCCGTGCCCGCCAGACAGCAGTTCCCGACCTTGCTCAGTTCCTTGTGTAAATGATTGTAGCATAGTTTTAGGAAAGGTCAAGAGGGGAAAACCGGCATTCTGAAGCTGTGTAACGCCGAATATGGATTTCAAAAAAGCGACGTTACACCTTACACCCACTTGGCCCTCTTGATGGGGGTTTATATTCCTTGTACCTCCGTTCGGGAGACGTATAAAGGGGGATGTGCGAGGGGAAGCCCCTCACACATCCCCCTTTTCCATGATTATAGCAAGGATAACTTCACACCCAAGCCGTAGAAGGAATCGCTACCACCATCCTGGAATCAGCCGATAGCGCACCTGTGCAGCGTACGTCGCATACCGCGTGTCCTGCATCAACAGGCGCTCCTCAGCGCGGACACGCAGCACCTGCACCATCAGCCAGCCCACCAGAATCACCCTATTTATCAGGCTTGGATGGGCCAGCACGAAGCCGCTATGGTTGGCCCCATTGTCAAGACCACGGAACGACAAAAATAAGGTGCGTTCTGTCGTCGCCCTTTGTGCTTTTTCAGCCGGGACAAACCGATCGACACGGCGGTTACAGCGCTGAACTCACCGCGTGTCATCAACTCGCTTCTGACTGTGCTCCACCGCTTTCAGACCGCTTTCCCGCAACCACAACGACACATGTTCTGGCTGCATCGTCGCGTCCACCACCCGCAGCATCTCATTGGTCAGCGCGTCAAGGTCAGTCTCATCGCGCACGGTCGTGCCGAAGGCCGCCAACACCTTGGCAGCATCGTACTTGCGGCGGTAGAAGCGCTTGTCGATCACGTTCTGGATGCGCCGCCGCAACGGGTTGAACAGCGCGGCGATCGCCAGCGTCGACGCCACAATCGCCAGCTCTGAGCCGCCCGTCAGTGGCGCGATGAGCGTGCGACTGAGCAGAATGCAGCCGATGTATACCAGCCCGAGCATAAGCGTCAGCACCGAGTAGACCAGCGTGCGGCGGATGATGATGTCGATGTCAAAGAGCCGGTAGCGCAAGATTGCTATACCTACGGCCACGGGTACACCGGCGAAGCTCAACGTCACGGCGTCCTCTAAGAGGTTCACCCAGAGCCGATCGACACCTCCAGCGTCATCTGGCAAGATGTTGGCCGGGATCACGTAAGAGAAGAACCCTAATCCTAAGATCGAGGCGGCGAAGGCTAGCCACTTGATCTGCTCTCGCTCCTCACCCCCAGACCGAAGGAAGCGCAGCACCAAGCTTACAGCCGAGACTAGGATGCACAGGGGAAGCAGCAGGACAACGCCTAGCGTCGCGTCCGCTACCCAGGGGTACTTCTCTAGCCCGAACGGGTTGCGTATCCCCAGGAGGCCCTCCATCGGCCCGGGGCTGAGGGCGAAGCCTGCGCTCACCAAGATGATCACTGCTCCCGACAGCCAGGCCACAGGGCGCCACCTTCTCGAAGGGAGCCTCCCGTCGGGGAACAACAGAATCAGATAGATGCCCAACAGCCCCACAGCGGGCACCCAGATCCACTCAGCCAGAGAGCCGATCGCCGCCGGGAAGGGGACCGAGCCGGGCCTCGCCACCAGACCGTACACCCCGTAGGAGGTGCTTATGGGCACGATCATCCAGATGATGCCGATGGCCAGGCATATCCAGCCTATGGGGTTCTTGGGCCGATTGGAGGCTATCAGAGCGCCCACCAGGGGGAAGGCCAGGAAGGGCAACACGTAGATGAGCACGCCGCTGGCGCCGGCTGTGCCCCAGTTACTGGGAGGCTGCATGGAGCCGCTAGCGATGTACAGCGCGACCGACGCGGCGGCCATGGTCAGCGAGAGACCGGCAAGCGACCACGCCAGCCAAGTGATGGCGCGGTGGCTCACTCTAGCGACTCCTCGATGCTGTTCCCTTGCCCCTGCTGTCATTACACCAGTCTACAGTATCACCGTCTTCTAAACGTTACGAAAAGCGTTACGAACTGTTCGATCGTAGCACGAACTGTGGGGGGATGAGCATGGCTCAGCCTGCTCCGCCTCGTGTTGGCGCTGCTGGCTCGCCCCATTCGTCTGGAACACACTCGCGCCCTCTTCAAGCAAGCGCCATTTCCAGTCACTGATCTGGGTGGGATGGACTTCCATAAGCGTTTATGACGTTGCCATTAATAACTTTTCAATCGTTGCAAGCAGGCGCGGTATCTCGAACGGCTTATAGACAATCTCGCCGCCGTTGGCGGTAATATCCTTCTTTTTCGCTTCGAGGAACGGCACATCCGCCGAACAGATGATCACCGATATCCGTGCTGTTTCCGGGTGCTGGCGCAGGTGTTCAAGCACCTGAAGCCCTGCGTCGCGTTCTTCCATTTGCATATCAAGAATGGCCACATCCGGCGTGACGCGCCGAATGACACGCTGTGCTTCTTCTCCGCTAAAGCAGCACAACACCTGGTACCCCTCGTCGCGCAAGAGGTCACTGAGGAAGTTATTTATAAGTGTATTATCGTCGGCCACGACGATGACATAATGTTCCTTGGCCATGCGACGACTATCCCGATTTGTTGATTGCCGCGCGCACCTGTTCAAGCACTTCGCCAAGCGGGAATGGTTTTTCGATGATTGTATACCCGGCAGCATGGAGCTTGGGGGTACGGTCGCGGAGGGTCTGGTCAGCCACCGAGCAGATGATCAGCGGGATACCTGCTGTTTGTGGGTCCAACAGCAGCAGGTCGACAAAACGCCAACCGGTCTGGGGAGTATCAATGTTAATATCGAGAAGGATGGCGCGGGGGGAGTGTTGCTTGATACTCGCATAGGCAACTTCGCCGGCTTGGAGCAACAGGGTGTCGTACCCGTCATCGTGCAAGACGGCATCAAGCAACTGGGCAAAGACAGCCTCGTCGTTGACGACAGCGACGAGAGGGCGAGTGCCTTCCACACGACACCTCCTTCATCCAGACGAGGGGCAGCAGAGCACGAGCGCCCTGCGGACAACACGTGTGACATAAAGAATCCGCAGTTGTGAAGGAGCGAGCGCAAGAATCGAGCCACGAAACAGTACACTCTTTGTTTAGCGGCTCTGCTTCTGTTTCAGAAGTGGCTGCGTATGGGAGAGAACAAGACCGACACGATAGTCTTTCGAGTGAGCCTCGGAAAAGAATTCCCAAACGCCCTCTCAGCACCTTGCGATCTTGCCTCGATCTCGCACTCTGGCTATACTATGCGTTGTGTCGTTTGCCAAGCTGAGGTGCGAGCATGAGGCAGAAACGTCAGAAGGGACGTCGCGTTCAACCCCACCAAGGGCGAGTCAGATTTGGACCCTCCGCCAATCCGGCCCTCACCGCCGCCATTCTTGAGGTGGTCGATACACAACTCCGCGAGAATACACCGCCAGAAACACGCCAGACGTTTGAACGATTGGTCACGAGTGGCTATGCTGCGGAGGACGCACGGCGACTGATTGGCAACGTGGTTGCACAGGAGATTTTTCACGTGCTGCAACGCGGTGAAGTCTATAACGAGCAGCGCTATCTTGCTGCGTTGCATGGATTACCTGGCAGCGCCGTATGAGTAAGGGCACAACGCGACAACCACATCAGTTCCAGCCAGGGGATGTGGCGATCTGGTGGAAGCACATCCCAGGCGGGCCGTATGTGTATCCAATCAAAGTGACGGTCCTGGCGGTCACGCCCAAGCGAGTCAAGGTGGCCGGCGATGATGATGGTACGTATGTCACTCGCTTTGTGGCTCCCGAAAGTCTGCAACCGCAAAGCTAAGCGCCATTCACGATGTCAGAAAGTAATACAGGCAATGGGCGGTGTGCGAGGGGAAACCTCCGGACTTTCGGGAGGTTTCCCACTTGGAGGGTGGCATTCCCCGCCAGCTAAAGCGGCGGTCCCCTGCCGCGATTCTTATGGTATACTTCCGCACTGGAGAGCGCACACCCGCCCTGACGTAGTTTGCAACGAGCGGCCTGCTGTGTGCTGTGCTTTGCTGCAGATCCTTCTCGGGGCAATCCAACCGTTCCCGCGACGCAGGGCAACAACGTACGCAGCATCCTCATGCGACAGCTGCTCTCGATCGCCGCAGGCGGCCTATAGTGCTCGCTGATCGCCCATGTCTGCTCCACTCCTTACAACCAAGCTCCACATCCCTGCAACTCGATCTGACGCTGTGCTCCGCCCGCGCCTAATCGAGTTGCTGGATCAGGGATTGGCGCGCAAGCTGACTCTGATCGCGGCACCAGCCGGTTTCGGCAAAACCACACTGATCGCCGCCTGGCTTGACCACCAGAGGCTAGAGGCTAGCGACTTGAGACTAGGGGAGTCTTCCCTAACCTCTAGCCCCCAGCCTCTAGCCCCTCGGGTGGCGTGGCTGTCGCTCGACGACGATGACAACGACCCAGTCCGCTTTCTCACGTATCTCATCGCGGCCGTGCGGACGATCAATCCGGCGATCGGCCCGGCCGCGCTTGCGTTTCTCGGCGCGCCCCAGCTACCATCTTTCACAACCCTTTTGACCCTGCTGATCAACGACCTCTCCAATCTGTCCGACCGGATCATCATGGTCCTCGACGACTACCACGCCGTCACAAACGCCGAGGTGCATACGGCCATGATCTTTCTCTTAGACCATCTGCCCCCACAGCTCCACCTTGTCCTGACCACCCGTGACGAGCCGCCGCTGCCGCTCGCTCGGATGCGGGTGCGCGGGCAGGTCAATGAGCTCTATCTGCATGATTTACGGTTTACTCTCGAGGAAGCCGCCGCGTTTCTTACCCAGACCATGGGCCTCGCCGTGACCGCCGAAGAGGTGCGGACGCTCGAACATCGCACCGAAGGCTGGGTCGCCGGCCTGCAGATGGCGGCGCTGTCCCTCCAGGGCTCCGCACGGGCACACGGCGCCCGTGCGCTTGCTGGCGCCGTGAACGCGTTCGGCGGGGGGCATCGCTATGTCATCGACTACTTGGCGCAGGAAGTCCTCCGGCAGCAGCCGGCCGAAATCCGCGCCTTCTTAGGCCAAACCGCGATTCTCGATCGCCTCTGCGCGCCGCTCTGCGATGCCGTCACCCAGCAGGACAACAGCCAGGTAATTCTGGCCTATCTAGAGCAGGCCAATCTCTTCCTGCTCGCGCTCGACGACGAACGCCGCTGGTATCGCTACCACACGCTCTTCGCCGATTTTCTCCGCACCGAGATGCCCGAGCCAGAACAGCGCGCGCTCCACGACAAAGCGCGTGCCTGGTACGAAGCGCACGGCTTTGTCGCCGATGCGATCAAACATGCGCTGGCCGCGCACGACATGGCCGCCGCCGCACGGCTGATTCGCGATAGCTTCGAAGCCATGGCGAAGGTTGGTGAGTTCACCACACTGTTGGGCTGGCTCAATACGCTCCCGGAGCAACTCGTGCGCGCGGATAGCGATCTGTGCTGCCACAAAGGCTGGGTGCTCTACCTGCGAGGACAGATCGACGCCGCTGAAGGGTATGCGGCAGCAGCCACCACACAGCAGCGATCGGATGCCTCGCCGCTTCAGCAAGGCATGCTACTGGCCTTCCGTGCCTTTCTCGCAATCAATCGCGGCGAGCCAGCCCGCGCGGTGCAGCTTGCGCAGGCAGCATTGACCTTGCTGGGCGATACCGAGTCGTTCTTTCGCACGACGGCGCTCAGCCACCTCGGCCAGGCACTGCGACTAACCGGTGACCGGCAGCTGGCGATCCAGACCTTGCGCCAGGCGGTACAGTTAGGTCAACACCTGGGGCATCACCTGATCACCCTGGAGGCGCTGGGCTACCTGGCCCCACTGCTGTATATGCAAGGGCAACTGCGCGAAGCGCTCACTCTCTGCCAGCAAGCCGCTGATCAGTATCGCGATACGCGCCGCAACCCGCTGCCGATGGCCGGGCTGGTGCATGTCCCGCTGGGGGTTCTCTATTACGAGACCAACGACCTGGATCGCGCCCAATATCATCTCGAGACCGGCATCGCGCTTTGCCAGCAGCTTGGAACGGTGTATTCTACTCTCGTGGGGCTGCGCACCCTCGCCAGGCTGCACTATGGGCGCGGCGACCGCGACGCCGCCTGGACAACCCTAGATACAGCCCGCCAGCTGGCCGTGCAGTCGGAAAACCAGCAGCGGATTTGGTTAGTCAGCGCCGTGACCGCCGAGCTCCAGTTACGGGAAGGGCAGGTCGCCGCCGCGGCGCGCACGCTGGCCGAACTCCGCGATGCCGCCGACACCCGCTCCCAGCACGAGACCCTGACGTATGCGCACCTCTTGCTGGCGCAAGGGCACGCGCACGCGGCGCTGCGCGCGCTGGCGCAGTTCGAGGAAACCGCCCGGCGCCAGGGGCGCAACGGCAGCCTGATCGCCATCTACCTCGTGCAGGCGCTCGCCGAGCAGGCGCTGGCGCACCCCGCGGCCACCCGCGAGCGCCTGGAGCAGGCGCTCATCCTTGCCGCCCCCGACGGCTACCGCCGCGTGTTCCTGGACGAAGGGCCGGCCATCGCTGCGCTGCTCCCGCAGGCGCGCCAGGTCGCGCCCGCCTTTGTTGCGAACCTCCTGGACGCCTTCCCCAGGACTGAGGGCCGAGGACTGAGTGCTGAGTCGCTGGCGCCCGCCCACTCAGTCCTCAGTCCTCAGTCCTCAGCACTCGTGGAGCCGCTCAGCGAGGCCGAATTGAAAGTCCTCCGCTTGGTCGCCACTGGCCTCTCGAATCGCGAAATTGCCGATCGGCTGGTGATCACCGTTGGCACCACCAAGTGGCACCTCAACCAGATTTACGGCAAACTGCACGTACGCAACCGCACCGAGGCAGTCGCTCTGGCGCGTCAGCTTCAGTTGTTGTAGCTTCTCCTCCCCAAACACCACCCGCACCGAATGTCAGCCACCGACCCATACGCCCGATCAGAACCTAACCTCCAACCTACCTTTCGATAGGCCACAACCTAACCGGCTGTCGGTTACGATACCACCATCCTGAATTGGGCGGTCGTACGGTTGATACCACATTGGGAGCGGTCGTACGCTTTCCGTTGTATGCGTCAAGTAGCGTCAGCTGTACTGCATCCATCGCACGGCTTCACTCGCACCGGGTAGAAGGAGGAGCACATGTCGCCTGATGGCTATCATCTCACGACCATCCACCAGTTTGTCGGACGTGAGCTCGGCGTCTCGGATTGGCTGACCATCGACCAGGAGCGGATCAATCAGTTTGCGGCCTGCACCGGCGATCACCAGTGGATTCATGTGGATGTCGAGCGGGCCAGGCGCGAAAGCCCGTTCGGCGCGCCGATCGCGCATGGGTACCTCACTCTCGCCCTGCTTCCGAAGTTTCAGTTTGCGATCGGGTTGATCCCCCCAGATGCCGCGCAGGCGATCAACTACGGTCTCGACCGTGTGCGCTTCCTCGCGCCCGTCAAGGCCGGCGCCCGCATTCGCAATCGGGTCGTGCTGCTCGCGGCTGAGGACAAGGGCGGCCGACGCGTGCTGATCAAGACGCAGAACACCATCGAGATCGCGGGCGAACCCACGCCGGCCATGGTGGCAGAGGCGCTCGCCATGCTCAGCGCCGGATGCCCCGAAGGAGTGAACCGATGACACAGATAGCGACGGCGGTTCAGCAGCAAGATGGCATCCGCGTAGATGGGCGAGGCGTGACCCCTATATACGTCGAGGTCGTCGAACGCGCGGCGGAAGCCGCGGGCGCGGCGGATGGCGCGTTCGGCCTCAACCCATTCGTCGGATTCACCGGCGAGGATATCCGTGCCACCCTCCAGCAGATCGCGCAGCAGGCGCTGCAGCACCCGCAACAGGCGCTGAAACACGCCGCCGGCTTCCTCACCGAGCTGGGCCGCGGGTTGAATGGTCAACCCACGTACGCGCCCGACCCGAAGGATAAGCGGTTCTTCGACCCGGCCTGGCAGGCGAGTCCCTGGTACCGCGCCGCGCTGCACAGCTATCTGGCCTGGCAGCAGCGCCTGTTTGCGTTCGTCGACGATGCCGATCTGTCGCCCCGCGACGCCGAGCGCGCGCGATTCGTGCTCACCCTGCTGACCGAGGCGCTGGCGCCGACCAACACGCTCCTCGGCAACCCGGCCGCGCTGAAGAGGGCGATCGAGACCGGCGGCACCAGCCTCGCGCGCGGCCTCATCCACCTGGTCGATGACATCGCCAACAACCGCGGCATGCCCTCCCAGGTCGATAGAACGGCATTTCAGGTCGGGAAGCACCTGGCCCTGACGCCGGGCGCGGTCGTCTTCAAAAACGAGGTGCTTGAGCTGATCCAGTACGCGCCGGCGACGGACCAGGTCTACCGCCGGCCACTGCTCGCGGTCCCGCCGCAGATCAACAAGTTCTACGTCCTGGACCTCGCGCCGGGCAAGAGCCTGATCGAGTACGCCGTGCGGCAGGGCATGGTGACGTTCAGCCTGAGCTGGCGCAACCCGACGCCAGCCCAGCGTGACTGGGGGCTCGAGACCTACATGGGCGCGCTGCTCCACGCGATCGACGTCGTCCGCGACATCACTGCAAGTGAGGATCTCAACATCCTGGGGGCATGTTCAGGCGGTATGACCCTCACCGCGCTGCTTGGGCACCTGGCGGCGCGCGGCGATCGGCGGATCAACGCGGCGACGCTGCTGGTGACGGTGCTCGACACCAGCGTCGAGTCCCAGTTGGGGCTGTTCGCGACCACGCAGACGATCGCGGCGGCCAAGGCGGTCTCGCGAGCCAAGGGTGTGCTCGACGGCCGCGAGCTCGCGCGCGCCTTCAACTGGATGCGGCCGAACGACCTGATCTGGAATTACTGGGTCAACAACTATCTGCTCGGCGCGGACCCGCCGGCGTTCGACATCCTGTACTGGAATAACGACACGACCAATCTACCGGCCCGGCTGCACGGCGACCTGCTCGACCTGTTCCTGACCAACCCGTTCACGCATCCCGGCACGCTCGCACTGCGCGGCACGCCGATCGATTTGTCGAGCGTGAGTTGCGATACTTATCTCCTGGCGGGCGCCACCGACCACATCACGCCATGGCGGGCGTGCTACGCCACGACGCAACTCCTGGGCGGGGCGTGCGCGTTCGTCTTGAGCAATAGCGGCCATATCCAGAGTATCCTGAACCCGCCCGGCAACCCGAAGGCGACCTTTTTCACCAACCCGGCGCACCCCGCCGACCCGGCGCAGTGGCTGGCCGGCGCGCAGCAGCACTCCGGCTCGTGGTGGGAGCACTGGCGCGACTGGCTGCGAGCGCGCTCGGGCGACCAGCGGCCCGCGCC
>Ga0137368_10003470_pt1 | contig 16824 bp, 16 predicted proteins | sample SagtaG_13_FD_104917 | JGI IMG/M metagenome (GOLD analysis project Ga0137368, IMG submission 104917) | Vadose zone soil microbial communities from Sagehorn Ranch, Mendocino, California, USA - Sage1_L_100_16 metaG | ecosystem: Environmental > Terrestrial > Soil > Vadose zone | place: USA...
GGAGGGGTGGGGGGAGGGGTGTGGTGTGGGGGGGGGGGGGGGGGGGGGGGGGGGAGTTGGGGGGTGGGGGGGAGGGGGGGGGGGTGCGGGGGGGGGGGGGGGCGGGGGGGGGGGGGGGGGGGGGGGTTGGCGGGGGGGACGCCGAGGAGGTCGCCGACGGGGAGGGGAGGGGCGTCGCCGGGGCCGGAACGGGACAGCGAACCGGGACGGGCGTGGGAGGCGGGGGCGTGATGGTCAGGGCCAGCGTCGCCGCGCCGGCCGGGACCAACGGGACGAGCGCCGCGAGCACCGTGAGCAGGACGAGCCTTCGCACGGCGAACAGAGTACGGGGCTGGGGCGGGGACGAGCCCTTCCCCACGAGGGACGAGCCCCGCCGCAGAACGGTCCGGGCTACGAGGGGGTCTGGAGGTACTGGCGGAGGTTGGTGCGGAGCAGCGCCTGCTTCAGCTTTCGCGACAGCTTGGCGAGCTCGGTGAGGGAGTCGGTCGCCGCTCGCCGGGCGTCGGGGTTCCGCTGGCGGAGCATGGGCAGGATGATGGCCTCGAACAGACTGGCCTCCCGCTCGGCGAAGTGCCGGTACATCGTGAGGTGTCGGGGCTCCACCCCGTACTTGAACAGGTCCTTCACGATCGACAGGACGACGTAGTCGTCGCCGTCGTAGTACCGGTTGCCGTCGAGGCCGTGCGAGCACAGGATCCCGAACTGCTCCAGCTCGGCGATGCGCTCGCGGTCCACGCCGGTGGCCGAGCTCATCTCGTCCTCGGACATCTGGAGGCCCGTGGGCGGCTCCACGACCTCGTCGTCGGCCGAGTCCCGCTCCACCGGCTCCACCTGCTCCATGCCGGTGTCCTGGCGGGCCAGGCGCTCCTTGATCACCTTGAGCGGGAGGTACTCGTCGCGCTGCATCTTCAGGATCTGCCGCAGGCGGTCCACGTCACCGTCGTAGAACTTGCGGTAGCCCGACGCGGTGCGCTCCGGCTCGATCAGGCCCTCCCCTTCCAGGAACCGGATCTTCGAGATCGTGATGTCCGGGAACTCCGTCTTGAGCGAGATGAGGACCTCGCCGATCGACAGGTAACTGCGTGCGGCCATCGCCATCACTCCCCCGCGAAGAACACGAGCTTGAACTTCCCGATCTGCAACTCGTCCCCGGAGGCAAGCTCGGTCTCGTCGACCCGCTCCCGGTTCACGTAGGTCCCGTTCAGGCTTCCCAAGTCGCGGACGAAGAACCGGTCGTCGCGCCGGCGGACCTCCGCGTGGCGGCGGGACACCGTGACGTCGTCGAGGAAGATGTCGCTCTCCGGGTGGCGGCCCGCGGTCGTGACGTCCTTGTCGATGACGAAGTTCGACCCCGCGTTGGGGCCACGCTTGACCACAAGGAGAGCCTGCTCCTTCGTGAGCTCAGCGAGAGGGAGAGCCACCTCCTCGCCGGATTCCTCCTCGATCTCGATGGGGCTGAACGTGACCGTGGTCTCCTCCTGGAGTGGACGGCCGCACTGGGCGCAGAAGCGTGCGTCATCCGGGTTTCGATGTCCACAGTTCGTGCAGTACAACCTCGTCCTCCCGCGGCATGGAAGGTCCCTCGGAGGTTGAGGCTTCCGAAGGGACGAAACTCTATACCGAGAGTACAGGCTTGGTCAATGGTCGAGGGCGCGTGGATGCAGGGCTCGACTGGAACCGGGGTCAACCGGGACCTGTGGCGGACGTCGACCTGCTCGCGACAAGGGCGACCGTGCGGTCGAGGGAGGCCGGAACCTCCGCTATCCCCCGGCCTGGACCTCGTCCACGTAGGCATGGTAGGCGGCGGCGTCCATGAGGGCGTCCAGCTCCGAGGGGTCGGGGGCCTCGATGGCGATCATCCAGCCGTCCCCGTACGGGTCCTGGTTCACCAGCTCGGGCCGGTCCTCCAGGGCCCCGTTCGCCTCGATCACCGTCCCCGAGATCGGGCTGTACACGTCGGAGACCGACTTCGTGGACTCCACCTCGCCGAACGGCACGCCGGCCTTCACCTCCGTGCCGGGCTCGGGCACGTCCACGTAGACGACGTCGCCGAGGGCGTCCTGCGCGTAGTCGGTGATGCCGATTCGGATCCGGCCGTCTCCCTCCGCCCGGGCCCACTCGTGTTCCTTCGTGTACTTCAGGTCTTCCGGGAACTCCACATCGCCCTCCGTGATCTCAGGCCTTCAGCTCATCCACCAGCGCCGCGTACTCCCGGGCCAGGGCCTCGGCCTCCTCGTCGGAGCCCGCCTCCGCCCAGATCCGGACCACCGGTTCCTCCGGGTGGGGGGCCACGGCCGCCCAGTCCGGGCCCCGGTAGATCTTCAGCCCGTCGATGGTCTCGTCGTCCGGCCCGGCCCGCTCCAGCAGCCGGCGCATGACCGTGCCCTTGGCCTCCCAGGGGGTGTCGACGTCGAGGCGCACGACGTGGGTCTCGGGAAGCCGGTCCACCACGTCGGCCAGCGTCCACTGGGTCCGCGACAGCAGCTCCAGCAGCTTGGCCAGGCTGTACACGGCGTCGGGGGCCGCCAGGAAGTCCGGGAAGATGTAGCCGCCCCCGTCCGTTCCGGCGAAGACCACGTTTCGTTCCTCCGAGGCGGCCATGAGCTCGGAGGCGGAGATCGGCGTCCACACCACGGTCCCCCCGTGTTCCCGGACGATCTGTCCGGCGGCCCGGGAGGTCGTCACCGGCACGGCCACGCGGGGGAATGCCGTCGTCTGCGAGACCAGCCACACGAACGCCAGGAGCCCCTGGACCGGTGACAGCAGCCGGCCGCTCTCGTCGATGAGGTGGAGGCGCTCCCCGACCGAGTCGAACATGGCGCCCACGTCGGCCCCGCTCGACCGGACCAGCCGCCGGAGCTGCTCGAGATGGCCGCTGATCTGCTCGTCGGTGGGCACGGCGCGCTCCTCGTCCAGCGTCGCGTTGACCGCCAGGACCTCGGCGCCCAGCTCGCCCAGCACGGTCGGCGCGGTGAGCGTGGTGGTGCCGAAGCCGTAGTCGACGACGAGCTTCGGACGGCGGGATCGGACCACCCGGGCGTCGACGACGTTCAGCATCTCCCGGAGGTAGTACTCGCGCCGCCGGGCCGGGAAAGAGAGCGCGCCGATCTCGATGTGGAACACACGGCGAAGGTCGTCCCGGTAGAAGATGCGCTCGATCTTTCGCTGGACGGAGGCGTCGACGTCGATCCCCCTGCCGTCGAAGAACTCGATCTGCACGGACGCCGGGTCGAAGGCCGCGGTGCGGACCGAGATGCCGGCATTGGCCCGGGCGGAGCGGGCGTAGAACCGGGCCACGGGGGTCGGGACGAGCTCCAGGTCGTGGACGTCCACGCCGGTGGCGTTCGCCCCCGCCACCATGACCCGCTTGATGATGCGAGCCGTGCGGGTGACGTCGCGGGAGGCCACCAGCACCGAACGCTTCGGCAGCGAGCTCGCGTAGGCCATGGCCAGCCGGATTGCCATCTCCGGCGTGATGTCGATGTTGACGAGCCCGGCCACCCCTCCTTCCCCGAACAACCCTCGGCTGACCCTCGACTCCCAGATGACGCTCTGGGACACGAGGACGCCTGGTTCGACCGTCTTGAAGGGATAAACCTTGACTCGAGGGTTCAGGACGGCGCCCTCGCCGATCCTGCACTCGTCGGCGACGACCGCGCCCTCGTCCACCCGGGCCCCGTGGGCAACGTCCGTGTTCTTCCCGATCACGCACCCGCGCAGGGTCACCGACGGGCCCACGTAGGCGTTGTCGTGGACGACGGCGCGGTGCAGGAACGCCCCGGCCTTGATCACGACGTTGGCCCCCAGCACGGTGTATTCGCGCACCTCAGCGCCCGCTTCGACCCGGGAGTTGGGCCCGATGTAGGCCGGCCCCAGGACCTTCGCGCCTGGCTCGATCTCGGCGTCCCGGCCCAGCCACACGCCGCCCTCCAGGCCGAAGGCGGCCAGGTCGAGGTCGATCTTCCCGTCGAGGACGTCGCGCTGAACGCTCATGTAGGCCTCGAGGGTTCCGACGTCGGTCCACTCGCCGTCGGCGACGTGGCCGTACATGGGAAGGCCCTTCTCCAGGAGAAGGGGGAACAGGTCGTGGGCGAAGTCGAACTCCTCCCCCGCCGGGATGTAGGACAGGACGTCGGGCTCGATGACGTAGATGCCCGTGTTGATCTGGTCGCTGAAGACCTCACCCCATCCGGGCTTCTCCAGGAATCGCTCGATGCGGCCCTCGTCGTCGGTGATGACGATGCCGAACTCGAGGGGGTCGGGGACGCGCTTCAGGGTCACGGTGACGGCGGCGCCCTTGTCCTTGTGGAAGCGCACGGCCTCCTGGAGGTCGATGTCGGTGACCGCGTCGCCGGAGATGACCAGGAAGGTGTCGTCGGCCAGCTCGGACTCGGCGTTCTTCACGCTCCCGGCCGTGCCGTAGGGCTCCTCCTCCGTGGCGTAGGACAGCGACAGGTCGAGGTCCGAGCCGTCGCCGAAGAAGTTCCGGATGACGCTCGCCAGGAACTGGACGGTCACCACGACGTCGGTAAAGCCGTGTCGCCGGAGAAGGCGGAGGATGTGCTGGAGCATCGGCTCGCCCAGCACGGGCAACATCGGCTTGGGCTGGTTGCTGGTGAGAGGTCGCAGGCGGGTGCCCTGGCCCCCTGCCATGACCACGGCCTTCATGTGGCGACATCATAGCCGGGGGGTGATTCGGCCCCCTCGGGCCGGTTCGTCCCGCCGGATGGGCCCCGGAGCGCGTCGCGGAGGTCGAACGCGTAGAGCACGGCCGCCACGTAGTACTCCACGATCCCCACGGCGTACGCGATCCACCCCAGCGCCAGCGCGGCGTGGGCCAGGGCGAACCCGAAGTTCCCCCAGGCCACGACGGGGACGCCGAACATCAGGGCGAACGTGGCCACCTTCCCGATGAACCGGACGTCGATCCGTCCTCCCCGGGCCAGCAGGACCAGCCCCGCCACCAGGATCAAGACGTCCCGGACCAGGATGAGCAGGGCCGCCCACAGGGGAAAGACGTCGCGCACGACCAGCGTGATGAGCGCGGCGGCGATGGCCAGCCGGTCGGCGACAGGGTCGAGGATCTTGCCCAGCTCCGACACCTGGCCCGTCCGGCGGGCGATGACGCCGTCCACCCAGTCCGTGGAGACCACGAACCCCAGCAGGAGAAGCCCCGCCAGCTGGCTGCCGTGGTGCAGCAGGAGCGTGACGAACACCGGGATGAGCAGGATCCGGGCGAACGAGATCGCGTTCGGGATCGTCAGGACGCGCCGGCTGGCGGCCCCAGGCGGGGCAGGGCTGGCCACGCGCGCACGCTACCACCGGGATGAGGACGCGGCGGCGGCCGTCCGTGTGCCGACGGCTCGGACGGCGGCCGCCGGCACACGCTTCAGTGCGCTGCTGGATCCGTCCTCACGCCTCGCAGGTGGCCGGGCTCGTCGACGTGTCGGGCTTCGTGCACAGCGGTCCCAGACCCGTCGTCGCATTGGGGCGGCTGATGAAGGCGACCGGCCCGGCATCGTGCGTCCCGTTGAACGGCGTCGGCGGGCCAGTGAACCCGCACGGCGCGGCGTCCGCGGGGTCGTCGAACCAGATTCCGACGTGGAAGGTGTTCGTCGGCCCGAGGGAGGCGTCCGCGTCGAACCCGAAGGCCTCGTCCAGCAGGATCGTCTTGAGCTTCACCGTCGCCGCGTTGTTGTCCCCGATGTCGATGTCCGCCTGGTACCACGCCATGCCGAAGTTCTTGAATGCAGGATCCGGCTGGCCGTTCGCGAGCTGAGGGCTGTTCTGGGCCGTGAACAGGTCGAACCCGGTGTCCTCCTGGAAGCCCTTCAGGTGCAGGATGAGGGTCGCGACCTGCTTGCCGCGGATCACCGTCACCTTCGCGCTCGCGGTCTGCTTCTCCTCCTGCGCACACCCCAGGAACTGCTGGTTGGGGAAGAGGCGGAAGGTGATCTTGTGCGGGGCCCTGCCCGGCGCGCCGGCGCGGCCGATCGCGTTCGGGACGACGACGAACGCCATCAGGCCGACCACCACGGTCAACGGAACGAGCCACCGCACGACACGCACGCGGGACGAACGCACCGGTTCCATCGAGTTCCCCCTTCCGGTCGCCGACGGTCCGCGGTCACTCCCGGACCCGCGGCGAAGGTAGGCGTGCGGCCACCCCGGAGTCAACCGCGCTCCCAGCTCGAGTCGGCCCGGCGCGATGTGCGAGTCCGACCGACGTCCACGTTCCCCGCTCGTCGGGCCGGCGGGATTCGAACCCGCGACCTCTTGACCCCCAGTCAAGCGCGCTAACCAAGCTGCGCCACGGCCCGGCGCCCCGATTGTAGCGGCGCCCGCCGACGCCGAAGGGGTCAGGGGTGGGCGGCGCTCGTCAGCCCCGCGAGCGCGTCCTGCGCTTGGCCCGGAACTTCAGCCTGATGGGCACGCCCTCGAGGCCGAACGCCCGGCGCAGGCGGTTCTCCAGGAACCGCCGGTACCCGGGCTCGGGCGCCCGGGCCCCGAACAGGACGAAGGTGGGAGGGCCGGCGGCCGTCTGGGTCCCGTAGAGGAACCTGGGCGTCCCGCGGGGCGGCGGCCGCTCGGCCTGGGCCTGCTGGAGGACGCGGTTCACCTCCGCCGTGGAGACCCGCCGGCGCCATCGGCCGTGCGAGTCCAGCAGGACACCGGGGAGGCGGGCCACCCCCTGGCCGGTGAGGGCGGAGATCCGCACCAGCGGCGGTCGGTGGAACGGCGCCAGCTGCTCCGCGAGGTCCTCCAGACGAGTGGAGCGTTCGCCGGAGGGCACCAGGTCCCACTTGTTCGCCGCGACGACGAGCCCTCGACCCGACTCGATGACCCGTGCCGCCACGTGCTTGTCGTCCGAGGTGAGGGCCTCGGTCGCATCCAGGACCAGCAGCGCCACGTGGGCCCGGTCGATCGCCCGGGCCGCCCGGACCAGGCCGTAGTAGTCGACCCCCTGCATCCTCGCGGAGCGCCGGAGGCCGGCCGTGTCGACGAACCGGACCGGTCCCGACTCCCACTGCACGACCGCGTCCACCGCGTCGCGCGTCGTCCCGGCCTCCTCGTAGACGACCGAGCGCTCCTCCTCCACGAGCCGGTTGAACAGGGAGGACTTGCCGACGTTCGGCCTCCCGACCAGGGCGAACCTTGGCTCAGCCTCCACTTCAGGTTCAACCTCTCCCTCGGGAAGGAGATCCAGGACCTGATCGAGCAGCTCGCCGGACCCGCGGCCGTGGAGCGCCGACACGGTGATGGGCTCGCCCAGCCCCAGCGCGTGGAAGGCCGCCGCCTCCGGTTCCTGCACGTCGGTGTCCACCTTGTTGACCACGAGGAGGACGGGCACCGTGGCCCGCCGGAGGCGCCGGGCCAGCGCGGCGTCCTCCTCCTGGACGCCGGTCCGGACGTCCACCACCAGCAGCACCAGGTCGGCGCCCTCCGCGGCCCGGGCGGCCTGGGCTGCCGCCAGCGCCTCCACGCCGGAGGCCTTCGTGACGTGCCCCCCGGTGTCGACGGCCACGAAGGTCCTCCCCCGCCACTCCACGGGAACCTCCACGCGGTCTCGGGTCACCCCGGGCTGCTCGTGGGCGATGACCTCCCGCTGCCCCAGGAGCCGGTTCACCAGCGTGGACTTGCCGACGTTCTGGCGGCCCACGATGGCGACCCTCGGCAGCCGGCCCCCGGCGGAGGCGGCGCGCGGCACGTCGCCTCGAGAGGCGTCGCCGTTCACCCCGTGCCTCCGGCGGCCCCGACGCCCCCGACCCGCCGCCGCACCAGGGCGAGCGCTTCCTGGTAGACCTCGTCGGCCTCCCGGTCCGTCGTGTCGATCCGGACGGCGTCGAGCGCGGGGACGAACGGGTTCGTCTTCGCGTCGAGGGCGTCGCGGGTCTCCAGCCGGGCCGCGAGATCGCCGCCTCCACCCCGCTCGTGCGTGCGGCGGCCGGCCCGCTCCGAGGGCGCCGCGTCGAGGAAGATCTTCACCGGCGCATCCGGGAACACCACCGTCCCTATGTCCCGACCCTCGACCACGGCTCCGGGTTCTCCCAGGCGGCGCTGCTCGGCGACCATGAACCCGCGGACTTCAGGGTGCCTGGAGACCGAGGACACGTTCTGCTCCACCTCGAGACCCACGAGGTCGGCTCCCGCGGGCCGGCCATCGACGAGGAGCTCGGGTGGCATCAGGCTCCACTCGAGGTCGAACCTCATGTGCCGGAGGAGCCCGGCGAGGGCGGGCCCGTCGTCGGGGTCGATGCCCTCGTCCAGGGCCCGGTGGGTGAGGGCCCGGTACATGGCTCCGGTGTTCAGATACGGCAGGCGGAGCGTGGTGGCAAGGCGCCTGGCCAGGGTGCTCTTGCCGGCCCCGGCGGGCCCGTCGATCGCGATCACCGGCCCGGTCGCCCCCGGGCTCACGGCCCCACCTCGACCGTGGCCCCCAGCGCTCGGAGCGTCTGGAGGAACCCCGGGAACGAGACGTCTGCCCACTCGACGCCGGTGATCTCGCACGGACCCCGGGCGGCGAGGGCGCCGACCACGAAGGCCATGGCCAGGCGATGGTCCCCCCGGGCGTCGGTCGTCCCGCCCCGCAGGCCGCCGCCCGCCACGACCAGCGTGTCCCCTCGGAGCTCGGCCTCGCCCCCCAGCTCCCGGATCCCCTGGGCGAGGCCGCCCAGGCGGTCGCTCTCCTTGACCCGCAGCTCGCCGCCGCCCTCGAACCGGGACTCGCCCCCCGCGTGCGCGGCCACGAGCGCCAGGACGGGGACCTCGTCGATGACCCCCGGAAGCTCGTCCGCGGTGACCGTCGCGCCATGGAGGCCTGCCCCGGCCGCGACACCGAGCTCCCCCACCGGCTCCCCCACCTCGGAGCGGACGACGCCGGACTCGGCCTCCGCCCCCATGCGCCGGAGCACGTCAAGGAAACGGGTCCGGGTCGGGTTCAGCCCGACCTCGGCCACGCTGACCTCCGCGTGGGTGAGGATGGCGGCCGCGGCGAGGAAGGCGGCGGCCGACGGGTCGCCCGGCACGGTCCCGGCGAAGCCCTCGTGCTGGAACCGCCGGACGGTCACGACGCGACCCACCCCGCCTTCCGCGGCGTCGTGCACCGGCGCCCCCAGGTGCTCGAGGGCCCGCTCGGTATGGTCGCGGGTACGGGTGCTCTCCACCACGGTGGTCTCTCCCTCCGCCGCCAGCCCGGCCAGCAGGATGGCGCTCTTGACCTGGGCGCTCGGGACCGGGAGAGCGTATCGAATGCCGGTGAGCCCACCGCCCCCGATCACCAGGGGGGGCCGGCCGGAGACCGTGCCCACCTCGGCGCCCATTCGCCGGAGCGGCTCCGCCACCCTTTCCATGGGCCGTCGCAGCAGGCTCGCGTCGCCCGTCAGGACCGTGCGGAACGGGCACGCCGCCAGTATCCCGGCCAGCAGGCGCATCGACGTCCCGCTGTTCCCACAGTCGATCTCCGCCTGAGGGTGCCGAAGGGCCGCCCTGCCGGCGGCCGCGATGGCGACGCGCCGCCCCGCCGAGGAAGCCGGCTCACCCTCGACCTCCGCTTCATTGCGACGTTTCATGTGAATCCAAGCATCCAGCTCGACTTGAGGATCGGGCAGGAGGGCGAGCGCGGCCGAGGCGGTCGAACGCACGTCCAGCGAGGCCGGGAGGCCAGAGAGCTCGCTCCGGCCGCTGGCGGTGGCGGCGAGCAGCAGCCACCGGTGCGAGATGGATTTGTCTCCGGGAACCGAAAGCTGCCCCCCGACCGAGCTCCCCGGACGCACCCGCGCACGCATCGGCTCACGCCAGCCGGACGGGGTCGAACCCGCTGGAGGCCAGGGCGCCGGCGGCCGCTTCCGCGAGCTCCGCCGCTACGGTGAGGTGCGCGGTCCCCCGGCCCCCTTCGAAGGAGTGCACGATCTGGAGGTCCTCGATGTTGACGTCGTGGGTCGCCAGCGCGCCCGTGAGCTGGGCCAGCACACCGGGCCGGTCCGGGATGGCCACCTGGAGGACGGCGACCCCCGCGCGAACCTGCGGCTTCGTCCCCAGGGCGAGCCGGGCCGCCCGGGCCTCGTCCAGCACCCGCTCGAGGCCGGAGGGGGACTCGTGCTCCAGCGCGTCCCGGATCTCCACGAGCGCCTCGACGAACCGGGTCAGCGCCGGCACGACGGCCTCACGGTTCGTTCGAAGGATGTCCGTCCACAGCGGCGGGCTGGAAGCGGCCAGCCGGGTCAGGTCCCGGAACCCCCCGGCGGAGAGGTCGAGGAGGTCCGGATCCAGGGCGTGCTCCCGAGCCGCCAGCGCCATGAGCGCGGAGGACACGACCTGCGGGAGGTGGCTCACCACCGCTACCAGGCGATCGTGCCGGTCCGCGTCCATGACCATGGGCCGGGCGCCGACCCCCCTGATCCACGTCGCCACACGGTCGACGTGCTCCCCGTTGCCATCCCGCGGGGTCAGGATCCAGGCGGCCCCGTCGAACACCGCGGCCGACGCCGCCTCTGGGCCGGCCCGCTCCGAGCCCGCCATGGGGTGGCCGCCCACGAACCTGCCCGCCCGGCCGCGTCCGGCCCGAGCCTCGACCTCAACCAACACTTGAGACTTTATGCTTCCCACGTCCGTGACCAGGGTGTTCGTATCGGCGGCCAGGCACGCGGCGGCGGCCTCGGCGATCGCCGGGACGGGCGTGCACACGAAGACGATGGCGGCTCCCTGCGAGCAGGCCCCGGCCGATACCACCGGCTCGAAGCGGGCCCGGGCGGCCGAGCGGGCCAGTGTCCCCGGGTCGGCGTCGTGGCCTCGGACGGGGTGGCCGAGCCGCGCCGCGGCCAGCGCGATGGAGGTCCCGATCAGGCCGGTGCCGACGACCCCGATCGGCGGCAGGGCCCGCGCCCCGCCCGCCTCAGCCGAGGTCATCGCGGAGCGACCGGGCGCCCTCCAGGTAGACGTGGACGACCTCGCCCGGCCCCCGGTCCGTGTGGAAATGCAGCAGGACCCGGATGCATCCCGGAAGGGAGCCCTCCACCGCCAGCTCCCGGGCGCACAGCAGCGGGACCGAGCGCAGGCCCATGCGGCGGGCGGCCTCGGCCGGGAAGGCCGAGCGGATGTCGTCGGTCGCCGTGAACACGATGCTCACGAGGTCGCCGTCCCCGAGGCCGTTCCGCTCCAGCAGCTCGGAGAGGAGCCGCTCGGTCGCGGACAGCACGGCCTCCCGGCCGTCGCCGTCGACCGTGATCGCCCCTCGCGCCGCGCGAACCATCACCGGTCCTCGTGCACCGCTCTTCCCGCCCATGGCGGTTCAGGCTACCGCGTCACCAGAAGCGATCGACCGCCGGACCTGCCGGACCTGCTGGACCTCCCGGACCGCCGGACCTCCCGGACGGCCCCGGCTACAGGCCGGCCGCCCGGAACAGTTCGCGAACCTCATCCGGTTCGAGCTCCCGAACCTGGCCGGGCGGGAGCCGGCCCAGCCGGACGGGCCCGACCCGAAGGCGGACCAGCCGCCTGACCGGCAGCCCCACGGCGGCCAGCAGACGCCGGACCTCGCGCTTGCGCCCCTCCCCCATCACCAGCCGGACGGCGCCTCGTCCCCCGGAGCGCGCCTGCACTCGCGCCGACAGCGCCCGGGCCGGCCCGTCCTCGAGCTCCACCCCCCGCGCGAGCCGCGCGACGTGCCGCTGCGTTGGCGTGCCCTCCACCTCCGCGAGGTACTCCTTCTCCACGCCGTACCGCGGGTGCATCAGCCGGTTGGCGAGCTCACCGTCGTTCGTAAGCAACAGGAGCCCTTCCGTCTCCCGGTCCAGCCGGCCCACGGCCACCACGCCGGGGGCATCCGACGGAAGCAACTCCGACAGGTCCCGGCGTCCCCGAGGGTCGCGGACGGTCGACACGACGCCGGACGGCTTGTGCAGCACGAAGTACCGCAGCGCGGGGTCGAGCGGCACCCGCGACCCGTCGACCTCGACCCGATCGACCGCGGGGTCCACGCGGTCCCCCAGCGTGGCAACGCGGCCGTTCACCGACACCCGCCCGTCCCGGATCAGCTCCTCGGAGGCCCGCCGCGACGCCACGCCGGCGCGGGCCAGCGCTCGCTGGAGCCGCTCCTCCGCCATGGCGGCGAGCTAGCCCGCCGCCTGGTCCTCGTCGGCCTGGGGGGTGAGCAGCGGCGCGAGCGAGGGCAGCGCCGACAGCGACGGCAGCGCCAGCCGCTCCAGGAACTCCGGGGTGGTCCCGTACAGCACCGGCCGGCCGGGCCCGTCGTCCCGTCCCACCTCCTCGAGCAGTCCCCGCTCCACCAGCGCGCGCAGCACGCCGTCCGAGTTCACTCCCCGGATCGCCGCGACCTGGTGCCGCGTGACCGGCTGCTTGTACGCGACCACGGCGAGCGTCTCCAGCGACGCCTTCGTCAGCCGCGCATGCCGCCCCGACAGCACGAACTGCTCGACGTACGGGGCGGTGTCCGGATGCGTGGCCAGCTGCCACCCCCCGGCCACCCGCCGGACCACCAGGCCGGCGCCCCGGTCCTCGTACGCGCGGGCCAGGTCGTCGAGCACCTCGTCCACGACGCGCCGGTCGACTTCCACGGCCTGCGCCAGGGTCCCCGCCGGCAGTGGCTCGTCCGCGACGAACAGCAGGGCCTCCAGCGCCCTCGCGATCTCCGTTCGATCCGTCACTTCGCTCCCCTCGTCGAACGAGCCGGCGCGAATCACGCCGGCTCCGACCACCGGACCTCGATCTCGCCGAACGTGTCGGCCTGCGAGAGGTCGACCCGTCCCTCCCGGTACAGCTCGAGCAGCGCGAGGAACCGCACCACCACGTGGATGCGTTCCTCGCAGTCCGCCACCAGATCGCGGAACCGCGTCGCCCCCAGCTCCCCCAACCGGTCCTGCACCGCGCGCATGGCCTCCGAGACGGTCACCCGGATCGGCGCCACGTGCGACAGGTCGAGGACCGGCGGCGGCCGGAGCAGCGCGGCGGCCGTGCGAGCCAGCGCCTGGGCCGTGACCTTCTCCATGACGTCGGGGTACAGATGTGCGAACTCCGGCGGCGGACCGGCCTGGCGGGCGAAGTACCGGGAGCCCTCCTCGAGCCGGACGGCGAAGTCGGCCGCCGCCCTGCGGAACGCCGCAAGCTCCAGGCTCCGGGCGTAGGCGAGGTCCGGCGATCCGCCCAGCAGGTCCTCCTCGGTGGGCTCCTGGTGCCGCGGCATCAGCCGCCCCACCTTGAGCTCCAGGAGCGCGGCGGCCACGGCCAGGAACCATGTGTCCTCCTCCAGGCTCCACGCCTCCGCCTCCGTGGCGTGGGCCAGGAACTCGTGGGTCACCCGGGCCACGGGCACGTCGCACACGTCCACCCGGTGCGACAGCAGGAGGTCGGCCAGCACCCGGAACGGCCCGGCGAACACGGGCAGCGACACTGCGAACTCGCCCACCCCGGCGCCGGCCTGCCGCCCCTCCGTCACGATGCGGCGATGATAGCCCGCGATCCCGGCGATTCCCCGGAACCGCAGCGGACGCCCGGCCTCGGCGGGGGCCTACGCCGCGACGGGCTCCACCTCGCTGGTGCACGCCGCGCACCGCGTGGCGCTCACCGGGATGCTGGTCTTGCAGTACGGGCACTCCCGCAGGGCGGGTGGCTCCTCCGGCGCGCCTCGCGGCGTCGTCATCCGGTTGAACGTCCGCACCAGCAGGAACAGCACCACCGCGACCAGCAGGAAGCTCACGATCGCCGTGATGAGCTTGCCGTACAGGATGTGCCCCTTGCCGATGTCCCACGACAGCGAGTCGAACGTCGGCTTCCCCACCGCCGCCGCGATGAAGTTGAGGATGACGTCGTTCACGAGCGAGGTCACCACCGCGGCGAAGAACAGCGCGAGGATGAACGCGACCGCCAGGTCGACCAGGCTCCCCTTCAGCGCGAACGCCTTGAATTCCTTCACGAACCCCCGCATCGCCCCTCCTTCCGGTCGACGTTCACGGCAGGCACGACCCGCCCACGATTGCGTTGCACAACGCGTTGCCGAGCGCGTTCACGAACGTGAGGACCGGGGCTCCCAGCAGGAAGAAGATCACCAGCATGAACAGCGGGAGGTACTGGTCCATGTTCGTGTACACCTCGCGGGCCCGGCCGTGCAGGAACCGCGCCAGGATCTTCGCGCCGTCCAGGCCGGGGATCGGCATCAGGTTGAACACGAACAGCACGACATTGACCTGAAGGACGGCCGCCAGGAACCGGATCAGCTCGCTCGGCGATCCTGTCTGGCCGGGCAGCAGGACCCGAAGCGCGAGCGCTGCGACGATGGCGAGGCCCAGGTTCGCCAGCGGCCCGGCCAGGGCGATCCACAGGGTGTCCCGATTGGGGTTCCGCAGGTTCATCGGGTTGAGGGGCTGCGGCTTCGCGTACGCGAACACCGGCAGCCCCACGTTCGCCGCCCGCAGCACCAGCAGGAGGCCGGGGAGGAGGCCCGTCCCGAAGGGATCGAAGTGCGTCTTGGGGTTCAGCGTCCTGCGGCCGAACCGCCTCGCCGTCGGGTCGCCCAGCCGCTCGGCGAGGAACGCGTGCGCGTACTCGTGGAGGGCCAGGCTGGGGATGAGGGCGACCAGCAGGTACAGGGCGAACTTGATGGTCTCCGCGGTCACCCGTCCTCCCCGTACCAGCCGTACACGAGCGGGGGCGGCTCGACCGGCTCCTCGCTCATCCGGACCGCCGCCAGCACGCGCCACGCCGCGGCCTCCGCGGTGCCTTCGCCCCGCGCGTGCACGCTGCCGATCTCCTGCCCCGCCTCGATCGCGTCCCCGATCTTGGCCCGGAACACGATACCGGTGGCGGGGTCCACCGGGTCGCCCTTCTGGTGTCGCCCCGCCCCCAGATCGACGCTCGCCCGTCCGATCTCCTCCGCGTCCATCGACGCCACGAACCCGGACCGCGCGGCCAGGATCGGGCGGACCAGCGGGGCCCGTGGCAGGACCGACCACGGGTCCTCCGCGACCCGGGGATCGCCCCCCTGCGCCTCGACCATCCGGGCGAAGACGTCGAGGGCCTCCCCGCCGTCGAGTGATTTCTCGGCTCGTGCCGACGCCTCGTCCCGGTCCATGCCCTCCAGCCGCGACAGCGCCTCGGCCGCGAACGTGATCGCGAGGTCCCGGAGCCGCCCCTGGAACGCCCCTCGCAGCACCTCGATGGCCTCCGCCACGTCGAGCGCGTTCCCCACCGCGTCGCCGAGCGGCTGCGACATGTCGGTCACCGCCGCGCGGGCTCTCCGGTCCCATCCCGCGGCGAGGGCCATGCACGCCCGGGCCAGGTCGGCCGCGTCCTGGGGCGTCTTCATGAAGGCGCCGCTCCCCGCCTTCACGTCCAGCAGCACGAGGTCCGTCTCCACCGCGAGCTTCTTCGACATCACGCTGGCGGCGATGAGCGGGAGCGAGCTGACGGTCGCGGTCGCGTCGCGCAGCGCGTACAGGGCCCCGTCGGCGGGCACGAGGTCGTGCGTCTGCGCCACCACCGCGCAGCCCACCCGCTCCACCTGCTGCTCCAGCTCCTCAGGCGACAGGTTCGTGCGGAGTCCGGGGATGGACTCGAGCTTGTCGAGGGTCCCCCCCGTGTGGCCGAGTCCTCGCCCCGAGAGCTTGGCCACGGCGAGCCCCACCGACGCGGCCAGCGGCGCGAACACCAGCGTCACGGCGTCCGCCACGCCGCCGGTGGAGTGCTTGTCCACCTTCGGCCTCGAGATCCCCGACAGCGGCAGCGTCCGCCCCGAGTCGACCATGGCCCGGGTCAGCGCGAGGGTCTCCTCCGCATTCAGCCCGCGGATGTACGCCGCCATGAGGAAAGCGGCCGCCACCTCGTCGCGGATCTCGCCCCGCCCGTAACCCTGAACGAAGGCCCGAAGCTCGGGTTCAGGGATGGCCTTCCCGTCCCGCTTCGCGGCCACGACGTCGCGGGGATCGATGACCGTCACCGGGGCCTTTCCCCAGCTATCCACACGTTATCCACCTCAACCTCCAGTGGAGGGTCATCACAGCGTCAGCGATCGAAGCCCAGGTCGACGGCGAAGCTCTCTCCAGCCAGGCCCGAGGTCGGGACTCCCAGGAGCCCCCCGATCGACGCCCCGAGGTCCGCGAACCCGGGCCTGACTCCAAGGTCATGTGGACCTCCAGGCACCCCCGCGGCCAGGACCGGCGTGTTCTCACGTGAGTGGTCGGTGGAGGGTGTGGTGGGGTCGCATCCGTGGTCCCCGGTGATGAACAGGACGGCGCCGTCGAGGGCCTCCAGGAGCTCCGGGAGCCGGCGATCGAACGCCTCCACGCACCGGGAGTAGCCCTGGGGGTCGTTCCGGTGGCCGTACTTGGAGTCGAAGTCGACGAGGTTCGTGAACACCAGGGACGGCCCGGGACGCCGCAGGTACTCCAGGCTGAGGTCCACCCCGTGGTCGTTCGAGTCCGAGTACACGGCCTCGGTCATGCCGTGGCCGGCGAAGATGTCCTGGATCTTGCCGATGCCGTACACGGCCACGCCGGCCTCGACGCAGCGGTCCAGGAGCGTCGGGCCCGGCGGCGGCACCGAGTAGTCCCGGCGCTCTGGGGTCCGGACGAACCCCCCGGGCTCGCCGGCGAACGGCCGGGCGATCACCCGCCCGACCCGATGCTCCCCCACCAGCAGGCCCCGCGCGATCCGGCACCACTCGTACAGGGTCTCCAGCGGCACCACGTCCTTGTGGCAGGCGATCTGGAACACGGAGTCGCCGCTCGTGTACACGATGGGGCGGCCGGTGCGCATGTGCTCCTCGCCGAGCTCGGCGATGATCTCGGTCCCCGAGGCCGGCTTGTTGCCGAGGAC
>Ga0137368_10003484_pt1 | contig 16785 bp, 17 predicted proteins | sample SagtaG_13_FD_104917 | JGI IMG/M metagenome (GOLD analysis project Ga0137368, IMG submission 104917) | Vadose zone soil microbial communities from Sagehorn Ranch, Mendocino, California, USA - Sage1_L_100_16 metaG | ecosystem: Environmental > Terrestrial > Soil > Vadose zone | place: USA...
CAGTTGGTCGTGCCGGCGGCGTCGAAGGCGTACAGCACGTTGTCGCGCGACGGGACGTACACCACCCCGTTCGCCACCGCCGGGGAGGACTGGATGGCGTCCCCGGTGGATCCGGTCCACAGGGGGTGGCACACCTTCGGATTGCCCGAGCAGTTGGTCGTCCCGGCGGCGTCGAAGGCGTAGAGCTTGTTGTCGATCGACCCCTGGTACACCACCCCGCTGGCGACGGCGGGCGAGGACTGGATGGCGTCCCCGGTGGATCCGGTCCACAGGGGGTGGCACACCTTGGGGTTCCCGGAGCAATTGGTCGTGCCGGAGGCGTCGAACGCGTACAGCTTGTGGTCCTGTGACCCCAGATACGCCACCCCGTTCGCCACGGAGGCCGAGGCGACGATGCTGGTGCCGCCGTTCCAGCTCCACAGGGGCTGGCACACCTTGGGAGTTCCGGAGCAGTTGGTCACCCCTGCCGCGTCGAAGGCGTACAGGCCCCTGTCCGACCCGGCGTACACCACCCCGTTCGCCACGGCCGGCGAGGACCGGATCGGGGAAAAGACATTGCCCCCGGTGTGCCCGGTCCACAGAGGCTGGCACACCTTGGGGGCCCCGGAGCAGTTGGTGGCCCCGGCCGCGTCGAAGGCGTACAGGTTGGTGTCGAACGACCCCACGTAGACCACCCCGTTGGCGACCGCGGGCGAGGACTGGATGACGTCCCCGGTGGATCCGGTCCACAGGGGCTGGCACACCTTGGGGGCCCCGGAGCAGTTGGTCGTCCCGGAGGCATCGAAGGCGTACAGCTTGTGGTCGGGCGACCCCACGTACACCACTCCGTTCGCCACGGCCGGAGAGGAAGAGGTGGCCCCCCCGATGGGCCCGGTCCACATGGGCTGGCACACCTTCGGGGTCCCCGAGCAGTTGGTGGCGCCCGCCGCGTCGAAGGCGTACAGGTTGCCGTCGGCGACCCCCAGGTACACGACACCGCCTGCCACGGCCGGCGACGAGAGCCCGATGAAGCCCGCACCGGTCCCCGTCCAGGCCGGGCCCAGATCACTCAGATTGCCCAGCCCGATCGTCGACTCGTCAGCGTTGTAGCCAGAGTGGGCCAAATCGTGGCCGAACTGCGGCCACTCCCCGGCCGACGGGGTGGCTCCACGACCGAGCGCGGCGGACGGACCGGCGAACGCGGCAACCAGCGAAACGACGGCGACTACCGCCCCCCACCCGAACCTGTGACGGCTCATCTCCCCCCTCCTCACAGGTCGACGCGGGCCAACCAACGCCCCGAGACTGCGCCCACCTCGCCACGCAGTCAATGACGAACGTCACAGTCAAGGACGAAAATCCGAAGCCAGGGACAGAATGGCCCGTCATCCACGGGACGCGGTTTCTGTCTGTGGGCGCTGGTGGTTTCGAACCACCGACCTCCGCCTTGTAAGGGCGGCGCTCTCCCGCTGAGCTAAGCGCCCGCTTCCGTATCGGCCTCGGTACCGGTGCCCTGCACGTGGCCGCACGCGCGGCATACCACCTCGCCGAGCATGAGCGAGAGCCGGGTCTGCCCGCACCGCTCGCACCGGTCCAGCCTCGACGTCCAGTCGGGCGTGGTGACCTGGCACGCGGGGCACACCAGCACCTGGCGGCCTCCGGCCACGGCCCGCGCCCACGGACGCTCCTTCTTGGGGGGGTCGTAGGTGGGCCGGCCGCACAGCCAGCACGCGGCGCGCTCGATCTCGAGCTCCCCGCTCACGCTCACCGCATGAGCATAGTGATCGACGGGCAACGCGCCAGCCCGCGTTGCTGGCGCGGCGGCGATGATGGGAGCATCCGACTCTCTCGAACGGGAGGCATCCGTGGGCGACTACGAGACGATCACCTACGAGCTCGATGGAAATGTGGCCACCATCACGCTGGCCCGGCCCGAGAAGCGCAACGCGGTCAACCTGACGATGTTCCAGGAGCTGGGCGTGGCGGCGTCCCGAGCCGGCGATGACGCCGACGTCCGAGCGGTGCTCGTGCGCGGTGAGGGACCGTCCTTCTGCGCGGGGATCGACCTGGCCGAAATGGCACAGCTGGGTGGGGCGCTGGCCGAGGACGTGCGGAGCCTGGGGATCGTGGCCCAACGTCCGTTCCTGCTCCTGGCCACGATGGACAAGCCCTCCGTGGCCGCCGTCCAGGGCCACGCGCTGGGTGCGGGCTTCCAGCTCGCCCTGGCCTGCGACCTCCGGGTTGCGGCATCCGACGCGAGCTTCGGGATGCTCGAGATCGGCTACGGGCTCGTGCCGGACCTCGGCGGCAACCACCGCCTCCGCGCCCTGCTCGGACCGGCCGTGGCCAAGGAGCTCGTGTGGACGCGCCGCCGCGTGGACGCGGGCGAGGCCGAGCGGATCGGCCTGGTCAACCGGGTGGTCCCTCCGGACGGACTGGCCGAGGAGGCCACCGGGCTGGTGCGAACGCTCGCGGACACCGCTCCGATCCCGGTCCGGCTGGCCAAGCGGCTCATCGACGGCGCGGCCATGCGCACCCTGGAGGACCACCTGGTCGAGGAACGAGAGGCGCAGGTGGCGTGCGTGGCCAGCGAGGACCAGCGTGAGGCCGTCGCGGCGTACCTCGAGAAACGGCCGGGCCGGTTCCAGGGTCGATGAGGCGAGCCTTCCTCGTCCTCCTCGCGGCCGTCCTCGCCGCGTGCTCCACCTCCTCGTCGCGCGACAGGCACGACCGAGGAGAACCTCCAGCATCCACCCCGGTCGCCTCGGCGACCCCGACGTCCGCCGAGACGAGCCCCGCCTCCGCCGACGCTCAGCTCGACCTGGCCCGGAAGCGGATCAGGGACGTCGTGTTCATCGTGAAAGAGAACCGGACCTTCGACACCTACTTCGGGCGCTTCCCCGGCGCCGACGGGACGACCGAGGGGAAGACGTGCGATGGCGGCACCGTCCCCCTCCGTCCGGCGAAGGACGAGACCGACGACATCGAGCACCACTTCGTCCCGGCCCTCCGTGCGGTCGACGGCGGCAAGATGGACTGCTTCGACGAGCTGTGGAACGGCACGAAGCTCCAGTCGTACGTCCAGTACCGCCGCGACCAGATCCCGGCGTACTGGTCATGGGCCCGGCACTTCGTGCTGGGCGACCGATTCTTCAGCTCCATCTACGGCCCCACCGGCCCCGAGCACATGTGGACCGTTGCGGCGCAATCGGATCGGTTCGTTGACCAGGAGGAGCCCGGCACGTTCGGCCCCAACGGCGCGCCGCGCGAGTACTGCGACGACCCCGCCGAGCGGGCGATCTCGTTCCGGAAGCTCACGCCCACGGAACGGGAGCGCGCGTTCCACCTGGAGGAGAGCGTGGACACGGCCACGCGGGTGTCGCAGTTCTTCGTCACCCGGTGGCCGTGCACCGACATCAAGGTCCTACCGGACGAGCTCACGGCGCACGGCGTCTCGTGGCGGTACTACTGGGGCGGGAACAACTGGGTCCAGCCGCTCCGCCAGATCCGCCACGTCCGGTTCGGCCCGGAGTGGAACGACGTCATCTCGGAGTCACGGTTCATCCCGGACGTCGAGGCCGGCCGGCTGCCGGCCGTGTCGTGGTTGGTCCCGCCGGTCAGCCTGTCGGAGCACCCGCCCGCGTCGGTGTGCCAGGGCGAGAACTGGACGGTCCGCGCGGTCGACGCGATCATGCGGAGCCCGGCCTGGAAGAGCACGGCCATCGTCCTGACCTGGGACGACTTCGGCGGGTTCTACGACCACGTCGGCCCGCCCCACATGGACCTGTACGGGCTGGGGCCGCGCGTCCCCCTCGTCGTGATCTCGCCGTGGGCCAGGCCGGGGTTCGTCGACCACACGACGCTCGAGTTCTCGTCGGTCCTCCGGTTCATCGAACGCCTCCACGGCCTGCCGCCGCTGGCCGCCCGAGACCGCGTGGCCGAAGACATGCTGGAGGCGTTCGACTTCTCCCAGCGGCCGAACCCGCCGCTGCCGAAGCCGCAGCGCGACTGCTCGAAGGCGCGGTGAGGCCGGCTATTCGGGCACGATGGCCCTGAGGTCCAGGAACTCCGCGCCGGCGGACAGCGCCGCCACCAGCCGGTCCATGGCCGCCTCGACGCTCTCCCGATTCGGCCCCAGCGCCAGCGGGTAGTACTCGTCCTCCCCCTCGTCCGGCTCCCACCCGAAGGCGTACGCGCGAAGCTCGAAGGCGTCGCCCTCCTCGTCCTCCTCCAGCCGGATGTACTCGATGTTGCGGAGGTTGACGAGCTCGTCCTCCTGCGTCCTGACCCACATGTGCTCCCCCTCGAATTCGCGGCCGTGCGCGCCCAGATCGAGGCGCTTCTTCGCCGACCCGCACCCTACCGGATGACTCGCGAGGGCCTACGACGAGAGGTTGCCGGCGCGATCCACGACCACGATGGGGATCGGGCTCGCCTCCTCGGTGTCCTCCAGGGTCTCGCCGCGGAGGCGGTCCACCACCCCCGGCTCCCCGAGCTCCTCGGGGACGACCAGGAGGTCCGCCCCCTGCTTCGCCGCCACCTCGACGAACGCGTCGGCGCCGTGGTGGGACGCGAGATGGGCCCACGCGTCGATGCCCTCCCGCCGGGCCTCCCGGACCTGCTCGGCCAGCCGGGCCCGCCCCAGCCGCTCGAGGTCGATGTCCGAGAGGAGGGAGCCAAATTGCTCGGGGGCACCCTCGGCCGCGATCTCGGCGGGAACGGGCTCGGTGAACGCGGAGGCGGTCGTGGCGTCGTACAGGATCAGGCGCGCCCCGTGCTTCGCGGCCAGCCGGACGGCCGCCCGGCGCGCGTGGTCGAAGTCGCCAGACTCGTCGACGAACGCCGCCACGCAGGTCGGCGCGAGCGCATCGATGTCGCCCATGCTTGCTTCGTACCCGGCCGGAAGGGCCGAAAACGGCCCCCGGAGCCCGCGCCCTGCCGCTACAGGCCGGTGGCGTCCCGGAGGTGCTCCCGATCCCACACGATGACCCCGGGCGGCACGTGGCCGTTTCCGTTCCCGGCCGCGGCCGCCCTGGCCGGCCGGAGGTCTCGCTGCGCGGCGCGGCCCTCCCCGGCCACCAGCGTCAGCTCGATGCCCCCGACCAGGTCCGCGATCGCGTTGTACAGGAATGCCAGCACCATCGCGATGAACGAGACCACGACGACCAGGATCAGCCCCACCGTGAACAGGCGGCTGAAGATCCAGGCGCCGCGGAAGTGGAAGTGGTGGCCGACCCCTACGGCGTTCACGAGCCTCTCGATGTCGGCGAGCACGCCGGTGGCCCCCAGTACCGCGTACAGGATCAGGAGCCCACCGAGGCCCGCGAGCATGGCGATGAACGAGTAGATCAGGGCGATCTTGAACACGGACCACGGGCCGACCCGGGCCACGACCGCCCGGGTCCGGCGCAGCTCGGAGACCTGCGCCTCGCGGGGCTCCGGGGCCGGCACCTCGACGCGGACGGTCGTGCGGGTGGTACCGACGGGAAGCTCTTCCTGTCTCCTCGCTGCCTGCATGCCGATCTCCTTGGCTCGCGTGGACGTGAACCTCCCCCGTCCGTCCCGTGCCGGGACGCCCCCCTCACTGCTGCGTTCAGCCGTGGCCATGGCCACCTCCGTGTCCTCCGCCGTGCTCACCTCCGCCGTGCTCACCTCCGCCGCCGCCCCCACCACCGCCGTTCCCGCCGCCACCGCCGCCACCGCCCTTCCCGGAGCCCTGCGGGCTGGGCGGAGGAGGCGGCGGGGTGTACGCGTGAGGCGGGTTCACCTCGTAGCCGTTCAGGTCGGGCGTGGGGAAGTCCTGCGGCGGAACCTTCGCCAGCGCCGCCTGCATGAAGTCGTGCCAGATCAGCGCGGGGATCGAGCCCCCGAACACGTCCGGGAAACCCTCCACGTTCAGCAGCGGGATCTCGCCCTTGGGGTAACCCACCCACACGCACGTGGCCAGCTGGGGGACGAACCCGCAGAACCACGCGTCCTGGAAGTTCTCGGCGGTGCCGGTCTTGCCGGCCACCGGCCGTCCGATATTCGCCGCCGTGCCCGTCCCGTGTTCCACCACGCCCTCGAGCGCGTAGGTGACCAGGTCGGCCTGGGTCCGCGTCAGCACGCGCTTGGGGTCGCCGTTCGGCTGCATGACGACCTTCCCGGCCGGCGAGAGGACCTGCCGGATCGGCTCGGGCCAGTGCCGGACGCCCCGGGACGCGATGGTCGAGTACGCGTCGGTCATCTCGAGCGGCGTGACCGCCTGGGTCCCCAGCGTGATCGAGCACACCGGCTGGAGCGTCGAGCGGATGCCCATCCGGTGGGCCATGGTCACGATGTTGTCGGGCCCCACGTCCAGCACCACCTGGGAGAAGATCGTGTTCACCGAGTTGGCCGTGGCGCTCAGGAGCGTCATGGTCCCCGCCGACTCGTCGGCGAAGTTGTGCACGTCCCACGGCCCGTACACGCCGGTCTCCGGGTCGGTGCTGAAGCAGCGGGGGTCGTCGATGACGAGGCCGGGCGGCCCGTTCCACGTCGACAGCAGCGAGATCCCCTGGGAAACGGCCGTGGCCAGGGTGAACACCTTGAACGAGCTCCCGGTCTGTCGGTGGGCCTGTGTGGCCAGGTTGAACTTCACGTCGTCGTGGCTGCGGCCGCCCACCATGGCCAGGACCTCACCGGTCCGTGGGTCGATGGCCACCAGCGCCGCGGACGGATCGCCCGGCGTCGACAGGTGTAAGTCGACGGCCCGCCGGGCCTCGCGCTGGAGGTGCAGGTCCAGGGTCGTGTCGACGCGGAGGCCGCCGCCGAACGTCTCCGCGGTGCCCAGGCGCTTCTCGAGCGTCTTCTTCACGAAGTCCAGGAAGTACTGGGCGGGAACGCGCGCCGGCGCCTCGGTCGAGGTGTTCACCGGGCGGGCCTGGAGCGTGGCCGCCTGCTCCGGGGTGATGAACCCGAGATCGGCCATGCGGCCGAGCACCCAGTTCCGGCGGTCCATGGCCTTCTCCGGTGCGGCGATGGGATCGAACAGGGCCGGCGCCGCGATGACGCCCGCCAGGGTGGCCGACTGGAGTACGTTCAGCTGCGACGAGCGCTTCCGGAAGTAGGCCTCGGCCGCCGCCTGCACCCCGTACGCGCCATGGCCGAAATACACCTCGTTGAGATACCTGGCCAGGATCTGGTTCTTCGAGTACTGGCGGCTGAGCTTCTGGGCGAGGATCGCCTCCTTGACCTTTCTGGCCAGGGTCCTCTGGTCGCCCGTGAAGACGTCCTTCACGTATTGCTGCGTAATCGTGGAGCCGCCCTGGAGCACCTCGTGGTTGACGATGTTCACCCAGGCCGCCCGCAGGATCGCGGGGATGCTCACGCCCTGCTCGTGGTAGAAGTTCTCGTCCTCCGCCGCGATCACCGCCCGGCGCATCGAGCGGGGGATTTCCTTCAGCGGCACCGGCGTCCTGTTCTCCGCCCCATGGAAGGTCGTCAGCAGGTTCCCGTTGCGGTCGTAGACGTACGTGGTCCGGGGCAGCGAGGGCTTCTTCGGGAGGGTGGTGGTCCGGTAGACCTCGACGGCCCTGTGCGCGCCGGCGCCGAGTGCCAGCAGGCCCGGGACCAGCAACGCGGCCACCAGGCCGGCGGTCAGCACGACCGCGACCGCCGCGCGGACCACTGCGCGGCCCCGTCGCGTGACCGGCAGTCGCGGGCGCGTAGAGCTACGGCGGGCCCGCCGTTCCGGGGGGATGCCTACACGCATTGAGTTCCTCACTGATACCCCCGCCGGCCGGATTCCAATGCCCGTTCCGATGAAGAAACGGTGAAAGGAGCCCCGGAATCTTGCGTTCGGGTCCCACCGCGGCCCCGTGGTGGTTCACTCTTCGGTATCGCAGCCCTGTGGAGGTGAGCACGGTGACCGATCACGACGACTCCCTCGTCCAGGTGTTCACGACCCTCGCCACCAGGGACGACGCCCTGGATTTGGCCCGGGCGGCGGTCGAGGCTCGCGCCGCGGCTTGCGTCCAGGTGGTGGGCCCGATCGCGAGCGTCTACCGATGGGAAGGGACCGTGCAGGAGGACGCCGAGTTCCTGTGCCTGCTGAAGGTGCCCGGATCACGGCTCGAGCCGCTGCTCCGGTTCGTTCGGGAGCGGCACCCCTACGACACCCCCGAGATCACCGCGGTGCCAAGCGCGGCGGTCGACCAGCGCTACCTGGCCTGGGCCGTGGCGGAGACCGAGCCGGGTGAGGGAGCTCCGTGACCGGATGTCACACCCCGTGGCTACGGTTCGGCTCGTGGGTCCCGAAGACCTCCTGGCTGCTCTCAGGACCGGCGTCTACCTCAGAGCTGATCAACCTCCAGAACGACCGAGGCCAGGCCAAGCCCTATCAACTCCGGCAACTCTTGCGCCTTGTCGAGCGATACCATCTCGACCTGGGCGACGAACCATGAGCGATTACCACATCAACGTGTTTTGGAGTGAGGAAGACGGCGGGTACATCGCCGACATCCCCGACCTGGACTCCTGCTCCGCGTTTGGGCGAACTGCGGAGGAGGCGGTCGTCGAGGTCACGAGGGCCAAGGAAGCATGGCCCGCCGCGGCTCGAGAGCGGGGGAGGCCCATCCCCGAGCCGCAATACCGCCCCGCACCCCAGCCTCGCTAACGTTCAGAAGGCTCGGGGCGGACCTGCCACCGCTGGCTACTCGCTCGGGGCGGCGATGGTCTCGTTGGCGATGTGGTCGACGACGGAGGTCAGCTCGCCGGATTTCCAGTACACCGCCAGCTGGCGATCGGCGCTCGTGCCCTCCTCGAGGATCCGGTCGACGTACTCCACCGCCCGGCGCGAGCCCAGGTCGTCCACCACGTCGTCCACGAACTCGCACAGCTCGCCGGCCAGGTCGCGGGCCGGGACCTCGGCCTGCTTGCCGAAGTCGATCAGGCTGCCGTCCAGTCCATGGCGCATGGCCCGCCACCGGTTCTCGGCGATGAGGTTCGGCATGTACTTGCGGAACCCGAGGTTGCGCTCCCGCAGGACGAGCAGCTTCGCGCAGATGGCCTGGACCAGCGCCGCCAGGCAGATGGTCTCCTCGACCCGGGTGGCCGCGTCGCAGATGCGGAACTCGAGCGTCGGGTACAGGTAGTGCGGCCGGAGGTCCCACCAGATCTTCTTGCCGTCGTCGATGGAGTTCGTCTTCACCAGCAGCTCGACGTAGTTCTCGAAGTCGTCGTAGGAGGCGAACTCCGGGGGGATGCCGGTGCGGGGGAACCGGGACCAGATGACCTGGCGGTAGGACTTCAGCCCGGTGAACCGCCCCTGCCAGAACGGGCTCGACGTGGACAGCACCAGCAGGTGCGGGAGGAAGTACCGGGCCTCGTTCAGGACCTCGATGCGGAGCTCCCGGTCCGGGATCCCCACGTGGACGTGGAGCCCGAAGATGAGGAGCTCCCGGATGACGTCCTGCATCTCCTCCTCGAGCGTCCGGTACCGCTCGTGGTCGGTGACCAGCTGGTCCTGCCACCGCGAGAACGGATGGGTGCCGGCCGAGCCGAGGCGGAGGTCGGACTCCGCGAGGAACGAGGCCAGCGTCCCCCGCAGCCGGAAGATCTCGTTGCGGGCCTCCTCCACGTTCGCGCAGATCTTCGTGCCGACCTCGACGACGGACTGCATCATCTCGGCCTTGATCTCCTCGCCCATGGTCGCCTGCGCCTTCGCCAGCAGGGTGTCGATGTGGGCGCGAAGGTTCCCTTCGGAGTCGAGGATCTGGAACTCTTCCTCGATGCCGATGGTCAGCCAGCCCTCTTTGAAGCCCATCACCGAGCCCCCTCCACGACGAACGTCGGCACGACGCTCCCCTCCCCCGCCGTCACGTTCAGCAGGGCAGATGAGGATAGCCGGGTGAGGCATCCGGAGGCCCGCCCCTCGAAGACGTAGGGGTCCATGTCCATGGCCAGGTCCAGGAACTTCACCCCGTCGAGCGCCACCGGGAACGTCTCCCGGGGGACCGGAACGGCCTCCTGGACCACGGAGGACTCCGTGAGGGCCGCCTCCAGCGCCCGCTCCCACTCGTGCCGGTCCACGGTCCACCCCAGCACCACGCCCTTGCCCCCGTACTCGTCGTTCGGCTTCAGCACCAGGTGGTCGCGGTTCCGGGCGATGTAATCGGCCAGGTCGTCGATCCGCCGGCCCCGGTGCGTGGTCGGACCGGCCCGGACCTTCCGGGTCCACGGGATGTGGTCGTCGATGGCCCGGCGCTGGGCCGCCGTGTACAGCGAGGCGTACCGCTCGTCGGACAGCAGTGCCAGGCTCATCTTCTTGTGCAGCAGCTTGGCCCGAAAGGTGTTCACGACGCATGCCGCGCCGTCGAGGTACGCGGCCGCCAGCGCGCCGGCCTCGTCGCCCTTGGCCAGCAGCTCGCTGGTGAGGACGCGACGGTACACCAGGTTGACGTTCTTCCCGGAGGCGTACAGGCGGCCCCGCCGGTACTCGAGCTCCATGGGATCGCAGATGACCGCCTCGATGCCCTCGCCCGCGAACCGGTCACGGAACATCTCGAACTCCGAGACGGTCGGGAGCCCCTTCCAGTCCACGATCGCGACGGTGGGCGTCGCCTCGCGCCCCCACTCCCGGAACGCCCGGAGCATGGCCGCGACCTGCCGGCGCTGCACCGGCAGCCTGCGGACGCGGAACCGCGTGCGGAACGCCCGCATGACCGGAAGCGACTCGAAGACGTCGGCCAGGTGGTCGGAGTAGGCGATGCCCGCCGGCGACTCGGCGTTGTACTCGACGTAGCGGATCTTGTCCGTGAAGAAGCCGTCGATGCGCGCCGAGGGCGAGGAGTGGCGGCACCCCGGATCGGCCAGCGCCAGGCGCTCCTCCTCCGGCAGGAGGTCGAGCTCCGCGCGCAGGCCGGTGTCGCGGAGCAGCGCCCGCTCCAGCGCGCCGAGCGCCCCGGCCACCGCGTTCGAGGCCGCGATGGCCGCGCCGTACCTGGCCCGCGACACCAGCTGGGGCCGCAGCGAGATGCACAGGGGATGCTCGCCGAAGACCAGGCGGCGGGCCCACTGTCCCTCGCGGAGCCCCTCCACGCTCTCCTGGAGGATCGAGCCGTCCTCCAGGAGGCCGTGATACGCGGCCGGCGCCGCCGTCAGGTCGCCGTGGGGATGTGCCCCCACCACCGCTGCTCCCCCCGCCACGGCGGGTCCGCCTCGCCGAGCGCGTACCGGATGACCAGGTCGCTCATCCGGTCGAGCACCCACCCGAAGTTGTCCTCCTTGATCGAGAAGTTGTCGAAGTCGGGCGCCGGGTTCAGGAAGTCGATCGCGTACAGCACGCCGTCGCGGACCGCGAACTCGACGGTGTCCATGTCGTAGCCCAGCGCGTCGACGAGCGTGCGGGCCTGGTCCACGGACTGCTCGTACAGCTCGCCGTCCAGCGGCTCGTCGACGCGATAGCGCTCGTGGAAGGGGCGGCGGGGGTCGTAGCGGATGGGCAGGATGTCGTGGCGTCCCACGCAGATGCACCGCACGTAGTCCTGCCAGTCGATGAACTCCTGGAGGATCATCGTCTTCTGCCCGGAGGTGTCGTAGGCGCCGACGAGCTCCTCGATCGAGCCCACGATGTGGACGTCCTTCCACCCGCCGCCGGTGTTCGGCTTCAGCACGGCCGGCAGCCCCGTGTAGGAGACAATCCCCTCCCAGTCCAGCGGGAACTCCAGGTTGCGCAGCGACACCTGCGGGTCGATGTCGGGGATGTACTCCTTGTTCGGAAGCACGACCGTTCGGGGCACGGCCACGCCGAGCTTGCGGGCCAGCGTGCACTCGAAGAACTTCTCGTCGGCCTCCCACCAGAACGGGTCGTTCACCACGACCGTGCCGAGGAGGGCCGCGCTCTTCAGGTGGGCCCGGAAGTACGGGACCTCGTGGGAGATCCGGTCCACGATGACCGCGTAGCGCGGCTCCTCCAGCTCCCGGGCGCCGCCCAGCACGCCCATCTCGGCCCGCACCCCGACGGCCTGGCCCTTCGCGTTCACGACCTCCAGGAACGGTCCGGGGAACGTGTTCTCCCGTCCGACCAGCAGTCCCACCACCCTTTCCGATCGGGGGGCTACCGCTCGGCTGTGCTCCCCAACCGGATCATGACCTGGGGCCTCGCTCTTGAGCCCCCCGAACCCCCCGAGCTCAGACATATCGCCGCATCATCTCCTGCCAGTACGACCAGTCGTGGGCCCATCCGTCCCACACGTCGAACCACAGGTCAACGCCCTTGTCCTGCAACAGCTCCGCGCACCGGGTCGACTCCGCCACGTTCGCGTCGTCCCGGCCGGTGGCGATGACCTTCTTCTCCATGGCCCGGATCGGCCCCAGGTAGGCCTCGTCGGACAGTCCGGGAAGGAACGCGACGGGGTTCACGTAGTACGCCTCGCCGTCGCTCTGCCCGTCCAGCCACCGGGCCGCGTCGTAGGCGCCCGACAGCCCGATGAACCCGTTCACCCGGTCGGGCTGGCGCAGCGCCAGGAGCAGTGCGTGGAAGGCGCCGAAGGACGTCCCCGTCGTGACCGGCCGCCCCGGGATCCGGGGCATCAGCTCGTCCACCAGGTAACGCTCGTACTGGAGGTGCCTGGCCACGCGCTCCGGGGGCGACGTGTCGTTCGCGTACCACGACTCGCCGTCGATGCTGTCCACGCACCACAGCTGGATGTACCCGGCCTCGATCTTGTCCAAGAGGGCCCCGACGAGGCCGAAGTCCTCCCACTGGTAGAACCGGCCCATCGAGGTCGGGAACACGAGCAGCGGGAGGCCGTTCGAGCCGAACCGCAGGACCTCCATGTCCCGCCCCAGCGCATGGCTCCAGTCCTTGAAGTACTCGCGCACGCCGCTGGAAGCCTATCCGAACGGTGAGGGCGCCCGGTCGGCCCGCGCTGCTATCGCGACAGCAGGTACAGGGTCAGGGGATCGGACGCGCTCTGAAGGGTGACCGGGCCGATCTCCTCGTAGCTCAGCCCCTCCAGGCCGGCCGCCGCCATGACCTCGGTCGTGACGAGGACCTCCCCGGGGCGCGCGTAATCGGCGACCTCGGCGGCCACGGTCACCGTGCGCCCGAAGTACTCCCCGTCGCGGACCACGACCGGGCCGGCGTGGACCCCCACACGCGGCACGGCGAACCCCGATCGGGGGGCTCGCTCCACGACGTCGAACGCGCACTGGACGGCGCTGGCCGGCTCCGGGAACTGGAGCACGAGCGTCTCGCCGACGAGCGACTCGGGCCGGCCCCGGTTCGCCAGCGCCAGGTCCTGAACCAGGTCGCGGAACCGGACCATCCAGGCCCCCTCGTCGGCGGGGCCCGCGCCGTCGTGGCCCGACACGTTCACCACCGCGATGGCCGGCGGAGCGGTGGCCCGGGGACGGGCGATCCCGGCCCGTTCCAGGATCGTCTCCACGTGCTCGATCACGTCCTGGAAGAAGAAGTGCTCCTCGCCCCGGCGGTGCAGCAGTTGCACGAGGCGCCCGGAGAGCTGCTCGAGCTGGGAGCGGACCAGGGCCATGCGGTCGAGCATCTCCTGCTCGCCGGCGCCGGCCCGGAGCATGGGCTGCTCCACCTCGGCCCGGAACAGCTCCAGCTCGAACTCCACGATGCGGTGGAGGTTCTCGCTGAATACCCGGAGGGTTCGGACCATGCCGTCCTCGGTCACCCCGGAGGAGGCCGCCAGCACGGCCATGCGCAGGATCTCGGCGTCGTCCTCCCGGATCGCCTCGTCGAGCCGGGAGGCCGGGATGCCCAGGGCGACCCGCATCCGCTCCAGCAGCTCGGTCGAGAGGCCGACCTCGGCCGCGAACTCCCGGTAGCTGGTCGTGAGCAGCCCGATGGGCTCGCCCATCGCGTAGTCCGCGAAGCCCAGCGACAGGTGGCCCTCCTGGATCCCCCGGCCCAGGTCGTCGGGCGAGAGCCCGGACCCCGCCAGCGCCATGGCCAGACGGACCCGCAGCACGTCGCTGCGCTGGAAGCCTCCGTCCTCCGCGGGGTCGAGGACGCCCAGCTCCACCAGCCGCCGGACCTCCTCCACGGTCGTCCCGGCCCGGGTCGCCATCTCCTGCTCGCCCAGCGCCATCAGCTTCCCCCGTGCCGCCCGGAGACCGTCCGGGGCCGGGCCGCCCGGAACAGGCGCACGGGCTCCTTGAGGCCCTTCAGCATGGTGGGCCCGACCTCCCGATAGGCCACGCCGGGCGGGGCCGGCTGCGCGGCGACCTCCTCGCCCACCAGGACCTCGCGGGGCCGGGCGTAGTTGACGATCCGGGACGCGACGTTGACCGTGCGCCCGAAGTAGTCCCCGTCACGGAACACGACCGGTCCGGCGTGGACCCCGACCCTCGCGGGCGGAAGCCCCAGCTCCGCCGCCCGCTCCACCAGGTCGACGGAGCAGGCCACGGCGAAGCTGGGCCCGGGGAAGTGGAACATCACGCCGTCGCCCAGGAGCTTCACCACCCGCCCCCCGTACATCTGCGACGTCTCGCTCACCAGGTCCCGGAGGGTGGAGGCGAGCTGCGCAGCCGCCTCGTCGCCGGCCTCCTCCGTCAGGCGGGTGAATCCCGAGAGATCCATGAACGCGATGGCGGGGAGGGTCGTGGGCCGGGACCGGACGTGGCCCGCGTGCTCCAGGGCGTCCTCGAGCATGAGCACCACCTGCTGCATGACGAGCGTCTCGAAGTGCCGCTGGTGAAGCCACCGGACCAGCTCCCGCCCGGCCGGCTGGAGGGCGCCGGACACCGGGGCCACCGCCTCCAGGACCTTCTGCGGGGACAGCCCCGACGCGAGCATCGGCTCGATGAGCACGGAGACGAAGAACCCGACCTGCGACTCCGCCACCCGCCGGAGGTTCTCGCCGAAGAACCGCGTGGCCTGGATGAGGAGATCGGCGTCCAGCCCCTGGTCGGGAAATGCGCGCTGGGCCGCGAGGGTCCTGGCGTCGTCGTCCCGGACCCGCTGGCCCGGGACGGGCGCGGGGAGCCCCCACACCGCGTACAGGGCCCGAAGGCCCTCGAACGTCAGTCCCAGCTCCTCGGCCAGCTCGTCAGCCGTCTGGTCCCGCAGGGCCATCGGGGCGGGGAACAGCTCGTCGACATAGTCGAAGGAGATGTCGCCCGCCGCCGTCGCGCCCGCCAGCTCCTCGACCGACACACCCTCTCGGAGGAGCGCCTCGATGAGCCGGACCCGGTTCACGTCGCCGGGACGGAAGGACCCCTCCTCCCGCCGGAGCACGCCCGCGCCGGCGAGGGCCCGGACCAGCTCGGGCGAGGTGCCGGACCGCCCCGCCAGCTCGTCGTCCGTCAGCGTTCGATCGTCATCCATCGGTCTCGAGGGTCTCCCGGCCCCCCCCCGGATGGTAGCCACCCGGCGCCCACTACAATGCCGTCTCCGAGACACAGGGGAGGTCCTCAACTGTACCGGTGGTGGGTGTTCGTGCACGTGGCCGGGGTGTTCGGGTTCCTGGTGGCCCACGGGGTGTCGGTGATGGTCACGTTCCGGCTCCGCCGGGAGCGCGACCCGGCCAAGGTGAACGACCTGCTCCAGCTGTCCGGCTCCTCGATCCGGGCCTTCTACTGGTCGCTCGGCGTGCTGCTGGTGGGCGGCGTCGTGGCCGGCTTCGAGGGCCACTGGTGGGGCAAGGCGTGGATCTGGGTGGCCATCGCGCTGCTGGTGCTGACGTCGCTCGCCATGTACGGCATGGCCCGGCCGTTCTACCGGCGCGTCGGCGTGGTGGCCAGGGCCGTCGCGGGGGGCTCGCACGCGGTCTCGGAGGACCAGCTCGTGTCCATCCTGCGGTCGCGGCGGCCCCTGTCGATCGCCGGGATCGGCTTCGCCGGCCTGGCCGCCATCCTGTACCTCATGATGTTCAAGCCGTCGTTCGGCGTGTCGGCGTCCGCTGCGCCGGTGGTGGTCCCCTCCGGCTCGAACGCCCTCCAGGTCACCGCGGCGAACACCGCGTTCACGGTCACGAAGCTGGAGGCCCCCGCGTCGAAGCCGTTCCAGATCGTGTTCGACAACCAGGACCCCGGGCTCCAGCACAACGTGGCGATCTACACCGACTCCTCCCTGACGCAGGCGCTGTTCGTGGGGGACCTGTTCACCGGGCCGGCGACACGGACGTACCACGTGCCCCCGCTTCCCCCGGGGACGTACTACTTCCGCTGCGACATCCATCCGCAGATGAACGGCACACTCACGGCCGGGTAACGCCGGCGGAGGCAAGGGAGAGAACCGAATGGGATACCGCAAGATCGTGGTCGGGACCGACGGGTCGGTCACGGCCACCGTGGCCCGAGACGAGGCCATCCGGCTGGCCGAGCGGACGCGGGCCGAGCTCGTGATCGTCCTCTCGTACCTGGGCGGGGCCATGACCTTGCCCATGGCCCGCAGCGTGCTCGACCACGCGGTGGAGGCGGCCAGGCAGCGCGGCGTCCAGGCCGTGGCCGAGCTGGCCTCGGCGGAGCCGGCCGAGGCGCTCCTGGAGGCCGCGCAGCGCCACAAGGCAGACCTGATGGTGGTGGGGAACAAGGGGATGGGCCACCCCAGCCGGTTCCGGCTGGGGAGCGTGCCCGACCGCGTCGCGCACTACTCCCCGTGCGACGTCCTCATCGTGGACACGAAGGACGAGGCCGGGCTGGGGCACCGCCGGGGCCGGGGGTACGAGCGCCTGCTGGCCGGCACCGACGGCTCCGGGACGGCCACCGAGGCCGCGCGGAAGGCCTTCGAGCTGGCCCTGCTGCTGGAGTCGCGCGAGGTCCTGCTGGCATTCGTGGGGGATCCCGTCCTGGGGGCCATCGCGCTGGAGCAGACCG
>Ga0137368_10003495_pt1 | contig 16755 bp, 15 predicted proteins | sample SagtaG_13_FD_104917 | JGI IMG/M metagenome (GOLD analysis project Ga0137368, IMG submission 104917) | Vadose zone soil microbial communities from Sagehorn Ranch, Mendocino, California, USA - Sage1_L_100_16 metaG | ecosystem: Environmental > Terrestrial > Soil > Vadose zone | place: USA...
CGAGCAGTACTGGGGCGGCGCGCCGAAGGTCAAGAAGGTCCGCATCAAGACGATCCCCGAGCTGGCCACCCGCACCGCCGCCCTACGCTCGGGCGAGGTCCACGTCGCCAAGGACATCGCCGTCGAGGAGATGGACGCGATCAACAAGAGCGGGCGGGCGCTGGCCAAGACCACGCCCAGCAACCGCATCCCGTACTACGTCATGGATGTTCGCAAGCCGCCATGCGACAACAGGCTGCTGCGCCAGGCGATCAATTACGCCGCCAACATCGACGGCATCATCCAGTCGGTGCTGTACGGCAACGCCACCCGTGTCGCCACCACCGTCGCGCCCTGGCACGTCGGTTTCAATCCCGACCTCAAGCCGTACCCATACGACGCGGACAAGGCCAAGTCGCTGATGCGCGAGGCCGGGTTCGCCAACGGGTTCGACCTCAACATCAACTACATCCAGGGACGCTACCTGAAAGACAAGGAAGTGGCCGAGGCGATCGCGCAGGAGCTGAACAAAGTCGGCATCCGCGCCAAGCCGGTCCTGCGCGAAGCCGCTCTCCAGACACAGGAGGACCTGGCCCAGCGGCTGGATGGGTTGATCTTCGCCTCGTGGGGCAACTGGATCTTCGACGCCGACAACCAGCTCTTCGTCCGCTGGCACACGTCCGCGCGCGACACCGCCAACGCCGGCAAGCTGCAGTCCAGCCTGCCCTACTCCAATCCCGAGTTCGACACCCTTGTCGAGCAAGCTCGCATCGAGCTGGACGAGAAGAAGCGTCTGGACCTCTACAAGAAGGCCCAGCAGATACTCTACGACGACGCCGCCGCGCTCTTCATGTACACGCTGACCGACATCTACGGCGTCGACAACTGGGTCCTCTGGGAGCCACGGAAGGACGAGATGATCTGGGCGCACGAGATGGCGTGGAACGAATAAGTCTCTAGCCTCTAGTCTCATGTCCCAAGTCGGACGAAGCCGTCTCGACCAGAGACTAGAGGCTAGAGACTAGGGACTCGACGTATGGGCCGCTACATAGCCCGCCGCTTGCTGCAGGCCGTGCTGGTCGTCTTCGGGGTCGTGACGGTGGTCTTCTTCGTCCTGCAGTTGACTGGCGACCCCGTCCGACTGATGGTGGGTGAGAGCGCATCAGAGGAGGACATCGCCAACATTCGCCATCAGCTCGGCCTCGACCGCCCGCTCCACGAGCAGTACCTGTCCTACCTCCGCAAGGTGGTCCAGGGCGACTTCGGACAATCCGTCCGCCAGCGTGGCCGCCCGGCAATGGGGATCGTCCTGGACCGCTACCCGGCTACCCTGCGGCTGGCGTTTCTGGCCCTTACGTTCTCGGTCGTGATGGCCACCATCTTCGGGGTGGTTTCGGCCGTCAAGCGCTATTCGCTGCTCGACAACGTGGTGATGTTCCTGGCCCTCTTCGGCCAGTCGCTCCCGAACTTCTGGCTGGGGATCATGCTCATCCTGATCGCCGCCGTACAGCTCGGCTGGCTGCCGTCACAAGGTTACGGTGACGGTAACCCCAAGTACCTGCTGCTGCCGATGCTGACGCTGGCGGCGCCGGGCCTGGCACGCCTGACCCGACTGGTCCGTTCCGGAATGCTCGATGTCCTGGGCCACGACTTCGTGCGCACAGCGCGGTCCAAGGGGCTCCACGAGAGCCGGGTGATCTTCGGCCATGCGCTCAAGAACGCGGCGATCCCGCTGATCACGATCATTGGCCTGGACATGGGGGCGCTGCTCGGCGGGGCGGTCGTCACCGAGCAGATCTTCGCCTGGCCAGGCGTGGGACTGGAGGTGGTGCTGGCGATCAACGGCCGCGACTTCCCGGTGGTGCAGGCCGCCGTCTTCGTCGTCGCGACCTCGTTCGTGCTGATCAACCTCGTCGTCGACCTGCTCTACACCTGGCTCGATCCGCGCGTGCAATTGACGTAGCGAAGCAGGCCCCCACCCCCAACCCCCTCCCCCAAGTTTGGGGGAGGGGCGAGGGGGAGGGGGCCTGACAGCTCCGGGAGGAGAATGGCAGAGCGAATGGCGGTCGCCCGAATGGGCGGCCAGCCAGTCCAGGAGCTTGGCTGGGCCGGCAGTCGCAGCGCCCGGGCGGAGGCCTGGCGCTCGCTGCGGCGTGGCCGGCTCGGTCTGGTGGGGCTGGTCATTCTACTGGCCATCACGCTGGCGGCGATCGCGGCGCCCTGGATCGCACCGCATGACCCCTATCAGGGCTCGCTGGCGGTCAGTCGACTCTGCCCGGCCTTCACCACCTGTCCGAACCTGGCCGGCTCGTTCGCGCAGACCGGACCGACCACGGGCAGCATCGAATACTTGCTTGGCACGGACGTGAACGGCCGCGACATCCTCAGTCGGATCATCTACGCGGCCCGGATCTCGCTGATCGTCGGGGTGAGCGCCGTGGCGATCGGCGGCGGCGTGGGCGTTCTGGCCGGGCTGCTGTGCGGTTACTACGGCGGCCCGCTCGACGCGCTTGTCATGCGCCTGGCCGACGTCCAGCTAGCTTTCCCGTTCATCCTGCTCGCCATCGCCGTCGTCGCGGTGCTCGGCGGTGGGCTGCTCAACGTGATCATCGTGCTCGGCATCGGGTCCTGGGTGCCGTACGCCCGGATCGTACGGGGCCAGGTGCTGTCCGCCAAGAACCAGGAATACGTCATCGCCGCGCAGGCGATCGGAGCCCGAGATCCGGCCATCCTCTTCCGCCAGATCCTGCCCAACGTGATCACGCCGGCGATCATCATCGGGACTTTTGGGGTTGCCGCCGCGATCATTGGGGAGGCGACCCTCTCGTATCTGGGCGTTGGGATCCACGCGCCCACGCCAACCTGGGGCAATATGCTCGCCGACGGCCGCGCCTACGTCGCCTCGGCCTGGTGGCTGGCGACCTTCCCAGGGATCGCGATCGTCCTGACCGTGCTGTCGATCAACGTGATCGGCGACTGGCTGCGCGACTTCCTGGACCCCCGTCTGCGGCACGTCGACTAACCCCCATTGCTCACCGGGCCGAAGTTTGCCAGGTTGAGCTCCGCTTGACGCCCCGGCCCAGTCTGTACTATAGCCTCATCCTGAGCAGCTTCGAGCGCCGTCGGCGCACGATCGAGGCCGTCGCGGAGCTCCACCGTCGGCTGCTGGAGCGGCTGCGGTGCCGCGACCGGCGTGTGGCCCTGCGGGCGGTCATCGACCACTACATCGCCCCCGAGGAGGACCGCGACGGGCGCCGGGCGACGTTGGAGCAGATCGTCGAGGCGATGGTGCTGCGGGACGCATCGAGGGCGCCGGATTTCGGAGCGCGGCGCCGGGAGGAGTAGGTGGCATTGAGGGAGAGCAAGCTCAGGGTGGGCGTGCTCGGCGCTGGGATCTGGGCGACCCGCGCCCACGTCCCGGGCTGGCGGCGTGACCCGCGTTGCGAGGTGGTGGCGATCTGCGACGTGGAGGTCGACCGCGCCCGTCGACTGGCCGCCGAACTCGGGATTGCCGAGGCAACGGCGAGCTGGCAGGCGCTCGTGGCGCGCCCGGATCTCGACGTCATCGACGTCGTGACACCGTCACACACCCACTTCGAGTTGGCCAGCGCCGCCCTCGAGGCCGGCAAACACGTGCTCTGCGAGAAGCCGGTCGCCTACGACTTCCGCCAGACCCGCCGGGCCAGCGAGTTGGCCAGGCAGAAAGGCTTGAAGACGAAGCTCGGCTTCACCTTCCGCTACAGTCCCGGCGTCCAGTACGCCAGGTCGCTCATCGACGAAGGGTTCGTTGGCCGACCGTTCATCTTCAACGGTTACGAGCAGAACTCGCAGTGGCTCGATCCACAGACGCCGCTGCGGCAAGTGGACCACACTGCCGACCAGGCCAGGCTGCGGACGTCGTCGCTGGAGGGCTACGGCGCCCCGATCATCGACATCGGCCGCTGGTGGCTCGGGGCCGACTACCGCAGCGTCGTGGGCACCATGCGCAACTTCATCCCCGAACGGATGGTCCGCGCCACGGGACAGATAATGCGCATGAACATCGACGACGGGGATGTCTTCATCGCCGAGTTCGCCAACGGCGCCATCGGCTCCGTCCAGACGAGCTACGTGACAGTTGGCAACTACCCCGGTATCGAGGCGCGGATCTACGGCGAAGCAGGCGCCATCATCTGTCGCCTGGTCGAGGAGTTCGGCGTCGCCGAGACGATCAAGGTGGCGCGGCCCGACGGCGTGGAGTTCAAGGAGGTGGAGATCCCGCAGCGCTTCTACCCGGCCGGCGGGCATCCGCGTGAGTCGTGGCGCTCGCTGTTCTACGCCAATCTGATCAAGGACTTCCTCGACGAGATCCTCGACGGCGGCGACCGCAACCAGGGCAGCTTCGACGACGGGGCCGAGGTCCAGGAGGTGATCAACGCCGTGGAGCGGTCCGTCCACGAGCGACGATGGATCGATCTACCGCTGGAGCGCTAGCCACACCGGAGGCGGGTGAGGCGCCCGCGTTCTCCGCTTGGCTGGACGACTTCTTCACCTCGTACCACCGGCACCGTCCGGTGAACGCGACGTTCATCGGCGTGCACGAACACGCCGACCGCTTGCCGGACTACTCGGAATCTGGCGTGGGCGACCTGCTGGCGGATACCGAGTCGCTGCTCGGCCGGCTGCGCGATCTCCCGCCGGAGCCGCTCGGACTATCGCAGCGGCTCGATCGGCGGCTCGCCGAGGGGTTCTTGCGGATCCAGCGCTGGGAGTACGATTCGGCCCACTTCCGGTGGGCCAACCCGAGCCTCTACACGGGCGAAGCGATCTTCGGCGTGCTCGCGCTGCTGCTGGGGAACTTCGCCCCGCTCGCAAGGCGGCTCGACCATGCCACTGCCCGCCTGGATGCTGTGCCCCACCTGCTCGCCCAGGCCCGCGAGACCGTCCGGAGTGCCCCCGCGGCCTGGGCCGAGCGGGCTCGCCGTGAGTGCGCCGCGGCGATCCAGTTGTTCGGGGAGGGGGTGGATCAGCTTCTCGCCGAGCAGGGAGTTGAGCACCACGGCTCGCGCCTCGCGGCGGACACGGCCATGCGCGCTTTCGACACATTCCGGTACTACCTGGAGAGCGAGCTGCTGCCGCGCGCTACGGACGCCTACGCCTGCGGCGCTGAGACGTTCGCCCTGCTCCTACGCGATGGGCACGCACTCGAAGCGGAGGCGTCCAAGTTGGAGGCGCTGGCGCTGGAGCAGATGGCCGAGGCGGAAGCGAGCCTCGTCGCAGGCGCAGCGGGGCGTGGGGCGGCGACCTGGCCGGAGGCGATCGCGCAGCTGGCGGAAGCGCACCCGCCCGCGGAGCGGTATTACGCCCGCTTTGGCGAGGTGTGGCGCGAGGCCCGGGCGGCGGCCGAAGCCCATCGACTCCTGACCTTGCCGGATTGGCCCGTGCGCTACATCCCGCAGCCCTCCTGGGTACGCGCTGCGACGCCGTCCCTATACTTCCTGGCGTACCGCTCGCCGCCGCCCCTGGACCCACCGTCCGCGGTCGACTATTTCGTTCCACCGATCGAGGCCGACGACCCGGCCGAGCACCAGCGCCGGCTGCGCGCCACGAACGACAGCGTGATCAAGCTCAGCCACGTGGTTCACCACGGCGGGATCGGGCACCATGTGCAGAACTGGCACGCCGCGCAGGCGGCGTCCCAGATTGGCCGCGTCGCGGCGGTCGACTGCGCCTCGCGGATCGCGATGCTGTGCGGTGGCACGATGGCCGAGGGCTGGGCCTGCTACGCCACGGACCTGATGGACGAGGTCGGCTTCCTCACGCCACTGGAGCGCTACGCCCAACAGCACGCCCGGCTGCGGATGGCGGCGCGGGCCGTGGTGGACATCCGCCTGCACCACGGCCGCCTCTCGCTGGAGGAGGCCGCCGCCTTCTACCGCGACCGGGTGGCGATGGCGCCGCGGGCGGCCCGGGCCGAGGCGGTGAAGAACAGCCTGTTCCCGGCGACCGCGAGCATGTATCTGGCCGGTTGGGACGGCATCCGCCGGCTGCGGGGCACTCTGGAGGCGCGCGAGGGGAGCGGCTTCTCCCTGCAGCGGTTCCACGATCGGCTGCTGTCGTTCGGCTCGGTGCCGGTAGCGCTGGTGGCGCACGCGATGCTCGACACGGTGGCACCCGCCACGCCGTCGGAGCCGCCGACCGTGGTGGCGGGGCAGGAGACGACAAGGAGGTGAGAGCGGGGCCGAGAGCAGGGCGTGGACAGAGAGGTCCGCCGCGATCCGGTGATCGCGCCGATTCGATGGAGATCCGCCAGTTCTAGTCCAGCCGAGGCGAACTCGGAGGCGAGGTAACGACCATGCAGCAAGAGGCCCCATCGAACCGACCGCGCCGCATGGCGCGCCGGGAGTTCCTGATCCTGGCCGGCGCCGGCGTCGGCAGCATCGGCCTGGCTGCCTGCCAGGCGGCCGCGCCCCCTGAGGCACCGAAGGGGACACCCGCGGCTGAGCCGAAGGGGCCGGCCCCGGCCCCCGTGCCCACGACGGCGCCCGCACCCCAGGCGCCGGCGCCGACCGCGGCGCCCGCCGCCAAGGCCGCGCCGGCGACCGCCGGCGGGACGCTGGTGTACGCGCTCAGCGGTGACCTGGACGATACGATGGACCCGCAGGTCACCAACTTCGACAGCGCCATTCGGGTCACCCTCAACATCTGCGAGCCGCTGCTGTGGGAGCCGGAGCCCGGCAAGTTCGTGCCGGGCCTGGCCGAGTCGTGGGAGGTCTCGCCCGACGCGAAGGTCTTCACCTTCAAGCTCAAGCGCGGCGTCAAGTTCCACGACGGCACCCCGTTCAACGCCGAGGCGGTCAAGTTCACCTTCGACCGCGTGGTCGATCCGGCCACCAAGGCCGGCCAGTCGCACGACCAGATCGGCCCGTACGATCGCACCGAGGTCGTCGACGAGAACACCGTCCGCGTGTACATGAAGACGGGACACGTGTCCCTGCTCACCAACCTGAACGGGTACCTTGGGATCATCTCGCCGACGGCCTTCAAGAAGATGGGGCCGGCCGAGTTCGCCCGCGCCCCGGTCGGGACCGGCCCCTTCATCTTCAAGGAGTGGGTCCCCAAGACCCATATCCGGCTGGTCAAGAACCCCGACTACAACTGGGGCTCCTCGTTCTTCAAGCACACCGGCCCGGCCAACCTGGACGAGCTGGTCTACAAGATCATCCCCGAGCCGTCGGTGCGGACGGGCACGCTGAAGACCGGCGAGGTCCAGTACGTCGAGGAGGTCGACCCGCTCGAGTACGAGGCCCTCAAGAAGGACAACAAGTTCGTCGTGATCGACAAGCCACAGCCTGGCTCTGGCTGGATCCTGCTGCTGAACCAGACGAGCCAGGGCCCGATCAAGGACCTCCAGGTCCGCACGGCGATGGCGTATGCCGTCGACCGCGAGGGCCTGAACAAGTCCGTCTTCCAGGGCCTCAACAAGGTTGCCTGGACGCCGTTGATGCGGCCGACCTTCGGCTACGACGCCTCGCTGGAAAAGCTGTTCAGCTTTGACCCGGCCAAGGCGAAGCAGATCCTCGACGGGGCCGGCTGGAAGGTCGGCGGAGATGCGATCCGCGAGAAGGATGGCCAGAAGCTGGTGGTGGACCACCCGATCATCTCGCGCCCGCGAGACAAGGCGATGGCCGAGTCGATCCAGGCGAGCCTGCGGGACGTGGGCATCGACTACAAAGTCACGCCGCTGGAGCGCGCCGCCGCCCGCGAGCAGTTCCGCCAGAACCGCTACGACGTCAGCTTCATGTGGTTCTCCTACGGCGACCCCGACGTGCTGCGGACGATCTTCCACTCGAGCAACGTCGAGGCTTTCAACCGCGCGAGGTACCAGGTGCCGGAGGTCGACAAGCTCCTCGAGGAGGCGGTCGGCGCGATAGACCCGGCCAGGCGCGTAGAGTTGTACCGGCAGGTCCAGGAGCGCGTGCTGAAGGAGGTGATCACTATCCCGTTGATCGACTCGGTGTCCCATCACGCCAAGCGCGCCGATGTTGAGGGCGACCACCTGGATGCCCTGGCCTCGTACGTCTGGCTGTACGACGCCCAGCTCAAGAAGTAGGGTGGGGTGACCCACTACATCGCCCAGCGCATCGTCCAGGTGATCCCGGTGATCGCCGGCATCTCGGTGGTCACCTTCCTGATGCTGCACCTGGTGCCGGGAGACCCGGTGCTGCTGTTCGCCGGCGACAAGCCGCTCTCCGAGGAGCGGGCGGCCGAGATCCGTCACCAGCTCGGGCTCGACCGCCCCCTCTTGGAGCAGTACTGGGACTACGCCCGCAAGGCCGTGGTCGGCGATCTCGGAGTGGGGCTCCGCAGCCAGCGTCCGGTCCGCGACTCGATCCTGGAAGTGCTCCCCTCGACGGTCCAGCTCACCCTCGCCGCGCTCACCTTCGCCGCCGTCGTCGGCATCAGCCTCGGCGTCTTCGCCGCCGTGAGCCACGGGTCCTGGGCCGATACCGCCACCATGGCGCTGGCGATGCTCGGCGTCTCGATGCCGGTCTTCTACTCGAGCCTCCTGCTGATTCTGCTCTTCTCGTTCACCCTCGCCTGGCTGCCGGCCACCGGGCAGGGCGGCATCGAGCGGCTCATCATGCCCACCCTGGCACTCGGGATGACCTCGTCCGCCGTTCTCGCACGGCTGGTGCGCTCCAGCATGCTGGAGGTGCTGCGCCAGGAGTACGTCGTGACCGCCCGCGCCAAAGGGTTGGCGGAGCGGCTCGTGCTCGTCCGCCACGCCCTCAAGAACGCGCTCATCCCGGCCGTGACGGTGTTGGGCCTGCAGCTGGGAGCGCTGCTCGGTGGCGCGGTTATCACCGAGACCATTTTCTCGCGACCCGGGGTCGGCCGTCTGGCGGTGGACGCGATCGGGAGCCGCGATTTCCCGCTCGTCCAGGGCACCGTGCTGTTCGTGGCGACGGGGTACGTGCTGGTGAACCTCTTGGTCGACATCTCCTACGCCTACATAGACCCACGCATCCGATACCGATGAGGTCGGTCTCCCCACTCGCCGATCCACTGAGCTCCGCGGCCGCCGCCGCTCCCGCCTTCCCGCTCGCCGTCCCGAAGGAACGGCGAGCGCAGTACGGCCCGGCCGGGGACACGCTGCGGCGGATCCTGCACAGCAAGAGCGCCCTCGTCGGCGGCGCGCTCGTGCTGCTGGTCGTTCTGCTGGCGCTGCTAGCCCCGCTTATCAGCCCGTACGATCCGATCCAGGCCAACCAGCGCTCCTCGCTGGAACCGCCCTCCTCGGCTCATCCAATGGGCGCGGACCGGTTCGGCCGCGACGTCCTGTCACGGGTCTTGTGGGGCGGTCGCTGGTCGCTCCCGGTGGGGTTCGTCTCGGTCGGCATCGCGGCGATCTGCGGGGTGACCCTTGGCCTGCTCGCCGGCTACTACGGCGGCACCGTCGATGCGCTCATCATGCGGTTCGTGGACCTGCTGTTGGCGTTTCCGAGCATCCTGCTCGCGCTGGCCATCATCGCTGTCCTCGGGGGCAGCCTCTTCAACGTGATGATCGCGGTCGGGATCGCCGCGATCCCGGAGTACGTCCGGGTCACCCGCGGCACGGTGTTGAGCGTCAAGGAGCGCGAGTACGTGCTGGCGGCGCGGCTGGTGGGGTGTCGCGATCAACTCGTCCTGGTGCGGCACATCTTGCCGAACGTCGGCGCGCCGTTGATCGTGCTGGCGACACTCGGCATGGCGTCCGCCATCATCACCGGGTCCGCGCTGAGCTTCCTCGGCCTCGGCATCCGGCCACCCATCCCAGAGTGGGGCAACATGCTTGCCGACGGCCGAGAGTTCCTCCAGCGTGGCTGGTGGATCGCCTGCTTCCCGGGCTTGGCGATCATGCTGACCGTGCTCTCGATCAACCTGCTGGGCGACGGGCTGCGCGACGCGCTCGACCCGCGCCTACGCCAATGACGGCTCGCCTGCAGGGCAAGGTCGAGCCCGGAGGAAGTCGCCGCGCTGGCGGCGTTCCTGGCGGGCGACGAGGCCTCGTTCATCACCGGGGCGGCCTACCTCGTGGACGGCGGGTACACCGCCCAGTGAACGCGCCGCGTCGAGTGAGGGATTCGCCTAACCGCGGAGGACGCGGAGGGACGCAGAGACACTTTGGTTCTTGCCTCCACGCTCCTCCGTGTCCTCCGCGGTGAAAATCGCAGGCTCAGTACTCGTAGGGCGTCAGCTCGCTGACCTGTGTGATCGTGTCGACCGGGATGCTGCCCTTGCGGCCAGCCTCGCGGATGGCGTCCGGATTGGGCGCGTCGTAGACGCAGAACGTCTTCTTCCGATCGGGCGTTACATAGGAGTGCAGCCAGGTGACTCCGAGCGAAGCGTTGTTGCGCACGATCTTCATGCGGATCTCGTCGCCCTCCTCGCCGCCGGGCAAGTTCAGGCCCTCAGGGAATGTGCGCTCGACCATGTAGCGGGGCATTGCGCTCCTCCTTTTTTTCTTCCTGCGCCTCCGGGATCAAGCGAGCTTCACCAGAAATCCAGGCTCACGCTTGGTCCCTATCCGTGTCAAGTATCCCCTGCGCCTCACGCCCAGTCAATTCGTCTACTGAATCACGTCAGTCGCCTGCATCAGGACCGACTGGGGGATGGTCAGACCTAGCGCCTGGGCCGTCTTCAGGTTGACGACAAAGTCGAACTTGGTCGGCTGCTTGACCGGCAGGTCAGCCGGTTTGGCTCCCTTGAGGATCTTGTCCACGTAGGTGGCGGCGCGCCGGAACAAGTCAAGCGGGTTCGGTCCATAGCCCATCAGGCCACCTCTGTCCACGTGCTCCCGCCATCCGTACATCGCCGGCAGCCGGCTCCTCGCAGCGAACTCGACGATGGCTTGGCGAGAGTTGGAGAGCGGGTCCGCGAAGACGATGAGCCCATCGGCGTGTTCCCTGTTGGCCATGTCGAAAGCGGCATCGAAGTCGTCGGCGCTGCGTACCTCAAGGAGCAGCAGTTGGACTCCCAGTATCCGGGCTGCGTCCTGGGTCTGTGCCCACTCCAGCGTGTTCGCCGGATTCGTCGGATTCGAGAGCGCCGCCACGCGCGAGACCGCCGGGACACGTAGCCCAGCTCGCGCAGCCCCTGGAGGAATGCGTCGCGCGTGGCGGACGGGCCAGCGGAGGCGCTCGCGAGATAACCTATCCGCCAGACCCTTGCCTGCTGCTGCGCTGGGGATGACTGGAGCCTGCAAGCGGACAGCAGCAGGAATCCAGTCCCCGGACAGGCCCAGGGCAGCCACGCTCCGCAAGAACTGCCGCCGGGTGTGGGGGTCCATGGCAATCTCCGGTGAGCCTGGGTTAGCGCCATTATCGCTGATCTCTCTGCTGGGTCATCCGCGAGGGGCTCCGGCGCTCTATAGGGGCGTCTGATGTTCCCCTGAATGCGGCATGATGCGGCGGCCGGCGGCGAGAGCCGGTACAATCTTCGGCGATTCGTCGACGTTTGGGATAGACGGACTTCGGGCCGCGCTCTCGATGGTGATCAACCGCTACCAGACCCTGACGCTTCACCTGCTGCTCTCGCTCGCCGTGCTGGTGGGTACTGGCTTCGTGGCCATCGGCGTGAGTGGCGCCCTGGCTGCCGGGCTCGGCGCCGCGTTTGGCAAAGCCTTCGTCTCCGGCGATCGACCCGGGGTGACCTACACGCCCCAGCGCTGCGCCGATTTCCTAAGGTTCCACCCGGAGAGCGGCGACTGCACGGCCGCGGCGACCGCCCACCACTTCGACGAGGTCGTCGAATACCGCCTCGCGGCGGGCGTGCTCGGGCTGCTCGTGCTTGGAATCGCATTTCTGGTGCGCTGGCGTTATCGACAGCTCGCGGACGAGCGGGTGCTGCCGGCCAGCTTCAGCCCGACCGTCGGAGCCTCTCTGTTCGGGCTGGCTGCCCTCGCGCTGATGGGTCCGAGCCTGCTCCAGATGGTCTTCGTCGGACCGAGCGGAGTAGGGAAGCTGCTCAGCGGGGGGGTCGTGTCACTCGTGATGTTCGTCGCGTACGCCGCCGCCCTTCTCCGAGCGCTGCGCGCGCACCTGGCCTAAGGATGTCGCACCTAATGGCGCTCTACCCGCTCGCCCTCACCCCCCAACCCCCTCTCCCCGGCGAGGGAGAGGGGCCGGGGTGAGGGCTAAGAACAACACCCGACACTGGTTGACAAACTCGCGACCGGGCGGTTTACTAACGGCTAGCAGATGAATACTCGGCCACCGGGCGTGACGGCGAGGAGGCGTGGATGGGCATTCCATATCGCCGACATGGCTCACCCACTCGACCGCGAGCGTGCCGCGCGATGGTGGCGATAGGTGCGCTTGGCATGCTCCCGGCCGCCGGCATGCTGGCAGGACGCGCGCTCGCACAGGAAGGGTAGGAGCCGCCGCGGACTGGCGGCCCGTACTGGGCTGGCCGCTACGGCTGCGTGGCCTGCCACGGCGGGCGGGCCGAGGGGACCTTGATCGGCCCGCAGATCGTGGGGCGTTCGGACGGGCCGTTCACCTACGAGCGCATCCTGCACCAGGTCCGCACGCCGCTCCTCTTGATGCCGGACTACCCGGAGGACGTCCTGTCCGACGAGAAGGTCAAGGCTATCACCGACTCCTGGACGTCGCTCGAGCCTCCGCGGTGAGGTCTCGCCCGGTACGTTTGGGAGGACTGCCATGTACGACAGTCGTGTTGGGTGGAAAATCCGTGCCAGCGGCGCCCTCGCCGTGGTGCTCGTGGCGATTCTGGCTGCACTCGCCGCTCCAGCCGGGTTGTGGACGGGCTTCGCGCAGGCCGCTCAGCCGAAAGACGTGCCGTTCGTGGTCGCCGACCCCGGTAGCTACGAGATGCGCGAGTACCCGCTCCCGGAGAGCCCGACCAGCCGGCAGGCTCAGGGACGAGCTCACAGCATCACCGTCGCGCCCGATGGGCGGATCTGGTACTCGGGCTTGACCCAGAACAACCTGGGCATGTTCGACCCGCTCAGCGAGACGTTCCGGATGTGGGACACCCCCACCCCACGTTCGCGACCGCACGGGATCCAGGCCGCCGCCGACGGGATGATCTGGGTAACCATCACCGGCCTGCCGCAAAACAAGATGGCCCGCTTCGACCCCGCCATTGAGCAGTGGACGGAATATGTGCTGCCCCGCCCGACCCCATAGGTCTGGGTCGCCCGTGATGGACAGGTCTACTTCACCTACGAGTACGGGGATGGCATCGGCCGGATCGATCCAGCGAGCGGGACCATCACCGACTTCGCGATTCCTACCAAGCGAGCCCGGCCGTACGGCATCCAGGAGGGACCCGACGGCAACATCTGGGTGGTGGAGTTCCTGGGCAACAAGATCGCGCGCCTGGACCCACGTACGGGCGAAGTGCGCGAATGGACCCATCCGCGCGCGGGCGACGACCCCGGCACCCGCCGCATGGCGGTCGACGCCGACGGCAACATCTGGTTCGTCGAGCACGAGATCGGGGCGATCGGTCGCTTCAACCCGAAGACCGAGACGTGGCAGAGCTGGTGGATGCCGCGCATGGGTGGCCGCCGTGACCAATCCTACGCGCTCAACTTCGACTCCAAAGGCCAGCTCTGGGCCGACAACTTTGGCGGCAACTACATCGCGCGCTTCGACATCCAAAACGAGAGCTGGATCGTCTACCCACACGTCAGCCGCCCGGTCAACTGCCGCCTGATGGCGATTGACGCCAACGACGTCCTCTGGTGCGCCGGCTCGGCCACGCCGGTGCTGGTGCGGCTGCAGGCGAGGGAGAGGGGGTAGGGGGTGAGGGCCCCGCTTGACGCTCCTCCGTGCGCCGTGCGACACTTTTGGGCGCTTGGTCTGATATTCATACCGTACCTTCGCGCACCCGGGAGGCGAGCAGATGGCAGTCGAGATCAAGGATCAGGCCCGCCAGGTCGTTTCTAGAGATGGCAAGCGGGGGGCGGCGCCCGACATCAGGTCGCTGCCGGCCACGATGGATTGGCTGCGGGCCGAGGGGCTCTTGCTCGAGACCGATGTGGAGGTCAACCCGGACCTCGAGCTGACAGGCATCCAGAAGGCGCTGGACGGCAGCTACCCGATCCTGTTCAACACCGTCAAAGGGTATCCCCAGGTCCGAGCCGTCACGAACCTGTTCGCCAACTACGATATCCTGGACCGGATGTTCGGCTGGAACGGTCCGGTCGATCGGACCAAAAAGCTGGCGCATGCGCTGACGCATCCGCTCAGGCCGCTCGAGATCGTTCAGGACGAGGCGGCGTGCCAGCAGGAGGTCATCACCGACGACCTCGACGTCAACAAGTACATCATGGCCATCCGCCACACGGCGCTCGAGCCGGAGCTGACGATCGGCAGCGGCAACAGCGTTGTGGTGGGCGAGTATTTCCACGGCGGCAGCCACATTGGCTACAACCGCATGAACTTCCGCTGGGGCAACGTCGGCACGTTCCAGTCGGCGCCCGGCGCGCACATGTGGCAGATCATCACGGAGCACTATCGCGACGAGAAGCCGATCCCACTGACGATGTGTTTCGGCCTGCCGCCTGCCTGCACCCTGATCGCCGGGGGCGGGTTCGACTACGTGATCTTGCCGCGCGGCGCCGATGAGCTGGGGGCGGCCGGCGCCGTCCAGCGCGCTCCGATTCGGATCGTCAAGGCTCGCACCGTGAACGCCTACGCGGTAGCGGATTGCGAGTACGTGTTGGAGGGCTACCTGTACCCGCGCGACAAGCGCTACGAGACGGGCGAGTCCGAGGCGGCCGACAAGCAGGGCAAGTTCCCCTTCCATCCGGAATGGGCCGGCTACATGGGCAAGGCCTACAAGGCGCCCACCTTCCACGTCACCGCCATCACCATGCGGAAGCGGGAGCAGCGGCCGCTCATCTACGCCCTCGGCGTCCACATGGCCGACGACAACAACATCGACACGACGGTCCGCGAGGCGGCCATCTTCGAGCTGTGCGAGCGCCTCCAGCCGGGCATCGTCCAGGATGTGAACATCCCCTACTGCATGACCGATTGGGGCGGCGCGATCATTCAGGTCAAGAAGCGCAACAAGATCGAGGAGGGCTGGCAGCGCAACTTCCTGGCCGCGATCCTGGCCTGCAGCCAGGGCATGCGGCTCGCGATCGCGGTCGACATGGACGTCGACATCTACAGCATGGACGACATCATCTGGGCGTTGACCACCAGAGTGAACCCGCACACCGACATCCTCAACCCGCTGCCCGGCGGGATCGGCCAGACGTTCCAGCCCTCAGAGCGGATGACGGCTGGCGAGAAGGAGTGGACCGCCTCCAACACCCGTTTCGAGGGCGGGATGGGGATCGACGCCACCATGCCGTTCGGCTACGAGACGGATTTCCAGCGCCCGGTCTACCCGGTCGATCGCGTCGAGCTGAAGAAGTGGTTCGACGACGCCCAGATCGACAAAGGCAAGTCGCTCATGCGCGGCTGGGTTGAGGTCCTGGCGCGAACGGGTCGGTGATGCCTAACCTAACCCCCCCACCCCCTTCCCTAAGGGGAACGGGGAGCCGCGGGTTTCCCCTTTCCCTTTAGCGAAGGGGCGAGGGGTTAGGTCAATGCTCGACGGCCTGCGGGTGCTCGACCTGGCGGACCAGTCCGGCGCGTTGTGCGGACGGATCCTGGCCGACTTGGGGGCTGACGCCGTCAAGGTCGAGCCGCCAGGCGGTGACCCGGGCCGACGTGTTCCCCCCTTTGCCGGCGAACGCCCCGAGCCGGACCGGAGCCTTGCCTGGCTCGCGGACAACGTCAACAAGCGCGGGATTACCTGCGACCTGCTCTCCGAGAGCGGGCGCGCCCTGTTGCGCCGACTGGCCGGCCGCGCGGATGTCGTGGTCGAGAGCTTCGCGCCAGGCTATCTCGACGGCCTGGGTATCGGCTACGCCGCTCTGTCTGCGACCAACCCTGCCCTGGTCCTGACGTCGATCACGCCGTTCGGTTCGGAAGGGCCGGCGGCGGATGCGCCGGCCTCCGATCTGGAAGTTACCGCCGCGAGCGGCAGCCTGTGGCTAGCCGGCGACCCGGCCCGGCCGCCCGTCCGCAGCACGCTCCCGCAGTCCGCGGCCTGGGCCGGTATGTGCGCCGCGATGGGCACCCTGACGGCGCTGCTGGCCCGTGACTCGACAGGCCTTGGCCAGCACGTCGACGTCTCTGCCCAGGCGAGCATGATGACCGCCATCTCACACGCCCCCGTCTTCTGGGACCTGCTCGGCGAGGTCCCAACGCGGTCAGGCCCGTACCTCAGCGGCCGTAGCGTCAGCGGGGCGGTCTTCCGGAACATCTGGCCTTGCCGAGACGGGTACGTCACCTTCGCCCTGTATGGTGGCCCGGCCGGCCGGGAAACGAGTCGAGCGCTCGTGGCCTGGATGGAGGAGCGTGGCAGGGCGCCAAAGGTCCTCGAAGACATCGATTGGGGCTCGTTCAACGTCGCCACCGTCTCGCCGGGGATGGTACACGAGCTGGAGGCGGCGATCGGCCCGTTCCTGCTGTCGCTAACGAAGGCCGAGTTCTTCGAGGGCGTCATCCAGCGCAACATGCTCGGCTATCCGGTAGCGACCGTCGACGACATTCGCCGCGATGAGCAGCTCGCGGCGCGCGGCTTCTGGCAGGAGGTCGAGGCCCCCTGGGGTCAAGGGCCGCTCGCCTTCCCGGGCAGCTTCGCACTGTTCGACGGCATCCGCCCGTCCCTTCGGCGGACCGCTCCCCGTGTAGGCGAGCACAATGCCGAGATCTACGGCGGTGA
>Ga0137368_10003517_pt1 | contig 16708 bp, 12 predicted proteins | sample SagtaG_13_FD_104917 | JGI IMG/M metagenome (GOLD analysis project Ga0137368, IMG submission 104917) | Vadose zone soil microbial communities from Sagehorn Ranch, Mendocino, California, USA - Sage1_L_100_16 metaG | ecosystem: Environmental > Terrestrial > Soil > Vadose zone | place: USA...
ACCAAGAGCGCCGAACCTAGCGAGCCCGACGCGCTGGGGAGCCGCGGACGAGTTCCCGAACCTGTGCGTGCCGGAAACTAGGTTTCGCTACTCGGGCCAAGCCTGATCGCGAGCACATGGTCGGTTCAGTCGAGATCAGAGCGCTCGCGTCGACAGAGCCGCGTGGTGCGACTTGCGCCGCGGACGTTCGCCTCGAAGGCCGAGGACCTCTGTCCCGGCCGCAAGTAGTGCGACGCGGCTAGGCGGCGAGTTCGTATTCGTGCAGGGGTTACGACGTCGCTTACTCACGGGGGAACGTAGTCGAATGTGGCGATGACGGTGCGGTCGCGATCCATGACGAGGTCGCACGGGCCGGTTCCCGTGCACGGCTTGCTCCACCCGGTGAAAAACGAGTTAAGCCCCACTCTCGCCGTAAGACGCACGATTGTCCCCAACACGTACACCTCTCCACAGTCCGGCTGGCACAAAATGCCCGCAGGCACGCTGGCCACCGTTCCGCTCGCGCCGGGGACGTTCCTGATCTCGACATTCAGCCGCGCGCCGAAGCCCGCGCTCACGCTCACCGGGCGGTCGACAACGACGCGACACACATCGCCCGCCGTTCCGGCGCACGCTCCGGCCCAACCGAGAAACGTTGAGGACGGCTGCGCTCGGAGCGTCACGACGCTTCCGGCCGCGTACGCGCCGCGGCAGTCGGTCGGACAGGAGATGCCCGCGGGTTCGCTCGAGACGATGCCCTTCCCCGTCGTTCTTACGAGAAGCGAGAACCCAAAGATCGCGCCGACCGCTTGTGTCTGTGTCATGGTCACCGTGCAGGCGCCGGTTCCCACGCAGGCGCCGCTCCAGCCGACGAAGGTCCACCCGGGGTCGGCCGCTGCGGTCAACCGCACGACCGAGCCGGCCGGGTAGATCTCCTCACAGTCGCCGCCGCACGCGATGCCGCCGGGCTCGCTCGCGACAGTGCCGCCGCCAGTCGTGCCCACGGCGAGGCGGAGTCCGAACGCAGCGGTCACTGCAGCTGACCTATTCAGCGTCACCGAGCATCCTCCCACCCCTGAGCACGCCCCGCCCCAGCCGAGGAAGCTCCACCCGGACACCGGCATCGCAACGAGGTCGACCGTCGTCGCGCGCGGGAAGCTCTCGTTGCAGTCGGCCGGACAGTAGATGCCGGGCGGGCTGCTCTTCACAGTTCCCTCGCCGCTCACCGTCACCTCGAGTCCCTCGCGGAAGCCCTCGCCAGGGCGGACAACAATCCTCGTCGTCTGCCCCTCGCGCCCAAACAAATCCACCGGCGTGACCGATACGGCGACCTCGTGCCGGGGCTCCGCGGCGACGCGGACGATGGCGGCCTTTGAAGGGAGCACGTCGACGTCAGCGGCGCCGTCGCCCACGGTGCTGCGCACGATCCAACTGGATGCTCCCTCGCCGCTCCAGGTTACGACCACCTCGCGTTCGAGACGCGCAGCGTTGAGCGTGGGCGGGGGAGGAAGCGACGGCGGTTCGAACGTGAATGCCGCGACGGCGCGAGCCTCGAGCGGTAACCCCTGGTAGCTGACCACCGCGTGGACGTACCGCGTACGCGGGCCGAGCGGGGCGGGGAGGAATTCTTGCGTCCCGACGCCCGAGAACGGACCGCCGATCCGGACCGCTCCAGGCGCCGCCTTCTCCGGCGACTCGTAGAAGTCGACCGTCAGTCCCTCGGGAATCGGCTGGCCGCCGGACCGGTGGACCGCGTACTCGAGGACGCGGCTGGCCCCAGTCCCCGTGGCGCGCGCGCTGATCTCGAGCCGCGGGAGGCCGTCGCCCGCGCGGACGCGAAGGAGCGGGGCCGAGCTGCGGGACGGTTCGACCGTCCACGTGCCCTCCGGCGGGTTCCGGACGGCAAGGTAGACATTCCGTTCGGCGACGGCGTGCCAGACCAAGACGTCACCTCGACGGACGACGGTGCGCCGACGCGTGTTACCGATCCGCGCCGTGTCGTAGCGGCGCCCATTGGGGTCGACCACGACGATGTTTGGCACGCCGCGTCGGCTCGCCGCCGAGAAGACCTCAAGCGGGAGCCCCCGGTCGACCTCCACCTGTCGCGTCACCGGCGCGGCGGCGGCGAACGGTCGGCGCAAGCCTGCGAACGCGTTCGCGGGCAGCACCACCCGGAAGGCCGCGACGCTGCATGCACGGAACATCACGTCTGGCCGCCGGGACCCCCACCGGTATGCGGCGCCGAGGGATATCCCGGGCCAGATGTGGCGGCATGCCGCAACGCCGACCCGCGAGATCAGGCCGCGGGCGCGCGCGTCGAACGAGGCCATGCGCAGCCGCACGGCTCCCTCGACGTTGAACGCGCCCGCCGTCGCGAAGCCGGCCACCGACCCGACGATGCCGACACGCGGAATCAACCGGCGCTTCTCGAAGCGGACGTCAAGCCGGCCGCCCACGCGGACGCCGAGGCTCTGGTCGAGACGCAGCTGCGCCCTGCCCCGGATCCAGGCATGCGCTCCCACGGCGTCGAGGACGCGCTTGAGGTTCCCCGTCAACCCCACCCTCCCGTCGAGCCGCCAGAGGTACAGGGGGGAGAACGTCAACTTGGCGCGCGCCTCGAACGGCGCGCCGAAGCCGTTGGGCAGCGCGCCGAGCGTCGCCTTCGCGCTGCCGGCGATCCGAAGCGGCGAGAGCCGGAGCTGCACCCCGAGCTGCTTCAGCACTACGCCGTAACCGAGCGGCACGGTCCCGCCGGCCGTTCCCTCCAGCCGCTCGAGCCGCCCGCCGACCCAGCTTCCCGCAGCGCCAAGCTCGGACACCGCCTCGGCCGGGACCTCCATCACTCCGCGCCCGCTCCAGCGATGCCCGCCGCGTCTCGTTTTCGAGTACCGCAGGCGAAGGACTGTCACCGCGAATCGGCCGACCCGCACCGGCTGGATCGCGATCGTCGCTCCGGACAGCCCTCGCGGCGCGTTCAGCGCAGTCGTTAACTCGGCCGCGCCACGCACCGGAGCGAACCGCCTCGGGAGCAACGGCAGGCGGACAGCCGCCCGAACCCGGGCGCTACCGTGCCCGCCGAACCGCACCCGCACCTCGCCGATCAAGTGCAGACCACCCAGACTGCCCGACGCCGGCGCCCAGACCGCGCTACCGCCGGTCGAGTCGAAGCGGCTGCGCGTGAGACGGACGCCGCGCGCCGACCATGTACGCGCGCCGGTCGAAAAAACCCGCTCGCCGTCGACCCGGACGACGCCCGGGCCGGCGAGGACGAGCCCGTTGATTGAGACGGCGCCGCTCGTCTGCAGTGCGCCCTGCGCCCGCGTCCAGCACCCCTGCAGGACGACAAGCGTCAAGGGCCCGACACTCCGCGTGCGGCACGCCTGACCCGCTGCCGACGCCGAAGCAGGAACCGCGAGCAGCAGCATGGCGACGGCGAGCGCCAAGACGGCCGTGCCAGGTCCTCCCCGGCGACCCCGCTGCTCGCCGATGCATTTCGAAAGCGCCACGTCCTCGGCGCCGCAGACATCAAAAGGTAGCTCGATCCAGCGAGAATGAGAAGATCCGACCTACATCGCCTACTCGACAACCCAGGGGCCGGCCGCGATCACTCCCGTCTGGACAGGAACCGCGCTTCCCTCGCCAGAGGCCGAGAAGCCTCTGAAGACGAGCAGCGAGCTGCTCGAGGAGCACCGAGCACGTGGTGGCGAACGGCAACGACGCCGACGCGCTCCGTGTCATCCAGCAGTGGGTGAGCCGCGTGCACGGGAAACCGAAAGACGGTGGAACAGATCACCACGCCCCGGGACGCTGGAGGACCTGCACGCCATGCCGCGTGCCAAGCGCCTCGCACTGCTAGGCCGCCTTGAGGCAGATGGTGCAATGCCCGATGCACGTGGTGGAGGAGTGATGGGCTGGGTGCTGTTCGGAGTCTGGGTCGCACTCGCGATCTGCGCCTTCATGGACTAGCCACCTACCTGCTAGAGGCTTGATGTGAAAGTCGGGCGGGTTCGCAGGGACCCGCCCGATGAAGACGAAGGGCTTCCGAACCTGTGTCCCCTCGAGATCGGAGCTCGAGATGACGGATCTGGAAGCCCTTGTCGTTGCAGCGTACGTGTTCGCTGACGAGTGTCGGGTCCCTGCCCTGCAGGGCCGGCCGGCGCTGACGAGCGACGCGGAGTTGGTCGCGCTTGCACTCGCGCAGGCGGCGATCGGGATCAGTTCCGACCGGCAGTTCCTCGGTCTCGTCGGCCGGGTGTTGCCGGGCTGGTTCCCGCATCTGCCGGACCAGTCGCAGTACAACCGCCGCTTGCGAGCGCTCCTCGAGCCGATCTCGATCGTGCAGCAGCAGCTCCCGGGCTGGCTGGACGCGGGCGGCGTGCGGCTCGCTGATGGCACCCAGCTCGCGGTCGCCAGCTATCCCGGCTGCCAGCAGCGATCCGACTTCGCCGGCTTCGCTCGCTACGGCTACTCGAAGTCGCAGCATCGCTTCCTCTGGGGCGTCCGGCTCGTGCTGCTGACCGACGAGCGTGGCCTGCCGCTCGGCGACACGGTCGTGCCGGCAAACGAGAAGGAGTACGAGCCGCTCGCCGATCTCTTGACCGGCCTCCCGCCGAGGTCGTGATCGCCGACAAGCGCCTCTGGGGTCGCGGATACCAGGCACGGCTCGCGGCCGACCACACCCGGCTGCTCACCCCCGACCGGACACGCACCGCCGCCAACCTCGGCAAGGAGCGTGCACTCGCCTCGCTGCGACTTGTCATCGAGAGCGTCTCCTCGAACCTGAAAGGCCAGATGCGGCTCGAGCGCCACCTCGCCAAAACACCCGCCGGGCTCGCCCTCCCGATCGCGCAACGCATCCCCGCCCCCACCATCGGCGTGCTACTCAACACCCTCGCCGGCCGCCCCGCACGCGCCCTCGCCGCCTACGACGGCCGCTAAATCACATCAAGCCCTAGCTGTGCGTGAGGGCGCATGGTTGAGCGGAAAAGCGTGCGACACTCTGCTGCCCGTGCAGGTGCGAGTCGCGTTCTCGTGCGTGCCTACACCCCCGGCCGGGGCACCCCGCGCCGGCGATGCGCGCGTTGGAGTCCCTTACTGGGGCGGGAGGGCGCGCGCAACGCCCCGTCCGGGGGAAGTGGGGAGACGAGCGCCGCAACGCCCGCTCCCCACGGGAGCATTCTCGCCGGTTACCCGGCTCCCGTAAACGCGCACAGCCAGAAAGGGGGCCGCGAGCTTACCCGGGGCTGCGGCACTCCCGTAGCAGGTCGAACCGACCCCCCGGTAATCGCGGTTCAGCGCCGCGCGCGCAAGTCCTCCGGTCGCCGCCTCAGCAAATCAGCGGCTGCTGAACCCTGACGTTCGCCTCGTCGCGGCGGAAGCGCCAGTGACAGAGGTGGAAGGCTGCGTGTACGAGCACCCACATGCCGGCCGCCTGCTGCCAGAGAGCCTTGGACGGGTTTCCGACGCTCAGGGCGCTGGCGCGGACGAACGGTTCGAGTGTCGCGTAGTCCCCCGCCACTGGTCGCACCCTAGGCAAACGCGGAGCCGTAGTAGCCGTCCCACTCGGCCTGCGAGCGGCAACGGACCCCGCCGACGCCGAGCGAATAGACCCGCGCGACCTCGTTCAGGCGGGCGGGAACGGCTTAGGAGCCGGCGGCCGCGGTCGCTCCGCTCTCGTCGGCGAGATCGCTCACGGCCGGCCAGAGAGGCATGGCGCCGAGAGTCTCTCTTCCGCTCGGCGTCGGCTCCAGTGCGATTGGAACGAAGAGTCGCGGGCGCGTGACCTGGTCGACGACCCGATGCAGCCAGGCAGCGGGAGCGTCTCCGGGATCGCCGTTCAGCGCCTCGGCCAGGGCCGGCATGTCCACTTCGCGGGCGAGCTCGTCCCGCTCGACGGTGAAGAAGACGAGGCGTTGGGTGGGGAGCGAGACGGCGACGACGGTGGTCGACGTCTCGAGGAAGGTGCGAAGCGCGAGCTCGAGCGCCAACCGGCGGGGAAGAAGGTCTGCCGCGGGCCGCGCAAAGCGGCGGGCCGGGTAGGGGCGGCGGGCGCCGGCAGGACAGATCGCGAAGTAGATCCCATTGTCGGCCGGGACGACTCGCGCCTCGTCCAGGCGCGCCGTCAAGAGCGTGAACGATTCGAGGACGCCGGTCGAGGTCGCCTCGGTGACGACCAGCTTGCGGCCGGGTAGGAGCCGGTACCGGGCGCCGACCTCGGCGCGGATCGCGCGTGCAACCGCGTTCGGCTCGATCTTCGACGCCGTCGAAGAGGCCTGAGCAGGGAACGCCGCGGCCGCGCCAATCGCCAGCGTGGCGAAGGCAAGCCGGGAGCTTTGCTCCGCCCGATCGTGTGGGCCTTGCCGAACATCTTTCCTCCTTTGAGCGCCACCGCCCTGAGCGGTTGTTCAGAGCCGACGCTTCGATCTGCCCGATTGACGTGCTCGGGGCTCATGTGTTGCACCTCGACGACCCAATCGAACGGGATCGCGGCGCGTCTGCTCGCCTCACCGACGATGTCTGCCGTCGCCGCCTCGTACAGCAAGAAGCAGGTGTCGTCCCCCGGGATGGCGATCGCGTTCACGAACCAACACGCCCTCGAGCAGTTCGCCGAGCGCAGCGTACGACAGCTGAACTTCGGATGTGGCCGGTCGGGAGGAGAGGACGCGATACTCCCGCGCGAGCGCGGCTCTCAGCCCTGCCTGAAAGAGTGTCGTCTTCCCGATTCCCGCGTCGCCCTCAAGGACCACGGCGGCGGTCTCACCCTTCGAAACAGCGTCGAGACGCTCCTCAAGGAAGGCAAGCTCCTCTTCACGCCCGATGATCTTGGACACGACCACGCAGGCCCCCTTCTAGCTGCAACCCGATCGTACTTGCACGGGCATGGACCAGAAAATGGCCCCGGGGGACCCGTAGCTCGAAAGCATTCGCCTTGCAGGTGCAGTCGCGGTCCTCGCGTGTGAAACCCGAGGGGGAGGGGGGCCCCGACGAGCGGGGCTCGTCTGGTGACGAAGGAGCCGATTGGAGCCGAGGCCGGCGGTGTTCGACCGCTCGGGCATCTGCTCGCAGCATTGACGGGGATCGTCGATGAGTCGTGGCGCCGATATCTCGTCAACACCCTGACCGAGCCACTCGGCCTCAACCTTCGGAACCGGATTGCTCACGGCTTGATCGGCGAAGCGCAAGCGCATGACGCAGCCCTTCTCATTACATTGGCGCATTTTTGCGAACGCTTCACGCGCAGGAACGCGACGCCGGAGAAGGAGCTGGCCAGACGTCATGATCTTGACGACGCAAATGCCGGGTTAGCCTGCTCTGGCCGAGTCAGGCATTGCGCGCGGCAGTCAGGTTCAACCACATCCCGCCCTGACGTGCCGCTTCTTCGGAGATGAGGACTGCAGTGTTGTCGACTCTACGTCTCGCGCGAAGAGGCGGAATCTTCTGTCGTCGCGAGCCGGCGCTGCTTCAAACACGCGGGGCGGTTCGACCGTTTCACCCACTGCTGACCCCCGCTGCGACGAAGCCGAAAACGACAGTCGAACTACTTCGACGCAGAGTCAATACGCAAACGGGGCAGCCACACCTTCGTCGGCATCGTTCGTCGCCGGCCAGGAGCCGCAACGCCAGGACCTCACACCGCTCACGAACGGGCCACTAATCTCCATCATCGCTCGCAGCACCGATCTCATCCGTCCCGAGTCGCTTGGCTCTTCGGCCGCGGGATGATTCCTGTTGGGACTGTCGCAGGAAGGTGCGGACAAGGTCACTGCGTGACCGAAGCCCGAGCTTGCGGTAAATGTGGCGGAGGTGAAAATCGATTGTCTTTGGACTAAGGAACAGCTGGGCCGCCGCCTCCCGATTGCTGGCGCCATTGGCAACGATGCGTGCAACTTGAAGCTCCTGCGCCGTTAACGTTTGCATCGCCTGCAAGCCCGGAGCTTGGGCGCCAGGTACGTCGCGCGCGGCACGGAGTTCCGCCCGCGCGCGCTCTGCCCACGGCCGTGCGCCGAGCTCTTCAAACTCGTTCAGCGCATGCCGCAGCGGCCCCCTTGCCTCGACGAGTCGCCTGCTACGCCTGAGCCGCTCGCCGTACGCGAGTCGCGTACGCGCGCGCTCGAAAGGTGTCACTCCCTCATCGTCAGTCGCGACCGTGTCACCGAACCTAGCGTCCATCGAGTCCTCACCCGCGAGGAGGCCACGACAGCGGGCGCAGGCGCTAAGTGTTCCAACGTGCCCACTGCGTCGGGCCCAATTCTCGAGTCGAACGAGCGCCTCTTCTGCGTCTCTCGTTCGTCCGGAGCGGATATAGGCCTCGATCAGATCCGCGTGTACAGGAACGGCGGCCGGACTCCCGCCGCGAGCGTCGACCAACCGCACTGCGGGCTCGAGCTCGACGACGGCATTGCCGCTCCGGCCGAGGCCTAGCTCAACAAGCCCTAACGCCGCTGCGGTGTACACCTTGATCGCCTCCGAGCCGTGCTCGTGCGCGAGCGCGAGCGCGCGTGCGCAGTGCTCGCGACACGCGGCTTGATCGCCGCGTCCTGCTTCGAGTCGCGCGAGGACCGCGAGGCTGTGCGGGAGCTGCGTCCACTGCCCCGTCTGCTCGGCCAGAAGAGCTGATTCCGACGCGTCTGCGAACCCACCGTGCCAGTCACCGACTCGAAAGCGGAGTTCGGCACGAAACGCGAGGGCGAATGGGAGCAATCCGGGAACGCTTGCAGCTCGAGCAGCTTCAATCGCGCCGTCGTACAGCCTCCTCGCGTCTGCGTACCACTCCAGCACGATGTAGAGGTGCCAGATGAAGTGCCGGATCATCGGCGAAATGGCTCCGGAGGGGCGAGTTTCGTCGACCAGCGTTCGCGCGGGCTCGAGCAGCCGCTTCGCCTCGGCGACGTTGCCGCACGCGACGAAACACGCGCCCGCGACAGCGGCCGCGAATAGCTGCGTCTCAGCGTCCGCCCGCCCAGCGATCGTGCACGCGCGGAGCGCCGTCTCGGCCGCGGCCTCAACTTCGAGCGCCATCACGGCCGGAACGGCGGCGTCGAGAAGCATCGCGACGGCGCGGGCGGGATCGTTTGCCTCGACTCGAGCCGCCTCTGAGAGCAGGAGTTGTCGGGCCTCGCGCGCGCGTCCGCGCCAGATGTCGACGGCCGCGCGCAGCCTAATGGCGTCGGCGCGCAGTTCAACGGGGACATCATGGAGCGCCTCGTCGAGCAACCGTGCCGCGAACTCCGAGCGTCCCGCGAGTTGTGCGGCTTCAGCCGCAGCGACGAGCCGACCAGCCCGCTGGCGTATTCCGGGCGTGAGCCGTGCTGCGCGAGCGAGCGCGGCGGCTGCCGCCGCAAAGTCGTTCCGACGTCGGGCGCTTGCCCCTGCCTCGTCCATCGCATCGGCGACGCGCTCGTCCGGCGCTATTGCCGAGGCGGCGAGATGCCACGCGGCGCGGTCTTTCTCGCACTTCGCGGTGAGAACATTGGCGAGCGCACGGTGCGCGGCGCGCCTCTCCTGCGGCGGAGCAGCATGGTAGAGCGCGGAGCGCAGCAAAGGGTGCTGAAACTGCAGCCTCCCGTGGTGGAGGGTTATCAAGTCGCGCGCCTCAGCTGATTGAAAAGAGGCGGGTCGGAGTCGCAGAGCGGACGCTGCCGCTGCAATTTCGTCCATCGCGCCGGATTCGCTCGCGGCAGCAACGACGAGCGCGCGCTGGAAGCCGATCGGCAACTCCGCCACACGAGCGAGAAAGGCTGCTTCGATGTCGACTGAGGGCAGTGGCTCAGGGAGCAAGTCACGTCCGACGAGCTGATCGGCGGTAAGCACGGCAGCGAGCTGAATCAGCGCGAGCGGATTTCCGCGCGTGTCCGCGACCACCCGATCGGCGACGGAGACCGCAACGCTAATGCCTCGGATGTCGGCGATCAGCTGGATGCAGGCGTCGCGCGACAACGGCCCTAGCGCGATCTGTTCGATCCCAGGTGCCGCGAATTCCGCGCCCTCGCGAACTCCAAGGAGGAGGACGACTCCCTCGGCGCGGAGTCGTCGACCAGCGAACAGGAGCGCGTCGCGCGAGGATGAGTCAGCCCAGTGGGCGTCGTCGAGCAGCGCGAGCAGCGGGCGCTCCTCAGCCGACGCGGCAAGGAGACTGAGTGTCGCGACGCCAACGGTGAACTTGTCCGAGACGGTGGGCGGCCCGAGCGCGAGAGCCGAAGCGAGCGCTGCGGCCTGAGGCGCGGGCAAACCGGGTAGGGCGTTCAGGATCGGCCGCAGCAGCTCGTGGAGCGTCGCGAACGCGAGTTCCGCCTCGGCCTCTACACCGCGCGCGCTCAGCACTGTCATCTCTTGCGCATGGTCACGCGCGTACGTCAGCAATGCACTCTTGCCGATTCCGGGCTCGCCAGATACGACGAGCGCAGCGCTCCTTCCGGCCACCGCATCGGCGAGCAACCCTGCGATTAAGCGGCACTCCTCCTCTCGCCCGAGGAGCGACCCCTCGTGCGTTTGCCCCACCCGTCGATGCTAGCGCGGTATCCCACCACACTGGGAATTCTCCTGGCGAAAAAACGCGGCGGCTCCAGTATTTTCGGCCGAGACCGGCTTCGTCCGGTGGGGGATACGGATCACGGAGCTGATGCGGCCTCGGCTCCTCCGGTCGCCCGAGTGGCTTGACGAGGTTGCTGGAGGGAGGCCGCAGCATGGAAGCTGTTGGCGATCTGGATGCGGCCGAGGAGCAATCACGCGGACGCTGGGCGCGGAGCCGATTGGCAAGGAGCGAGCCCAGGTGGTGACCTGCGCGACGGCTTCGGTTCACGACTATGCAGCACGACGCGCAGCCGGTGACGGAGGCAGGAGAGTGGTCGCGCACGAGTTAGGGGGTCCCAATGGCTGACGAATTGCTGCCCATCATGAGCAGTTACGCCAACTCGTCGATGACGAGTGACGGCTATCCGGAGATCAACTCGCTGACGTACATGCCTTTCGAGAGCGAGTACGGCGACCCGCCGACATCGGCGCGGCTCGTCCTCGTGCTCGTCGAACCGCGTCTGCTTGCAGAGACTGGTGACGTGAAGCTGCGGGCGGCGCTCATCAGCCGGCTGCGCCGGTTCAAACGTGATCTACGCGCCGACGGTCTGCATTCCCGGTTCATTGTTGCGAACGTCTACAGCGGCTCGATTCACAAAGACGGGCGGATTGTGCTAGCTCTGCGGCGCTTCCTCCATGATGTCAAGGCGCGGTTTCCGCAGTTCGAGGGAGTCATCCTCGTCGGCAACTTTCCCGAGGCATCTCTCACGCGAAGGGTCGCGTGGGCCAACGACTACCGCGACGCCGGCAGCATCCGACTCGTCGTGTGGAGCGAGATGATCAGCCAGCGAGCCGAGGTCGTGCTCGCCGATCTGACCGGCAACTGGGAGGCAAAGTACGTTCAAGACGAGTTCGACGTCGAAGAGCTGGAGGCCTATCCGGACGCGGCCACCGAAGCCGCGGGCTGGCGCGACGGCGAGATCATCCGGACCTGCGACTTCACTTCGATGCGCTTTCAGATTGGGCGCAGCCCGCGCTTCAAGGACGTCTTCTATCTCGACGACGCGATCTACCTGATCGTTGAGAACCGAAGCACACCGACGCCGTTTCTCCACCTGCGCCTCTCCACGACAGAGCGAAACGCAGAGGTCGCGGTGGAGGACCGGACCTTGCCGAACATCATCGCCCGTCCCGACATCGCGGTGTCACGTCTCAACGCTCGTCACATCGCAGTCAATCCGGATCCGTCGCTGCACGGAAGCGACGGAACGACGTTCCTCGACGCTGCGGGTAACCCGCAGAGAGTTCCGACGCCGACGCCGCTGTTCAACGACGAAGAGCAGGTGACGCGGCTCTTCACGTACAGAGACTTCGACCTGGAGCGGCGGCTCTTGATCGCATACTTTGACCGAAACCACCGCTTCCGCGTCGGCGCGTTCGCGAATCTGCCGTTCCGCGGCGCAGTCGTCTCAGGAACCACGGACTTCCCTCCGGAGGATTACGAACCGCTGGTGAACGCCGCAGCTAGCGACTTCGGCCCCTGCCTGAAGACGGCGAATGCGACCGTGCCGGAATACGTACGTTTCCAAGAAACGCCAGCGACGCTGAAGTACATCATCGCCCACTCGAATCCATGGTTCTCAGAGTTTCGCGATACCTACGACGCCGCCACACTTACGGCCGAAGTCGGCGGCGCCCCACTGAGGTGGATCTACCGCGATGGCGCACACGTTCCGACCTTCGACGGCTCCGGCGGAATTGTCGACCTGTCGGTGCATCGCGCGATGTCGCTCTACGACCGATTCCGGGACGCAGGGGCGAGCCTGGTCATCCACGGCGGCTGCAACGTCAACAGCGTCGAGGAAACCCAAAGCGACACCTACGTGACGGCGAACTACGCGCGCTGGAGCAACGCCGAAGGAATCCTGTTTTACACCAACTGCATCGCCTTGTTCTCGCGCGCGAAGGGGTTCAACGATTCACCGGAAGGATTTGCTGACGGCTACCGCGTCTCCGACCGGGCGAACTTCGGCAGTTGCTGGAAGAGCTACATCAACACCGAGGCGAACCGCGGCGAGCTCAGCATCAACAACATCCAACGGAAACGTGCCTACTTCTGGAGCATCAACGGCGATTGGAGCCTGCGCCTGCGCAACCAGAACGGCCTCGGGCTCCTCACGCTGGACGGAACGATCCGCTCAAGCGACGTTCACCCGAACCGTTCCTGGATCGACGGCTGGAACTTTGACGCGCAAACGACCCGTCTACGCGGCGTCGGAGACATCGATGGCGACGGGCGCGACGAGATGGTCGTCAACAGCGACTGGGGCATCGGCATCTTCAAGCACTCCGGCACCGAGTTCCGCAGCCTTCTCGCAGCGCCGCGTGACACGTGGTTCGGAGGGTGGCGTTACGACGCAACCACAAACGCCGGCAGAGACGCGATCAAGGACGTCCAGAACTTCACGGGCAGCGCCAAGAGCGAGATCATGGTCTGGAGCTCGTGGGGCCTCGCGACACTCGAATACAACGGACTTTCGCTAGCGCCGAGTCGGATCTACGAGAACGGCAGCTTCATCGGCGGCTGGGCGGTAAGTACGAGCGACAATGCATACCAGGGGAGCGGCAACTTCGACGCGGACGGCCGGCGAGACATCGTCCTCACGAGCCCGTGGGGCCTCGGCATCCTCTCGCTCCAGAACAACACAGATTTGTTCATGGCGCCCTATGGCACGCGCCACGGCGGCTGGATGTCCGCGCGCCGCGACCAGGTTCGGCTGATCGCAGATCTCGACGGCGACGGAAACGACGAAATCCTGATCAGCAGCGACTGGGGAATCGGCGTACTGAAGCTAGTGAACGGCCGGCTCACATCAGTCGCGATGCACTCAAACGGCACCAGCCTCGGCGGTTTCACGGTTCACAGCAGCGCCAACTACGCGGTCGCCGACAACCTGAGAGTGGGCGCAGCGCGCCACATTGTCGCGAGCGACGGCTCCGGCATCCACGTCTTACAGCTCGCCGGAAACACGCTCACGCGAATCTCCACCGCCACAAACGGAACGAACATCGGCGGCTGGGCCGTCGACACGCACGCGAATCTCCTGCAACGCGCAGGAGATATCAACGGCGACGGTAGAGCCGAGATCCTGATCCGCAGCCCGTGGGGAATTGGCGTGCTCGGACTAAGCGACGCCGACAGTCTCCAGTGCCACACACTGACGCCGCACGGGTCAGTGCTAAACGAGTGGCACCTCGAAGGCAGTGACGCTTTCGTCGGCGTCGGTTCGATCGCGCGGAACGGGCCGCGAACCGAACTCGTGGTCGTAAAAGCAGCGGGACCGGTTCTTGCACAACCACGGTAGCCATTTCTCGGCCCGGCGTATTCTGAGCGAACGACCGGAGGTCAAGACTTTCCGACGCTGACGGGGCACGCGGCTCCACGCGGCGTCAAACGGCTCGGAGATCGACTACTGGCTGGCATCGCCCTGTGGGGTGTCAAAACTCTGTTGACGCCGCTGGTCAGGCCGATTTTGCAGGCAGAACCGAGTCTCGAGTGCGACACGCTCGCGAGACGGCTACGGCTCTGCGATCGGACGGATGACGCCGAACAACTCAGAGGTTGACCGGGAAGCCGTGCGCGCCAGATGCATGAGGCGAGCGGCGGCTCCTGGCGACGCTCGAACAGCTCTTCCAGCATCTCGACTCAGCCGCTGGGTATTCGCGGCGCGTCGACGGCATACGCCGCGACCGGGAACGTTTCGAGGAAGACGCCCAGGCTCTCGTCGCGGAGGTGGCGCCTGACCTCGCCGAACTCCCTGTGGGTGCCGAGAACTCTGTTCGATGCCTGTCCGCGCGAGCTTGAGCGTGTCCATCTAAGTGTTCACGCGCGCGCGAGTACCAGATTGCGTCGACTTGGCAAGGGCGGATAGGCCCACCGCGTGCGTGCCGAAACGTCGGACTCGAGCGGCCGACCGGCTACGCGGCGAGTTCGTATTCGTGCAGCAGTCCGCCGAGCCGGTCGCGACGGTGGACACGATCGGCTAACTGCCGATCACTGCTGGGCACCCGTTCGTCAATCGGCGGTGGCTTGGCGAGCGGCGGCCGCTGAGCAAGCGATCGGTGCGGCCGGTGTTCGTTGTAGTGCTGGGCGTATGCGCTGGCCACGCCCTCGAGGTGGCGGCGCCCGAAGATCAATAGCCGGTCAAGGCACTCGCGCCGCAGGCTCGAGATCCAGCGCTCGGCGTGCGCCCGCGCCCGCGGCGCGCGCACGGGTGCCTTGATCACACGGATCCCTTCGGAGCGGAAGACCTCGTCGAAGTCGCGCGTGAACTTGCTGTCGCGGTCGCGGATGAGGAAGCGCGGCCGCACTCCCTCGTCGTCGAGTCGCATCAGCAGGTTGCGCGCCTGATGGGTCACCCAGACGCCATCAGGATTCGCAGTGATCCCGGCGAGATGGACGCGACGGCTCGCCACCTCGATGAAGAACAAGACGTAGAGCCGCCTGAAGAACACGGTGTCGACGGTGAGGACGTCGCACTCCATGATGCTTGCCGCCTGCCGGCGCAGAAATTCGGCCCAGCTCGACTCCAGCCGCCGCGGCGCCGGCTCGATCCCCGCCCCGCGCAGGATCGCCCAGACCGTGCTTGCCGCCAGCGAGATACCAAGCCCGGCCAGCTCGCCCTGAATACGCCGGTACCCCCAGCCCGGATTCTCCTGCGCCAGCCGCAGCACCAGCTCGCGAACTTCCACCCGCGTCGCCGGACGACCGGGACCGCGGCGCGGATACGTCCAGCGACGCGCGACCAGCTCACGATGCCAGCGCAGAAGCGTCGCCGGCGTGACCACGAACGACGGCCAAGCGGCGCGCGGCAGCACGCGGCTAAATGCGGCCAGCAGAGCTCGATCCGCCGGCCGGAGCTGCGGACGGGCGACCTGACGCTCCAGCACCCGTAGCTGGTGACGCAGAACGAGGATCTCGATCTCCTTCGCCCGCTCCGACCGCATCCGCAGCACGAGCAGCTCGAGCAGGCGCCGCAGCGCCCAGTAGACCAGCGAGACGACGACCCCCAGTGAACCCGGCACCTCGACCGCTGACCCTACAGGCCGACCCGTTCACCACTGACGCCCATCGAGTCACTTCACCGAACGCGATCGAACCGAGTTGCCGGCACCCACAAGCATTCCTCCCTTCGCTCACTCCAGGCAGTACCTACAGGTGGGCGCGCGGTGACCGAATGGGACAACCGAGATGCCGCCTGGGTCGACGTCGTCGATGCCATCCGACGGGTCGTCCAGCGGGGGCCACGGCCTGCGTCGTTGCATTCGTCGAGCGAAGGCGCGACGACGCAGATGCTCGTCGCGCAAGGGGAAGGATTGCTCTGGGTCGGCCGCTCGCACGAAGCGTTCGCTGCCCTCGACGCTGCCATCGCACGCGTGCCGGCTGATCGAGAGACATTCTTGGCACGACGCGCGGGCGCTAATGCTCCGCGGCCGGAATGGCGAAGCGCTCGCGGCGTTCGACGGGGCTCTGCAGCAGAACCCAAACGACACCGTAGCGCTGATTGGCCGGGCGCAGACACAGGCTGCGCTCGGGCGGCGTCCTGGCCGGCGGCCTCGCGCACGGCCCCGCGCACGAACAGCGCGTATGTCTGGCGATCGTCGATCTTCAACACGCGGTCAAGGTCGGCTAACGCTGCGGTGAACCGCTCCGGTAGATAAAGATCGAGTCGCTCGAGGTCGCCCCCGCCTAACGTGCAATGAAGCGCCACTCCGCCCTGATCCCGCTCTCGCGCGACCATCACGATGGACTCGTGCAGGCATTGCGGCTGCGCCGTGCTGCCGCGGACGGAGATGCTATGGCTCGGCTCGCGGCGGCCAGGGAATTCGTGGAGTTCTTCAGGAACGAAGAGCGTGTCCACCTTCGTGATGAGGAAGAAGAGCTCTTCCCGCTTTTCCTCAGACACGTCCCGTCGCAGCCTGCTCCGCTCCGCGAGGCACGCGTCCAGCACGTGCAGCTCGAGGGGTTCGCTCGCAAACTCGAAATCGCCGTGGCGGCCGGCATCGCCGATCGAGAGACGTTGGATGCGGCGGGAGAACTGCTTGACACACACATCCGGCTTGAGGAGCGCCAGCTCTTTCCGCTGATCGAGGAACTCGTGCCAGACGACGAGCTCGGGAGGCTCGGGCTCGGCAGCAGGGACGTGACCTGCGCCGTTCG
>Ga0137368_10003533_pt1 | contig 16677 bp, 17 predicted proteins | sample SagtaG_13_FD_104917 | JGI IMG/M metagenome (GOLD analysis project Ga0137368, IMG submission 104917) | Vadose zone soil microbial communities from Sagehorn Ranch, Mendocino, California, USA - Sage1_L_100_16 metaG | ecosystem: Environmental > Terrestrial > Soil > Vadose zone | place: USA...
CTCGTCGCTGCAGAGCCGGTAGCACGTCTCGCCGGGCCGATGTGAGAGCGCGTCGACAACGCCGCGCTCGCTGAGCGCTGCGAGCGCGCGATACACGGTCGCGAGCCCGACGGGGTGGCCCTCGGCGTGCAACCGGCGGTGGATGCCCTGCGCAGTCGCGTCGTTGGGCTCCGCCGCGAGGGCCGCGAGGACGAGCTTCCGCTGGCGGGTCGGGCGGAGCCGCGCGTCGCGGATACGCGCCTCGAGGGCCTCGGGTTGCAAGACCGACGTCACGAACCTATCCTAGCGGAGATGAGAACGACAATCATTCTCAGCATGGTCGCGGGCCTGGCCGTCGGGCTGCTCGGGACAGGATGCGGAGGGTCGTCCGCCGACTCGAGCTCGGGGAAGCGCACGGTCGCGGCGAGCTTCTATCCGCTCGCGTTCGCAGCCGAGCAGGTTGGCGGCGCGGGAGTCGAGGTCGAAAACCTGACGCCGACCGGGGCCGAGCCGCATGACCTCGAGGTCTCGCCGAAGGACGTCACCCGGCTCCGAGACGCCGACCTCGTGCTCCTCCTCGGGCGCGACTTCCAGCCGCAGCTGGAGGAGGCGGCAGGAGGGGGCGAGCGCGTGATCCGAGTCCTCGACACGCCGGCGCTCGGCGTCCATGCGAACGGCGATCCGCACGTCTGGCTCGACCCGCTCCGCTTCGGGGTCGTTGTGCGGCGCATCGGAGAGGCGCTCGGCATGCCGCGCCGCGCCGCGACGCTCATCGCGCGGCTGGGCCGGCTCGATCAGACGTACCGGGACGGCCTGAGCGACTGCCGCCGGCACGAGATCGTCACGAGCCACGAGGCCTTCGCCTACCTCGCGGAGCGCTACGGCCTCCGGCAGATCGCGATCACCGGCCTCTCTCCCGAGGCCGAGCCCACCCCGCGTGAGCTCGAGCGCGTCGTTGGGCTCGTCGGCCGCACGGGAGCGACGACGATCTTCTTCGAGACGCTAGTCTCGCCCCGGATCGCCGAGACCGTCGCGCGCGAGACGGGAGCCCGCACCGCCGTCCTCAACCCGATCGAAGGCCTGACGGACGCGCAGGCCGACGCGGGTGACGACTACTTCTCGCTCATGCGCGCGAACCTCGCCGCGCTGCGGAGTGCGCTCGGGTGCCGCTAGCGATCGAGCTGCGCGACGTCGTCTTCGCCTATCCGGGTGGGCCGCCGGTGCTCCGTGACGTCTCGGTAGAGATCGAGCAGGGCGAGTTCGTCGCGGTCGCGGGCCCGAACGGCGGCGGCAAGACGACGCTCGTCCGGCTTGCGCTCGGGCTTCTCCAGCCAAGCCGGGGACAGGCGCTCCTCTACGGCGAGCCGGCCCCGCACGCTCGCGGCCGTGAACGGATCGGCTACCTCGCCCAGCGCGCCCGCCTCGAGTTCGACGCGCCCGCGACCGTACGGGAGGTCGTCACGGCGGGCCGCGCTCAGCGGAGGCTGCTCGGGCCACTCCGTGCTCACGATCGCGAAGCGGTCGAGGCCGCGATCGAGCGCGTCGGCCTCGCCGGCGTGGCGGCGAGGCCGCTTGCCCGTCTCTCCGGCGGCCAGCAGCAGCGCGCGCTGATCGCCAAGGCGCTGGCCGGCGAGCCCGACCTGCTCGTGCTCGACGAGCCGACGACCGGGGTCGACCTCGCGGCCCAGGAGTCTTTCGCCGCCCTGCTCGAGGAGTTGCACGGCGAGCTCGGTGCGACGATCCTCTACGTCTCCCACGAGTTCGGGGCCGTCGAGCGGGTCGTCGGCCGGCTCCTGCTCGTCAACGCGCGAATCGCCTTCGACGGCGAGCCCTCGGAGCTTCCCGCGCTCTGGCACGACCCCTCCCATGTCCATCCTTGAGGCCGACTTCATGCGTCTCGCCTTCGCCGCCGGCGCGATCGTCGGCGTGCTGGCGCCGGTCGTGGGCTTCTTCCTCGTACAGCGGCGGCTGAGCCTGATCGGCGACGGCGTCGGGCATGCGGCTTTCGCCGGAGTCGCCGCCGGGTACCTGCTCGGCGTCTCGCCGGTCGCGGCGGCGCTCGTCGTCAGCGTCCTCGCCGCGGTCGCGATCGAGTGGCTCCGCGCGCGCGGCGGCACGGCCGGCGACCAGGCGCTCGCGCTCGTCTTCTACACGGGCATCGCCGCCGGCGTCGTCCTCATCTCCGCCGCGGGCGCCCTCAACGCGAACCTCTTCGCCTTCCTCTTCGGCTCGATCCTCACCGTCACGAGCGGCGACGTTCTCCTCGTCGGCTTCCTCGGCGCGGCTGCGCTCGCCCTCGTAGCGCTGCTCTACCGAGGCCTCGTCGCCTCCACTCTCGACGAGGAGGCGGCCCGCGTCTCGGGGTTGCCAGTCGGCGCGATGAACGTCCTGATCGCGGCGCTGACCGCCGTGACCGTGGCCGTCTCGATGCGAATCGTCGGCATCCTCCTGATTGCGGCGCTGATGGTGTTGCCGGTAATCGCGGCGACGCGGATCGCCTGGAGCATCCGCTCGACGATCGCGCTCGCCTCGGCGATCGGGCTCGCCTCCGTCGTCGTCGGGCTCGTCCTCGCCTACGAGCTCGATCTAGCGCCGGGCGGCGCGATCGTGCTCGCGGCCGCCGGCTCGTTCGTCGTCGCGTCCGCCGGCCGCGCTGCACGCTCCCGCGTGCGCCCTCTCGGCTAGCGCAGAGCGTGGAGCAGTGCAGGGAGGTGGGGGAGAGAGGATTCGAACCTCTGAAGGCTGAGCCAACGGGTTTACAGCCCGTCCCCTTTGGCCACTCGGGAACTCCCCCGGAGGAAGGGCCATTGTAGCCGGGCCTTCTAGGATGCTCTCCGGCGTGGAGAGATTCGACGTCCTGGTGGTAGGCGCGGGCCCGGCGGGCTCGACTGCGGCCTACCGGCTCGCGCGCGAGGGTGCGCGTGTCCTCCTCGCCGACCGCGCCCGCTTTCCTCGCGACAAGCCTTGCGGAGGCGGGCTGACGATGCGGGCGGTCCGCCTGCTTCCCTTCTCCGTCGACCCGGTCGTCGAGGACCGGGCGACCCGTGTCGAGTTCGGCCTCGCCTACGGCTCGCACTTCGAGCGGCGCACGGACGAGCCGCTCGTGCTGATGACCCAGCGCAGCCGGCTCGACGCGTTCCTCGCGGAGCGCGCGGCCGAAGCGGGCGCCGACTTCCGGGACGGTGTCAAGGTGACCGAGCTCGCGCTTGAGGATCGAGGCGTAGAGGCACGCCTCAACGGCTCGAAAGTCGCTGCAAATGCGGTATTCGGCGCCGACGGGGTGAACGGTCTCACGGCCCGCGCGGCCGGGCTCGACGACGGCCGCGACTACGGCGTCGCGCTCGAGGCGAACGTTCCCTACGGCGCGGTCCCGGCCGAGCGCTACCGCGGCCGGCTCTGCCTCGAGCTCGCGAGCGTGCCCGGGGGCTACGGCTGGGTCTTCCCGAAGGGCGACCATGTCAACGTCGGGGTCGGCGGCTGGGAGCGGGAAGCGCCGCGCCTGCGGTCGCATCTCGCGCGCTTCTGCCGCGAGTACGACATCCCGGAGGAGCGGCTCGAAGGCCTTCGAGGCTACCGCCTTCCTCTTCTTCCCCCGCGCGCGCGTCTTGCAAAAGGGCGCGTCGCGCTGCTCGGCGACGCGGCCGGCCTCGTCGATCCGCTCTCGGGCGACGGCATCTACGAGGCGTTCCTCTCGGCGAAGCTCGCCGCCGGCACGGCGCTCGACCTGCTCGCGGGCCGGACAGGCGACCTCGAGCCGTACGGCCGGGAGCTGCGTCGCACGATCGCCTCTCAGCTCGCCGCCGCCTGGGGTGCGAAGGTCGCACTCGACCGCTTCCCGCGCCTCACCTACACGGCCGTTCGCTCGCCCTACGTCTGGAAGGCCGTCGTTGCGCTGATCGGCGGCGAGGTGTCGAGCCCGAGCGCACTGCGAGGTCTGCGCGGCGCCTCGCTGCGCGTGGTCGAGGCGATCGCCCGCGCAGCCGGCGACCCCGGGCGCCCTTACCGAGCCGAGACCGCCCACTAAAGCACCGCTCGGATTACCTAAAGCGCTCTGAGGCGCCGCTTGCGGTTCCGTCTTGAATGACCGGTCGACCCGCCCGAATCGACCTAAAGCGCTAAGAGCACGCTGCCGATGCTCAGCGTGGCCTGCCATGGACCTGAACACACTGCTGAAAGACGTCGTCGAGGTCGGCGCCACCGACGTGCACCTCAAGCTCGGACTGCCGCCGATCGTCCGCTGCGACGGCAACCTCGCCGCGCTCGAAGGCTGGCAGCCGCTCGGCGAGGCGGACCTTGAGACGGTCCTGCAGACGGTCACGGCGCGCACCCCCGACCGCCTCGCGACCTTTCGGGAGACCAGCGAGCTCGACACCTCGTACATGGCGCCCGACCTCGCCCGCTTCCGTGTCAACGGCTTCCGGCAGCGCGGGGCGACCTCTCTGGCCTTCCGCGTGATTCCGAACGAGGTGCCCACCTTCGACGAGCTACGGCTTCCCATGGGCGTGCAACGCCTCGCCGACGAGCAGCGCGGCCTCGTCCTCGTCACCGGCGCCACCGGCTCCGGCAAGTCGACGACTCTCGCCTCGCTGATCGCCCACATCAACCGCACGCGCCGCCAGCACATCGTCACGATCGAGGACCCGATCGAGTTCCTCCACGTCGACCACAGCTGCATCGTCAACCAGCGCGAGGTGGGGCTCGACACGGAGTCGTACCAGCAGGCGCTGAGGCGGGCGCTGCGCCAGGACCCGGACGTGATCCTGATCGGAGAGCTACGCGATTCCGAGTCCGCCGAGACGGCCCTCCAGGCGGCCGAGTCGGGCCACCTCGTCTTCTCGACCATGCATACGGTCGACGCCGCCGAGACGATCGGCCGCATCATCGAGTTCTTCCCGGGGATCAAGCAGCCCCAGATCCGCTCGATCCTTGCGGGCGTCTTGCGCGGCGTGGTCAGCCAGCGGCTGCTGCCGCGCGCTGAGAGTGGGCGCGTCGCGGCCTTCGAGGTGATGGTCAACAACGCGCGGATCGCGGAGCTCATCCGCGACGACAGGGCGGAGGACATCCCCGAGGCTCTCGCCGAGGGCGCCTTCTTCCACATGAAGACATTCAGCCAGGCCCTGATCGAGCTCGTCCTCTCCGGCGAAATCGACCGCGAGGTGGCGGCGAACGCGGCTACGAACCGCCACGACTTCCTCGTCTCGCTCGAGCACGCCCTCAAGCGCAAGGACGCAACCGAGCGGGAGGTCACCGACGCGGAGGCGGCCGAGGACGAGCCCGAGCTGCGAGTCGTCAGGCCGGCCGAGCGGTGAGACGCTTCCTGCCCTCGCTCGCCGCGATCGTGGCGGCGCTCGGGATGGTGGGTGGAGCAGCAGGCGGGTCGGGGCCTGTCTTTGCCGTCGTGCCTTCGACGCCCACGGTGATTCCACTTGCGAGCGCCGAGGTTCCCAACTCGCCCGGAGGGCTCGCCCTGCCGCCCGCCTACCTCGCGCGGCGCGACTCGGCAGGCCTGCCCTTCCCGACGCTGCACGGCATCTGGCAGCGGGCGGGCGCGACTTACGGCATCCCCTGGCAGGTGCTCGGGGCGATCAACAAGATCGAGTCGAACTTCGGGCGCAACATGGGCCCGAGCTCTGCCGGCGCGATCGGCTGGATGCAGTTCATGCCCTCGACCTGGCTCCGCTGGGGAATGGATGCGGATGGAGACGGCGTCGCCAATCCCTGGAACGCTCAGGACGCGATCTTCTCCGCAGCCCGCTACCTGGCCGCAGCGGGCGGGCGCACCGACATCTCGCGGGGGGTCTTCGCCTACAACCACGCGCAGTGGTACGTGGACGAGGTGCTCGGCCTCGCCCGGCTCTACGGGGCGGCCGGCGCCGACGTCGCCTTCACCCTCGACCGGCTCCAGGTTCGGCTCGAGCGCGCGGAGCGGGCGACGGCGCGGCAGAACCGAGTGGTCGTCCGCGCCTCGCTGCGCGAGCGGCGGCTCGGCCGGCAGGCGCGGGCGCTCTTCGCGAAGGCCGATGGGGCGCGACTCCTCTCGCGCCGGCTCGAGCTCCAGAAGCGCGCCTTCCAGGTAGACGCGCGACGTGCCGGCGCCGCCCGCTCGGTAGCGACGGCGCAGAGACGGCTCGAGGCGGCGGAGCGGACGCTCGCAGCCGCCCGCTCGAGCTCGTCCACGAGCGCCTTCGCCCCGGGGGCGGGCGCCCTCCTGGCCGCACCGTCGTACCAAGGTGACTACGTCTTCCCGGTCGGCGGCGGCCCTGCCGTGGTCTCGGTCGGCCACACCCATCACGATTATCCGGCCGCGGACATCGCGGCTCCGGCAGGCTCGCCTCTCTACGCGCTGACCAGCGGCTTCGTCGTCAGGGCCTGGCATATCCCCTCCGGCGGCTGCGGGATCGGCCTCACGATGCGGGCCGCCGTCGATGGGCGCGAGTGGACGTACTGCCATCTCTCGTACCTCGAGCCCACGGTCCAGCCGGGAGTCGCGCTCGGGGCGGGGGCGCCTGTGGGGCTGGTCGGCTCGACCGGCCACTCGACAGGGCCGCACCTCCATCTCCAGCTTCAGCCTCTCACCTCTTATCCGCAGGCCGAACAGTGGTTCGAGGCGTTCGCCGGAACCGCGTTCCGCTGGCAAGACGCGCCCACCCCGATGGCCGGACCGGTCTTCGAGGTCGTCGATTCCGGCCAAGAGCCGGCCGCCGACAACTCGCTCGTGATCGCTTTCACGCTCGAAAGGTCTTAAGCCGCCACCCCAGCCTGCCGAATACCGGAGCATGGCTTTGCGGCGCCTCGTGCCTCGTGTCGTCGTCGTCGTGCTCGTCGCGTTGCTAGCGACGGCGACGATTACCTTCGCGGCGTCAACCCGCGGCGGCCCTGTCGTGCGTGCGGAGCCCGGGTCGACTGCGCCGACGATCCTGCTCGTCCCGGAGGTTCGTCACCAGGCCTATGTCTTCGCCAAGAGCACGCTCGAGGAAGGCGGCTTCGCCTGGCGCGTCGAGGGAAGCGTGCGGGGCTACGCGGCCAACCTCGTGGCGAGCCAGTCTCCCGCCCCAGGCAGCCGTGTCTACGACACGGGAGCACCCACGATCGAGCTCCGCCTGAGCGTGAACCCGCGTTACCCGCAGGCGGGCACGCCCGAGAATGCTTCGTCATTCCCGGGCACCGCGATCCGGCTCGTCGGGGTTGTCGCCAAGCGGAAGGTCATTCCGAGGGCGAAGCCGGTCGCCAAGCCCAAGCGCAGGGCCAAGCCTGCGGCGAAGAAGCCCAAGGCGAAGCCGCACGTTGACGCAAAGCCGAAGCCGAGGCCGAAGCCGAAGGCCAAGCCTGCGAGGCCCCCCGCGTTCCAAGTCCCGGGCGCGAAGTCCGAGCCCCTCGACGAGGTCCCGCTGACGACGCGGGCCCGCGCGCTGGACGCCTGGCTTTCTTCACACCGCTCGCCGACCGACCCGAACGTCGGCCATTGGCTCTACCAGCACTCGTGGATCGTGACCGGCGCAAGGTTCGGCTGGTGGCACGGCGCCGGCGCGCTCGAGCTCCTGATCAAAGTCGACGAGCATGCCCAGGGGCTTTGGGGCATCGGCGCCCGCAGCGAGCGCGTCGCCCGCGCGGCGCTCGCCGAGGTTCGCCGCAGGTCGCGATGAGCGTCCTCCGCAAGCTGCTACGCCTGGCCGCCCGGCAAGGCGGCTACTCGCTCGTGGAGCTGCTCACGGTCACTCTCATCCTCGGCACGGTGATGGGTGGGCTGACCACGCTCTTCGTCCGGGCCTTGAATGCGGAGGTGGACATGAATCGCCGTTTCAGGGCGCAGCAGGACGCCCGTATCGCGATCGACCGGATGCGCCGCGAGATCCATTGCGCGAACTCGATTACGCCGACCGGGACGTCCGCGTCGATCACCGTCACGCTGCCCGCGCAGTGCCCAACCGCCGGGGGATCGCCGGCGAGCATCGTCTACGACACGCAGCTGGTCTCGGCGAACCGGTACCAGCTTCGACGCGCTGGGGTGAGACTGGCCGACTACGTGACGATCGCGAACGTCTTCCAGTACTCGACTGTGTCCCAGCGGCTCGCCACGCTTCGCGTGACGCTGCCGATCAACATGATGCCGAGCGATGCCGCGAAGGAGTGGCGGCTCGTCGCGGACATCGTCCTTCGCAACGCACCGCGCTCTCCGTAGGTCGAGTACTCCTTCCGGGGGATTGCCCACGGCCGGCCCCCATCGAAACTGAGAGGGCGCGATCACCGCGCGCGTGAGAACCATGCGTCTATTGCGAATCCTGAGACAAGAGGACGGCATCGCCCTGGTCATGGCACTGGGCATCCTCTTCGTTCTCTCGCTTACTACTACGACCGCCCTCTACTACTCGGGCACGAACACGCGCAGCTCCAGCCGCGACCAGAAGGGCGCCAAAGCGTTCTCCGTCGCCGAAGCGAGCTTGAGCAACGCTCTGTCGGCGATCTTCAACCCGACGAACAACGCGCTGAACCCGTACCTCTTCTGTGACACGGCCGGCCAGTCTCTCCCGTGCGAGCGCACGACGACGTACGAGGACGGCACGGCGCGGTGGACCGGGACGCTGAATGAGACCACGGGCATCTGGACGCTGACCGCCAAGGGCACGACTGCGAACCCGACGAATCCTGGCGCCGCGGCCCTCACGCGCACGCTCACGGCGAAGGTGAGCGTCTACGCCGCGGAAACGCAGACTTTGACGAACCCTTCCTGGAACTACATCTACTCCCGGGCGACCGGGAACACATGCGACACGAGCTACGGCAACTCGGTCGAGGTCAAGTCGCCGCTCTACGTCGCTGGCAACCTCTGCCTGAGCAACCAGGCCTGGATCTCGGGCGGCCCGTTGCAAGTCCATGGGTCCGTAACGATGGCCGGGAGCAATCAGCAGATCGGCACGCCCAGCGCGCCGGTCAACCAAGTGCACGTCAAGAACGGTTGCAAGTGGAAAGCCAATCCTCTGCACAACCCTTGTCAGGCCGGCACGGGCCCTTCGGGGAACGACAACGTATGGGCGACCATACTCGACAACAACCCGGCGACGATCGGGGCACCGTCCGTCAACTGGGATGCCTGGTATCTGAACGCGAACCCCGGCCCCTATTACCCCTGCAACACGCAGAGCGGAACGCCGCCGAGCTTCGACAACGATCAGGGGCCGCGCAACAGCCCGGATCCGACCAAGCGCAACAACAGCCTGCCGAGCGTGGTCGACCTCGCCCCCCCAGGGGCCTCTTACACCTGCGCGACGGACGGCGGCGAGATCTCCTGGAACGCCTCGACCAAGGTGCTGAAGGCGAACGGGACCATCTTCATCGACGGCAGCGCGAAGATCGAGACGGGGACGACTATCTCCTACACGGGGACGTCAACGATCTACGTCTCAGGAACGCTGCTGATCAAGAACACAAAGGTCTGCGCCGTGCTCTCTGGGTCGAACTGCACGCTCAGCGGCTGGGATCCGAGCCAGAAGGTGCTCTTCTTCGTCGTGAACGGAGACGGCTCGGGGGGCGGCGCGCAGGCCCAGGTTCCGGCCGGCGACAGCATCCAGGTGCGGAGCAGCCACTTCCAGGGGGGCCTCTACGCGACGAGCGCGGTCGACATCGACACGACCTCGCAGGCCGACGGCCCGCTCGACGGGAGCCCGGTGATGCTCGGGCAGTCGACGGGCGGCGCCTTCCCCTCCTTCGTTTTCGTGCCGGCCGGAGTCCCTGGGCAGACTACGACGACCTACGCCTCACCGCAGCCGCCTCAGTTCTTCAGCGGTTGACCTAGGGTCGCGGCGGCGCTCAACCTGACGCCGTGCGAGGCCGATAGGTTCGCGGAATGGCCTTCGCCCTCGCCGCTGCCGCCTTTGCGCCCGGCCTCGCCGTCGGGAGCTTCCTGAACGTCGTCGCCGCCCGCGTGCCCCTGCGGCGCTCGCTCGTGCGCCCGCAGTCGGCCTGCATGTCGTGCTCGGCGCCGATCGCGTGGTACGACAACGTCCCACTCGTCTCGTACCTCGTCCTGCGCGGCCGCTGCCGCGCATGCGGTGCCCGAATCGGGCTCGTCTACCCCGCCGTGGAGCTGGCCGCCGCGGTCCTGATCGCGGGCTGCGTTCTCGTCTTCGGCCTGACCCTCGAGGCCGCGATCGCGGCCTTTTTCTGCTGCGTCCTGGTCGCCGTCTCAGCCGTCGACCTTGCGCACCGGATCGTGCCCGACCGGATCGTGCTGCCGGCGACCGTGCTCGTTCTCGCCGCCCAGACCGTTCGCGAGCCGAGCCTCGAGTGGCCCCTCGCGGCCCTCGGCGCCTCGCTCTTCCTCTTCCTCGCGGTGCTCGCCCATCCGGCGGGCATGGGGATGGGAGACGTGAAGCTCGCCCTCGTGATGGGCGCGGCTCTCGGCAAGGTCGTCGCCGTCGCGCTCATGCTCGGGATGGTCGCCGCGCTCGTGCCCGGGCTCTACCTCCTCGCCCGCCACGGCTCGGCCGCGCGGAAGATGTCGATCCCGTTCGCGCCTTTCCTTGCGCTGGGCTCGATCGTCGCCCTCTTTGCCGGGCACGAGCTCCTCGCCCGGTACCTGAACCTGCTCGGCGCTTAGAGCTTAAGCCCACCGCTCCGTCTGCCGATTACCTCATTCGAGGCATGGACTCGGAGCGTTCACCGAAACTGCGGACCGTCTCGGAGACGGAGAGCGCTGCACAGGAAGGGGCGGCATCGCTTCAGCCTGCCTTCCAGGTGAACCCCCTGGCCGAGCTCGTGGCCGACGTCGTCGAGGCGACGCGCCTCCTGCCGGCGGACAAGCTCGCGTTCGTCCGCGAGCGTGCGCGCACCGGCTCCTTCGCGCAGGCGCTCATCGACGAGGGCCTCGCCGAGGGGACGAGCATCGCGCGCTCCCTTGCGACTCGCCACAACCTGCCGGTCATCGACATCATCGAGTCGGGCGTTTCGCGGGAGGCCGCGGAGCTGATCCCGCTGCACGTCCTCGAAAGACTGAAGGCCATCCCGTACCGGCTCGAGGGTGACACCCTTCACGTCGCGATCGCCGATCCGCAGAACGTCCATGCGATCGACGAGCTCCGCCTCGCGAGTCGCCACCAGGTCGAGCTCGCCGTAGCGTCCCGCGAGGACATCGAGACCGAAGTGCGTCGTCTCTCCCGTGCTGCCGAAGCATTCGGCGCCCGCGCAATCCTCGAGGACGAGGGCGACTTCGTGGATGAGGAATCGGAGCAGGAGGACGACCTCGAGGCCGACGACGGGATCTCGGAGGCGCCGCTCGTCCGGCTCGTCAACTCGCTCATCTTCCAGGCGGCCGAGGACGGGTCGAGCGACATGCACTTCGAGCCGCAGAAGGACGGGATCCTCGTCCGCTTTCGCATTGACGGTGTCATGCACGAGATCCAGCGGATCCCGAAGCGCATGGTCGCCGGAGTCACGACTCGGCTGAAGGTGCTCGCCAAGCTGGACATCGCCGAGCGGCGAAAGCCGCAAGACGGGCGCATCTCGCTGAACGCGCGCACCGCCGGCCGCATGCTCGACATCCGCGTGGCAACGCTGCCCACGGTCGACGGCGAGAAGATCTCGATGCGGCTGCTGGACAAGTCGAAGAAGCCGCCGACCCTCGAGGAGCTGGGGCTGCCCGAGGACATGCGCACAGCCCTCGAGAAGATCGCCCGTCGTCCGACGGGAGCGCTGCTCGTCACCGGGCCGACGGGGTCGGGGAAGTCGACGACGCTCTACGCGGCTCTTTCAGAGATCAACCGGCCTGAGATCAACATCGTCACCGTTGAGGATCCCGTCGAGTACCGCCTGGAGGGCGTCAGCCAGATGCAGATCAACACCAGGGCCGGCCTCACCTTCGCGTCGGCGCTGCGGTCGATCCTCCGTGCTGACCCCGATGTCGTCATGGTCGGCGAGATTCGCGATGCCGAGACGGCGAAGATCTCCATCGAGGCGGCTCTCACGGGCCACCTCGTGCTTTCGACGATGCACACGAACGACGCGCCCGGCGCGATCAGTCGCTTGAACGAGATGGGCGTCGAGCCGTTCCTCACCGGCTCGGCCGTGACCGCCGTCCTCGCGCAGCGACTCGCGCGGAAGCTCTGCGCGAGCTGCTGTGAGATGTACAACCCTTCCGCCGACGAGCTGCTCAACAACCGCGTCTCGCGGGACGTGATCGCGGCCTCCGACGGGATGGCCTTCTACCGCAAGAAGGGGTGCCCCCGCTGCGGGCAGACAGGCTACAAGGGCCGGATCGGCATCTTCCAGCTGCTCGTGATGAGCGAGGAGATCGAGTCCCTCGCGGTGAAGAGAGCGAGTCGTGAGGAGCTCGAGAAGACCGCGATCGAGCAGGGCATGCACACACTCTGGGACGACGGCCTCGCGAAGGTCGTCTCCGGCGTCACCTCTCTCGAGGAGCTCGGGCGTGTGCTCGTTTGAGCGCGGTGTCCTCACCTTTTCGGGTGATGGCAACCGCTTTAGGGTCGCCGATATCGTCAGAGACGGGCGTAGCCCGGCGGCAGATGACGACTCTCAGCAGCGAACGGATCCGCCTTGAGCGGCGCGGACGACCAGGCGATCACGCCCGAGTTGGCGCTCGTCGATCCAGCGCTTGTCGAGGCCAGGCGACAAGCCCCTGACCGAAAGGTGACCATGTCCTCGACACCCCCTTCAAACGGCACGTTCTTCATCGACCCCGGCCAGACGGCGCCGCCGCCGAGCCCAGCGGCCGCCCCTATTTCCCCACCGGATCCGGTCCCCGCGCCCGAGCTGATCCCGGCGCCGGCCCCACCCGTCCTGGCGGAGCCGGGAGCGGGGACGCAGGCTTCCATGCGCGACGTTCCTCTCGGCACCCTTATCTTCCGTGCGGGGCTCCTCGCCGAAGAGCAGCTCGAGGACGCGCTCCAGGAGGGCATGCGCACCGGCAAGCGGCTCGGCGAGGTGCTGCTCGAGCGCGGCTGGTTGCAAGAGCGCGACCTCGGTCGCCTGCTCGCGGGTCAGAAGGGCCTTTCGTTCGTCGAGCTGAGCGGGACCTTTCCCGAGCCTGCCGCGCTCCAGGCGCTACCCGAGGAGAAGGCCCGGCTCCAGGGCGTGCTTCCTCTTCGCGTGGAGGACGGCCGGCTCGTCGTCGCGGTCGCTGATCCTTCGAACGAGCTCGTGCTCGAGAACCTCCGCCGGACGCTGGGTTACGACCCCCAGCTCGTTGTCGCCGCCTACGGCGACCTCTCCCGCGCGATCGGCGAGGCCTACGCCGATCCGGTGGCGCTGGCGCTGGTCGGGGCTGCCCCCGCCATCGCCGTGCAGGAGCCGCTCGGGCCCGCCCCCGCGCCCCCCGCTCCCGCGGAGGCCGCGCAGCCTCAGGTCGAGCCTGCGCCGCATGTGGAGCCGGTGCTCTATGTCGAGCCCACCGTTCAGGTCGCGCCCGCCGTTCAGGTCGAGGCCGCCCCGATTGCGGTCGAGCCCCTCGCGCCCGGGGTCGAGCCTCCCTCGCTCATCGTCCAGCCGCTGCCGACGGTGCTTCCGCCCGCCGAGAGCCGGACACCACAGCCTGCGCCTGCTGAGCAGTTGATCCCCGTCGAGCCGCCGGTCCAGGCGCCGCTCTCCGCAATGCCACCGACGGTTGAGCAGCTGCCGCCGCTCGCGCCGCCTGGCCCTGTAGAGGCGACTGCGGCACCTTCCCTTCCAACGCAACCGGCGATGCAGTCCCCCGAACCGGTTGTCCCGGCACCGCTCTTGCCCCCAACGACAGTCGCCGAGCCGCCCGCCTTCGCGGAGCCCGTGGCCCTTGACCCACAGCCCGCCCCCGCCCCCACCCCCGCGCCACCGCAGACGCAGCCCGTTACCGAGCCACCGCCGATGGTCGAGCAGCTTCCCGCCTCGCCGAATGAGCATGTCCCCGGCGAATCGGAGCCCGAGCACGCCGCGGATGCGACATATGCCGTCGTCCTCCGCTTGAGCGACGGCGAGCACCTCGAGATCGGAATCTTCGGCAGCGCCGAGGAGGCACAAGCCCGCGCCCAGGAGGTCGTCAGCCACATCGCGGCCACCGAGGGCACGACGTCCTGGCCGTTCTTCGCAGGACGCTTCCTCCGCCCCGACACGATCGTCTCGGTCGACCTCCACGAGGATTCCGCGGACAGGTGGATGGGCTCGGCTGCCCGCAGCCGCTGGGCCACAGAGAGTTAGTTCCCCTAAGAGGCTCCAACACAATGAGCCTTGTGCCGCCGGGCCGCGCTGCTCGCCCCGAGGCTGTGTCCTCACTCGCGCCCAGGCTGACCAGCCTGGGCGCTCCCTGCGTCCTTGCCTCGGAACGACCGTCGCGCCCCGGCGACGAAGCGTCATCATGTTGGAGCCTCTAAGAACTCGAATCACAATGACGGTTGAAGCCGCCTGAAGCAGACGAGGCAGCAGCCGATGGCGAGGAAGGCTTCGTGAATCTCGTGGCGGCGGTCGTAGCGGACGAGCAGCCGCTTGAAGTGATGGAGCCAGGCGAAGGTGCGCTCGACGACCCAGCGGGCACAGCCAAGGCCGGAGCCGTGCGCGGTCTGGCGACGCGCGATCTCCGAGGCGATGCCGCGTCGGCGGAGCTCGCGCCGGTATTTGTCGTGGTCGTAGCCGCGGTCGGCGGTGACGCGCTCGGGACGTCTCCGCGGCCGGCCCGGCTTGCCGCCTACGGGCGGGATCCGCTCGACCAGCGGAATCAGCTGGGTGACGTCGTGGCGGTTGCCACCGGTGACCGTCCAGGCGAGCGGGATCCCGCTCGCATCGACCAGGAGATGCTGCTTGGAGCCGTTCCTGGCTCTATCAACCGGGCTCGGGCCCGTCTGGGAGCCCCCTTTTTCGCCTGCACATGACTCGAGTCGGCGACCGCACGCGCCCACTCGAGCTCGCCGGCGGCGCGCAGTTCAGAAAGCAAGAGCGCATGCAGCCGCTCCCAGACGCCCGCCCTCTGCCACTCGTCCAGACGGCGGTAGCAGGTGGAGCCGCCGCCGAAGCCCAGCTCGAGCGGCAGATGCCGCCACGCGATCCCCGTGTGCAACACGAACAAGATCCCCTGCAACGCCTGCCGGTCAGGCAGTCGCTTGCGGCCTGGATAGCGAAAGCGGCGCTCCACCCGCGGCAGCAGCGGCTCGATCCGCTCCCACAACCCGTCCGAGACGATCCACGGCGCAACAGCCATCGACACCCCTCCCAGCTTGACGACAGATGCCGACGGCGTTCGTCGTCAGGGGACGGGTCCCTTCATTTCGGTTCGACTTCTAAGAAGCCAGGTCCGGTGCCTGGCACCGGACATGTCGTCCATGACGGTTTCGATCGGGCGAAACGCTCTCGGCTCTCGTAGATTGAGGCCGATGCCTGGGCTTTGCCACCGTCTCCGCAAAACGTGGCGCAAGAGCGGGCAGCGCCGAGACGAGCACGCTGTTGAAGACGCTGTTGTTGCCCATCAAGAAGTCGAACGCGAGAAGCACAGCGAGCACCCGCTGCCGCTGGGGCGGACGAACACCGATTGGACGTATATCCCGCCGCGGTAAGTCAGGCGGCGAGCAAAACGCTTACTACGAGGAGACTTCGCAGCCGAGGTATTCGAGAGCCCTCGTCGTCTCCGCGATGAAGCCGTTCGCCTCTTCGCGGGTGGCGAAGACGTACGGGCCAGGGCGAACCGGCTCCACACGCATCGTCCCGACGGGATAGACGTCGCTCTCGACGATGAACTGATTGCCGAGCGTCAGGCGCCGAAGCGTGACGACCTGGCGCCCGTCCTTGCGTGCCGTGCGGGAGAAGTTGTCGTCGACCGCGCGTCCGCCGCCGGCCGGAGCTGCGTCCTGCTGAAGGCTCTCTCCCGGCTCGCTCACAGGCCCGCGTTGCGCGCTGCCTGGGCGATCGTTTGCCTGTCGGCGAAGCCGGAGAAGCGGACGACCAGCTCGCCGGGGCGACGGAAGACGAGCACAGCCGGATCCTCGAGCACTCCGAGTTGCCGGGTCAGCGGCCGGGACTGCGCCTCGCTCAGTACGTCGAGTGCGACGAAGCCGGCGCCCACCGCAGCGGCGCCCGCACGGGCCTCGCGCATCGCCATGTCGTCGAGCTCGAGCTTCGGGGCGAAGAGCGAGACGACGACGACGCGATTTCGCGAGAGCGCGGCGGCGAGCAAAGCCGGAAGGCCTTCCTTGGCGGCCGGCGCCTGCGGTACGGGCTTGACAGACCGCTTGTGCACGGCCGGGGTCCTCTTGGCCGCCGCGCGCCTGGTCACATGCGTTTGCGAGCGCTTTGAGAGGGGGACGACGGTATGCGCCGTCGCGGCACTGGAGGATTCCTGGCCTCGCGTGAGGAGGAAGAAGCCCGCCGCGAGGGCGACGGCCGCAAGTCCTGCCGTAAGCCCGATGACACGAAGACGTGGTGGTGAGCTCATACCGGGCCTATCGGCAGGCAGGGAGCGCGCCTTTACACGCGCGCGTGCGCGAAGCGCGGCCGGCCTCCCACCCCCCGAACGGGGGTGCGGCGGATACGCGCCGGCGCCCGATACAAGCCGTGAGCCACTGACCCTTTCTCGAGAAGGAGAGTTCACGAATGCTTGCAAGGCTCAATCAGAGGATCGACCGGAGCAAGAGCCAGGGTGGTTTCACCCTGATCGAGCTCCTGGTCGTGATCATCATCATCGGGATCCTGCTCGCAATTGCGATCCCCTCGTACATGAAGTTCAGGGATCGC
>Ga0137368_10003544_pt1 | contig 16662 bp, 16 predicted proteins | sample SagtaG_13_FD_104917 | JGI IMG/M metagenome (GOLD analysis project Ga0137368, IMG submission 104917) | Vadose zone soil microbial communities from Sagehorn Ranch, Mendocino, California, USA - Sage1_L_100_16 metaG | ecosystem: Environmental > Terrestrial > Soil > Vadose zone | place: USA...
CCTGCCGTGGTCGCATCCCGATGCGATTCCGTGCCGCCGCCCCACCCAGCTTGGCACGCCTGTGATGAGCTGTTTCACGCATCAGGAAGCCTTTCATTTGTCAAGAGAGATCCTTTGACGGGCACAGCCCCTCACACTCCCGTCCCGCTACTTGTAGTAGCCGGCGTCCTGCATGAGCTGCTCGGTCTCCTGGGCGGCCTGATCGAGCCCGGTCTTTGGGTCGACGTCGCCCAGGATGATCGCCTGGAGTTTGGGGGTCAGGATGTTGGTGAACGGGATCCACTCGGCGATCAGCGGCGGCGTGAAGAAGTCGTTCGAAATTTCGGTCTGGGCGAGCTCCAGCCGCTTCTTGTCGAGCGGGTTGTCGGACTTCGCAGTGTCGCCGATCACCAGCTTCCAGACCGAGTCGCGCGTGGGCAGGAAGCCCAGCTTGGCTTCTTCGTACATGATCTTCGGCGAGGTCAGGTACTTGATCAGCGCTGCGGCAGCCTCCTTGTTCTTGCTGCTCTTCGGGATGCTAAAGGCGTGCGCGCCGGCCCAGCCGCTATGGACGTTGCCCGCTGCGCCGACCGGCTGGCGCGCCAGGTCGAACTTGCCGGCTACCTTGCAGTTCTTGGGGTCCTGGAAGTAGGAGTACCAGCCGAACCACTCATTGTGGACGGCGATGTTGCCCTGGCAGAAGTTGTTGGCAACACCGTCCCACAGCAGGCTGGTTGTGTCGGCTGGGACGAGCTTATTCTTGTACAGGTTGCGGAAGAACTCGGCGGTCTTGACACCAGCGTCGTTGTTGAAGATCGGCTTGTACTTGTCGTCGAAGAAGTTACCACCGTTGGCCCGCAGAATCTCGTAGAAACGCCCGCTCAGGGCCTCCTCCTTACCGGCGAACTCGGTGCCGAACATGCCGGGCAGCTTGCCGGTGAAGAACTCGGCCTGGTCGTAGACCTGCGCCCAGGTCTCCGGCGCCTTCAGGTCGTACCCGTATTTGGCCTTAAAGGCGTCCTGGTTGGCCTTGTCGTCATACAGATCTGTGCGGTAGTGAATGACGCTGATGTCGGCGTGGCGCGGGATCAGCCACAGGTGCCCGTCGCGAGTCGCGCCATTGATAATCGCCGGCGAGAAGTCCGCCAGCTCGTCTTTGGTGAAGTAGCCCTCGAGCGGCTCCAGGAACGGGATGTACTGGGAGAAGAAAGATGTGTGATCCCAGACGACGTCGTAGTCGCCGGTGCCGGCGGCGAAGTCGGTCTTGAGCTTCTTGTCGATCTCGAAGCCATCGCCCTTGTAGACGATATCGACCTTGGCGCCGGTGGCGGCCTCCCAGTCTTTGATCGACTCGTACATCTTCTCGTACTGCCCGCCGCCGATGAAGGCAGCCCGCAGTGTCACGCCTGCGAACTTCTTGTCGACGCCAAGGACTTCTGGCTCATTTCCCGCAGCCGGGGCCGCCGTTGCCGCACCAGCCGGGACCGCCGTTGCCACAGCTGCTGGGGCTGTGGTTGCCGCTGGAGCAGCGGTCGCCGCAGCCGCCGGGGCGGCCGGGGCGGCGGTCGCCACAGCCGCCGGGGCGGTCGTCGGGGCCGTCGTCGCCGGAGTGCCGCCACACGCGCCAAGCATGGTGATCATCATGAGGGCGATCGCGAGCACTCCCCATCGTTGCCTGTGCATTTGTAACTCCTTTGGTGGAAGATACCACCGGTTTCGGTTGGTTGTCCGTTGGGCGGCGACGCCATTTCCACCTACCCCCCATGACCGTAGACTCTCCTCACCATGGCTACTAGGCGCTAGGCGGTTGGCCTTCGGCAGGAGCCATATCACGCGATCCGGTACACCCGCGCCGCCGTGCCGCCCAGGATGGCGTCAATCTCGACCTGCGCACGCCCTTCCAGCGCACGATTCGTCTCGTTCCACACCTTTGCGTAGTCGCCGGCCAGTACGCAGACCGGCCAGTCACTGCCGAACATCAGCCGATCCGCGCCGAACTGACGCGCAGCCGTATCAATCGAAGGTTTGAGGTCCCGCGCCGACCAGCTCTCCCAATCGGCGGCGGTGTTGAGCCCCGACACCTTGGCGTAGACGTTGGGGTAGCGCGCTGCGGCGGCGAGCTGCGCCGCCCAGGGCTCGAGCCTGCCATCCTTGATCGGCGGCTTGGCGAGGTGATCGATCACCATCCTCAGGTTCGGAACGCGCTCGGCCAGCGTTGGGACATGCTTGAGGTGATTGGGAAACACGGCGACAACCTGGAAGATCAGGTCGCGCTCGGCCAGCAGCTTCAGGCTCTCGATCACGGGCTCTTGCAGCACCCAATCGGGGTCGGGCTCTTCGTGGATCAGGTGGCGCATGCCACGAAACTTGGGGTGATGCATATAGCGATCAAGGGCGCGGGCGGCCTCGTCCGGCTCCAGCAGCGGCACCCAGCCGATCACCGCGCCGATCCAGTCGTAGCGGTCGGCCTGCTCCAACATGTAGTCGGTGTCGGCATAGGAGTTGGCCGCCTGAACGAGCACCGTTCGATCAATGCCGGCCTCCCGCAGCTGTGGCTCCAGCTCTGGCGGCTCGTAGCTTCGATAGATCGGGCCATACTGCGGGCCAAGCCAGGGGTACTCGACCAGATCCAGATTCCAGAAGTGCTGATGTGCGTCGATCTTCATCGCTGCCATTCAACCCCCCTTTCATTCTAGGCGGAGTGGTTGGAGAGGTCGAAATCCTCCCTCCCCCCGGTCAAAAGATGCTCGTCCGAGCTTAGAGCATGGCGAACGTGCAGTTGTCGATGAAGTCCCAGTCGAGCTCGACGCCAAGGCCGGGCCGCCGGGGCAGGATAGCATAGCCGTCTTCGATTCGCAGCGACTCCTTCAACCCGAAGGCGAAGTAGTCCCACGGGAGCAGCACCTCGAAAAACTCGCAGTTCTTGATCGCGGCGCAGCAGTGCAGGTTGACCAACTCCAGCGGGTGGTAGATCGCAGTGTGGATCTCGCACTGGAGTCCGAAGGCCTCCGCGAGGTGGGCGGTCTTGATCGTGGCGGTGATGCCGCCTTTCCAGGAGACATCGGTGCGCACGATATCCACCACATGCGAGGCGATACACTCGGCCGTGCTGTAGTGGCTGCCGGCAAGCACCTCGGTGCCACAGATCGGGATATCCAGGGTACGAGTGAGCTCGCGCAGGCCGTGGAAGTCGACGTCGAAGAGCGGTTCCTCAAGCCAGTAGTATTCGAGCCTTTCGAGCTCGCGCCCGATGCGCAGCGCCTGCTGCTGGTTGTAGGCGGCGACGGGATCGGCCATCAGCGTGAAGTCAGGCCCGACCGCCTCCCGGCAGAGGCGGTAGGCCTGGCGGTCGAACGCGACGTCGCCGGGCGGGTGGAGCTTGTAGGCTGCCCATCCGCGCTCCTTGATCTCCAGCGCCTGGCGCGCGTAGTCCTCGGGCGTCGGCAGCACCAGCGAGCTGCCATAGATCGGCACGCGATCGCGGTAGGCGCCGAGGTACTGGTAGAGCGGCTGCTGGGCCGCCAGCGCCCCGAGCAGCCAGCAGGCGATGTCGAAGGGGCCATACGAGTAGATCGGCACGTGATTCCACCAGCGATCGGCCATACGAAACTCATGCCAGTGTTTTTCACGATACATCGGGTCGCGACCGAGAAAGAACGGCCTGAGCACACTCGCCGCGATCTCGCCGGCCATCCGTGCGCCGCGCCCGGCGAAGCCGAACGTGTCGGCCTGGAGGCCCTCGTCCGTCTTCAGCGTCAGGACCAGGAACTCAAGGTCCGAGCGCATCCCCCCGCGCATCTCCGCATCCCGCATGGCCGGCGCCTGGTGTCGGCAGAGCCGGATCTCGATCGCGCTAATCTTCATGGACCAACTCCTTTCAAGGGATTGAGCGGGAGCTCAGTCCAGGTGGAAGACCTGCTCCATGTTGGTCCACCACTCGCCGGGCGCTCGCGTCGGTAGTGGTCGCTGCATCGCCTCCATGATGTCCCACCACTCGCGCATCCGTGGCGCCGCGGCCATCGCAGCCATACGCGCCTCGAACTCAGAGTCGGGACCGACGTACTCGAAGTAGGCGAAGAGCGTGGCATCCTTGAGAAAGATCGAGTAGTTGGTGATGCCAGCGGCGGTGATGGCGGCGGCGATCTCCGGCCAGATCGCGGCATGATAGCGCTTGTATTCTTCGATGGGCTGCGGGTCGATTCCTAGCACCTGTCCAAACCGTTTCATCGCGAGGTTCCTCCTGGCAGAGGGCAGGGATGCCACATGCTACGCGTCCGTTCCATTCCCGCCTGGCACCGCAGCCGGGCGGAGGCTGCGTGCGATCGTGCGGCGGGGTGCCACGAACTGGCGCAGCACCTTCTCTTTGACCGTCTGAATATGCCGCTCCATCGTGCCCGCCGCACGCGAGGCGTCACGGTCGAGCAGCGCGCGCACAATCGCCTCGTGGTCGTCGAGCGCATCGGCGATCCAGCTGTTCAGGCGCGTCCCTCCAACCATGAAAATGCCCATCTGAGCGCGCTGGATCGCGATCGCCTCGGCCAGGCGGCGGTTGCCGCTGCCAACGGCGATCAGCTCGTGGTGCAACTCGATATCGGAATGCAAAAAGCGTGTGCTGACATCTGTGCCGAGCATGGCGCGGATCGCGCCGATCCGCTCCAGCGCCGCGCGCAACCGGGCTTCTTCGAGGCGCGGCACGGCCGCATGGACAGCCGCGACCTCCAGAATCGTGCGCAGATCGTACAACTCACGAATATCCTCCGCCGTAAAGATGGTCACGTGGAAGCCACGCCGCGGGCTCGTCTGGACGAGACCGGCTCGCTGGAGCTGGTGGAGCGCCTGACGAACCGGCGTACGGCTGACGCCGAGCTCGGCCGCGATATCCGTATCGGAGAGACGTTCGCCCTGCTGACGCTCTCCCTCGACAATCTGCTTCCACAACGTCTCGTACACGCCGTCCACTAGCATGTTCGGCGCTGACGTAAATTGGTCGGTCGCCTGCCACAGCAAATCGCTCATCTTGGGCTCGCCCGATTGATGATCGGTCATCGACAGCCACCTGCTTGTATTCATTTTCGTATTCTAGTTTGAATACAAAAAGTATAAGTGATGGCGAGCGATCTGTCAATCCTCTTGTTGCCGTCTCAAGCTGGATCAGCCGCAATCTCAGCTGGCTCCACGGCACGATGCTCGGCAGCCGATCGGTAGGCGGCGTGGAGGACCTGCAGGGTCTTGAGGTTATCGGCCCCGCTGGTCAGCGGCTCGCCGCCGGTCTGGATCGCCTCCATGAGCGAGGCCATCGGCCCGATGAAGGCGTCTGGGATCCACATTGTGCTGAGCGTCGGGGTGAGCCACTCGCGCGGTGGCTCCACCCGGGCCTGATACTCTAGCGTATCCGGCCGGCCCTTTGGGTAATCGTACATCAGCCCCAGCGTTCCCTTGATGATCCCCTCAGTTCCGAGGAAGCGAAACGTGGCGTAGAAATCGTCGCTCCAGTTCTGGTGATTGACATCTACCAGGACCTGCAGGCCGCTGGCGTACTCCAGCACGGTGATCGTCTTGGTCTCGCCGATCGCGCCCTGACCGGGATAGCGGGTTAGGAACGACGCGACGCGCGCCGGATCGCCGAACAGGTAGCGCAGGCTGTCGAGGTAGTGAATGCTGTGGAACATCACCTCGAGCTGCGGCGTCTGAGCGAGCCAGGGCCACATGTCCCACGGTGTCAGGACATTCACCTGGACGCGGGCGTCGGTCGGCTGGCCGAGCGCCCCCTGATCGATCAACTGCCGCGACACGCGGATACCGGCATCCCAGCGCATCTGCTGGTTGACCGCCAGCTTCACGCCGGCCGCACGGGCCAGCTCGACGATCCGCGTCGCCTCACGGTAGGTGTTCGAGAGCGGCTTCTGGCAGAGCATATGCTTGCCGGCTGCCGCAACCTGCTCGACAACGCCGAGCTGGTGCCAGGGAGGCACAGCGATATCGACGATCTGGATCCGATCGTGGGCCAGAAGCTCTGCCAGCGATGCGGCGACGGTCGGGATGCCATGCTGCTGCGCGGTCTTCTCAGCGGTTTCACGGTTTACGTCGTAGCAGGCAAGCACGTTGACGTGGTGCGCCTTGTAGGCCGGCAAATGAGCGTAGTTCACGATGCCGCCGCATCCGACCAGGCCGATACCGTAGTTGGACCTGACGGGGAGGTGGAACTGGTCGTCGATCTCATAGGTGCCGAGTTTCATAGATCGCTCCTAGTATCTGCAGATCCAAGGGGGCCGGCCCGCGCCCCCCGCTTTTCAGGCAGCCTCGTACAACCTGATCGCCGCCGCGCTGTCCTGCGCCCGCCGCAAGATCGCCTCCGTCGGCTCGCTCGTCGCCAGCGCCTGCTGCACGGCGGTATCGATCACGTGGACCAGCCCGGGGAGCGCGCGCGAGCGCGGCAGCACACGCGCGTTCATGCTGAGATCGGCGAGCCGATGATAGAACGGGATGGCCGCGTTGACCTCTGGGTCGTTCCAGGTCGAGAGTCGGCAGCCAATCGCCCCTTCGAGCGTCGTCAGCTTATCCATCTCAGGCGTGCAGATATGCCGCAGGAACGCGTATGCCTCGTCCTTGTGCCGGCTGCCCGCGCCGATCGCCAGCAGCCAGTAGACGCTGAGCGATGCGCTTTCGCCGCCTTCACTGGCCGGAACCGTGCTGATCGCGACATTCCCCTTGACCGGGCAGTCGGGCAACTCGCAGACGGCCGCGAAGCCGAACCAGTTGACCATCATAGCCACCCGGCCCGCGGCGAAGAGCTCGCCGCTCTTCACCGAGTCGATCGCCTGCGGATCGGGCTGGGTCGCCGCGCGATCGCCGACGATCATACGGTAGAAGTCTAACGCCTGCGCCGCCTGGGGCGTATCGAGCGTGACTGCGCCAGACTGGTCGGCGAGATTGCCCCCGCGGCTCCAGAGCTGGAGGCAAAAGTCGTAGACGGTGTTGTGGCCGTCAGGGTAGGCCGCGAAGACCGTGCCGTACAGCTCCTGCTCGGGCCGTGTGAAAAAGCGGGCGATGTCGTAGAACTGCGCCCAGGTCTGCGGGGGGGCGAGCGGGTAGCCGAAGCGCTGCGCGAAGGCGGCCTGCTCATTCGGCTCCTCGAACAGGTCACGGCGATAGATCAAGCACTCTGGCCCGTCGTGGTAGGGAATGCCATAGAGGGCGTCGCCGATCTGCTGGAAGCGCGTCAGCCCCGACGACCAGCCATGGGGATAGTCGGGGATCGGCGCCGCGCGCATGAAACCGGAGATGTCGGCAAGCGCCCCGGCATCGACCGCCTCGGCCACCCAGTCGGTGACGACGAAGGCGATATCCCAGCTGCCGTCCTTCAGCCCGCCGCGGGTGAACAGCGTATCGTACAGCGGGTTCAAGTCGAGCGACTCGAATGCTAGTGTGAGGGGGCAACCGCTCGCCGCCTGGAAGCTGCCGTACTGCTTCTGAATGGCGCTCTCGAACGGCCCGAATTTGCGAATCGCGACTCGCAGCGTGTCAGATGTGCTCATGATCGCTTCACCTCGACCTGGTCCTGCCAGCGCGCCGGGTCGCGGTACTTGACCGTCTGGAGGTGCTCGCAGTACAGCACCAGCTCGCCCTCGTTCTTAAACACCTCGTAGGAGGCCCGGTACATCCCCATATCCTTGTACTTCGGTCGCTTGTCGAGGTCGGTCTTAATGGTGTAGATCGTGTCGCCGATGAACACCGGCTTGATGAAGCGCAGCTTGTCGTAGCCATAGCTGAAAGCATTGACACAATTGGTCGCCACCAGCCCCAGCCCGACGCTGAAGACCATGGCGCCAGCCACGAGCCGCCGCCCGAACACGCCCTGCTCGGAGGCAAAGCGCTCGTCGGCGACGTAGGGGTGCATGTCGAGCACCATTGCGTTGAACAGCATGCTCTCGCCCTCGGAAATTGTCCGGCGGATCGAGCGGATCCGGCGGCCGATCTCGATATCTTCGTAGAACCAGTTCTCGGCGTTCCAGATCGGGATCTGTTGGTGCAGCGCGGGATCGGGATTGGGATTCATAGATCGAGCTCCTGTGCAATCAAGGCGGTGTGTTCGCCAATCTTCGGCGCACCCACAGGCGACGTAAGCAGGGCGCCGTCGATCCGGATCGGGCAGCGGGTGGTTGTCAGCGTCGCGCCGTTCGCACGGCTTACGTGCTGAACCATGTTCAAGACCTTGAAGGCGTCGTGCGCCAGCAGCCTAGGCCAGGTGAACACATCGGCGCACCATACGTCGGCAGGCTCCAGAATACCCAGCCATCGCTCCGTGGTGCCCGTCCGGAGATGCTCGGCCAGAATAGCTTTGATCTCGTCGCGCTGGGTAAACCAGGTCTTCGAATCGACATACTCTAAGAGCGCCGGGCAGCCGAGCAGATCGCCGAGCCGGGGCACTGAGCCCATTGCCAGGGCTAAGTAGCCGTCGGCTGTCTCATAGATGCCGTAGGGCGCGCCCAGGTAGGCGTGTGCATTGTTGATCTTGCTGCGCTGAGGTAGGTGCCCTCCATCGTTGAGATGAGTCGTCAGCACTTCGAATTGGTAGTCGAGCACTGATTCCAGCAGGCTGACCTCCACGAGTCCGCCCATGCCCTTGATACCCCGCCGCACCAGACACGCCAGGATACCCTGCGCCAAGTGCGCGCCGGCCAATATGTCCGCGATCGCCAGCCCGATCGGCACCGGCCCTTGATCGGCATTGCCGCTCAGCCAGGTGAGGCCGGACAGCGATTGGGCCAGCAGATCCTGGCCGGGCTTGTCCCGCCATGGGCCTTCGTTGCCATAGCCGGTCACCGTAGCGTATACCAGACGCGGATTCAGCCCCCGCACCTGCTCGTAGCCGAGGCCCAGCCGTTCCATGATGCCTGGCCGGAAGTTCTGGATCAGCACGTCGGCCCTGGTGATCAAGTGTTTTACCCGCGCCAGATCGCCTGGGTTTTTCAAGTCAGCGGCGAAGCTCTGCTTGTTGCGGTTGATCGAGTGAAACAGCGTGCTGTCGCCATCCAGCTCGAGATTCGAGATATAGAGCTGGCGGCATAAGTCGCCCACGCCGGGGCGCTCGATCTTGATCACACGAGCGCCCAGATCGGCCAGCCGTAACGAGCAGGCGGGGCCGGCCAGGAATTGGCTAAAATCGAGCACGACCAGGCCGTCAAGAGGCTTCATGTCCATGGATGCGCCTTCTTGCTAGTGCGCTTTCAGCGCAGGTGTTCGATGGTAGGGGCTGGGTGACCCAGCGTCTCATAACTATTTCGTCATGCTGGTAGCGCATCTCCTGCTGAGCCGAAGGGAAGCATCACTTCAGCTCACGCCAGCGAGTGCCGGTAGAGCGCATCGATGGTCATCAGCGCCGCTCGCGGATCGCCGCCCTCGCGCAGATATCGGTGCACCGCAAGCCCGGCATGGTCCTGGAACGGGATATAGCCCGCATAGCGCGGCCGCAGGTAGGCGTCGTCCAGCGTCGCAAGCGTATCCATGAAGAAGTGGTTGCTCGCCCGGTTGACTTCGGCATCCTGCCATGCCTGGCGGTGGCCCGGCTGACCGCCGCTCGTAACGTACATCCCGCCCTGGCACCTAGGGCTCGCCACGAACTGTATGTACGCGAGGGCAACCTCAATGTGCTGGCAGCGCCGCGAGATCGCCAGCCCAGTCCCCCCCAGGGTCGAGCGCAGCCGCATCGCCCCCAGGCGCACTAAGCCGCCAAAGCGCAGCGGCTTCGGGGCATACTCGGGGCGGGCGTAGTTCGAGTAGCCGTAGGCGAACGGGCAGTAGACCAGATCGCCGCCGCCGACCAAGGCCTCGTACGTCGCGATTGGGTTGCGCTCGAGGCTCCCTGCAGCGCAGAGACTGACAAGTTCACGCAGTTGCTCCAACGCCGCAGCACCGGTCCCCTCGCTGACAACGTGCTCCGTGTCAGCAAAGGGCTCCTCCCCGATCGCCAGACAGAGCATGTAGAAGTTCATCAGGCTATCGATTGGGATGGCTGGGACGGCCACCAGGCCGCGCCGCGCAAGGTCGAGCAGATCATCCCAGCTTTGGGGGAGCTGCACGTCATAACGCTCCAGCAGATCCGGCCGGTAGGAGCTGACCGGCGTGGCGGCATCCACCGCCAGCGCCCACTGGTGCCCGTTGTAGTGATAGCTCGCATGCGAGGCGCCGACGCTGTTGGCGGCCTGGTCGCTCAGAAACGAGGCCGGGAGATGTTTGTCCAAGGGGAGCAACGTCGGGTGCGCCGCCGCATAGCCCACAAACGGATGGTCGATAATGAGCAGATCGAATCGCTCGGCAAGTCGCTCGAGGGGAGTATCGGCGAATTCCTGGAGCGAGCGCTTCTGCCAGTCGATCACGACACCCGGGTGAGTCTCACTAAAACGCTGCGCGGTGGCGACCATCGGCAGGTAACCACGCGTGTGATTCCAGGTGATACCGGTGAGCGTGACGTCAATCGACATAGCGCTCCTCCCAAAGCCTGATCGCGCCAGTTGCGGCTCGGTGTTGCTAGCTGCCGATAGTGATCGTCGGGACAGCCCGGCAGTCGCGATGGTGCGGAAGGAGTGGATGTGCTTGCTGCCTGATAGGCTGCCACCGGCTTTACAGCGTGGTCGAAATGTGTTAAAATCTATTTCACCTATAAACATTATATTCGCAGATAAAATAAATGTCAAGGGACACCGTGCCCGAGGCAAAGACCGCCTCATCAAATCAGCTGAATTACCACGTGCCAGCACTGGAGAAGGGACTGGATATCCTGGAGTGTCTGGCGGTGCCGGGTGTCCCGCTGACGCAGGCGCAACTGGCCCGAGCGCTAGGCAGGCGAGCAGGTGAGGTCTTTCGAATGCTGAGCTGCCTGGAGCGACGCGGCTTTATTCAGCGCGATCCCGTGTCTGGCGCCTACAGCCTAACTCTCCGTCTGTATGAGCTGAGCCATGCCCACTCGCCGTTCCGCAGGCTGCTACGGGCGGCTGCTCGGCCCATGCGGGAATTGACGGAAACGCTACGCGAATCCTGCCACCTGAGCGTCCTGCACCGAGGGAAACTTTTGGTGCTCGCACAGGAAGAAAGCCCGGCCCGGGTGCGGCTGTCCGTTGAGGTCGGCGGCACATTTCCCCCGTTGCACACAGTCTCAGGGCGCCTTTTGATCGCACAACTGACTGGAGCAGCATTGGAGGATGCGCTTGAGCTTGACGGCGAATATGCGGCGCTTTCGGCTATGGAACAGGCTGCACTCGTGGAACGGCTGGCTGTGATTCGCGCACGCGGGTACGAAGAGGCGATAAGTGAAATGATCGAGGGGGTACGCGATCTGGCGGTCCTGGTCGGCACTCCCATCTCGGCCGTCCAGGCTGCCCTGGCAATCGCTTCGCTGCCTCGCAACCGCAAGATCCGCAATGACGATATATTGCCGGCAATCCGCACCTGCGCTGAGGCGATCGGCCGATCTGCTGGGATCGTTGTATGATTGGATAGGCTACGATGAATAACGCGACATTCCAGGAGCGGTATTTCGAAGACTACGAGCTGGGCGCAGTCCGGCAGACGCTGGGCCGCACGATCACAGAAACCGACATCGTGCTGCACGCCGGGCAGACCGGCGACTTCTATCCGCATCACATGGACGCGGAGTGGTGCAAGACGCAGGAGTTTGGCGAGCGTGTAGCTCACGGGACGTTGATCTTCAGCGTGGCGGTAGGAATGACGGCGGGCGTCATCAACCCGCTCGCGTTTTCCTATGGCTACGATCGGCTGCGCTTCGTCAGGCCGGTCTTTATCGGTGACACGATCCACGTGCGCGTGACGATCTCAGACAAACGCGATCATCCTAAGCGAATGGATCACGGCATCGTGGTGGAGCTCTGCACGGTTTTCAATCAACGTCAGGAGGTGGTGCTGGCATGCGAACATCTGCTGTTGGCGAAGCGAAAGCCTGCTTCTGCACCGGCCTGACGACTGAACTATTGAGCGCGGCATAAATAGCTAATACTCGCACGACTTTCTGAAGCTGTAGAGCCACTGAGAAATGTTAGATCTTTATGCCGTGGTCAGTATACAGGACAGAGGGAGTCCTCGCGCACTCCGCACTCCTTGGTTCGAGCGTAGCCTCTCCATACCAGGGAGGAACTGGCGTGGCTTAGTCCTTAGTCCCGCCACGGCATAGAATATGCTGACAGCAGGAGCATCGCGAGTAGCTTGCGAACCACGATAACCTCACACCTCCCACATCGTCCACAGCATCTTTCGGTGGTAGCCAGGAATCAGACTGTGGAACTCTCAGATGCAATCTGAGCACCAAGAATAAGGAAGTTGACGCGACTCCCGACGCTGTTCTCTGTTTTGTATTCAAAATTGAATACACAAGAAAGGAGGATGATTGCGGCTTGGAGTGATCAACTACCGGGAGGCGGTCCTCCCTCTATCGATGGTGGATAATTCCGTGCCGCACCTTCTGACGGCTTGACGATCCCAGCCTGCCTCGCTATCCTTCCTCCGTCCTCCCGCTTGGTCTCGCTCCTGTGTGACGAGGAACGGTATGTTGATCGATTGGTTCTGGTCCAGCCTGGTGCTGAGCATCCTCGTACTCTGGCTGGTATGGCACTGGACACAGCAGCGACTGCACCACCAGATGGCCACGCTCACCGCCGCTCGAGAGCGGCTCCTGAAGCCTCGCACACCTGCTGATTGCCCCGCGTGTCGTCAGGAGCGAGCGACCTCCGTCGAACGTCCCCCGACCCGCGTCCCCGTGACGCCCTGGCGCGAACGCAAAAGCCGGTGCGGCGCCCCTCAACGCATTGCGACCCAGGACTTTGCCTGTCCCAATCGCACCTGTACCGTCCTATCAGATCACCGACACGCACATCCATGCCCTGGTCGGTGACGGTGTCCACCGACAGCACGAGCGTAGAGAGACCTTGCGTTGCCAGGCTTGCGGCACGATGGCGCACGCGCCGCTTCTCCCCTCTGGGTGACGCCGCTGTACCGGCTCAAAACCGTATTCTATCGGGTTGCCGAAGTGCTGACCGCGCTGGCACTCGGCTCTCGGTCGCCGCCGCCGTGCGGGTGTTCGGCCATCGCCACGCCACCATCACGAGATGGCTGACGCACCCTGGCGCGCACAGCGCGACGTTGCACGCGCGCGTCGGAGAGCGGCTGCACCTCCCGCACATCCAGTGTGACGAACTGCGGAGTAGGCTCCGCAACCGGACGCACACATTGTGGCTCTGGCTGGCCCTCGAGAAGCTGACCAAAATCATGGCGGTGCTGCACCTGGGAGCGCGCACCCAGGCCGCCGCCCTAGCGGTGGTCCACCAGCTGCATGGGCGGCTGGCGAACGGCTGCCTGCCCGTGGTTACCAGCGACGGCCTGAATCTGTACTTCTACGCCTTGACCGCTCATTTTGCGGAATGGGTCGCCGGGGTGGGCCGACGGGCGCGGAGGTGGCTTCTTCGCGGCCGGCCTGATCTACGGGCAGGTCAAGAAACGCTATCGGCGGCGACGGCTGGTGGGGGGCACGTACGTGCTGCGCTGTGGGACGCGCACGGCGCTACGGACGGCCCTCCGCGGACTGGGCTTGAGTGGAAAGCTCAATACCGCGTTTGTCGAGCGGGTCAATCTGACGCTGCGGCAGATGGTGGCGGCGCTCATGGGCCGGACCTGGTCCACGATGCAGGAGGCGCCACAGCTGCTGGTGCATCTGGAGTGGTGGCGGGCGTACTATCACTTCGTGCGGCCGCATGAGTCGCGAAGGCTCGCTCTGGCCCACCCGATCGACCGTGGTGGAAAGCGCCAGCCCCAGCGGTACCGCCAACGGACTCCGGCGATGGCGGCCGGCCTGACGAGTCGTCGGTGGACGGTCGGTGATCGGCTGGCGTGGCCGCTGCCGCCCCAGCCGATGGGCGCTGCCTGAACGTGGGAAATGGGGCCAGCGGGCGCCCATCGGCGCCTGAGAGGGGCGAGTATCGGTCAGATGGCCCCGCCTGGGGGCGTCACCGATACCCAATCCACCCGAAAACAGGTATAGTTTGTGTCGAAGGGGCGATCCGAAATTATCCACCATATCCGATAGGAGTACCCACTGGTCCCAAACGTACCCTTACCCGTGGGTGGGGGCTTCACCCTCACGCGGTGGCGGCTGCCATCCATTGCGCTTGGCCGCCCGGACGATCAGATTCGTGACGACCTGCGACCCGCGCTGCTGGCGCTGCTCCTCAAGAAAGGTCAGCGCGGCCTCGACCTCAGCGACCCGGCTGGCGGGTACCGAGATCAGCAGATGCCCGCTCTTCCCATTCTCTGACCGGCGTGTAATCTTCATCTTCTTTCCTTAGCGTATCTGAGTATATACATTATAGTATAGCATATACCTCAAAAATAGTTATGCTCTAAACTTAGATGAATTTGACTTGTATATACATCCGTGATATACTCTGTATATACACAGGCGCACTCCTCCTCCACTTTTCCCATTGGGTTGCACCCGCGCGGCCCCGTGCCGAGGCGCTCGCCATCGCTGCCAGCGCGCAGCGAGCAGCAGAAGACGCACGCACAAGGTGTCACTGGGTATGCTACAGCAACTTGGCACGGGGCCGCGCCAAGCCAGAGCGGAGCCGTCGTGGTACGCGAAAAGGAGACTACCTATGTCCACCGAACAGAACAAGGCCCTCGTCCGCCGGTACTGGGAGGATGTCTGGAACAAAGGCAACCTAGCACTCTTGGATGAGCTGATCGCCACCGATTTCGACGGGCATCCACTGCCCGGCGAACCCGACTTTGGCCGCGGTCCGGCAGGGCAGAAACAACTCGTTGAGATGTATCGCACGGCCTTTCCCGATCTCCGAATGACCATCGAGGACATGACAGCCGAGGGCGATCGGGTCGTGGTGCGTTGGACCGCGCGCGGCACCCAGACGGGTGAAATGATGGGTATCCCGGCGACGGGCAAGCCCACAACGGTGACCGGAATGTTTCTCAACCGTCTCGCCGCCGACAAGATCGCGGAGGGTTGGGGGAACTTTGACGCGCTGGGGATGATGCAGCAACTCGGCGTGATCCCCACACCAGAGCAGGTGCCTATCTAGGTTCCGTGGAGCGGGTGCGTACGCGCGGGGCCGTGCGCACACAATGAATAGTGAGTGCGCACGGCCCCGCATACTAGTGGCTCACCACACTGATTTTGCTGGATGGCACTTTTGCATTTAGCCCACTGTGACGCTAAACAAAATAAGCCACTATCCTGCAAAATTACTGTGGTGGCCCACTAGTGGTTCGACGACACGGAGGGATAACGACTATGGTAGCTGATTTTCGCATTCGGCCCCTGGCTGACCGCGTGGTGGTCAAGCCGGCGGACCGCGAGGCGCAGACCAAGGGCGGGATCTTCCTGCCCGACACGGCCAGCAAAGAGCGCCCGATGGAAGGTACCGTCCTGGCCGTCGGCGAGGGCCGCCTGGACGACAACGGCCGGCGCGTGCCGATGCACGTCAAGGCTGGCGACAAGGTGCTGTTCGCCAAGTACGGCGGCACCGAGTACAAGGTCGACGACGTCGAGTATCTGATTCTGTCCGAAAAGGACATTCTTGGCATTATTCAGGAGTAGCGCGCAGTCAGTCGTCCACGCCAGCACGCGGCACTTCGTCATGCTGGCTTCTTACGCCTGAATGCGCTGCGCCGCTCGAGCGGTAGCGAAGGAAGTTCACGCAGATGGCAAAGCAGCTCTCTTTCAATGAGGAGGCCCGGCGCGCGCTCAAGCGCGGCGTCGATCAGGTGGCGGATGCGGTCAAGACCACGCTCGGCCCGCGCGGCCGCAACGTGGCGATCGACAAGAAGTTCGGCGCCCCCACCGTCACCCACGACGGCGTCACCGTTGCCAAGGAGATCGAACTCAAGGACCCGTTTGAGAACATGGGCGCACGGTTGCTGGTCGAGGTCGCCACCAAGACCAACGACGTCGTCGGTGACGGCACCACCACCGCTACGGTGTTGGCCCAATCGATTATCACCGAGGGGCTCAAGATGGTCGCGGCCGGCGCGAACCCGATGCTGCTCAAGCGCGGGCTGGACAAGGGCGCCGACGCGCTGGTGGCCGAACTCAAGCGCCTGGCCAAGCCGGTGCGCGACCGCGCCGACATCGCGCACGTCGCGACGATCTCGGCGGCCGACAGCGAGATTGGCGATCTGATCGCCGAGGTGATGGAGAAGGTCGGCAAGGACGGCGTGATCACGGTCGAGGAGAGCAAGGGTATCGCCTTCGAGACCGAATACACCGAGGGCATGCAGATCGACCGCGGTTACATCTCGCCCTACTTCGTGACCAACGCCGAGCGGATGGAGGCCGAGCTGGAAGATCCCTACATTCTGATCACCGACAAGAAGATCGCGGGAATCAACGATATCCTGCCGGTGCTGGAGAAGGCGCTGCAGGTCACCAAGAACTTCGTGATCATCGCCGAGGACGTCGACGGCGAGGCGCTGGCGACCTTAGTGGTGAACAAGCTGCGCGGCACGGTCAACGCGCTGGCGGTCAAGGCGCCAGGCTTCGGCGACCGCCGCAAGGCCATGCTGCAGGATATGGCGATCCTGATCGGCGGCACGGTGATCTCTGAGGAGATCGGCCGCAAGCTGGACAGCGCGACCGTCGAGGATCTGGGCCGTGCCCGCCGCGTA
>Ga0137368_10003554_pt1 | contig 16642 bp, 13 predicted proteins | sample SagtaG_13_FD_104917 | JGI IMG/M metagenome (GOLD analysis project Ga0137368, IMG submission 104917) | Vadose zone soil microbial communities from Sagehorn Ranch, Mendocino, California, USA - Sage1_L_100_16 metaG | ecosystem: Environmental > Terrestrial > Soil > Vadose zone | place: USA...
TACCCGAAGACGGCGGACGCCACTGACGACTTCTACTGCCGCGGCTCGAACTTCGACCAGATCCCGGGCGCCCCGCTCGAGCACGGAGCGCCGCTCTTCCAGTACCGGCACGACCAGCGGGCCACGGCGCTCTGGTTCCACGACCACAGCGTCGGGATGACCCGCTCGAACGTGTACGCCGGGCCGGCCGGCTTCTATTTCCTCCGTGGTGGAACGGCTGACGTGCCCTCGGGCGTCCCCGGCGGGCTCCCCGGCGGCGCCTACGAGATCCCGCTCGTCATCCAGGACCGGTCGTTCAACGCCGACGGCTCGCTGTTCTATCCGGACAGCCGGGTGTTCTTCGACGGGTATGCGGGACCCTACATTGGCGACCCGACCTTCGCGAGCGACGCTGCGCCCCTGCACAATCCCGAGTTCTTCGGCAACACGATGGTGGTGAACGGGAAGACCTGGCCGTTCCTGAACGTGGAGCCGCGGAAGTACCGCCTCCGCATCCTCAACGGCTCCGACTCGCGGTTCCTGATCCTGGAGTTCCCCGCGAAAGTGAAGGCGACGTTCACGGTGATCGGCACCGAGGGCGGCTTCCTGCCCGCTCCGGTGACGCTCAGTCAGCTCCTGATCGGCCCGGCGGAGCGGTTCGACGTGATCGTGGACTTCACGGGCTTGAAGCCGGGAACCGTGTTCAACCTGCTCAACGTGGGTCCTGACTCGCCGTTCGGCGGCCCCTTCCCGGCGTCGGGCGAGGCCGACGCGAAGACGACCGGCCAGGTCATGCAGCTCCGGGTCGTGGCGCTCACCGTGGCCGACACGAGCGCGATCCCGCCGCTTCCCACCATCACCTCGGTCGGCGCTCCGTCGACCATCCGCCAGGTGAGCCTCAACGAGGCCGAGTCCTCGCTGATCTGCGTGGACAAGAACAACGTCTTCGTGCCGTTGGTCTCTCCCCCGTTTTGCGGCAAGCGGTCGGCGCCCCTCGCCCCGGTCATGGCCCAGCTCGGCACGATCGACCCCCTGACCGGGCTCGGTATCCCGAAGGCCTTTGACGACCCGATCACCGAGAATGTCGGGCTCGACTCGACCGAGGAGTGGGAGATCAGCAATTTCACGGCCGACGCCCACCCCATCCACCTCCACCTGGTGATGTTCCAGGTGGTGAGCCGCCAGCCGTTCGGTGGCGTGGCGCGCGTGCCCGAGGTCTGGGAGACGGGTTTCAAGGATACCGTCGTCGCCTACCCCGGCGAGATCACCCGGATCAGGGCCTTCTACGACATCTCGGGACTCTTCCTGTGGCACTGCCACATCCTCTCGCACGAGGACAACGAGATGATGAGGCCGTACTGCGTCGGAGACCCGGCCAACTGCAACCCGTAAGCTGGTCAGGCGCCAGCCTCGCCCTTGGAGGCAAGGAGGGCCGCACGATGGCGGCCCTCCTTCTTTTCCGACTTTTCGACAGCGACACGACCGTCGCGGTGATCAGCGGCATCCCGTCGGCGACCGAAGCGAGCAACATCCTCCCGCCACACAAGATGGCGGAGACGCGCGACCTGGTCAACCGCCTGGCCGCGTCGCAGCGGCTCCTCGCCCACGGGCTCATCGCGCCCAACAAACGCCCGAGTGACCAAGGCAGGTTTGCACGCCTCGATCTCCGCGCGGCGCGGGAGGCGGTAATATGATATCGAGGAGGATTAGAAGGTCATCATGGCAACAGGTCGGCATCGTAGCAGTGGCGGACGGCAGCGGGGCAAGCGCACCAACCGTGGAGCCGCGCCGAGTCGCGGGAAACGGTGGTCGCAGCACGTCACGCAGACGAGCAACGCGCTGGACCTCGAGCCCAACGTCTTCAAACTCCGCAGTCCGAGGGCGGTGGCGGCCTCGCTGAAGCGCTCCGCCCTCCGCAGCACGCGCCGCAAGGCTCCCGCCTATCAGTCCGCGATTTCCATGCTCAACTTCTACATCAACCGCGCCGGCAGGGGATTGAACGCTTCGCAGAAGCGTGTGCTCGAGCGTGCCAAGGGCGAGCTGCGCAAGGCATTCGGACGCGAACCCCAAGCCCGCACGGCGCGGTCGAGGAGATAGCCATGGCAGAGAAGAATACCGTGAAACGCGCCAAGGAAGAGCTCCGCGAGGGCAAGGAGCCGTCCACGGCGGCCGGCGAGTTCGTACGGGAAGAGATGCATCACATCCGCGAAGGCAAGCACGGCGCCCAGTCCACCAAGCAGGCGATCGCCATCGGGCTCTCGAAGGCACGGCGCGCGGGCGTCCCGCTCAAGCCGCCGCGCGAGGGCCAAACGTCGGAACGCACGCGCGAGTCCGCCGAGCGCGCCTACGAAACCGGCCAGGGCCAGCGCGAGCCTCGGGCGCCGTCGCGCAAGCGCGGGCGCGCCATCTCGAAAGCGCTGAAGCGCGAGGGAACCGGCGCGGCATCGAAGCGTTCGCTGTCGCGACAGGCCAGGCGCTCGGCGCGGGAGCGCCGGGGAACGGCCCGCTCACCCAAGGTTGCGGCGCGACGTGGCGCGGCGACGCGGGTGCGCACGGGAATCGCGAGCCAGGCCGCCCGGAAAGCCGCCCGCACCCGGATGCGGCGCCAGAGTCAGGCCGCGCGGTCCAGGGCGGCGAAGAAGGCGGCGCGGACGCGAGCGGCGGGTCGCCGGGGCCGGCGCTGACCGGAGTGATGTGCCGAGTTGGGCAGCCCGCGGCATGGACTGGCGCAGCGACGGGAGGTGAGCGTCAGGTGTCAGAGCCGATGCTGACGATTCACAATCACCACGCGGCGTGCGGGATCCCGCCGGCGTTCTACGTCACCGCAGGCTCCGCGCTCTACCGGATGGCGTTCACCACGAAAGGCCTCGGCTTCTGATGTGGCTCGCGATCGAAGCAGACGTGCTCGCCCGGCGGCGGGAGCAAACCTGAACGATCCCGTGTTGCGGGGTGGGACCCTCGCAGCTCTCCGGGCTGGTCGCTGGCGAGCGCGTCTCCGAGCCAGACGCTGCCGCTCGATCAGCGGCGGCCTACGATCGCGGCATGATCACGAACCGAAAGCGAGCGTCGGGCCGGTCGTATCGCGCAAACGCCTGTCGGACCTCCTGAGCCGTGAAGCCCTGATACTGGGCCGGGGCGTCGAGCAGATCCTCCACGCTCAGCCCGCGGTAGTCGAGCGTGGTCAGACGACTCAGCCAGAAGTCCGGTGTCTTCAGCACCTCGTCGAGAAGGTTCGCTGTCTGCTTCTTGGCCACCGCGAGCTCGTCGGGTGTCGGCCCGTCCTTGGCGAAGGCGGCGTACATCTCCTCCACTGCTGCCGCCAGCGCCGGCGCCTTGCCGGGGTCGGTCGGGGCGACCGCCGCGAAGAGCCCGAAGCCCGGGTAGACGACGGCTGGCTCGGAGGAGGCGCCGATGCTGTAGACGAGCTGCTTTTCCTCGCGGATGGTCTTCACCATGCGAGTGCTCAGAATCCGCGCGGCCATGCCGAGGAGCCGCGTGTCGCGCAGGTCGTGGAGGTCGGCGCCAAAAAATCCGGCCAGGACGGCGGCCTGGGGCGTCTGCGTGTCGACCGACTCCGCGACGCGGATCGGCCCCTGCGGCCGGGCAATGACCCGCAGATTCGACAACGTCTTGCCGCCGATGCGCGGCCGCGCGGGTAACGCGCCCAGGTACCGCGTCACCAGGCGCGTGGCTGCTTCACGATCGACGTCGCCGACCACCGCCACCTCGATGGGGGCCTCGGTGATGAGGCGTCGGAGCCACGCCTGAGCCGCCGGGCGGGTGATCGCGCGGACCTGGGCGGCGGTCAGGGACCGGGGACGCGTCTCGCCCGGCGGGTAGATGGCGGCCTGGCTCGTCTCGACCAGCACCTGCATGGGCTGACTCTTCCACTCGATGGTCCGCTGCGTCTCCGCCTGCTTCCACTGCTCGAGCGCCGCCTCCTCGATGACCGGATCAGTGAGCAGGAGATACGCGAGCTGGAGCCCGCGCTCGAGCGCGGCAGAATCGCCGGATACCGTCAGGGTCGCGGTGTCTCCGCTCGCGCTCCCTCGCACATGCACCTTCGCCCCCGTCATCAGGTCCCGGATCTCGGTGCTGGACAACCTGCTCGTCGCCGGGCGCTCCCAGGCGCGGAGCGCCGCCTCGGTGATCCCGCGATTCGCCGCCTCCTCCTCGATCGGCCCCCCGGCCAGCGTGATCGCGATGCTCGCCTCGTTCCGGCGCTGATCCATGTGGCGGTGGTGGATGCGGAGGCCGTTGTCGAGCCACATCGACGTCACGCCGCTCCCCGCATGCGTGCGGCTCTCCACCATGGAGCCTCCCTGGGGCAGGACTGGGAGGAGCGTCTCCGCCCGGGCCACGTCGGCCGCCTTATCGGGCTTGACGTCCACGGCGGCCCGGCCGATCGCCACGAGGTCAGCCTCGCTCGGCACCTCGTCGTTCGCGGGAAGCTCGGCGATGAAGATGGCGCGGCTCGGGTCGAAGAGGGCGGCGAAGGTGTCCGAGACCTCGCGGGCGGTGATGCCGGGAAGCAGGCGCTGGAGCACCGCGAGCGTCTGGGCCGCCGACATCAGTGGCTCCTGGCGGGTGACGCCACGGTTGATCTGAGACAGCAGCTCCCGCGCCGGGCGTGTCGACTCCCGCCGCGCGGCGGCCTCTGCATCGGCCATGAATGCCGCGCGCGCGTCCTGAAGCTCGCGCTCGGTGAAGCCGTGGAGCCGGGCGCGCTGCAGAGTGGTCCCGAGGTCCGCCAGCATGCCGCGCCACGTTCCCGGGCGGCCCGAGGCCTCCGCACTGCTGATTCTCAGGACTCGCGGCCACTCCTGGACCGACACGTTCCCGCCGAGGAAGCGCACGCGGCCCGCCGCCAGCTCCGCGTTCACGCGGCGGTTGAACGCCCACGTGCCGATGCTCTCGACGAGGTCACGCCGCCTCTGGGCGACCGTCGTGGTCGGTCCCCTGGGCGGCTCGAGCCGCACGATCGAGACCTCGGCCCGAGTCAGTTCCGGGTCCGTCGCAATGATGGCCCGCGGTCCCGCGGAGGGCTTGACTCCTACGTCACGAGCTGTCGGCCGCGGGACGGCGCGGCCGCCGCCGAACTGCTGCGTGATGACATCGGCCGCGATCGCCGGGTCAGTGTCGCCCACCACGATCACCGTCATGTTGCTCGGTACGTACCAGCGCGAGTAATAATCCCGGAAGTCTTCTCGGGTCACGGCCTTGATCGTCTCCTCGGTGCCGATGGGGAGGCGCCGCCCGAGGGTCGACTCAGGGGCCAGCCGTTCCTGGACCTGGTCCTGCACCCGTTGTTGCGCGCTCGAGCGCGCGCGCTTTTCCTCGAGGATGATCTGGCGCTCGCTGTCGATCTCGGCCGGATCCAGGCTCAAGCGCATGGCCACGTCCGACATGAACAGCAGCCCTTTCTCGAGGGCCTCGCGTCCGACGCCGGGCAGCGTCAGCTGATAGGTCGTCTGATCGAAGCCCGTGAAGGCGTTCTGGTCGCGCCCGAAAGCAAGGCCGAGCGACTGGAAGAAAGGCATGACCGACCCGGGAGGGAAGTTGGCGGACCCGTTGAACGCCAAGTGCTCGAGGTAATGGGCGAGGCCGCGCGTCGGATCGGTCTCGTTGAGCGAGCCGGAGGCGACATGAAGCCAGATGCTCACGCGCCCTTCGGGGTTCTTATGCGGGCGGATGATGTAGGTGAGCCCGTTGGGCAGTCTGCCCGTCACGAGCGCGGGGTCGGTCGGCAGCATCTCGTCGGCGAAGGAAGCGGCGCCGGCTGCGACCAGAGGCATCAGCAGTGCGAGCGTCATCAACAAGACCAGGAATGCTCGCATACGGGCTCCTTCATCTCTCCTGTCCTGTGAACAGCCGTGGGCGGTCACGAGAGGCGGAGCTCCTCGACGCTCTCGCTCACACGCAGGATACACGCCGAGCCTGAGAAACTCGTGAGAGGGACGTGAAGAGTTTCTCATCCGGATCATGCGGGATGGGGTGAGAGAAGTAGCATCCAAGTTCCTCCGAGTGTATCATCGCTGCCGTCTCGCTTCGTAGCCCCTGCGTCGGAGGCACGGTGCCGCCCGCGGCACCCGCGGTCGGCCAGCGCCGCCCTTGACATCGTCTGCCCCGACTCGCACGATCGGGGCAACGCTGGGCGGGAGTTGTCTTCGTCCGCCAGCCCCTCTGGGGAGGGCTGAGAAGGCTCTATGTCGACTACCCCCTCGATCGCGGTCGGCACCGTGAACGACGTCACCTGGCAGCCCATCGGGTCGAACGCCCCGACGACATGCCGGATCGTTCCGTCCTTGCCCGCCGCGTCGATGCCCTGGAGCACCCAAAGGACCGCATGCTTCGCCTCCGCCCACAGTCGATCCTGGTACGCCGCGAGTCGCTTCAGGCCGGCAGCCAACTGGGCTTCGGACTCCTTCTCGGTGTGGCCTTGGCTGGCATCCGGATCCAGGGGACTCAGCTCGACGGTCGTTCCCGGCGCGACGCGAACGCCGCCGGGGAGGGTGCGTTCAGGGCCACGGTTCTTTATGACCACCTCCTGGTCGCGCGCAAGCGTAGCCTGCGGCTGAAGCGCCACGGCAGCGGAGCAGGAGCGTGTTCGACGATCTGATTCGGAGCTGGGACGGCGAGGCCGTCGTGATGCATTACGACGCGCCGGGCGCCACCTGGATGTTCATCGCGCTCCACTCGACGCGTGGTGGCGCGGCCGGCGGCGGGACGAGGATGAAGGTCTATCCCAGCCCGGCGGACGGCCTGGCCGACGCGATGCGACTCGCCGGGGCGATGACCCTCAAGATGGCAGTCGCTCGTGGGCCGAACGGCGGAGGTAAGGCTGTTCTCGCCGTTCCCCGGATCCCGCAAGGGGCCGAACGGCGTCGGTTGCTGCTCGCGTACGGCGACCTGGTCGAGTCCCTCCATGGCGCCTTCCGTACGGCCCCAGACGTCAACACCGATGATCGGGACATGGATGTCGTCTCCGAGCGCACACGCCATGCCTACGGCCGATCGGATGCGCATGGTGGCGCCGGATCGACCGCCCCGGATACGGCGGTCGGTGTCTTCCACGGGATGCGGGCGGGAGTCGCCCACGTGTTCGGCACGGAGGACCTGCATGGCCGGCGCGTCGTCGTCCAGGGCGCCGGTGGTGTCGGCGGCGAGCTCGTGCGGCTGCTGACCGAGGCTGGAGCAGAGGTCGCCGTTGCGGACCTCGATGCGGATCGCGCCTCCGCGATTGCCGTATCGACGGGCGCTCTCGTGATCCACCCTGCCGCCGCGTTGAGCGAGCCGTGCGACGTGTTCGCTCCCTGTGCGCTCGGCGGGATCCTCAACGAGAAGTCGATCTCGTCTCTCCGCTGCCGCATCGTCGCCGGCGCCGCGAACAATCAGCTGGCGACGCCCGAGGACGCCGACCGGCTGAAAGATGCGGGCGTCCTCTACGCGCCCGACTTCGTGATCAACGCCGGCGGCGTGCTTCACGTCGTGGCCCTGGAGATGCAAGGCTGGTCGCGCTCGCGCCTCGACGACGAGCTCGCCAGGATCGGCCGGACGCTCACCGAGATCTTCCGCACCGCGGATGCCGAGCGGATCACGACCGAGGCCGCGGCGGAGCGCCTCGCCCGTCGGCGGATCCGCGAGGCGACCGGCGAGCCCGAGCCCGTCAGGTAGGAGCTCCGGCTCGTCGGGTAGTTGCCGCCCCTCGACTAGACACGACCATTCGCAGCCCGGCGAGTCGAGAGTACAACATCATCGTGGGGCCGGACGCACATACGACTAGAGATCGGCCCGTTTTGGCGGCGGCGCGAACTATCGCGTACCATCATTGGGTGTGGTCGAACCTCATCTGCCCGAAAGGGGTGTCACTCCTATCGGCTGCCGAGGTGGCACGAAGTGTTGTGTCACGGACTTAGCCGCCATCTGCCAAAGATGACCACCAGGCAGCTCCGACGCGTGACGGCCGTCTCACTCGAATGTTCGACACGAGTAATCCTCTTCTGGATCGTCTGTCTCTCGTTGTTCAGAAGGGTGATCGCCCTGGGACTCGACTCCGCCGCCCAGAGGTCTTATCGTGAGCGGGTGGGTCGCCCCCGTGTCTCCGCTTTCCTTGCCGTCGTCGGTGTCCTGACAGCGGCATGCACCGGCTTTGTCCCGCGCCAATACCTCCCGTATCCGCTCGCCAACGAAACGTTTGGCGATCCGGTGAAGGTGGTGAACATCCCGCTGCCGGTCATCAAGACTGATCCGAACGAGGGGTTGTCCCTGGGCGCGCTCTCCGCGTTCCTCCTGCACAATAGCAATGATGAGATCGGCACGATGATCGTGCCGCAGGTCAACTACAACCGGAACTTCGGCCTCACGACGCAATTGTTCGGCGCCTTTTACCCGGAGCCGGGCCGGCGCTGGGACATCACCCTGTCCAAGTCCACGCACGTCAACGAAGACTACACGCTCAAGTTCCGAGACAGCACACGGCTCGACAGGAGGCTGGAGCTCACGGGAGAGGTGACGGCGTTCACGGACGGTGCGGCCCGCTTCTTCGGCTTCCAGTCGCAGAGCTCGAGCAGAAACGAGACGAACTATGCGGACGAGGAAAAGGGGTTCACCTTCTCGGTGGCATACCGGTTCGGGCCGCACGTTCAACTGATGGTCGGGGACCGGTTTCGCCGAGTCGACATCGGCCGCGGCGCCGTGACCGCGCTCCCATCACTTCAGGACCGATTCAGCGCCGCCGCCGTCCCGGGAATCGACGGCTTCACGGCACACGTCCAACGGATGGGCGCGACATTCAGCACGCTGGACGATCCCGATCTGCCCACCCGCGGGCTGTACGGCACGGGCGTCTTCGAGCTGATCACGAAGGCTCTGGGGAGCACCGCGAATTATCGGCACTACCGGCTGGAGCTGAAGGGCTTCTTTCCGCTGGGGGATGGTCGCTATGTGACTGTCGTGCGGACCGCCTACAACCAGGCCTTGGGTCCGGACGTCCCGTTTCTCGAGCGGAGCATCCTCGGGGGCAAGAGCACGCTGAGAGGGCATGGAGAAAACCGGTTCATCGACAGCAGCTACCTGCTCCTCAACGTGGAGGAGCGGATCCGGCTGTTTCGCTACCGACTCTTCAACGTGAACACAGACTGGGAGATTGCCCCCTTCCTCGATCTCGGCGAGGTGGCGAAGAATCTGCTGGACGTGACGGCCCGGAACTTCGCCGTGAACCCCGGTGTCGGGTTCAGGGCCGTCGTCCGACCCAATGTGGTCGGGCGCGTCGACATCGGCTTCGGCAAGGAAGGACCGGCCGTCTTCGCCACCCTCGGCTACCCGTTCTGACGTCTGCTGCGCGACGATCTCTCCGGCACTCACTTCGTGTCAGCAGCGTCCCTTCTTGGCCTGTCCAGGCGGGCAACCTTTCGCCTTGCCCCGATCCCAGCGCTCCTCGCGCTCGCGCCAGTTGCGCTCGTGGGCTTCTTCGCGCCACTCGCGCCCGTAGTGTGACTCCCACCGCGGCGGCCCATCCCGCCGCCACGCCTTCCAGGTCGGAGGAGGGGCAGGGTAGTAGCGGGCGGGGATCTGGAGAATCGGCGCCGGCACGTAGGCGGGCTGCACGACCACCCACGGACCGTGCCAGGTCGGCCCGACGTACCATCCACCGTTGGCGAAGACCCAGTACTGATGGGCGTAGAAGAAGACGTTCGCGGGGGCGCGCGGAGCGTAGTAGACCGGCGTTCCGGGGACGACCACGAGTGGCGGCGGACTCGGAAGGTGGATCCCGATGTCGACGTTCACCCGCACTTGCGGATGAACGGGTACCGCGAGTGCCGCCACGAGCAGCGCACCGAGCACGAGTCGCTTCACAAGGTTCTCCATTGCCTCACGACGGGTCGATTCTATCTCAGCCGATGCGGCTCTGGAAATCGAGATCGTCATCTCACCGTGGGCCGATATTCTTGAGAGGGTTGCACGGTTGCATCCATTCTCAGGGGGATAGGTACCCCTCCCCCAGGGAGCTTATCGATGCGCGTCCTGCGGGGAGGGGGGCTTACACCCCTCGAAACGGCCGCAACCGTGCAACCCCGTGCAACCCAGGATGAGGCCTGGGGGGTCAACGTCGATCCTAGAGGCTGTGAGGGGCTCGGGCGCGAGCTGAGGAGCCGCGCCGTCCACGATTTGCGATCGCGGCCCGCTGATCGGGGCCGGGGGATTGATCCAGACGGCGTCCGGGAGCGCCGGCGGCTTCGCAGATGACAGGCCCGGTCCGGTCCCTGGGGTGAGGTCGCCCCCGGGGCCGGGCCTCAGGCTTCGAGGGGGCGCCACTTGACGCGGCGCCTCTTTGGGCCGATTCTGGGGCGTGTCGAGAGACTCGCGTGGCACCCCGCCCGATGAAAGGGCAGTCCCAGTGACGAAGCTCAGGAAGACCCGATCGTCCATCGACTTTGCCGAGCGCTTCGCCAAGGTCAACGGAGTACGACTGCGTTACCTGATCGGCGGTACGGGCAGCGCCGTGGTGCTGCTGCACGGCTACGCCGAGACCAGCCACATGTGGCACCCGATCCTGCCCTCGCTCGCTCAGCGCCACACGGTCGTCGTTCCCGACCTACGCGGCGCTGGTGGATCGGCCAAGCCCACGTCCGGCTATGACAAGAAGACCATGGCGGTGGACATCCACGAGTTGACCTCTTCGTTGAAGCTCGATCGGGTCAGTATCGTCGGCCACGACATCGGATTGATGGTCGCCTACGCCTACGCCGCCCAGTTCCCGCAGGCCACCGAGCGGGTGGGGCTGATGGACGCCTTCCTGCCCGGCATCGCCAACTGGAAGAACGTCTGGCTCCTGCGCGACCTGTGGCACTTCCACTTCTACGGCGACGTCCCGCTGCGGCTGGTCAAGGGTCGCGAGCGAATCTACTTCGAGCATTTCTGGAACGACTTCGCGGCCGACCCGAAACACTCAGTGCCCGAGGCCGATCGCCGCATCTATGCGAAGGCCTACGCGCAGCCCGGAGCCATGCGCGCCGGCTTCGAGTATTTCCGCAATTTCGAGCGCGACGCCGAGGACTTCGCCCGGATGGGCAGGACGCGGCTTTCCATGCCGATGCTGGTGCTGTCGGGCGAGAAGGCCGGGGGCACGTTCCTCATCGAGCAGGCCAAGCTGGTGGCCTCCGATGTCAGGGGCCAGGTCGTCCCGGGCGTGGGTCACTGGCTGATGGAGGAAGCGCCCCGGACGGTGATTCCCGCGATCACCGATTTCGTCCGTTGATCCCCGAAAACACCTCGACTGTTACCGCCGATTGGCCTCGCGAGAACGCGTTCCTCCACGGCCGGCCGCCAGTGCGGCTGCGCACGCCACCAGGCGCTGAGCCTGGCCGTTGCCAGCCTCACGCCGCCGCTCTCGCGGGAGCGAGCGGAATAACAGTCCCGCCGATCAGGACTGGGGCGGCCAGGGAATCTTTAGCGGGTCGAGGCGGCGGAGCCGGTCTGGGCCGAGGGCGCCGTCGTAGATGTCGGCGAAGGCCTCGGGCGTCCACGGCTCGCGGCTGGTGACCTGGCGAAGCGGCGCGGGGTGGGAGAAGAGTGTCACCTGGTTGCCGCGCACGCCGATGACCTGGCCGGTCACGTGGGCCGCGCGGTCGCTCGCCAGGAAGGCCACCACGGCCGCGATCGCTTCGGGCGGCGCCATGGCCTGGCCCCGCCGCTCGTCCGGCAGCCGCTGGGTCATCCGCGTGTCGGCCGTCGGCGAGATGCAGTTCACGGTCACGCCGTACTTCGCCATGGCGAGCGCGGTGGAGCGCGTGAGCCCCACGATGCCCTCCTTCGCCGCCGAGTAGTTCGGCTGGCCCGGGCTGCCCTCGAGCCCGGCGGTGGACGTGAACGTGATGATGCGCCCGGCGCTCTTCTGCCGCATGTGGGCGGTGGCCGGCTGCATGACCGTGAAGTGGCCCTTCAGGTGCACGGCGATCACCGCGTCCCAGTCCTCCTCGCTCATGTTGAAGATCATCCGCTCGCGCAGGATGCCGGCGCAGCAGACGACGATGTGGAGGTCGCCGAAGTTGCCGAGCGCGGCGTCGACCACGGCGCGGCCGCCCGCCATCGTGGCGATGCTCTCGGCGCTCGCTACCGCCCGCCCGCCGCGCGCCTGGATCTCCTTCACGACGGCCTCGGCGGCCGCGCTCGACGGGTCGCGGCCGTCGACGCTGACACCGTAGTCATTGACGACCACGGCGGCCCCGGCGGCTGCCAGGCCGAACGCCACCGCCCGGCCAATTCCGCTTCCCGCTCCCGTCACCGCCGCGACCTTCCCGTCGAGCAATCCCATCTCGCCCTCCGTCACCAGGCTTTCGCTGTGGGAATGCATGGCCCGAGCCCCGCCCCCGTCCGGGTCACCGGTCACGCGGTCAACATCCGATCCGACAGGTAGCGCTCGCCCCCGTCCGGGATGATGGTGACGATGAGACCCTGATCGAGCGCCTGGGCCAGCCGCACCGCGACCACGAGGGCGGCCGCGCCGGAGACACCGACAAAGATGCCTTCCTCGTGCGCGACCCGCCGTACCATGTCCCATGCCGCCTCGGTCTCGACCCGCGCGTCCTCGTCGGCCAGCGTCGGGTCGTAGATTTCCGGGACGATGGCCGTCGCCATGTGCTTGAGGCCCTCGAGGCCGTGGAGCGGCGAGTCGGGTTGCACGGAGATCAGCCGGATCTCGGGCTTGGCCAGGCGCAACCGACGTCCGGTGCCCATGAAGGTCCCGCTCGTCCCAAGCCCGGCGACGAGGTGGGTGACCCGGCCGTCGGTCTGAACGAGGATCTCGACGCCCGTCGTCTCATAGTGCGCGAGCCAGTTGGCCGCGTTGTTGTACTGGTCCGGGTAGAAGTAGCGATCACGGCTCTCGGCGTAGAGCTGCCGCGCCAGCCGGATCGCGCCGTCGGATCCATCCATGGAGCTCGTCCAGACCACCTCCGCGCCGTACACGTCCAGCAACCGCTTGCGTTCCGGGGTGACGTTCGACGGGACGCACAGCTTGACCGGATAGCCGAGAGCGGTGCCCAGCATCGCGTAGGCGATGCCAGTGTTGCCGGACGTCGCGTCGAGCAGCGTCCGGCCGGGCCGGAGCGCGCCCGTGCGCAGGCCGTCGAGGATCATGGAGGCGGCCGCCCGATCCTTCACCGACCCACCAGGATTGTACGACTCGAGCTTGGCGTGAATCTCGACGCCCGGATGTGGCTCGAGCCGCGTCAGGCGCACCAGGGGTGTGTTGCCGATCAGCGACCAGACGGCGGCCCGCGGCGTGTCGCGAACGGGGGCGCGCTTGCCCATGACAACAGGCTCCCTTGACGGCGATCGACCGTCACGCGAAAAGAAAAAGCCCGGCGGGCGATGCCCCCCGGGCCTTCGACTACCGGGCGTTGCGCGAGGTGTCAGACCATGATCTCGGCTTCACGCCACGGCGCGAGGGCCGTGAGGGGCCCAGGCGCCCGACAACACCCGCAGCTCGTCATCTCGTTCACCAGGCACCAAGTGTGCCGCAACGGACGGCCGGCGTCAACGGCCGTGACTTTCGGCGACTGGTCCATCGCGCACGAGGTACCCGGCATGGCGGCCGGCGGCGGCTCACGCGACCATGGAAGAGGCGCCAGGCCCGGTGGTAATATGCCGCGGGACAGGGGGAAGACATGAGCACGAGAATCGGGATCATCGGCGCGGGTGCCATCGGATGCGTCGTCGGCGGGCTCCTGACCAAGGCTGGCCACGACGTGACCCTCATCGATCAATGGCCCGAGCACGTGGAGACGATGAAGACGCGGGGGCTCAAGCTCAGCGGCACCTGCGGCGAGCACCTCATCCCGGTCAAGGCGCTCCACATCCACGAGGTCCAGGGCCTCGCCGCGCCCTTCGACACCGTGTTCATCTCCGTGAAGTCGTACGACACCGAGTGGGCGGCCCAGCTCGGCCTGTCCTACCTCAAGCAGCCGGACGGCGTCCTGGTGGACTTCCAGAACGGGATCAACGACGAGCGTGTGGCGGCGGTGGCGGGTCGGGAGCGCTCGCTCGGCTGCGTCATCACCATCGGCGCCGGCATGTACGAGCCCGGTCACGCGATGCGCACGGACACGGGGGCGATCGGCTTCAAGATCGGCGAGCACGACGGGTCGGATTCCGCGCGGGCGCGCGAACTCGCCAGGATCCTCGGTGACGTCGCCCCCACCAAGGTGACCACCAATCTCTGGGGCGAGCGCTGGTCCAAGCTCACCGTGAACTGCATGGCCAACCCCATGGCCGGCCTGAGCGGGCTCGGCTCTGCCGAGGTCCGGAGCGAGCCCGTACCGCGTCGCATCGCGATCCACCTCGCCGCCGAGGCCATCACGGTGGGCCGCGCCTCGGGCCACGAGGTGGAGCCGATCTACGGCATCGACCCGCAGCGGTTCGTCGACGCCGCGGCGGGACACGATTTCCAGGCCGTCGAGCGCGACCTGGAGGCCAGCGCCAAGCATGTCGCCGGCGGCCGGCCGTCGCTCCTGCAAGACGTGCTGAAGGGCCGCCGCACCGAGATCGACTACCTCAACGGCTACGTCTCGCAGGAGGGACGCAAGCGCGGGATCAAGACGCCCGTCAACGACGCGGTGGTGGAGCTGATTCACCGGCACGGCGTCGGCACCCTCCGGCCGGATCCGCGGAACCTGGAGCCGCTGCTGGCGGCGCTGCCCCGGTAGGGACGCGCCCGGGAGTCAGAGAACGATGCACAAGGTGCTGCTGAGATACGGGGAGAGCGAATTCCGGCAGCGCAACCGGCACTCACACGCAGGCAGGACAAAGGGTTGCGATGGAAGGTCCTGAAAAATCTGGTGAGCCGTCCGGGACTCGAACCCGGGACTCCCTGCTTAAAAGGAGCGACCCCGAGCAACCTGAGGCACCCGCAGCCGACCTAAGCTCGCAAGAAACTGGAGAACAGGAATGAGCGATGGTTGCCGTCGTGCGCCCTAGTTTGTGTGAGGTTGGTAGCAGCGTGGTAGCAGACGCCAGCGTCGGGGAGGTCCGACCCGCCAAACCCGCGACCTACTGATTACCAATCCGGGCGGTTCGCTAACTCAGCAGCATCAGGACGACCTAAGCGCGCGAGAAGACGAGGAGGCGCCATAGGCGCTGACATGGCTGCTCCGCCCTCGTGCAGGGTGGAATCGTAGCAGCGTGGTAGCTGGGAACGGGAGCCGGCCGCCGCGGCGCCGTGGTGCTCGTATCGAGCAGATGAAGACCACGGCTGGTTCAAAATGACGGGTTAATTGAGGCATTCGGCGGATTGACCAAGCGAATCGGCCACGTCAGGTTCACACACGAGAGCATGCGATGCACCGACGGTGTTGCCCGTCCGGGAAGGAGGCTGTGAGGATGTTCGGCAATCGATGCATGGTCAGCTCACTTGTAGCATCGGTAGCGTTCTTTCTCGGGTTGCTGGGACTCTTCGCCCGTTCTGAACCCGATCAGTGCGCAAAGATTCACCAGGTTGAGATGACCTTCGAAGGCGCTACGGGCTTCAAGCCCCCAACCGTCGTGATCCAGGTGGGAGACTGCGTGCGATGGGTGAACGTCCACGGGATCGAGCATAGCGCTGTCGCCGTAGATCGCTCCTTTCACACGGGAACGCTGATGCCCGGGGGCGCCAATATCGTCGAGTTCAACAAGCCGGGAATTTATCCGTATACCTGCGGGCCGCACCCTCCGATGGTCGGCAAGGTCATCGTCGAGCCTCGCCGGGCAGCGGACTCCGACTGAGCCGCCAACGTTCCCGGTTTCATCCCGGATAGCCTCGCTGTCGGTCCTGACGGGAGGCTCCATGGCCAGGTTGGTCAGGACCTGGAACAGATGATTCTGGTTAATTGTCGCCCAAACCCCATTGGCGGACAGCTTGAACCCTAGCAGGTCGTCCAGCCCCCGCCGGTCAGGATGCGAGAAGAACCGGTCCATGGCCAGCTGATCGCGGAATTCCGAGAGCGACAAGGTGCGGATGCGGCGATGGCGCTCCTTGCAAACCGCTCCAATCTTGGCCATCTCTGTCGGGCCGTCTTCGGAGAACGGTTTGATATGATGAAACTCCACATCTCCCTCGTTCTCAACCAGACGGTCGTCGACGAAGCAGTAAAAGCACTCCATTTCGAGGCTGCTGCGCCAGAACCTGCTCCTTCTCGGTATCTGTAATCTGTCCTTAGCGAGGATCTGCGGTTGACCCGGCAGCTGGCCGACGCCGCGCGGCTCCTCGATCTCCGCCTCCATGACCACGTGATCATCGGGAACGGCAGCGGGGCCTGGGTGTCACTGGCCGAACGCGGTCAGGTATAAACCCTGACTTTCGATATCAGCCGATTGCCGGGCCCGAGGAATTGGGCAATGGCGGGCGGATCCAATGGGTATCGGGCCGTCCTGGTGAGGCGCCAGCTTACGCCGGGACTGATTTCATCATTGTCCGGGACGGCCGGATTGCCGCCGTTTATCTCTTTTTCGACAAGCTACCCTGACCTGGACTCACTGGCTCCATCGACGTCAAACATCACCTTGCCGCCCCGCTGAACGTGGGCGACGGCTTCGCGGAAGGCGGTGAGCCGATAGGTCGCTGCGATAGGTACTCGAATCACGCCTGAAGCGACGAGCGGCGCCGTCTCGCGTAGTGCGCTCGGTA
>Ga0137368_10003556_pt1 | contig 16637 bp, 14 predicted proteins | sample SagtaG_13_FD_104917 | JGI IMG/M metagenome (GOLD analysis project Ga0137368, IMG submission 104917) | Vadose zone soil microbial communities from Sagehorn Ranch, Mendocino, California, USA - Sage1_L_100_16 metaG | ecosystem: Environmental > Terrestrial > Soil > Vadose zone | place: USA...
ACCCGGCCAAGCTGCTGCTGGACCCGTACGTGCGGGCGGTCGACGGCGAGGTGCGGTTCGGGCCGGAGGTACTCGGGCACGCGGTCGACAGGCACGACACCGCCAGCTCGCTCGACTCGGCCCACCACGTCCCGCGCGGCCTGGTGGTGGACACGTCGTTCACCTGGAGCGACGGTACCCGGCCGCGCCACCAGTACGCCGACACGATCATCTATGAGGTACACGTCAAGGGCTTCACGATGGCGCACCCGGGCGTACCGGCGGAGCTTCGCGGTACCTACGCGGGGCTGGCCCACGAGTCCGCCGTGGGGTACCTCGTCGACCTCGGGGTGACCGCAGTGGAGCTGCTTCCCGTGCACCACAACGTGCCGGAAGGGTTCCTGGCAGACCGCGGGTTGACCAACTACTGGGGCTACAACACCATCGGGTACTTCGCCCCGCACGCCGGCTACTCCGCCACGGTCCGGGCCGGGCGGCCGGGTGGGCAGGTCGCCGAGTTCCAGGCCATGGTCGACACCCTGCACCAGGCCGGTCTGGAGGTGATTCTCGACGTGGTGTTCAACCACACCGCTGAAGGCGACCACCACGGCCCGACGTTGTGCCACCGCGGACTGCACAACGCCGCCTACTACCGGCTCGATCCCGCCGACCGGCGCCACTACGTGGACACCACGGGTACCGGCAACTCGCTCAACGTCGGCCATCCGGTCACCCTCCAGCTCATCATGGACTCGCTGCGGTACTGGCTCACCGAGATGGGCGTCGACGGCTTCCGCTTCGACCTGGCACCTACGCTGGCCCGCCAGACGGGCGGCTTCGACCAGCTGTCCGCGTTCTTCGACCTCGTGTCGCAGGACCCGGTCGTCTCCCGCGCCAAGCTCATCGCCGAACCCTGGGACGTCGGCCGGATGGACAGCTACGACCTCGGCCGGTTCCCGCCGCTGTGGAGCGAGTGGAACGGCCGGTACCGGGACGTGATGCGCGACTTCTGGCGCAGTCACGACGGGCTGCTCGGCGAATTCGCCGCGCGCTTCGCCGGTTCGGCCGACCTGTACAGCGCCGCCGGCCGGCGCCCGACCGCCTCGGTCAACCTCATCACCGTCCACGACGGGTTCACCCTGGCCGACCTCGTCTCGTACGACACCAAGCACAACGACGCCAACGGCGACGGCAATCGGGACGGTGCCGACGACAACCGCTCGTGGAACTGCGGCGCCGAAGGCCCGACCACCGACCCCGACATCACCGCTCTGCGCGCCCGGCAGCGCCGCGCCATGCTCACCACGCTACTGCTCTCCTTCGGGGTACCGATGCTGCTCGGCGGCGACGAGTTCGGGCGTACCCAGCACGGCAACAACAACGCCTACTGCCAGGACAACCCGATCAGCTGGTTCGACTGGTCCGCGCCAGACGAACGGCTGACCGACTTCACCCGTAGGCTGATCGCGCTGCGCCGCGCCCATCCGGTGTTCCGCCGCCGCCGGTTCCTCACCGGCGCGGACGCGGCCGAACTCGGCTGGTACACCCCGGGCGGTACCCCGATGACAGCGGCCGACTGGAACTACCCGGGAGCCCGCAGCGTGGCCATCCACCTCGACGGCGCCGACGGCCCCGACCGCGCCGCCGACGGTACCCTGCTCACCGACGACGACTTCCTGATTCTGGTCAACGCCTGGTGGCAGCCGCTGGACTTCGCCGTACCCAAGACCTGCCGCGACCAGGTCTGGACGCCGGTGATCGACACCTACGAACCGTCCGGTACGGCCGCACCCGCGACGCTCGCCGCCGGCGATACCATCACCGTGCGTCCCCGGTCGGTCATCGTCCTCCATGGCCACCGGTCTGCGCCAGACACCGAGGAGCTGTGATGACATCGACGTCAGGCCCGATGCACCTCAGTAGTCATCATCGCAACACCCTGCACAAGCTCCTCCAGCATCCGGCCGGCCACAACATCGAGTGGCATGATGTTCTCTCGCTGCTTGAGGCGGTCGGCTCCGTCGTCGATCACCGCGACGGCAAGGTCGCGGTGACCGTCGGATCCGAGACCCGGTTCTTCGACGTACCAACGCACAAGGACATCGACGTGCAGACAGTCGTCGATCTGCGTCGCATGCTTGCGGCTGCCGGCTACGCGGTCGAGGCATAGAACGTGCGACGGGCGACACTCGGTCCATGACCGGCATCCCATCAGAGACGCTGTACCACCGTTGGCTGGGCTGGCACGCCCTGGCGCTGCGACGCGCCGCCGTCGCCGCCGCGATCGGGCTGATCGTCGCCATGGCGCTCCTGCCGTTCGTACCGTGGGCGATGGCGGTTGTCGGCGGCTGGGACGCGGCCGCGCTGACCTTCCTCGCGGCGGTGTGGCCGATGCTCGTCCGAGCGGACGGCGCGCACGCCGAGTACCTCGCCACACGCGAGGACGAGACCCGCGGCACCGCGACGGTGCTGTTGGTCGGGGCGAGCCTGACCAGCCTGCTCGGCGTCGGCGACGCTCTCGTCCTCGCCGGTCGCGCCAGCGGCCTAGGGCGGGCGCTGCTGATCGGCATGGCGACGGTGACGGTCGTCCTGTCATGGACCGTGGTCAACACCGTCTACACCCTGCGCTACGCCGATCTGCACTTCGCATCGCCGCCCGCGGGCATCGCCTTCGGCGACCCGGCCGGTTCGCCGCGGCCCACCTACCGCGACTTCGCCTATGTCGCGTTCACGATCGGCATGACCTACCAGGTGTCCGACACGACCCTGCGGGATACCCGCATCCGGCGGACCGTACTGTCCCACGCGCTCCTGTCGTATCTGTTCGGTGTGGTGATCGTGGCGGGTTCGGTCAACCTCATCGCCGGGCTGCTGCATTGAGCGGCCGCCCACCGGACCGCGCCGGGCCACTGGGCATTTCCGGGATTCGACCGTCGAGCGGCCGCGCCTAACCTCGGCATGTGATGACAGACGATAGTCGGAAGACTCCGGCCGGCGCTGCGCCGAACGACGCCGACGCCGACGCCGGCGCCGGCGCCGACCCGACCGTGGTGTCCGGATCGCTGGCCGAACGGGTACCGGCCGCGCTGGTCCTCCGGTGGGCGTCCGCCGGTACGGTCGGCGTGCTCGTCGTGCTGCTCGCCGCGTACGGCGTGTACCTGATCCGTAGCATTCTCGTGCTGGTCTTCATCGCGCTGTTCCTGGCCGTCAGCCTGGAGCCGGCGGTGTACTGGTTGACCAAGCGGGGGGTACGCCGTTCGTTCGCGGTCACGATCGTCATAGCCGTCCTCGTCGCGCTGTTCGGGGTGTTCATCTGTTCGATCGTGCCGCCGCTCGTCGATCAGGGCGGAAAGCTGCTGGCCGACCTGCCCGGGTACTACCAGCGGCTGTCGGCGGACTCGTCGGTGATTCGCGAGGTCACCGACCGGTACCACCTCACCGACCGGTTGACCGCCCTGCTCTCCGCGCTTCCGGGAAAGCTGGCGGGCGGCGCCGTCGGCTTCATCCAGCGGTTCGCCGGCTTCATCGCCTCCTCGCTCACGGTGCTGGTCCTGACGATCTATTTCATGGCCGACCTGTCCCGTCTGCAACGGGGCATGGTACGGCTGTTCCCGCACCGGCGGCGTCCGCGGGTCGCCGAAATCCTCGACATCACGGTCGCCAAGGTCGGCGGGTACATGAGCGGAAACATCATCATCTCGGTGTTCGCCGGTGCGTCGACCTTCGTGTGCCTGGAAATCGTCCGGGTACCGTTCGCGCTTCCGCTCGCGGTGACGGTGGCACTCACCGACCTCATCCCGATGATCGGCGCCACCCTCGGTGCCGCGGTCTGCGTCATCGTCGCGGTCGTCACAAATGGCGTTTGGCCGGTGGGCGTCGTCGTGCTGCTCTTCTTCATCGCCTACCAGCAGGTGGAGAACTATCTGATCGCCCCGCGGGTGTTCCGCAACACCGTTGACCTGTCCTCCGCCGCGGTGTTGCTCGTCGCGCTGACCGGCGGTGTCGTACTCGGCCTGGTCGGTGCGGTCATCGCCATCCCGGTGGCGGCAGCGATCAAGGTCGTCATCTCCCCGACCATCGCCACGCTGGACGAACCAATCCCGGGCACCGCACCGGGTCCCGACCCGGCGCGAGCAACCAGCTGACCCACCGCGACCGACCACCCAGCCCCCGCCACCCCGACCGAGCGAGGTTGATCATGTGGCTCAACCAAGGCGGCGAGGCCGACTCCGGTACCGGGCCGTTCTACTGTTCCGAGGACAAGCTCGTCTATCTCGACCTGAGCTTCTACCACGAGTTGGCCGACAAGCTCGGCACGCCCGGTGAGTTCGCCCAGCCGTACGTGCTGGCGCACGAGTACGGCCACACGTGCAGGACCTGATCGGCACCGAGGCGGCGATCGGCGACGACACGATCCAGAAGGAGGCCGGCCGCCCGGTCGACGAGCAGGGCTTCACCCACGGCTCCTCGGCCCACCGGCGGAAGTGGTTCCGCACCGGCCACGACACCGGCGACCCCAAGTCCTGCAACACCTTCGGCAACATGATCTGACGCTGGACGCCTTCGAGGAGTGGCGATGACAGCCTGGTTGCTTGTCACGGCGGTATTTCTGGCCTGCGGTGTCGAGGCGGTCGAGGTGTTGACCATCATACTGGCCGCCGGGTTGACCCGGGACTGGCGTTCGGCACTGACCGGCGTGGTGGCCGGTCTGGTCGCACTGGCTGCGGTTGTCGCCGCGCTGGGTCCGGCGCTGTTGGTGGTACCGCTGGACGTGCTGCGGCTAGTGGTGGGTACCCTGCTGCTGATTTTCGGACTGCAGTGGTTGCGTAAGGCGATCCTGCGGGCGGCCGGGCTGAAGGAGTTGCACGACGAGACGCGCATCTATGCCCGGCAGGTGGCGGCGGCCCGCGAGGCCAGTGGGCAGCGGCGGTTCGCGGTGCCGGACTGGTACGCGTTCACCTTGTCGTTCAAGGCTGTCGTGCTGGAAGGACTCGAGGTGGCCTTCATCGTGGTGACCTTCGCCGCCAACCAGGGCAGCATCGGGTTGGCCGTCCTCGGCGCCGCCGCGGCCGTACTGGCGGTGGTCATCGCCGGGGTGGCGGTACGGGCGCCGCTGGCCCGGGTACCGGAGAACACGACAAAGTTCGCCGTCGGTGCGCTGCTGACCACCTTCGGCACGTTCTGGGGCGGCGAGGGTGCCGGGGTACGTTGGCCCGGCTCCGACGCCGCGATCCTTGTCCTACTGGCGGTGTTCGTCGCGTTCTCGCTGCTCGCTGTCGCCCGGCTGCGCGCCGTACGGGCGCGGTCGGCGGCTACCTCGGCCGCACCGGTGGAGGCGTCATGATCCGCGCGCTGCGCTCCTTCGCGATGTTCTGGTACGACTTTCTCATCGGCGACGACTGGCGCATCGCGCTCGGAGTCGTCATCGCTCTGGCAGTCACCGCCGTGCTGGTGCATGCCGGGGTACCGGCGTGGTGGGTCCTACCGGTCGCCGTGCTCGCACTGCTGGGGCTGTCTCTGCTGGGAGCCAGCCGGCGCACGTCCTAGCAAGGGAGGCATCATGTCCAGCGAACCGTTCGAGACCGAGGTTCCCGTCGGCCACCGGGATCGCCGTGAGCACGGTGGAGCGTCGCGCCATCCGGACGACGACGCGCTCGAACTGCGTACCGAGCGCGAGTGCGTCGAGGCGGGGCTCGAGCCGTACGACTCCGCCGACGTGCCTGACGCGACCGACGTCACCCCGGCGTTCGACATCACGACAACCGCGGATTACGAGGGCATCGAGAGCGTCGCCGCGCGCCAGGAGGACGAAGGCGAGACGGCCCCGTTGACCCGGGACCACCCGTTTCCGCCGACGCGCTACGCGGAAGAGTAGCGCTACCGCTCCTCGACATTGTCGGGGATGCCGGGCCAGCCGGGTGCGGTGGGTTGGTAGCCGGCGCTGCTGAACAGATCCAGCTACGGAGCCAGAAGGTGGCGTGCAGCCATCGGCCGTGGATGACGACAGCCGTTGAAGAGTACGGCCGAGAGTACGATCGAGACGAGGCCGGTGATCGCCCACATGGCCCGCTCGCCGGCCGTCGCGCCGCGCCGGAAGGCCAGAGCCACGTCGAGGACGCCGGTGACACCGGCCCAGATCGCCACCCAGAAGACCAGCGCCAGCGCGGTCATGCCGGGCCAGACGAGGGCGCCGATCCCGGCGGCGGGCGAGAGAAGGGAGAGCAGGGGTAGTGCGATGTGGCGGTTGTGGCAGCTACGTCAGGACCGACGGATCTTCATAGCTCGCCGCCGTGCACATCGTGTAGAACCGGTGTGGCGCCGAGGTATTTCCGGGATTCGACCCACCGACGATGAGCCCTAACGTTGTGGCATAGCCAAAACTAGGCATCGACGGAAGGGGTTGGGTCATGTTCAGCGAGGCCGAGCAGCGCCGCCTAGCCGAGATCGAAGCGTTGCTGCGGGTCGACGACCCGGGCTTCGTGCAACGGTTCGACGCGCGGTGGGGCGCATGGCGGAAACGGAAAATCGCGGTCATCCTCGCCTTCTTGATGGCGGTGACGGTCACCCTCGTCGCCTTGATCATCGGCAGCGTTGGTGGAGCCTTCTTTGGGCTGGCCGGCATGGGCGTCGCGAGCGGCGTGTGGCTGTCGCACCGCAGCCGCTAGCCTGATCCGCAACTGAGTACGCCGTCACCGCCCGGATCGCCCGGGGAACGGACCAAAATCGCCACGGCGGCCACCCTGCCTGTCCTGCGCACTGCGCGGTCCGGCCTCGGGCACGGCCGTTACCACCCTGGACCTTCTCGTGTTCGTGCTGAGAGCCGGCCGTGACCGACCTGATCGTGCGCTGCCGCATCCCGCGGCAGGGCGCGCCGCGGAGTTCGATGTCGTCAAAACCATGCGGTCGAACGGGTCGCCGAGGTGTTTCCGGATTCGAACGGCCGGCATCGGCAGCCATTGGTCGTCGTCACCGGGAGCCTGGGTGGGACATGCATCAGCGATGCGCTGGTCCGTGTCGATGACCGTGGTCCGGCGGGGCGGGTTCGATACGCGCAGGCATACGCACGGAAAGGCCTCGTTGCCGCGGAGCCTGTCGTATCTGTTCGGCGTGGTCATCGTGGCGGGATCGGTCAGTATCATCGCTGGACTGATCCGTCGAGAACGACGTGTACCTGACCGGCTCGACCCCGTACGCCGGCGACGTCAAGGACTCGATCAGGAAGGCGATGAAGCGCGACGCCAAGCTCGACGCCGAGAACATCGACGTCGAGACGGTGAACGGGACCGCCGTCCTGACCGGAACGGTGCGTTCCTGGGCGGAGCATGACTCGGCGGTACAGGCGGCCTGGGCGGCGCCCGGCGTCACCAACGTCGACGACCGTCTCGACATCGTCTACTGACGCGATATCGGATACTGAACAACCCGACACGCTGGCCGGCTCCACTGCTCAACTGGAGCCGGCCAGTTCGCGTGGGTCGCGACGTCGCGGGGCCAGCCCGACGGCGCGTACGCGGATCGTCGTCAATCGGTACTTGCCGACCTGGGCGCTGCTGCTTGCGAGCTGGACGGGCTCAGCGTAGTCGGCGACCGTACGAATGGGCTGGTGCTGCCGGCTGGCGGTTCTGGTGCTGACGCTACGCGGCGCGGGGTGACGAGATCCCGGTCAGCAGCGCACGGGCCAGTTGGGTGCGCGAGCTGATCCCCAGCTTGCGGAACACCTTCTGCAGGTGGTACTCGACGGTGTTGGGGCTGATGAACAGTCGCGTGGCGATCTCCCGGTTGGCCAGGCCGTCCGCCACCAGCTGGGCGATCTGGGACTCCTGCGGGGTGAGCTGGTTGTCGGGTCCACCGACGCGCTTGCTGGCCCGCTCGGCGGTCGCGCGCAGCTCCACCCGGGCGCGCTGCGCGAACGCGTCCATGCCCATCGTCTCGAACAGGTCCGCGGTGGCGCGCAGCTGCTGCCGGGCATCCCGACGGCGGCGCTGGCGGCGCAGCCACTCGCCGTGCAGCAGATACGTACGAGCCAGCTGCGGGGCCGCGCTGGTCCGTGCCAGGAGGTCGCCAGCCTCCTGGTAAAGGCCGTCCGCCGCGGTGTCGTCGGCCAGCAGCGCCCGGGAGCGGGCGAGCAGGCCGAGCGCCAGCGGGGTACCACTGGCCAGTGCCCGTTCGGTGAACCGGTCCAGCGCGGCGGTCGCGGCGGCGCGGTCACCGGCCCGGCTGGCCGCCTCCACCAGGTCAGGCAGGATATGCGTACCCAGATCCGGTGGATCGTGCAGGTAGGCCACGAGCGCGCAGGTCAGCGCCGCCTGGTAGCGACCCGACGCCAGCTCCAGCACCGCGAGTGCGGATTGCACCGCGGCTGCGGCGGTGCCCGGGTCGACTCCGACGGAGCTCTGATGCAGCCGGGCGGCGGCCGAACGGGCTTCCTCCGCCCGTCCGCGCCAGGCCAGTGCGGTCAGCTCTCCCAGGCTGACGACCTCGGCAGCCGCAGGCGTCGCGGTGACCGCCGCGATGTCACGCGCCTCGGCCAGATTCGCCTCGGCCGACGCCATCCGCCCCGCCAGCAGGTCGACACGGGCCAGGCAACTCAGCGCTTCTGGCAGCCTGCCGGCGTCGCCCCGGTCACGCTCGGCACCCACCCACCGGCTGGTTAGCACGTACCGCGCCCCGTCGTCCAAAAGGTCACCGGCGGCCCTGCCGGCCTCGGCGAACAGGCCGCATCCGTCTCCATTCGGCGCGGCCGGGTCGGCTAGGAGCGCGCTGACGGCCGCGCGCAGCCTGGAGACGGCAGCCGGGTACCCATGAGTGCGCCGGACGGAGAGGCCATCCCGCAGCAGAACTCCCGGTGCGGTCAGCGCATCCGACTTCAGCGGGCGGGTCCGCACCTGCCGAACCCCGCGGTGATCGGGCAAAGCCGAGCCGGACCGTCCAGATAGCACCTGATCGTCGGCATTCGGCCGCCACTGGGCCGCAGCCGCCGGCGCCGTGTGAACCCGGCGCCGCTCGGGCAGAGCGGCACCGTGGTAGGCCGCGGAGCAGACTACCGGGTGGGGAAAGGTGACCCGCTCGCCGATGGACAGCAACCGTCCGGCTTGCACGGCAACCGCGGCGTCGGCGCTCAACCCGAGTCGGTCGGCCGCGCGCTGCAGCGCGGCCGCGCTGCCCGACGGCTCGGCGGCCGCCACCAGCAACAGGCTCTGCGCGGCCGCCGGCAGCGCCTGAACCCGCCCCCGGAAGCGCTCGGCCAGCCATAGGGTGATCGGGCATGGCGCCGGCGCGCCGACGCCGGGAGCGGCTGTCCGGCCGTCCATCGGCGCGGCGACGTGCCGGGAAGGTACTCCCGTGAACCGCCCGTCCTGCGGCGCGGGTTCGCCCACGGCGGCCAGCACGGCAATCGGATGGGAATGCGCCCGGCGGGCGACGAACCCGAGCAGCTGCGCCGACATTTGGTCAAGCCATTGGGCATCGTCGATGGTGACGAGCAGTGGCCGGTCGCGAGCCGCTTCGGCGAGCAGCGTCAACATCGCCAGCCCGACCAGAAACCGCTCCGGGGTCGGGGCGGGGACCAGCCCGGCGACCGTTCGGAGGGCGTCCCGTTGTGGCGGCGGGAGGCGGTCCACGTGGGACAGGAACGGTACCAGCAGCTGATGCGCGGCGGCGAACCCGAGCCAGCTCTCGGATTCGATGCCCGTGAGGCGTACCGAACGCATGCCCGCGGCCTGTCCGACGGCGTACTCGAGCAGTGCCGTCTTGCCGGTACCTGGCTCGCCGCGCAGGACGAGGCAGCCACCCGCGCCCCGGCGGGCGTCGGCGAGCAACCGATCGACCGTTTCGAGCTCCTGAGCGCAGTCGCGGAAGGGGAAGGCAGCCCGCCCTTCTGCCTGTCTCAAGTGGGCGCCGGGTCGGGTTCGATCCGAGGTGCGGCTGATTCGGCAGGCGCCGGATGATGCAACGGAGTGCAACCCATTGCCCGGGACAACCGCGGCAGGGGTGGTGTTGGAGCGGTCAGTGGCGACGGGCTCGCCAAGCTTCGCCGCCTGGAGCTCTATCGGTGGCATGCCCTCGTCCTTTCGACGCGCGTCACCAACACAGCAACGATGGGCGCACGCGCTGCTCCCCAGCATCGACACCAGCCGCCATCCGCGTTTACCGCGAGTAGGGGACCCGGATTCCGGCTACCTGCAAGACGGTGGCCAGGAAGCGCATTTGCGGGCGAGATTGGGTCTTCCGAGAGCTGGACGGTATGGCCTCGTCGTCCTGTCATCAGGCGTTCGTCACGAAGCCGCGGCCCGGCGTTACGCGCCCATCCGGGTCAGTCCCTGGGTGTCGCCGAAGAACGACCGGATCAGCTGCGCGATCCGGCTGTTGATCTCCTCCATGTCCCGGTACGGGTCGCCGGTGAACGCCGGCGCTACGGCCAGTTGCCGGCCGGCGCGCCGCTGCCCGGCCGGTGCGAAAGATGTCATTGTGGCGGGTTCCTTTCTGGAAGCGCGGACACGGAATGGCGACGTCACCGCCGCGACGCCTCATTGTCTTCGGGGACGGGGTGAGTGCGTATCCCCCGGCGGAGATGAGGTGCGGGCCACCGGTGCGGCGTCGCGCCGGTCCGATCCGCTCGTGGATCATGCGGACCGCCATCGCGCCCTCGCCCACGGCGGAGACCACCCGCTTGACCAATCCGCTGCGCACGTCGCCGACGGCGAACACGCCCGGTCGGTTGGTCTCCAGCCTGAGCGGCCACCAGGCGCCGCCGGGCCGGCACGGGTACGCGGGCACATGCCCTCGGCTGCGACTACGGGATACGGTGATTCCGAGCAACACGGAAAGCGCTAGCGTGCCGGCGTGGCAACAGCGCTGGCGTTACTGACGTTCGTGTCGACGGTGCTGGGCGGACTGTTCGCGCTGCGTCATCGGGACCGGATGCACCGGATCCTCGGCTTCACCGCCGGGGTCATCCTCGGCGTCGTCGTCTTTGACGTCCTCCCCGAGATCTCGGAGTTGTCCCGCACGACGGGTGTGCCGTTCGTAACGTCGATGATCGCTCTCGCGGTCGGGTTCCTCGCGTTCCAAGGGCTCGAGAAGGCGCTGCTCGTGCACAAAGCGCACGAGCACGAGTACGCCGACCACAGACACGCGCCCGCGGTCGGCGTCGCGTCGGCGCTGGCACTCATCGGCCACAGCCTCACCGACGGGATCGCCATCGGCCTGGCTGTCCAGGTCAGCACCAGCATCGGGCTGGCGGTCGCGCTCGCTGTCGTCGGACATGACTTCGCGGACGGACTCAACACGGTGTCCCTCATGCTGTTACAGGGCCACGACCGGCGACGAGCGGCGGTGATGCTGCTCCTTGACGCAATGGCACCGCTGATCGGTGCCGGCCTGACGCTGCTGTTTCACGTCCCGGATCAGGATCTGTTGATCTATCTCGGCGCTTTCGCCGGGTTTCTTCTCTACATCGGCGCGAGCGACATCCTGCCCGAGGCGCACGCCGGCCATCCATCGCTCGCGACGTACGGCCTGACGGTCGTGGGCACCGGGTTGATCTATGCCGTTACGGGAGTACTGCGGTGACGGCGGCGAACCGGCGTGTCGGGACACCCCCGTCCCCACCCCGGCTTTCATGATCACGCCAACCTTTCGCCCCCCGGGTGGCCGGCTCGGGCCACGTCGCGTACCCATGGATGGTCGCCTTGGCGATCGATTGGGTGTATGCACGGTATGGGGCCGGTCCGACCGTGCGGGGAGGTGCCGAAATGGGGGCAGGCGCTGTGCCGGGCCGAGATCCGCCGGTTCGGACCGAATTGGTGCGCGAGAGCGCACGCACGCGCGTCACTCGGCTGTTCGTTGCCGGACGCACGGTCGTCCGCAAGGAGCCGCTGGGGCCGGACGCGGCGCGACGACTGCAGCATGAGCTGGCGATCCTGGAGCGGCTGCGCGGTGTCATGGGCGTCGCGCAGCTGGTGGAGGCGCCGTGGCACCCGGGGTCGATCGTGGTGGCGGACGCCGGGGGCACGAGCCTGGCCGGGCTGGCGAAGCCGCTGGCAGTTGATCACTTGGTCGATCTTGGGTTGGAGCTGATCCGGGCGGTTGCGGGGATGCACCGGCGAGGGGTGATGCACCGGGACATCGCGCCGGCGAACATCGTGATCTCCCGCAGCGGCGCCCCATGCCTGGTGGACTTCGCCCTGGCGACGTCGTTGGCTGAGATCCGCCCCGAGTTCACCCATCACACCGAGATCGTGGGGACGTTGGCGTATCTGGCGCCGGAGCAGACCGGGCGGACCGGCCAGCCAGTGGATCAGCGTGCCGATCTGTACGCGTTGGGCGCGACGCTGTACGAGCTGGCGACGGGTGGGCCGCCGTTCGGCTCCGGTGACCCGTTGCGACTCACCCATGATCATTTGGCCCGCGTGCCGGTGCCGCCGGCGGAGGTCAACCGGGCCGTACCGGGGCTGCTGTCCGAGATCATCATGCATCTGCTGGAGAAGGAACCGGACAACCGGTACCAGACCGCGGATGGCGTGATCCACGACCTGGAGCGGTTGCGGGACGCCCGGGCAGGTCAGGCTGCGCCTGCGTCGCGGGTGGGCGAGCATGATGTGCCGCTGCGACTGCTGCCGCCGTCGCGGCTGGTGGGACGCGACGACGAGGTGGCGGCGCTGCGGGCGGCGTTCGAGGACGCACTCGCGGGCCGGTGTCACGGGGTGCTGGTCAGTGGCGCGCCGGGGGTGGGTAAGACGGTGCTGGTCGATGAGCTGCGGCCCGTGGTGACCGGCACGGACGGCTGGTTCGTGGCCGGCAAGTTCGATCAGTACCGGCGCGATCTGGAGTTCGACGCCGTTCATCAGGCGTTTCGCGCGTTGGGTCGGCTGTTGCTGGCCGAGCCCGAGAACGCGCTGGCCAAGGTCCGCGCGCGAATCCTGGAGGCGGTCGGCGCGAACGCGGGTCTGCTGAGCGCGACAGTGCCGGAGTTCGGGGCGCTGCTGGCGGTGCCGCCCGATGCCGGCGATCCGCTGACCGCGCGGGTGCGGACCCAGCGAATGGCCACCGCGGTGCTTCGGGCGGTCGCCTCGTGGAACCGGCCGGTGGTGCTGTTCGTCGATGACCTGCAGTGGGCAGGGGGCACGCCACTCGGCTTCGTCGACCTTGTGTTGAGTGAGGAGCCGGTCGACGGCCTGTTGCTCGTGGGTGCGTACCGCGACGGCGGCGTGAACGCGGCGCATCCGCTGGCGGCGCCGCTGTCCCGGTGGTGTAAGCAGGCCGGAGTGCAGCACCTCCGACTGGTCAACCTGCCGGTGCCGAGTCTCGTGACCATGGTGGCCGAAATGCTGCACGTGGACCGGGCCACCGCGGTGGGCCTGGTCGAGGTGATCGGACCGCATACGTCCGGCAACCCATACGAGACCGTGGAACTGCTCAACGCGCTGCGCCGCGACGGCGTGCTGACGGCGGCGGCCGCCGGCTGGCGGTGGGACGACGCCGCCGTACGCGCCCGCCTGGGCGAGTCCGAGGTGGCCGGGCTGCTGAGCGCGCGTATTCAGGCCATGCCGCCGCCGTCCCGGCAGATGGTGGAGGCGATGGCGTGTCTTGGCGGCCGAGCCGAGATGGGCCTGCTGCAGGCCGCGACCGGGGAGCCGGCGAGCGTGGTGGAACAGAGGCTGGCGGCCGCCCTCGACGACGGCCTCATGGTGGTGGAGCCCGGGATGCATGAGGCGGTGCGGTTTCGCCATGACCGCATCCGCGAGGCCGTCCTGCGCGGCCTGGATCCTCAGCGGCGGGGCACCCTCCAGTTGACGATGGCGCGGCGGCTGGCCATGGCGCGGCGGCTGGCCGGAGTGCCGGAGTTGTTCGCGGTCGCGGCCGAGCAGTACCTGCCGGTACTCGACGCGGTCGACGATGCCGCCGAGCGGCGCGTGGTAGTGGGGCTGCTGCGGCGCGCCGCCGACCAGGCCGCGTTGATCGGCGACTACGCCCTGGTGGACGCGCTGCTGGCGGGTGCGCTGCGGCTGATCGACCCGGGCCAGACCGCCATGCTCGTCGCGGTGCACGCCGGCCGGCATGCCGCTCTGTACGGCCTGGGGCGCCTGGACGAGGCGGACGAGGAGTACCGGACGATCGAGCGGCTGCGCCCCACCGCCCTGCAGTGCGCGGATCCGGCGGCGGTGCAGGTGAAAAGCCTGACCCACCGCAACCGTTTCGCGGAGGCGGTCGGGCTCGGTATCGAGTCGCTGCGTGAGCTCGGCATCGACGTACCGGCGGCGGACCGCCTCCCCGCCGAGCTCGACCACCGGTTCGACCAGCTGTACGCGTGGCTGGACCACACTGACCCCGCCGACGATCTGGCCCGGCCAGACATCACCGACCCGGCGCTGCTCGCCGCCTCCGGTCTGATCGATGCGACGCTGCCGCCGGCGTATCTCGGCCAGGACTTCTCGATACATGGGTGGCTGAGCCTGGAGGCGCTGCGGATCCTGATCCAGCACGGCCCGGCCCGTGCCCTGGTCGGCCCGGCGAGCTATGCCTCCTTCCACGCTGTGGTGCTGCGCGGCGACTATTCTGCCGAGCACCGGGGGAAGCGGCGGCTCCTGGCGCTGGGCGAAGCCCGCGGCTACGAGCCCGGCACCTCGGAGGTGCGCTACCTGTTCGCTCTCACGAGCTGGTGCTTCGAGCCGATCGAAAACGGTGTCCACGAGGCTCAGCGGGCCCGGGAAGGGCTGATCGCCGGGGGCGACCTGGCCAGCGCGGGACACACCTACCTCCCCTCCGTGACGGGCCTGCTGGACTGCGCGCCAACGCTTTCCGGCTGCGTCGCCGAGGTGGAGGCCGGGCTGGACTTCGTGCGGCGTACCGGCAGCGAACAGACCGGCCAGTTGATCGACGGCTATCGGTGGCTGGCTGGTGTGCTACGCGGCGAAAGCCCTGCCGCAGCCGGTGAGGTGGCGCCCGACCGGTACGTCGGCAATCAGGTGGCGCTATTCCACGCCCACCTCACCCGCGCGCTGGCCGCCGCCATCCTCGGCGATCCGGCCGGCCTGTTGCGGCACACCGCGGCGGCGATGTCGCTGCTACCGGCAGCCCTGGGCCTTTACCCGACCGCCCTGGCCCGCCTGCTACGCGGGCTGGCCCTGGCCGGGCAGGCCCGCGCCGGCCACCGCGACGACGGCGAGGGTCTGCTGTCCGAGCTGGATGAGGTGACCGGGTGGCTGGCCGACCGCGCCGCGGACGCACCGGCGAATTTCCTGCACCTGCTGCGGCTGGTCGAGGCAGAGCGAGCCTGGGCCATCGGCGACTTCCGAGCTGCCGTCCTCGCCTTCGACGCCGCGCGGCGCGAGGTCGCCCAGCGGCAGCGGCCATGGCATCGGGCCCTGATCGCCGAACGCACGGCCTGCTTCTACCTGGCCCACGGCGTCGAACACGCCGGCTACGACCTTCTCGCCGAGGCGCGCCGGGAGTACCTCGCGTGGGATGCTACCGCGAAGGTCGACCAACTGGACTGGGCCTACCCGACCCTGCGACCGGACGCCGCCCCGACCGCCGGGGACGGCGGCGTCGACCCCGGTGACGTTCCGCATCGGCGCTCCATTGTCACGACAGGAACGATCGACCTGCTCGGCATTTTCTCCGCCTCGCAGGCGCTCAGCTCCGAGACCAGCGTCGAAGGGCTGCACTCGCGCGTGGTCGGCGTGCTCAGCGCGATGACCGGCGCCACCGAAGTGCACCTGCTCGTGTGGAGCGACGACCGGCAGGACTGGCTGCTGCCGACGCCGGGCGGCGACGCCGGCACCACCCCGACGAGCGGCACCGGCCACGAACCCGCGGTCCCGAGGTCCGTGCTGCGCTACGTCCAACGGATGCCTGAACCGCTGGTCGTGAACGATGCCATCCGCGACGACCGCTTCGCCCGCGACCCGTACTTCACCGGCGCCACCTGCTGCTCGCTGCTGGCCGTACCCATCCTCAGCCGCGGCCTGCTGAGCGCGGTTCTGCTGCTGGAGAACCGCCTCATCCGCGGCGCGTTCGCCGCCGAACGGCTCGACGCTGTCAAGCTCATCGCCGGCCAACTCGCCGTGTCCCTCGACAACGCCCAGCTGTACGCCGAGTTTCGCCGGATCGCCGACGAGCAGGCCGCGTTGCGGCGGGTGGCGACGCTGGTCGCCCGCGGGGTGGGGCCGGATCTCGTGTTCGCCGCGGTGGCCGAGGAGGTCGGCGCGCTCTTCGGCGCGGACGGCGCGGCGATCGTGCGGTTCGAGCCGGACGGGGAGACGACGATACTGGGCGGCTACGGGTTCGCGCAGTCCCAGCTGGGTTCGCACGGCAGTCCCGATCGCCACTGGGCCATCGCGTCGGTCCACGCGACGGGCCGCGCGGCTCGCCGCGACGCGGACGCGAGCCGGCCCGAGGCAACACCTCCGGAGGCCAGGTCAGCGGTCGCCAGCCCGATCGTGGTCGAGGGTCGGGTCTGGGGCGCCGTGGGCGTCGGGTCACGGGGCGACCGGCTGCCCCCGGCCACCGAGCAGCGGCTGGCCGAGTTCACAGAGCTCGTGGCGACCGCCATCGCCAACACGGAAAGTCGGGCAGAGCTCACCACCTCGCGGGCGCGGATCGTGGCAGCCGCCGACCACGCGCGCCGACGCATCGAGCGGGACCTGCACGACGGC
>Ga0137368_10003571_pt1 | contig 16602 bp, 16 predicted proteins | sample SagtaG_13_FD_104917 | JGI IMG/M metagenome (GOLD analysis project Ga0137368, IMG submission 104917) | Vadose zone soil microbial communities from Sagehorn Ranch, Mendocino, California, USA - Sage1_L_100_16 metaG | ecosystem: Environmental > Terrestrial > Soil > Vadose zone | place: USA...
GGCGGCGTTTGTCCGCATGATGGATGGACGCCGAGGGACGAACGACTACACGGGCCGTTGTGGGGGGAAATAGAGGCGTGAGGAACGGATGCCGAAGGGCAAGAGCAACCTCGCCGGGTACCGGGAGAAGCGGGACTTCCGCCGAACGCCTGAACCGTCCGGGGGCAAGGGGCGCCGTAGCAGTCGGCCCCGGTTCGTGATCCAGAAGCACGACGCCACCAGCCTGCATTACGACTTTCGCCTTGAAGCTGCGGGCGTGCTCAAGTCCTGGGCGGTGCCGAAGGGTCCATCGACGAATCCCAAGGACAAGCGACTGGCCATGCCCACCGAGGACCATCCCCTCGACTACGCGGGCTTCGAGGGACTCATCCCGGAGGGGGCGTACGGCGCGGGGCCGGTGGTCGTGTGGGACACCGGGACGTACCGCAACCTGACCGAGAAGGACGGCCGCGAGGTGCCCGTCGAGGATGCCGTGGAGCAGGGGCACGTCAAGGTGTGGCTGGAGGGGAAGAAGCTCACCGGCGGGTACGCGCTCACGAGGATCGGCGGAGGAAAAAGGCCGCGCTGGATCCTGGTGAAGATGGACGACGAAGCCGCCGACGCCCGACGGAATCCGGTCAAGTCCCAGCCCGAGTCCGTCCTTTCGGGAAGAACCGTGGAGGAGATCGAGGCAGCAGCGGGATGAAGGATCCGTTGCAGCTCATTCCCGAAGCGGCCAGGGCTCGAGTGAGGCGCCGCCCCCAGCCGTCGTGGGCGGCGCCCATGCTTGCGACGTTGACCGAACAGCGATTCTCCGACCCCGCCTGGATCTACGAGCGGAAGCTCGATGGCGAGCGGTGCCTGGCCTTTCGCCAAGGAGGGCAGGTCCGGCTGATGTCCCGAAACCAGCTCCGGATCGACAACCACTATCCCGAGGTCGCGGAGGCCCTCACGGCGCAGGACCCGAGCGACTTCATCCTGGACGGGGAGATCGTGGCCTTCGAGGGCAGCAGGCCGAGCTTCGCCCGGCTCCAGCGGCGCATGCAGCTCCGTGACCCGGAGGCCGCCCGGCGAACAGGCGTGGCAGTGTACTTCTACCTGTTCGACGTCCTGCACGTGGAAGGGTTCGACCTCACCGATGTGGAGCTTCGCCATCGCAAGGCCATCCTGCGTCACCTCCTGTCCTATGGGGGTCCTCTCAGATTCACCACCCATCGAAACCGCGACGGGGAAGCCTACTGGCGGCAGGCTTGCGGCATGGGGTGGGAGGGAGTCATCGCCAAGCGCGCCGACAGCGTCTACGTACATCGCCGATCCCCGAGCTGGCTCAAGTTCAAGTGTGTGAACGAGCAGGAGTTCGTGGTCGGCGGGTACACCGAGCCCAAAGGTTCACGAACGGGGTTCGGCGCTCTGCTCGTCGGCTACTACGAGGACGGCCGCCTCGTCTACGCGGGGAAGGTTGGGACGGGGTTCGACAGGTCGTTGCTGGGCTCCCTGTCGAGGCAGCTGTCCCGGCTGGAGCGGAAGGATCCACCGTTCGACGATGGGCTGCTCCCCCACAAGGGCGTGCACTGGGTCCGCCCCGAGCTCGTGGGCCAGGTTGGATTCTCCGAGTGGACGCGAGACGGCCAGCTCCGCCACCCACGATTCCTCGGACTCCGCGAGGATAAGCCCGCCCGGGACGTGGTGCGGGAGCGCCCACAGCCATGAGGACCGTCGGCGGGTCCGAGCTACTCGGCGGGAATGGGGAGCGACGGAGACGCCGAGGACCGGGGCAGTTCGGCCTAGCCCGGAGAGGGGTGACACGGGGCCGTCGTACCTAGGCATTCGGCCCAGATCCACGCTCATCCCCGGACATTCAGGAATCGCGTCAACCGGGGGATATTCCTGTGCCGTCTGATAGCCGACCATTCTCCTATTGGGGAAGCCTGAAGCCGACCGGCTGACCGTGGGGTCGAAGCGTGAAGGTAACTCCGCAGGCTGAGGAACAGATCGTCTGTCGCTGGTGCGGATTGTTCTCCGCGCCCGGTCCGGCATGCGATACCTGCGGATCGCCCCTGCTCGAGGTCCCATGGATGCAGGTCACTCAGTTGGGCTTCCCGGGGCAGGCGCAGCCACCGCAGGAATCGTCCAACCAGGTCGTCGAGGCCCCCGTCCGCGACGCCCCTGAAGAAGCCCCGTCGCCAGTCGCCGAAGAACCGCCGCCTCCACCCCGGGAGCAGATGGTCCAGGGGCTCGTGGTCGGAGGCGCCGCGCTCGTCTACGAGGATGCCCTGGAGCCCCCCGCCTCCCCCGAGCAGTTGACGCTCCAGATCCCCGCCGCAGCGACGGATCAGGTGGCGGAGGCACCTCCCATCGAACCCGAGCTCCCTAATGCGTTCACAGAGAACGTCGATATCCCAGAAGCTGCAGAGGCGCCCGAGCAGCCCCAGCCGGCCGCTGATATCTGGGTTCCCGAACCCCCACGCGTGGACGCGCCGATCGAAGAATCCGCAGCGGACGTGGCAGCGCCGTCCGAGGAGCGTCCGGCCGCAGGCAGCGGGCGTCGGTGGTTCCTGAGGCGCCCCCCGAGCGGCGAGCAGCCCGAACCAGAACCGGCCGACGAAGCAGCAGTGGCCGAAGAGCCTGGCCCGGAGCTTCCCGCGGTCGAGGAGATGCCCGAGCCGGCCTCCGAAGTCGCCCCCGAGCAAGACCTCCCTGCCGCTGCGCCATTCGAGCCCGAGGTGGAGCCGGAGGAGGCCTCGCGGCCCGCTGACGAAGCCGTCTCCGGTCCTGTAGAGGACCGGCTGGAGGAGCACCCCCGCAAACGCCGAGGCCTGCGGTGGAAGAGGCCGGCGCCCGAGGAGAGCAAAGCCGAGGCCGAGGCGGCCGAGCAGGCCCTGGACGAGATTGCGGCCCTGGCTTACCCTGCAACGATCGAGGAGGTCGAGCCGCAGCCGGCCTCCCAGGAGCCCGTGCCTCCTCCTGAAACCGAAGGTGGCGCGGCTGCCCAGGAAGCGCCGCAGCCCGTTCAGCCTCGACCCAGGAAATGGCTCCGGCGACGGGGTCCCTCCGCCCCCGCTGCGCCGGCGCCCGAGGCGCCGAGCGAGGAGGCCATCGAGGAGGTGCGCGATCTCGACGCTCGGGGGGAGGACCAGGCGTCCGCCGCGGCTCCGGCTGCGGCAAGGCCACCCACCCAGGCCGTTCCGCGTCAACCCCGAGCGCCGGCCACACCCGATGACAGGTCTGCACGGCCGGCCGCCTCCGCCGCCCCCGCCCCGGTCGCCCCGGCGGATGCGGAGCCACACGCGCCTTCGCCCTGGATCGATCAGCCCTACTTCGTGGAAGCCACTCCAGAGCGGACCACCGAGCCGTCATCCAGGCCCGAGTCGGCATCGGAGGCCAAGCCGTCCATTCGAGACCGCCTGAAGCACCGGCGGCTCGCTGAACCCCTTAGTGGCGCCGACTCTCCTTCTCCCACCAGCGAGGGGCAGTCGGCGTCGGGTCCACCGGCGCCCATGGCTCACGAGGTTGCTCCAACCGTTTCCTCGGCCCCAGCCCAGGCTCCGGTCAGTCCTCGAACGCCGGATGCCTCCGTAGCTCCTTCTTCCGAGGCTTTGGCTCCGCCTCCGACGGCGCTCCATTCCAGGCCTCGTCCCGCTGCGCCTCCACCCCCACCTGCACCGGCCCAGTTGGCGCCCGCGCCCCCATCTGCCCCGACGGCTCCTCCGCCACCCGCGGCCCCCGTGGTGCCGCCTCCCCCGCCAGCCCCGGTCGCGCCACCTCCCCCGCCAGCCCCGGTCGCACCGCCTCCAACCACGTCCTCGTGGAAGAGCTCGACGCCCCAACCACCCTCAGCGCCTGCGCACGCGACCGGAATCCATGCCGGCCCCGCGCCCATCGCCACGGAGATCACATGCCCTCGTTGCGGGCAACCATCTCCGCGCGGGCTGTGCGAGGCCTGCGAGTACGCACTCCTGGAATTGCGGGAGCTGATGATCGGACTCTCTGAGGACCACTGAGCCGGTCGACGCCGCCCTACGCCTTTCCGCTACCGTGTCCTCGTGAAGGATCCGGATCCGTAAGGGGGGCGCGCGTTGATGAAGCCGATGGAACTGGTGGCGCAGGCGAAAGACGCCATTACCGTACGCCGAGTCTTCGGTGACCCCATCGAGCGCGACGGCATCCTGGTGATTCCGGCGGCCGCGGTCCAGGGGGGCGCCGGTGGCGGCGGGGGCCAGGATGCAGAGGGCGCCGGCGGCGGCGGGAGCGGATTCGGGCTCACCGCCCGCCCCGTCGGGGCATTCGTCGTGAAAGAGGGGGACGTACGGTGGGAGCCCGCCCTGGACCTCAACCGGACGATCCTGATGGGGCAGATCGGGTTCATCGTCGCCGTCCTGGCCTGGAGGAGTGTGGCCCGGGCACGGATCAAGGCTCGGCGGGCCGAAGCTCGCGCCTGACATGAATCGCGCCGAACGCGTATTAGGCTGAGCAACCGAGCCACCCGGGGGAGAAACCGTGAGCAACGGGTCCGCGTGGGACAGTGCGCTCAGTCAACTCGACGAAGCCGCCAAGCAGATGAACCTCGACCCGGGAGTGCACGAGGTGCTGCGCAATCCCCGTCGCGCCCTCGAAGTGTCCGTTCCCACACGGATGGATGATGGAACGGTCCGGGTCTTCAAGGGTTACCGCGTGCACCACAACACCTCGCGAGGTCCTTCCAAGGGTGGCATCCGATACCACCCGGCGGTCACCCTCGACGAGGTCAAGGCTCTGGCGATGTGGATGACGTGGAAGTGCGCGGTGGTGGGGATCCCGTTCGGAGGCGCCAAGGGTGGCGTGATCGTGGATCCGAGGCAGCTCTCGAAGAACGAGCTCCAGAGGATGACCAGGCGTTATGCCTCGGAGATCCTGCCGCTGATCGGCCCCGAGCGGGACATCCCCGCTCCGGACCTGGGCACGAACGAGCAGGTCATGGCGTGGATCATGGACACCTATTCCACTCGGGAGGGCTTCTCCGTCCCGGGCGTGGTTACGGGGAAACCCCTGGCCATCGGAGGGTCGAAGGGTCGGTCCCAGGCCACGTCCCGGGGCGTGATGTATATGACGCTGGCCACGTTGAAGCATCTGGGGATGTCCGTCGAGGACACGAGGATCGTCGTCCAGGGATTTGGCAACGTGGGCGGGGGAACGGTCGACTTCCTGTACCAGCAGGGATGCAGGGTCGTGGGGGTCTCCGATGTGCAGGGTGGCGTGTACAACCCGAAGGGGCTGTCGCCCACCGGTTTGCATGCCTACGAAGAGGAGGCAGGCACGATCGCCGGATACGAGGGCGGCGAACCCGTTACGAACGAGCAGCTGCTCGAGCTCGACTGCGACGTCCTGATCCCGGCCGCCATCGAGGGGCAGCTCACGGAGAAGAATGCCGACCGGGTGAAGGCGTCGGTCATCGTGGAGGCGGCCAACGGGCCCACCGAACCACGCGCCGACGAGATCTTCAAGGACAGGGGGGTTCTGGTCGTTCCGGACATCCTGGCCAACGCGGGAGGCGTGACCGTCTCGTACTTCGAGTGGGTCCAGGATCTCCAGGCTTACTACTGGCAGGAGGACGAGGTAAACGACCGCCTCCGGATGATCATGGAGCAGTCCTACGTTGACGTCCTGTCCTTGGCTGAAGAGAGGAAGGTCACTATGCGGACGGCGGCGACCATGCTCGGCGTGGGCCGCGTTGCCGAGGCCCACGTGACGCGCGGCCTGTACCCGTAAACCTCACGGATCGTTCTCCAACCCCTCATATCTTGTGGTAGCCTCGCCTCGCGGCGCTACATCTTGGGGGAAGGGCATGGCAGCAGAGCCGGATGCCGAATGGCGCTGGCAGGACATCCTCGACTTCGAACGCAACTGGTGGAAGGTCTCGGTGCGCAAGGAGCTGGCCGTGCGCACCCGCTTCGGTATGTCGGGGGCACGGTATTATCAGTTGCTGAATCGGCTGATTGATCAGCCCGAAGCCCTGGAACACGACCCGATGCTGGTCCAGCGGCTGAGGAGGCTCCGGGAGGCTCGCAGACGCCGGCGGTTCGCCCGGAGGCTCGGCCCGAAGACTTGACGGCGCTGACCGGAGAGACTTGGCTGGCAAGCATGAACCCCCGATCCAGAGGACGCTGCTGAAGGTGGCCACCTCCACGCTTCGCGCCCTGATCCTGGCTGCCCTGGTCGTCCTGGGGATCGTCGGGCTGACCAAGCTGTTCCCTCAGAACGAGAGCCTGGGAATCACTGGGGCCGGGGCGCCGGGCTCCAAGGTGAGCAGCTCCCCTTCCGCGACGGCCTCGGTCTCGTCCACCCCCACCTCCAGACGAAAGGCGAAGGTCAAGGGCGTAGTCGTGCTGGTCCTCAACGGAACGACGAGAAAGGGTCTGGCTGCCGAGGTGTCCCGCACCTTGGCCAACGCCGGCTACAAGCCCAAGGTTCCCGGCAACTCCAAGTCGACCAGGAGAACGATCGTCTACTACAGGACCGACTCTCTTCCTGAAGCCCAGCTCATCGTGCGGAAGTATTTCCCCGACGCGCTGCTGAAGCCGGCCCCCTCTTCCATTCCCAAGGACGTCCGGGTCGAGATCGTACTGGGCGCCGACTTCGTGGCCAGCTCTCCCTCCCCGTAGGAGCACTGCTCTGGGCAGGGGCCCACGTCGGACGAGGAACGACTCGAGCGATTCAGGCGATCCCAGACGCGCGGGATCTTCCTGGACTTCGATGGAACCCTCTCGGAAATCGTCGCCCGACCCGACCAGACCAGGCCCATACCAAGGGCGCGGTGATCCTTCGAGAGGTCCGAGCCCGGGGCCTCATGGGATCGCTCTTCGCCGGTGACGATCGGGCAGATCTGGCCCGCATCTGACCCCGCGCGGTCAGCCGCTTCTGACCCGTTCCAGGTCGTCGAGCTGCGCCTGTACCCACCGATCGAGCCGGTTGGCCTCCACCGCTCCGCGCAGCCCGGAGGCTCGCCGGGCCCGGTCCTCTTCGTCCATCTCCAGGGCGGCGGCGATCGCTTCGGCCGTCTGGCCAACGTCGAACGGATTCACGGGCAACGCGTGCATCCCCAGCTCTTCGAAGGCGCCCGCGTTCTCCGACAGGATCAGCACGCCGTCCCGCTCGTTGAGGACCGGGCCCTCCTTGGCCACCAGGTTCATTCCATCGAACACGGGGTTGACCAGGAGCGCGTCGTACAGGGTGTAGGCAGCCAGCGTCATGGAGAAGTCATCCTTGATCGACAGGTGAACGGGTTGCCAGCCTTTCCGGCCGAACCGCGCGTTGATCCTCCGAGCTGCCGCCCGGCACTGCCCGACGTATCTCACGTACTCGGGGATATCGGTGCGTGATGGGTTCAGGTGGGCCATGAACACCACCCCTCCACGCCATTCGGGATGGTCGTTCAGAAATATCTCGTAGGCGTCGAAGCCCCTCACGATGTTCTTGGACAGCTCCGCCCGGTCCACGCGAAGCAGGAGCCTTCGGTCCCCGCGCCAGCGGAGAACCCTCCGTGCGGCGAGCCCGACCTCATCCTCGACGGCCGCCTTCCGAAGCGACTCGACGTCGATCGAGATGGGGTAGACACCGACCCGCAGCTGCCTGCCCTCCCAACGGACCTTCCGCTGGGCGAAGTCCGCGCGGGCGTCCGTGTAGGCCTGGCAGCATCGCAGGAAGTTGGCGGCCCAGATATCGGCCTGGAACCCCAGGATGTCTGCGCCGAGGAGTCCCTCTACCAGCGCCCCCCGCATCGAATCCGGGAGGACCCGGAGATAGCCCGCGTCGGCGAACGGGATGTGCGAGAAATAGGCGATGCGGGCGTCGGGTCGCAATTCGCGAAGCATGGTTGGGACGAGCGACAGGTGGTAGTCCTGCACGAGGTAGACGGCCTCGTCGCTCCCCTCGCCCTCCTCGGCCAGAGCCTCGGCGAAAGCTTGATTGATCCGTACATACGCACCCCACGCTTTCTCGGTGGCCCCGCCGAACCGAGGGTCCCTCGGGATGTCCCACAACAGGTGATGGGCGAACCACAGCACTCGGTTCGAGATCCCGTTGTAGAAGGAGTCGTAGGTCCCAGGATCGAAGGAAAGGTAGCGGAGGTCGTGATGCGCCTCGCCGGCGGCCTCATCCAGGCGGCCCTTCGCCACCTGCTTCCTGTCCTCGTCGGTCATGGCGCTGGCGATCCACAACCCTCCAGAGAGCTGGAGGGCCCCGGTCAATGCAGTGACAAGGCCTCCAGTCCCTCGCTTGGCGACCACCTTGCCCGCTTCGTCTCGGACGAAGGACACGGGGCCGCGATTGGAGGCGACGATGATCCGCCGTCTCCTCGCGGGCGGAACGGGCCTCGAGGACGGCATAGCCGGAAGTGTACCCAGCGAGCCGAATCCGCCGCCGTTCGTCCTTGCTCCATCCCGGAGTGGGAATACCTCGTTCGTTAGAATGGCGACGGAGTTCCCTCGGCGCTTTGAGAGGAAAGGAGCCGTGGTAGCGCTCCCATGAGCAAGGACCGAGGGCCCTTCTTCCCCACCCCGTTCGTGGCGCAAGCGGCCCGATGGGGCCTGTTGGCCTGGTCGGTCATCGGGCTACTCATCCTGGTGGGCGTCCTGTATCGCTTCGTGCTGTACCCGATCCGCGTGGTGTTCCCGCCGCTGGTAGTGGCCCTGATCGTCATCTACCTCCTGAATCCGCTGGTGACCCGGCTCCAGGAGAAGGGGATCCCCCGGATCTGGGGGACGCTGTTGTGCTACGTCGTGTTCCTCTCGCTGATAGGGCTGGCGCTCGCCTACCTCATCCCGGCCGTGACCGAGCAAGTGAAGGCCTTCGTCAATGGCATCCCCGCCCTCCTGCAGAAGGCGCAGACGGACTTGAAGGACTTCGCCGCCCGACTCGGCTTGCACATCACGTCGACGGATCTGCTGCAGAGCTTCCAGCCGGGCAAGGGTCGCGCCTTCAACTTCCTCGGTCGGCTCACGTCGTTCACATCGGGAGTGGTCCACGTGGCCTTCGTGTTCGTCCTCGGGCCGCTTCTCGCCTTCTACCTGCTGGTCGACCTGCCGAAGATCCGTCGGGGAGCCGAAGGCTTGGTTCCCGCATCACGGCGCGACGAGGTCCGCACCCTGGCCAGTCAGGTCGGAGCCACCGTGGGAGGGTTCTTCCGGGGTCAGCTGCTCGTGGCGTTATTGGTTGGGAGCTTCTGCCTTGTCGGCTATTTCGTGGTCGGCCTCCCGTACTTCGCCTTGCTGGGCGCCCTGACCATGCTCCTCGCTCTCGTCCCGCTGATCGGCATCCTCATCGCCGCGATACCCGCCTTGTTCGTCGCGTTCACCACGAGTGGAAGGACGGGCGGTCTCCTCCACATCTCAGGTGGCTGGAAGCTCGCCTTGGCGACCTCGATCGTGTTGCTCGCGGCCCAGCAGCTGGACCTGCGCGTGCTGAGTCCTTGGCTTCACAGTCGCTCGGTTCGCCTTCATCCAGTCACGGTCCTTCTTTCCCTCCTGGTCGGAGGGACACTCCTGGGCCTGTGGGGGATGCTTCTGGCCGTGCCCGTGGTAGGGGCCCTTCGCGTGCTCCTTCTGCACGTGTGGGACACGAGGTCTCAGTGGCCGCCGGGCCCCTCAGAGCCGGTGATCGAGCCGGAAGAGCCCGTGGAGGCCTCGGTCCGCCGGGCGAGCGGTCCCCGTCGAGCCCTCACGCAGGCGCACGATTGACGTTCCCACCACCCAGGGCTACCTTTGCTCGCGGGGCAGGCGATGTTCAAGGTTTCTCAGAAAACTGAGTACGCCACACGAGCCATGCTGGAGCTGGCCGTCAGACGTGCTCGAAGCGGCGACGCCCTGGTGCCGGCCCGGGCGCTGGCCGAGGCCCAACATGTCCCTTTGCGCTTCCTGGAGCAACAGCTCGGCGCGCTGCACAAGGCCGGCCTGGTGGAGAGCTTCCGAGGTGCCGGTGGAGGCTGCCGGCTGGCCAAGGATCCCGCCACTATCCGCGTCTCCGACATCGTCGACGCGATCGAGGGACACACCTACCCGATGCACTGCCTTGACGTGGAGGACCACACATGTTTCGCCGACTCGCACTGTGGCCTCCAGGAGCTTTGGGGAGACATCGACGTGGCCATCCGGCAGGTGCTGGAAAGAACGACGCTGGCCGACCTGGCCGAGCGTCACGCCAAGCAGGTCGGTCTGCCTCTGTTCGCGCCGAGCGAGCTCCTGCGCCCCCAGCGCTGATCGTCCTCTGAACCGCCTGGAGCCTGTCTATGCCTTGCCGAGGATGCGCATCACGGTGGTCCCGCACACGGGGCACTTCCCCTTGGCGGCCCGCCGCCCGTTCTTCAGGGTGACCTCTTCTCCCTCGAACTCTCGCTTGGCCTTGCACTTCACGCAGTACGCCTCGTACTGAGCCATTCGCTCACCTCCTCTTTCGCTCTCGGTCGAGCCCTCACCCATTCACGGCCCTCAAACAGCCTTCGAGGCCGCCCCCATGGCGGCCTCGTGCTCAATTCTCGGGGTCGAGCATGCTTCCTGCAAGCACGCTGAGCACGGGCACGATTCACGAATTCACAAGCCTTCCTGGCCTGGGTCGCCCCCGGCCTCCTCATCTGTACTGCTCAGGGTGCTGCTGCGTCGCTTCGAACGACCGAGCCGTCTTTCATCACGAACCTGACGTCGGTCAGTGCGCGGACGTCGTCGCCCGGGTTTCCCCTCACTCCGATGATGTCGGCGAGCTTCCCGGGCTCGATCGACCCGAGGTCGCTCCCCCGGCCGAGGAGGCGGGCCGCATCCAGCGTGGCGGCCCGGATGCTGGCCTCTGTTGAGAGACCGGCCTCCTCCACCATGGCAACGCACTCCAGGGCATTGGCGCCGTGAGGGTTACCGGGCGTCCCCGCATCTGTGCCCATGGCGATCGGAACACCGAGCCTCGCCGCCATGCGGACCATGCCGGCGTGGGTCTGGTGAGCTCCCGAGAGCCGAGCACGAATGTGCTCGGGCATCGCGTTCAGCGCGGTGTGATCCTCCCGGACCGAAGTCCAGGGGGAGAACGTCGGTACGAGGAAGACTCCCCGTTCGGCCATGAGGCCGAGGACGTCTTCGTTTGCGTAGGTACCGTGTTCGATGCTCCTCACGCCCGCGAGCACGGCGTTCCTGATGCCCTCGAGAGCGTGAGCATGGGCGGCCACATGGGCGCCCCTCTCGCCGGCCACTCCGACGGCGGCCCGCATCTCGTCCTCGCCGAACTGCGTGGCGTGTGCATCTTCGCCCTCCGGAGAGAGCATCGCGCCGGTGGCCATGACCTTGATCAAATCTGCGCCCCGATGGAGCTGTCTCCGAGCCGCCCGCGCCACCGCCTCGTTCCCGGACGCGATTTCGTACATGCCCGGGTAGTACTCGATGGCCTCCGTGGGCATCGAGAGCAACCGCCCGGCGAGGATCAGACGAGGCCCGATCCGTATGCTCTGTTCGATCTCATCTCGAACGGCCATCTCGACGTAATTCCAGCCGCCGACGTCGCGAACGGACGTCACCCCACCGAGCAATGTGTTCTCGGCAGCCAGTGCCGCGTGGGCGCGGATGTCCTCATCCGAGCGCGAAGAGTTGGCGGCCGGATCCGCATCGTTGCCTCGCATCACCAGATGCACATGGCAATCGATGATGCCGGGCAAGAGGAACAGCCCGGAGACGTCGAGCTCGATCCGGTCCGAACGGCCCTGGCCAGGCGCGGCGAGCTCCGCGATCCGTTCCTCTGCCACCACCACGTCCAGGGGGCTGATCGCGCCGGTCCGAACATCGATGACCCGCCCGCCAGCCAACCTCATCAGTGCCCTGGATGGCGCACGAGTTGGGAATCCACGAAATCCGACCATTTCATCGCTCCACCTCCGTATGCTGTGCCCGGCGGGACGGCTCCGATACCCAGGGCTATGGACAGAGGTAGGACTCTAAAGCTCGACGACGTGGTCGCGACGACTCCGACTAGTCGCGACCGGGTCATGGATTTCTTCCGCGCCGCCAGCATCGTGGTGGTCGTCTTCGGTCACTGGCTCATCGGGGTGATCTGGTGGCGAGGCGGCAAGATCGGGACCGTGAGCGCCATCGGCCTCACCGGCTGGTTGTGGATCGCCACCTGGTTCCTGCAAGTGATACCGCTGTTCTTCTTCGTGGGCGGTTTCGCCAACTACGTCGGATACCAGTCCTTCCGGCGACAGGGTCGATCGGTCGGGAGCTTCCTAGGGAGCCGAGCGGTCAGGCTCCTCAAGCCCACCCTGGTCTTCGTCATAGTCTGGGCCGTCGTCGAGGTCATCCTGCATCTCGCTGATTTGGGCGGAACTGGCCTGCTCCGCGGTGTCCGGCCCCCTGGGGCGACAGTCCCGTTCGGACCGTTGTGGTTCCTGGCGGTCTATTTCGTCGTGGTCATGGCCAGCCCGGTGACGCTGTGGCTGCACCGGCGGTTCGACCTCGCCATTCCCATCGCCCTCAGCGTCGGAGCCATCGTGGTCGACGTCGTCCGGTTCGGTGCGCACGTCGAGTGGATCGGCCAGGCGAACATATGGCTGGTGTTCCTCCTGCCTCACCAGCTGGGCTACTTCTACGCCGAAGGCCGGCTGGCCAAGCTCCCAAAGGCGGTGTTCGTGGCGATGGCTCTGGTCGGCGTCGCCACGATGGTGGCCCTGACCAACCTGTATCGGTTCTTCCCCGGGATCAGCGTGTACCCGAGGAGTCTCCTCGGCACCGACGTCGGCCGGATCACCAACACGAACCCGCCGACCCTGATGATGCTGGCGATGGCGATCTGGTCCATTGGCGCAGCGATGCTCGCGCGGCCGCTGCTCGCCAGGTGGCTGGAACGAGCCAGGGTGTGGAAGGCGGTCGTTTTCACCAACACGATCGTCATGACGCTCTTCCTGTGGCACATGTCGGCGTATCTGATCGCCGTTCTGCTCCTGTGGCCCTTGGGCCTGGGGCAGCAGGGTGACACCAATGCGTCCTGGTGGATCGAGCGACCCATCTGGGAACTGGTGCCGGCCGTGTTCCTGGTCGGGCTGGTGATCCTCTTCGGGCGCTTCGAGCGGCCCCGCCTGGCAGCAGCCCCAGCTCGCGCCGTTCCTATTACGCCTAACGCTCAAGCCCACACCGGCCAACGCTAGACCTGCGGTGTTCAAGCTCTCTAGGTTCGAGCCCCCGGACACCTGACCACGGAACCGGCCTGAGCCGCCCGAATGTGATGCCAGTACGCCTCACGGTGGGAGGGTGGCCTGTGCGGAGGAATCGCGCCGGCCCCCTTTCCGGGTCTGGTTGTGAGCATGGACAATGTGACCATGCCGGCGGCTCGCTCATGCCCGAAGGAAGACGGGAGCTGACAGAGTGAAGCAGCGCACCACAGCTCGACTGGCCTGGTTCCTGGGAGCAGTCACCGTGGCGGCCATCCTGGCCGGCGTGATCCTCGAGCTGATCTCCCCCCAGGCAAAGCTACCTCCGGACCTGCGATCGAGCCCAACCGGTGTCCTGAACAACCTCACCATCCTGGGGCTCCCGATCATCGGGGCGCTCGTCGCCTCTCGACGTTCCGACGTGTCGCTCGGATGGATGTTCCTCCTGGCGGGACTGGGACTTGGCCTTTCCATCTTCGGTCAGGCTTACGCCACCTACGGCCTGGTGATCCATCCCGGATCACTCTTCGGCGCCCGCTTTGTCGGCTGGCTTCAGGCCTGGTCCTGGGCACTCGGGGTCGGCGCGGTGCCGTTCCTGCTGCTGTTGTTTCCTACCGGGCAGCTCCAATCCAGGCGCTGGCGGCCCATGGCGTGGTTGGCGCTGGCCAGCTGGGGTGCCGTGGTCGTGGTCGCCACGTTGGCGGCCTCCTTCCTCTGGTCCAATCCTCTGGTCCAGGAAACCAAGGACTGGCCCGCCTCGGCCAAACCGTTGGCCCCGTTCCTGGTCGGATCGTACTTGGCGGTCGTCGGCCTGAGCCTGATCGGGTTCGTTTCGGCCGCGGTTCGTTTCAAGAACTCCCGAGGAGAGGAACGCCAGCAACTCAAGTGGTTCGTGACGGCCGCCGCTTTCTTCGTGGCCATCCTTTTGGTCCAGGTCTTCGTCGAGAACGCCGTCTTGAGCGCCCTGTTCTCGGTGGCCTCGGTCGGCCTGTGGACCGCGATCGCCATCGCCATCCTCAAGTACCGGCTTTACGACATCGACATCGTCATCAACAAAGCCGTTGTCTTTGGCGCCCTGGCCGCCTTCTTCACGGCCGTCTACGTAGCCATCGTGGTGGGGATCGGCGCCGTGGTGGGGTCCCGGGCGAACACGTTCCTCACGGTCGCGGCGGCCGTGCTCATCGCCGTCGCCTTCCAGCCTATCCGGGAACGGGCGCGGCACCTGGCCAACAGGCTCGTGTACGGTAGGCGGGCCACTCCGTACGAAGTCCTCTCGCAGTTCTCCGAGCGGATGACCGCCACGTACGCGACCGAGGATCTTCCTGTACGTATGGTCAGGATCCTCGGCGAGGGTACCGGGGCGACCCGGGCCGTTGTGTGGCTGGCGGTCGGGCCCGAACTCCGGACGGCCGCCACCTGGCCCGACGGTGCAGAACCGCTCGAACCAATCTCCGTCGGCGTTGACGACCTTGCCACGCCGCCCGGGGGCGCCTTCTTCCCGGTGCGTCACCAGGGTGAGCTGCTGGGCGCCCTCAGCATCGACAAGCCGCCGAGCGAGCCGCTCACCCCGGCCGAGGAGAAGCTCATCTCGGACCTGGCATCGCAGGCCGGACTGGTGCTCCGAAATGTCCGTCTCATCCAGGACCTCCGCGCGTCCCGCCAGAGACTTGTACGGGCACAGGACGAGGAACGCCGTCGGCTGGAGCGAAACATCCACGACGGCGCCCAGCAGCAACTGGTCGCGCTGTCGGTGAAGCTGACCCTTGCGCGGGCCATGGCCAGGAAGGATGTCGAACGCGCCGACGCCATGCTCGAGGAGCTTCAGGCCGAGGCTCAGAACGCCATGGAGGATCTGCGAGACCTGGCCCGAGGCATCTATCCACCCCTTTTGGCCGACCACGGTCTGGTCGCGGCCCTCGAAGCTCAAGCCCGAAAGGCTGCGGTGGCCGTCCACATCGAATCGGATGGAATCTCTCGATATCCCCAGGAAGCCGAGGCGGCCGTGTATTTCTGCACCCTGGAGGCGCTGCAGAACGTCGCCAAGTACTCGGGAGCGTCCCATGCGGCGGTCCGCCTGCACGAAGAGAATGACATGCTGGTGTTCGAAGTCGTAGACGACGGAGCCGGGTTCGACCCTGGCGCGACGGGTTACGGGACGGGCCTGCAAGGGATGGCCGACCGGTTAGCCGCGCTCGGCGGAGAGCTTGTCGTCCGGTCCATTCCCGGCCGGGGAACTACAGTCCGCGGAGCGCTTCCCCTCGGCGTGAAGATGTCGGCGCGCATCCCCTCACATAGCAGCTAGGCTGATCGTTCGACACAGAAGGAGAACCAATGAGCGAGCACGAAGGCCGTCGGGTCACGCGCCTTGGATTGCAGATTCCGAGCTTCACCTACCCGGGCGTGTCGGATGCTGAGCTGTTCGGCCGGGTCGCCGAAATCGCTACAACTGCCGAGGACGCCGGGTTCGATTCGGTGTGGGCGATGGACCACTTCTATCAGATTCCCTCCCAGGGCCAGCGGACCGAGCCGATGCTGGAGTGTTACGCGCTGCTCTCGGGGATCGCCGCGCGAACCTCACAGGTGCGGCTCGGCGCGCTGGTCACCGGGGTGACCTATCGAAACCCGGCGCATCTGGCCAAGATCGTGACGACGCTCGACATCGTCTCGTCGGGGCGGGCGATCCTGGGGATCGGGGCGGCCTGGAACGAGGAGGAGCATTGGGGCTACGGCTTCGAGTTCCCGTCGGCGAGCGAACGGTTCGAGCGGCTGGAGGAGGCGCTACAGATCTGCCGGGCGATGTTTCAGGCGGAGGCGCCCACCTTCCAGGGCAGGCACTATCGGATCGAGGAAGCGCTGAACTTCCCTCGTCCCGTCAACCCAGGCGGGCCGCCCATCCTGATCGGGGGAAGCGGCGAGAAGAAGACGCTCAGGCTGGTGGCTCAGTACGCGGACGCGTGCAACCTGTTCGGTGACGCCGCGACGATTCGGCACAAGCTCGATGTCCTCGAGCAGCACTGCAAGGAGATCGGCCGGGACCCATCGGAGATCACCAAGACCAGGCTGGGGGGGTTGGTGATCAGGCCCACGCACGAGGAGGCAGAGCGCGCCGGCGCCGACCTCAAGGCGGCGCGTGGTCTCAGCGAGGAGTGGTACCGGATGTCCCAGCTCGTGGGAGAGCCCGACGAGATCGGCGAAAAGGCCCAGGAGTTCCTGGATGCCGGCCTTGACGGTCTGATCTTCAACATGTGGGGCGTGCAGGAGCTCGAGCCGGTCGCGTTGGCCGGCCAGACCCTGTCCAAGGTGCTCGGCTAGCCTGTGGTTCGAGTAAGGCAGGTCCGCCCTCTCGCTGCTGCCGTGCTCATTCTTTGCGTGGCCTGCACGCAAGCGAGCGCTACCAAGCCGCCCGTTGCCACGAATTCCCTCAGCGCCCCACCCCGGAGTCCTTCGAGTACGCCGCTTCCCTCTGCCGAACAGAC